>WBZT01000515.1_pt1 | contig 30986 bp, 27 predicted proteins | sample 5204241 | NCBI WGS metagenome assembly WBZT01 (sample SAMN12344358, study PRJNA552823) | activated sludge metagenome | biome: Activated sludge suspended growth; feature: Nitrification reactor; material: Wastewater; isolation source: activated sludge from nitrification reactor of wastewater... | reverse complement strand
ACCGTGAACGCCGCCACGCGCGAGGTGATCAGCGCGCCCATCGGGTGGGTGAGGCCGAGCGAGTCGGTGTACGACTCGTAGAGGAGCGAGTCGCCCGGGTCGGCCCAGAACGTCCAGTGCGGATCGCCGCGGTCGGCGTAGGTCTGCAGCGTCAGCGTGGACGGGCTCGTGGTGCTGATCGCGGCCGCCGCGTTGTGCGAGCGCGTCGTGAGCTCGCGCAGGGCCAGCGTCGCTTCGCGCTGCGTGATCGCCTGCGCCGAGCCGTCGATCCACGTGGCCTGCGAGTTGAGATAGAAGACGATGATGCCGGTCATGACCACGGCGGCCAGCACCGTGACGATGGTGACCTCGGTGAGCGTGAGCCCGCGCTCCGGATGCCGGACGAGAGCGCTCACTTGGCCACCAGCCGCGTGTAGGTGACCGAGTCGGAGAGCCCGCCCATCGTCCATGCCACGGACGCCGTGACGCGCACCATGTTCGCGCGGATCGCCGCGGGCACGGTGAGCGGGGCCGGCTCGACGCGCCAGGTCTGTTGCCCGATCACTTGGCCGTGGTACGAGAACGTGATCGGCGTCGCCGGGTGGACGCCGACGTGCAGGCTGTCGCTCGTCGGCCGCGATTCCGCGAGCACGCCGAGCGCCTCCATGCGCGACTGCGCGACCGCGTCGGCGCTGCGCGCGACCTCGAAGCGGTTGATGTTCGAGCGGCCGATGCCGAACGAGTACGCCAGCCCGAGCGCCGCGATCACCGCGATCACGGTGGCGACGATCGCCTCCATGAGCGAGAAGCCCCGCGCGTCGCGGCGAACGCGAAGCGCGGGGCCCGTCCCGGTCTCGTGGAGGATCGGCGAAGCCAACGGCTCTCCCGTCAGAACGAGGCCCAGGGATCGACGCCGGCCGTCGGTGGGTACGTGTAGTAGACGTTGTGGCCCGCGACGGGTGTGCTGGTCCTGCCGGTCGCGTGCACGCGGAAGCCGCTGGCCGAAGCGTTCGAGATGTCGAACTGCCAGTTCACGTTCGCTTCGCTCAGGTCGACGTTGAGGCTGCCGGTGCTGTCGGCGTAGGCGCTGTTGATCTGCTTGTACGTCTGCTGCGCCGTCACGATCGCACCGATCGCGCCCTTGGCCTCGGTGTCCCGCGCGTCGTTCACGTAGTTGATGTACAGCGGCACCGCCACCGCGGCGAGGATGGCGACGATCACGATCACGACCATCAACTCCATGAGCGTGAAGCCGCGCTGCGCGTTCTTGAACTTCTTCATGTGACGGTTCCTCCTGCGAGCTGACGTGGGATTCGCCCGGTCCGGTCCGCGACCCCGGTCCGAACGGGGGGAGATCAGTGCCCGACCAACCCCGACCGCATCGCCTGGCCGAGGTTGAAGATCGGAAGGTACAGGGCCACCAGCATCATTCCGATGACCGCGCCGAGCACCACGATGGCGATGGGCTCGACGAGCGACGAGAGGCCCTCGACCTTCGCCGACACGCGCTGCTCGTAGAAATCGGCCGTGCGCATCAGCATCTGGTCGAGCTTGCCCGTCTCTTCGCCCGTCGCGGTCATCTGCACGAGCATGTCCGGGAACACGCCGGTGTCACTCATGGCGCGCGAAAGGGAGATGCCTTCCTCCACCTGCGCGCGCACGTCGTCGATTCCCCGTTCCAGGACCTTGTTCCCGGGCACCGGGCGCATGACCTTGAGGGCGCTCATGATGTGCGTGCCGCTCTCGGTCAGGATGCCCAGGGTCCGGGCGAACTTGGTAATAGCATACATGCGGACGAGCGGGCCAAAGAGGGGCAAGTTGAGCTTGAGCCGGTCGATCGCCACCTTGCCGCGCTCGGTCCGGGCCCAGTAGGCGATCCCGATCCACGCGAGCAGCAGCACCGCAACCCAAAGCACGGCATGGCTCACCGCCTCCTGGCTCAGGCGAAGCAGGATGCGGGTCGGCAGCGGCAGTTGGACGCGGAAGCGGGCGTAGATCGACGAGAACATGGGGACGATCTTGAAGAGCATCGCGAGGAAGACCATGACCGCGAAGCTCATGACGAAAATCGGGTATCGCAAGGACGCCTCGACCTTGAGCCGCAGGTTCTCGGCCCGCTCGAGGTAGTTGGCCGTGTGGTCCATGACCACGTCGAGCGTGCCCGAGATCTCGCCGGTCTGGACGAGGCTCACGAACACCTCGTCGAACGCGTGCGGGTGCCGTGACATCGCGTTGGCCAGCGATTCGCCCTTCTGGACGTCGTCCGCGACCGCCTCGAGCACCACCGCCAGCTTGACGTCGTGGTGGTCGCGAGCGATCGAGCGCAGCGAGCGCACGAGCGGCAGGCCGGCCGAGATCATCGTCGAGAGCTGGCGGGCGAACAGCGCGACCGAGCCCGGCTGCACGCCATGCCGCAGGCGGTCGAGCGAGGCCTGCCACTGCGCGGCCATCTGCGACACGACGCCGCGGCCGGGTTCGGCCGCGGTCGTGCCGGCGCGCGCCTCGATGAACACGGGCGTCAGCTGCATGCTCGCGAGCGTGCGCAGGACCTCGTCCTCGCTCTGCGCGACCTCGATGCCCTCGTGGGCGCGGCCGCTCGCGTCGCGAGCCCTGTAGTAGTAGTTCGGCATCAGTCGCCGTCTCCGAGGGTGGCGGCCCGGACTTCGTCGATGGTGGTCGTGCCGTCGAGGATCTTGCGGATGCCCGCCTTGCGCAACGTCCAGAAGCCGGCGGCGAGGGCGCGCTTGCGGATCTCGTCCTCGTTCAGTCCGTCGAGCACCATGCGGCGGACGCCGCGGTTGAGCTCGAGGACCTCGAAGAGCGCGACGCGTCCCGAGTAGCCGGTCTGCTTGCATGCGATGCAGCCGCGGCCGCGGTGCAGCGTCTGGCCGCGCAGCAACTCGCCGTCGTCGCCGAGCGGCGCGAGTTGCTCGGGCTCGGGGCGGAACGGCTCCTTGCAGCGGTCGCAGATGCGGCGGACGAGGCGCTGCGCCATCACCATCGACATCGCCGAACCGACGAGGTAGCGAGGCAGGCCCATGTCGATGAGTCGCGTGAGCGTGCCGGGCGCGTCGTTGGCGTGCACGGTCGAGAAGACGAGGTGGCCGGTGAGCGCGCTCTTGACCGCGATGTCGGCGGTCTCGGTGTCGCGGATCTCGCCGATCATGATGACGTCGGGGTCCTGGCGCAGGATCGAGCGCAGCGCGCGCGCAAAGGTCATCCCGACCTTGGCGTTCGCGTGCACCTGCGTCACGGCGTCGATGTGGTACTCGATCGGGTCCTCGACCGTGACGAGGTTGCGGTTGACGCTGCGGATGTCCTGCAGCGCCGAGTAGAGCGTCGTCGTCTTGCCGCTTCCGGTCGGGCCCGAGATGAGGATCATGCCGTAGGGCTGGCGGATCACGCGGCGGAACGCGACCAGCGTTTCGCCCTCGAGGCCGAGGTTGGCGATCTGGCGCTCGAAGGCGCTCTTGTCGAAGAGGCGCAGCACGACCTTTTCGCCGTGCGAGGTCGGCAGCGTCGAGACGCGCAGGTCCACCTCGCGATCGGGCATGTGCACCGTGAGGCGACCGTCCTGCGGCAGCAGCCGCACCGCGATGTCGAGGTCGGCGAGCACCTTGATGCGCGAGACGATCGCCATCTGCAGGTTCTTGGGCGGCTTCATCACCTCGTGCAGCACGCCGTCGATGCGGAAGCGCACGGTGACACGGTCGCGTGCGGGCTCGACGTGGATGTCGCTCGCGCGCTGCTCGATCGCCTCGGCGATCATCAGGTTGACGAGCCGGACGACGGGCGCGTCCTCGACCTGCTGCCGCAGGGCGGCGAGATCGACTTCCTCGCCCTCCTCGTCGGAGGCGGTGAGGTCGACCGTGTCGAGGATCTCGCCGAGATGCTCGGACGCGCGCATCTCGGTGTAGTAGCCCTCGATCGCCTCGCGCACCTCGGTGGGCCGGCCGATCCACACCTTGAGCGTGCAGCCGGTGAGCGCGCGCAGGTGGTCGAGCGAGACGACGTTGAGCGGATCACCGACGGCGACCTCGAGCACGTCCTCCTTGCGCGAGAGGGCCAGCACCTGGTGCTCCCGCGCGACGCCTTCGGGGATGCTGGCCACGACCGCGCGGTCCGCGTGCGAGAGCTGCTCCGCGGTGGCGATCGGCAGCGAGAACTGCTCGCCGAGCACCTCGACGACCTGCGCCTCGGTCATGTAACCGAGCCGCGTCACCGTCTGTCCGAGCCGCTCACGCGAGTCGAGCCGCGCCTGCAGCGCCTGCTGGACCTGCTCGGGCGTGAGCTTGCCGCGCTCGATCAGGATCTCGCCGAGCCGGCGCGTGGAGAGGCGGTAGGAGGTCGGCATCAGTCGCGCCTTTCGATGTGGGCGGTGCGGTACACGCGCTTCTGCACGATGCCGCGCTTCTCGGCGTCGGCGAAGAGCGGATACGCGACCTCGAAGTCCACGAGCGAGCGGTCGACGAGCTCACCCAGCGCGTCGTCCATGCACAGCATGTCGTCACGCAGGCCGGTCGCGATCGCGTTCGGGATCTGATGCACCTTGTCGTCGCGGATCAGGTTCGCGATCGCCTGCGTGCCGAACAGGATCTCGCGCGCGGCGACGCGCCCGTGGCCGTCGCTGCGGCGCAGCAGCAGCTGCGAGACGACCGCGCGCAGCGTCAGCGCCAGCTGGGCGCGGATCTGCGGCTGCTGGTGCGGCGGGAACGAGTCGACGATGCGGGTGACCGTCTGCGCCGCGGACTGCGTCGACATGGTCGAGATGACGAGGTTCCCCGTTTCGGCTGCGGTCAGCGCCATGCTCATGCTGGTCAGATCGCGCATCTCGCCGACGAAGATCACGTGCGGCATCTGCCGCAGCGCTCCGCGCAGGCCGCGCGCGTACGTCTTGGTGTCGACGCCGACCTCGCGCTGCTCGATCACCGCGTGCTTGGGCTCGAAGACAAACTCGATCGGGTCCTCGATGGTCACGATGTGCCGCGCCGGACCGCCCTGGTTCAGCTGTTCGATCAGCGACGCGATCGTCGTGGACTTGCCCGATCCGGTCGGTCCCGTGACCAGCACGAGGCCGCGGGAGATGCCGAGCAGCTTCTGCGCGATGTGCGGCGAGAGCCCGATCTCCTCGGGCAGCGGGATGCGCAGCGGCACGATGCGCACGGCCGCGCCCCAGTGGCCGCGCTGGATGAACAGGTTGACGCGGAAGTGGGCGACGCCCGGCAAGAAATGCCGGGTGTCCAACTCGAGATCACGCAGGAACCGTTCGTGCAGCGCCGGGGTAAGGAAGCTCTCCGCGAGTCGCCGGGCGTCGAGCGGAGAGAGGACCGGGCATCCCGGCAGCGGACCGAGCACGCCGTCGCACTGCAGCATCACCGGGTGTCCCGCGGTGATCAGCAGGTCGGACGCGCGCAGTTCGACCGCTTGTCGAAGCACGGCATCACGTTCGAGCGGAGTGGCAGTCACGTTCCGGTCTTCCGATCCCTTGCGCTTCACCGCAAGTGCGGCGGGTTTCCCGTTGGTGTGTCGGCTCTTGGCGCGTTCGCCATTAGCCGGCCGACGCCGGCGTCCGCGTCTGCTCCGCGCGCTGCGCATCGGCGGAGCCGCTGCCGAGCGAGTGAGCTTCCGAGGCAGGATAGGGATTGCCGCGGCGGGCCGTCAATACGTGTACCTCGGCGGACACCTCCGCGCGCGAGATGTACCGCTGCGTCAACGAAGCGCGCACACGAAACGCGTCGTCGCGCGCCGATCGCGAGCTTTTTTCTGGACGCTCGAAGTTCGGTCTGGCACCTTCGAGATGCGCGAGTGCAGTCCACTCGTTCTCGCGCCCCATGGACGGGAATCCTCTCTCCGGAGCCTCGACCATCGGGCCGCCGCAGCGACAGGGAAAGGTCGCCCTGACGTTGCAGTCGGCGGGTTCGCGTCGTGCAGATCGGACGCGAGGAAGATCGGTCTCTCCCCACACGCAGTGCACGCGTCGGCGATGTCGTGTCCACACCGCGATGCATGGTGGTCACTTCACCCGTTCGACGCGCGTGAGTGCAAAGAGCGCACGTCAAGGGCACGTTTCGTGCAAAAGCGGCGCGCGGTTCCGGAACTGCAGTGGCTGCAGTCACCGGCCCGGAGTCGCGACGCTCGGGACGAAAGCCCAGCGCCCGGTCTCTGCACTTCTGGTGTTCGTGTGCTGGGTCGTTTCGGTTCCGCTCGGAGGAACGGCGGCCCGCGGTGGAGGCAACGCCCATGAGGCGTTCGATCTTTGGACTCGCGTTTCTGCTCCTCGCTCTCAACATCAACGTCCCGACCTCCTCGGCTCAGCAGGCGTGGAACAGCGTCACGCTGACGTGGACCACGCCGGGTGACGACAGCTTGAGCGGAACCGCTTCGTCGTTCGACATCCGCTATTCGACCTCTCCGATCACCGCGGCGAACTTCTCCTCGGCGACTCGCTGGACCACGGGCGTTCCGACGCCCGCTTCGTCCGGAACCACGCAGACCGTGACCGTGACGGGCCTCAGCGCTGCCACGACGTACTACTTCGCGATGAAGACCGCTGACGACGTGCCCAATTGGTCGGGCATGTCGAACGTGATCTCCAAGTCGACCGCTGTCGCGCCCGACGTGATCCGGCCCGCGACCATCGCGGTCACGATCACCGGTCAGACCGACTCCACCGTGACGCTGCAGTGGACGGCCGTCGGCGACGACAGCCTCACCGGCACCGCCACGTCGTACGACATCCGCTACTCGACCGCCGCCATCACGAGCGCGAACTTCGCGTCCGCGAACGTCGTGGCGAACGCGCCGACGCCGACCGCTTCGGGGACGACGCAGACCGTGACGGTCCGCGGTCTTTCGCGTCAGGCCACGTACTACTTCGCGATCAAGGCGGCGGACGACGCCGGCAACGCGTCGGCGATGTCCAACGTTCCTTCCGTCACGACGCCCGACACGGTGCCGCCGGCGACGATCACCAACCTCGCGCTGGGTCTGCTCTGGCTCGACTTCAGCGCGGCGATCCTCCCACCGAGGGCGAAGCTTGCTCACTAGCCGCGCATGACTCACCGGCGCCACGGAATCGGGCGCTGGTTCGGACGCCACGAGGGCCTGCTTCTCCTGGTGATGGGGCTGGCATGGCTGGGCTTCTCGCCGCGCGCGGCGGAAGCCCAGTCTGATTCCCTGACGCTCTCCTGGACCGCACCGGCCGACCAGCCGGGCAGCATCGCGGTCGAACGCTACGACGTGCGCGTGTACGGCGTGCCCATCACGCCGACCAACTGGACGTACGCGGCCGTGGTGCCGAGCCGCACGCCGCGCGCGCCGGGCAGTGCCGAATCGCTCGTCGTGCGCGGTCTCGATCCCGGGCGCGCGTACTGGTTCGCGATCCGCTCCGTCGATCGCGCGGGCAACTGGTCGGCGATGTCGAACGTGGTGGTGTGGAACGCCCCGCCCGAATCCTCGCCGCCCGCAGCCCCGACCGGCCTGCATGGCGCGTACGATCCCGAACTCGGTGGGGTCGTGCTCGAATGGAATCCGAACAGCGAGGCCGACCTCGCGGCTTACGACGTCTACCGCGCGGTCGATCCGCTCGGCGAGTGGACCAAGCTGACCACGCGCGGCTACGGCGCGACCGGCTTCGTCGACGACAACGTTCCGGCCGGTGGCGGGCGCTTCTACTACGCCGTCACCGCGAGCGACTGGTCGCGGAACGAGAGCGCGCGCTCGGTCGGCGTGGTCGTCGTGATCCACGGCGCGCTGAACTCGTACCCGGTCGCGTGGCACCTCGGCGTCCCGTACCCGAACCCGGCGCGCGACGGCCAGCTCTCGCACCTGCCGATCGAGGTGCCGGTGCACGAAGGCGAGGCGCGGATCGACATCGTGAACGCCGCGAACCACGTGGTGCGGCGCCTGACGCTGATGCCGCGCACGATCGGCTACACGCAGATCGACTGGGACGGCCGCAACGAGCAGGGCGTGCCGTGCGCGCCCGGCGTCTATCGCGCGTTGCTCTTCGCGGGCGACGCCCGGCAGACCGTGCGCGTGGCGAGGATCCCGTGAGCCACGCGTTCCGCATCGGTGCGCGCCTCGTCGCGCTCGCGCTCGCCGTGTCGCTCGCGGCGCACGTCCCGTCCGCGCGCGCGGCGGAGGAGAGCGCGGGCACGCGCGCCGCGAGCTTCCTCGTCACGACCTCGGCGCCGGCCGTGCTCGGCATGGGGGGCGCGACGTTCGCGCTCGGCCGCGACGTGCAGGCGGCGGCGTCGAACCCGGCCGCGCTCGCGTGGATCGGCGGCCCGCTCGCCTCGGCGTCGCACGTGAACCTCGACGACCAGGCGTCGCAGGAGTGGCTTGCGACCGGCATGCGACTCGGCCGCGGCGCGACGCGCGTCGGCGTCTCGGCGATCTATCGCGACGACGGCTCGATCGAGGGCCGCGACGTCAACGACCAGCCGACCGGGTCGTTCGGCGCCCACGACCTCGCGCTCACGCTGCAACTCGCGCGCACGTTCGGCGCGCACGTCGCGGCCGGAGGCGCGGCGCACTGGGTCGAGCAGCGCGTCGGACCGTCCGCGGGCGACGGCTACGCGTTCGACCTCGGCACACAGCTGCGCTTCGGCATGCTGTCGTTCGCGATCGCGGGCCGGAACTTCGGCGGTGGCATGCAGTGGACCGGCCAGCGCTGGCGCATGCCGGCGTCGCTGGGCGGCGGTGTCGCGTTCGAGCACGCACGCAGCGGGCTCGGCGTCGCGGTCGACGTCGACGCGCCGGCGGACTACTACCGCAGCGTGCGCCTCGGCAGCGAGTGGCGGCGCGATCGCTTCGCCCTTCGCGGCGGCTGGAGCGCGGACCTGGGTGCCGCGAGCCTCGACCAGACGGGCGGCCCTTCGTTCGGCGTCGGCGTCAACGTCGGACCGTGCTGGTTCGACTACGGCTGGGTGCTGGGCCGCGGCGACGTCGCGACGCACCGCGTCGGCCTGACCCTGCAGCGTCCCGCGCCGCACGCGTCCGCGCCGGCCCCGCCGCGCGAGCACTGACGCTCGCCCTCGCGCCGCGAACGCGGCGCCCGCGTCGCACAACGCCACCCGATCGGCGGTGGCTTCGTTGCGGAATGCCATGCGATCCGCGTCGCGCGCGGTGTCGCAGCGGCGGGGCGCGAATCGTCCGTGTCGGCCAGCGTGCCTCGTGATCGGCACTTGCGCGTGATGCGCGCCAACGCGATGCGCCCGCGCAACCACGGGCACGCAAGCTGCTGACTCCCGGCGCGGTCGTGCGAGGGCCTTTGCGCCCCACGGCCTCCGGAGCGCGCCGCTCGATCGGCGCGCTCCACCTTCCAACTCGAAGCTCCGGCGCGCGGATCGCCCGACGGAGCGGGAGCGGTACGCGGGAGACGCATCGACATGCTTCGTCGCACCCCATCGGGAGTCGTGGCCGCGCTGGTCGCACTGGCGCTCGCGGGAATCGCGGGCCCGGTGGCCGCCGTTTCGACGCCCACCAGCGTCACGCTCACGTGGACCGCGCCGGGCGACGACAGCCTCACCGGAACCGCGACGCAGTACGACGTTCGATGGTCGACCTCGCCGATCACCGCGGGCAACTTCGGCTCGGCGACCGCGGCGTCGGGCGCGCCCTCGCCGCAGGCGTCGGGCTCGACCGAGACGATGCTCGTGAACGGGCTCTCGCCGGCGACGACGTACTGGTTCGCGGTGCGCACGCGCGACGACGCGGGCAACTGGTCGCTCGTCTCCAACATCGTGCAGTGGACGACGCCGTCGGCCGCCGACACCGTTCGGCCGGCCCCGCTCGCCGTGCAGCTCGCCGGTTCGACCGCGAGCAGCGTGTCGCTGAGCTGGACCGCATCGGGCGACGACAGCCTCACGGGCAACGCGACGCAGTACGACGTGCGCTGGTCGACGTCACCGATCACGCCGGCGAACTGGTCGGGCGCGACGCGCGTGACGAACGGCGTGCCGACGCCGGGAACGCCGGGCGCGGTGCAGGGCTGCACGATCACGGGCCTCAACCGCACGGTCGACCTGTGGTTCGCGGTGCGTGTCGCCGACGAGGTGAACAACTGGTCGGTGGCGTCGAACGTGATCATGGTCCCGCTGATGCTCGACGCGGCGCCGCCGGCGACGCCGAGCGGCCTGGTGGTGAGCCGTGACGACGCGGGCGTGCACCTGAACTGGAACGCGAACGGCGAAGCCGACCTCGCGGGCTACCACGTCTACCGCACGACCACCCAGGGCGGTGCGTTCATGCGCCTCGACGCGTCGCTGCTCGCGTCGTCGACCTACACCGACGCGGCGCTGCCGGACTCGGACGCGGTGTGGTACGCGGTGTCGGCGGTCGACGTGAACCAGAACGAAAGCGCGCACTCGGGCGCGGTGGTGGTGTGGCTGCACGCGGCGGGCATCGTGGCGGTGCACCTGGATCCGGCGTACCCGAACCCGAGCTCGATCGACGCTCCGGTGTCGCTGCCGGTCGACGTGCCGGCGGGCGGTATCGGTGACGGCCGCCTCGACATCACGAACGCGGCGGGCGAGCGGGTGCGCACGATGGACGTGGGCAGCCTGTCGCCGGGCACGCACGTGCTGACGTGGGACGGCCGCAACGACGCGGGCCGCCTGACGGCGCCGGGCGTCTACCGCGCGATGCTGATCGTCGGCTCGAACGCCCAGGTGGTCCGCCTCGTCCGCAAGCCCTGACCCAAGGATTTCCCGCAGGTCCCTCCGGAGCACCCGGCGCCCAGTTCGCGCCGGGTGTCGCCGTTTCGGTTCTCGCGCTCGACGCTTCGCTCGAGCGCTGCGTCTACACCCTTGAGCGACGCGCTCGATGCTTCGCTCGAGCGCTGCGTCTACACCCTTGAGCGACGCGCCCGCCGCTCCGGCGGACGCCATGCTCGCACGGGACCCGTCGCTCCCCGCACCACCCGAGAGTCCCTCCACGCGCTCTCGCCCATGCTGTGCGTGGCGCCTGCCTGCACGTCGGTCGCTGCGACGGTGGGGATGGCCACGATGGCAACGGCACGGCAACGGCCCTGCACCCTCGTGTGACGCAGCGGCCGGTGCGCAGCGGGTGCACCACGCACAGCTTGGGCGAGAGCGCGGGGATGGGACTCTCGGGCCGGGAAGGGAGCGACGGGTCCCGAGCGAGCATGGTGCACCCCGAGCAACCGGACGCGTCGCTCAAGGGTGTAGACGCAGCGCTCGCTCGAACCGCCGGCGCGAATCGCTCCCGTATGTCGGCGCCGCGCTCGAGCGAAGCACGCCGCGCACCGTGCAAACCGAGCGTCGAGTCGCGTCGTGCATTGCGGATTCCACGGCTGCAAGGCCGTTCGCGAAACGCGCGAAACGCTCCAACCCCAACGCACCCATCGCCGTTCCACACACTTGCCATGCGAGCCCGCCCGTGCGCTCCCGGCGGCACGGCGGCTGCTGTAGACCGGCGGCCTCGCAGATCGCGGGCAGGTGCCCGCGACGAGAGAAATGGAGAGCGCACCATGCACCGCACCCGTCTCGCCTGCACCGTGTCCCTGATGCTGATCGCCGGCACCGCCTTCGCCGGCATCGACAACGCGGGCACCACCGCCGGGAACTTCCTCTCGGTCGGCACGGGCGCGGCCATCCTCTCGATGGGTGGCGCCGCGATCGGCGGCGGCAGCGACCTTCACGCCTCCGCGTGGAATCCCGCCGCGCTCGCGCAGCTCGGCTCCACACAGCTCGCGCTCTCGCACGCTTCGCTCGGTGAGCAGTCGTCGCAAGAGTGGCTCGCCGCCGGCGGCCGCGTCGGACGCGACGCCACGCGCTGGGCCGTCACCGCGCTCTACCAGGGCGATGGCAGCTTCGACGGCCGCGACGCGTTCGGCGCCTCGACCGGCTCGTTCAACGTCTCCAGCATGGCCGTCGGCCTGCGCTTCGCGCGGCCGATCGGCGCCAACGTCAACGCCGGTCTCGGCGCGAGCTGGCTCAACGATCATCTCGGCGACGCCAACGGTCACGGCCTGTCGTTCGACGCCGGCGTGCAGGCGCAACTCGGCGCGTTCGGCGTCGGCGCCGCGGCGCGCAACGTCGGCGGCTCGATGCAGTACGCCGAAGGCCGCTTCGACCTTCCCGCCGTCGTCGGCGTCGGCGCGTCGTGGTCCGATGCGCGCACCGGCCTGAGGCTCGCGCTCGACGCCAACTTCCCGAGCGCGTACTACAACGACGTTCGCGCCGGCGCCGAGTGGCGCTGGCAGGAGCGCGTCGCGCTCCGCGCGGGCTACCGCATGGAACTCGGCGCGAACGCCGGCGAGCCGCTCGGTGGTCCGAGCTTCGGCGTCGGCGCGGGCGCGAACGGCGTGTGGATGGACTACGCGTTCCTCGCCAACGGCGCCGAGGCGCAGGGCCAGCACCGGCTCGCGCTGACGTTCCACCCCGGCGTGCTCAACCACGGTGCGCGCCCGATCGCCGAGTCGAACGCTCGCGAGTCGCACGCCGACGCACCGATCGCCGCCGCCGCGCCGAAGCCCGCCACCGTGCGCGCGCCGAAGCCCGAGCCCGTCGCCGCCGTCACCGTGCCCGCGCCCGCTCCCAGGCCGGCCGCGGTCGCCGTCGTCACCGTGCCGGCGCCGGTCGTCGTCGCGCCCGCTCCGGTCGTGGTGCCCACCGTGACGCCGACGCCCGCCGCGAACGCCACCAGCTCCGACGCGATCGAGCCCGAGATGATCGCCGCGAACGTGATCGCCCGCATGCCCGCCGACGCGGCGGCTTCCGCCGGCGCCACGCCGCGCGCGCCGAAGTCGTCGGGCAGCATCGTACCGTCGAAGCCCGCGCGTGCGGTCGCGCTCGTGATGCCGACGCCCGCCGAGCAGGCTCGCATCGCGCGTGACGCCGCGCCCGCGCCGGTCGCGGCGCCGAAGCCCGCGCCCGTCGTCGCCGCGCCCGTCGTCGCTGCGCCCGTCGTCGCCGCGCCCACGCCCGCGCCCGTCGCGGTCGTGATGCCGACGCCCGCGCCGCCCGTCGCCGAAATCGTGGCGCCCGCGCCCGGCAAGCCCGCGAAGCCGGCGAAGCCCGCGAAGGTGCGTGCGCCGAAGCCCGAGCCCGTCGCCGTCGTGCCCGCGACGCCTGCACCGACGCCCGCGCCCCTGATGGACGCGCCCGCGCCGGTCGCGACGAGCGAGCCCGCGCCGATCGCGCAGGTCGCCTCGTCCGCGCCGCGCATCGTGGTGGTGTCGCGTCCCGCCGAACCGACTGCGTCGGCGCCGAAGCACGTGTCGCGTCCCGTGTCGGTGACGGTGGGCGACAACGAGACGCTGGCCGACATCGCGAAGCGCTACCAGACGTCGGTGGCCGCGATCATGATGCAGAACAACCTGGTCAGCGAGCGCGTGAAGAAGGGTCAGAAGCTCAAGCTGCCGCAGGACTGAGTTCGTTGGAGCAGCACTGAGGTTGTACACGGACTGGCCTCCGTGTCCGGCGCCCGTTCCGGGAGCGATCCCGGGCGGGCGCCACCTCGTTGTGGCCGTCAGCTCTTCGCGCGATCGGGCGCCGCGGTGTACTTCACGATCTCGACCGGCTCGAGCGTGACGAGACCCTCGGCGATCATCTCGTCGCATGCGGCGAGGAACTCGCGCACTCGCTCCTCGCGATCGACGATTTCGATCACGATCGGCAGGTTCTCGGAGAGCCGCAGGACCTTCGCGGTGTGCAGCCGGCTGTGCGCGCCGAAGCCCTCGACGCCGCGCAGCACGGTGGCGCCGGCGAGTCCCATCTCGCGTGCACGCACGACGAGCGCGTCGTAGAGCGGGCGGCCGTGCCAGTGGTCGGTCTCGCCGACGTAGACCATGAGCCGCATGCCCGGACCGGTGATGTGCATCGCGCCTCCTCCGCGGGACGCGCGGCGCGCCGGGGCGGCGCGCACGTCGAACCCGTTATCGCGCCGCGAGTGTAGCGCCGGCGAAGGCCGCGAGCAGGCCGACCACGACCGAGCCCGCGACGTAGCCGAATGCGGCCGGCCACTGCGCGTCGCGCACGAGCGCCAGCGACTCCCACGAGAACGCGGAGAACGTGGTGAAGCCGCCGAGCACGCCGGTCACGAGCAGCAGCCGCAGCGCGGGAGAGACCAGCGCGCGCTCGAGCGCCAGCGTGAGCAGCGCACCGATCGCGAACGAGCCGATCGCGTTCACCGCGAACGTGCCCCACGGAAACGTCGAGGTGGGCGTGAGCCGCTGCACCCAGCCGGAGACGAGCCAGCGCAGCACGCTGCCGAACGCGCCACCCAGCGCGACCAGCAGCACGTTCCTCACAGCGGGAAGGCTCCGTCGAACGTCGTGCCGAGCCCGCGCGCGATCGCGTGCTTCTTCTGCTCCTCGAGGTGCGCGGGCATCGTCGCGTAGACGTCGGTGAAGATCGTCTCGATGCCGGGAGGCGGCAGCGCTTCGGCCGCGGTCACCGCCGCCGAGATCGCGTCGTTGATCTCCGCCGACCACGTTTCGACGTCGGCGTCGGTGAGCAGGCCCGCGCCCTTCAGGTACGCGCCGAAGCGCGCGAGCGGATCGCGCTTCTCCCAGGTCGCGACGAGCGCCGGGTCGCGGTAGCGCGTCGGGTCGTCGCTCGACGAGTGCCCGCCCATGCGGAACGTGAGCGACTCGACGAACGTCGGGCCGCCGCCCGAGCGCGCGCGGTCCACGGCCTCGCGCATCGCGGCGATCACCGCGAGCACGTCGTTGCCGTCGACGCGGATGCCGGGCATGCCGTACGCGACCGCCTTCACCGCGATCGAGCTCGACACCGTCTGCGACTCGATCGGCACCGAGATCGCCCACTGGTTGTTCTGACAGAAGAACACCACGGGCACCTGCTTCACCGCCGCGAAGTTGAGCGCGGCGTGGAAGTCGCTCGACGACGTGCCGCCGTCGCCGATGTAGCCCACCATCACGTCGCTCGTCTTCGTCAGCTTCGCCGCCCACGCCGCGCCCATCGCGTGCACGAGCTGGGTGCCGATCACGCTCGACCACGCCACCGCGTTCACCGCGCGGTCGCTGAAGTGCATCGGCATCTGGCGGCCGATGAGCACGTCGCCCGAGTTACCGATCAGCTGGCAGACGATCTGCTGGATCGTGGTGCCGCGCCACATCGACACGCCCGTCTCGCGCAGCGCGGGGAAGATCCAATCGCTCGCGCGCAGCGGGTAGGCCGAGCCCGTGACCGACGCTTCCTGTCCGGTCGTGAGCCCGTAGAAGCCGATGCGACCCTGGCGCTGCAGCGACAGCATGCGACCGTCCATCGTCCGCAGCACGAGCATGTGACGGAAGAGCGCGCGCAGGTCGTCGGCGGGAATCTCGGGCACCGCGCCGATCGCGCGGCCGTCGTCGTCCAGCACCCGGCGCAACGTTTCGTCGATCATGCGAGGTCTCCGTCCGTGAGCCACGCGCCCGGCGACTGCAGCCGCTCGATCAGCGCGTAGAGGAAGTCGGCGCCGACCGCGCCGTCCACGACGCGGTGGTCGATCGACAGCGAGAGGTTGCCCAGTTCGCGAATCACGATGCGGTCGTCGACCACCGCGGGCTTCTTGCCGACGGCGTGCACGCCGAGGATCGCGACCTGCGGGTGGTGGAGGATCGGCGTCGCCAGCACGCCGCCCTTCGCGCCCGTGCTCGTCACCGTGAACGTGCCGCCCTGCAGTTCCTCGAGCTTCACCTTGTGCTCGCGCGCCGCGCGCGCCAGCCGGTCGATCTCGCGCGCCATCGCGAACAACCCGAGCCGCTCCGCACCGTGCACGATCGGCACCGTGAGCCCGTCGTCGGTCGCCGTCGCGACGCCGAGGTTCGCTGCCGCGTGCAGCACGATCTCCTGCGCCTCGTCGTCGAGCGATGCGTTGAGCAGCGGGAAGCGCTTCAGCGTCTCGGGCAGCGCGCGGAAGACGTAGGCGAGGTAGGTGAGCTTGACGCCCGCGGTCTCCGCCTTCGGCAGGATCGCGGCGCGGTGCTCGACGATCGGCGTGAAGTCGCACTCGGCGACGAACGTGAACTGCGCCGCGGTCGAGAGCGAGCGGCGCATGTGCTCGGCGATCTTGCGGCGCAGCCCGCGCAGCGGCACGCGCGTGTCGCCGGCGGACGCAGCCGGCGCCGTCGCGGCGGCCGGTGTGCTCGCACCGCCGCCCGCTGCGGCCTTCACGTCGTCGGCGGTGATGCGACCGCCGGGTCCGCTGCCGCGCACCGATTCGAGCGCGACGCCCAGTTCCTTCGCGAGCGCGCGCACCGCGGGCGTCGCCTCGATCCGCGCCGCGGCGGGCGCGCTCGCCGCAGCGGCGGGTGCCGGCGCCGACGCCGCCGGCGTGGCGTGCGCGGGAGCCGCGGCGGGAGCACCGGCGCCGCCGGCCACCGCGATCGACACGATCACGGTGCCCACGGGCACCATCGCGCCCTCCTCGGCGTGCAGCGCCTCGATGGTGCCCGTGCGTGGGGAGGGAATCTCGACGCTCGCCTTGTCGGTCATCACCTCCACGAGCGGCTGGTCCTCCTTCACCGCGTCGCCGGCCTTCACGAGCCAGCGGACGATCTCGCCCTCGGCGACGCCTTCACCGATGTCCGGCAGCTTCACCTCGTAGCGCATGCGTCCGGTCACTCCTTCAGGTCGAAGCGTCCCAGCGGCACTTCGCGCGTCCGCGTGCGCGCCGAGCGCTCGTTCATCGCGGCGATGCCGGCCGCGTGGTCGCGCATGAACTCCTCGTACAGCACCTCGCTCGTCCAGCGGTCGGCCACCACGTAGCGGCGTGGGTTCCCGCGGTCCTTCCACAGCGTGATGCTGACGAATCCCGGTGCGGCGCGGAACAGGTCGCCCCACGCACCGTCGGGGCGGTAGAGCGACTCGAACTCGTCGATCGCGTCGGGCTTCACTTCGTACTCCCAGAGCACGAGCAGCACGGGGGCCTCCTCCTCAGTAGCTCATGGCGTGCTCGATCGCGGCGAAGACACGCTTCGCGTCGGGCAGGTACGTGTGTTCGAGCGTGTACGGGAACGGCGTGTCGTAACCGGTGACGCGCAGCACCGGCGCTTGCAGGCTCGTGAGCGCCTGTTCGGCGACCAGCGCGGCGAGTTCGGCGCCGTAGCCGCACGTGCGCGGCGCCTCGTGCAGGATCACGACGCGGCCGGTCTTGCGCACGCTCGCGAGCACGGCGGCCTGGTCGAGCGGCAGCAGCGTGCGCAGGTCGATCACCTCGACCGACCAGCCCTTCTCCGCGGACATCTCCGCGGCCTCGACCGCGACCGGCACCATCGCGCCGTAGCAGAGCACGGTGAGGTGCTCGCCCTCGCGCGCGGTGCGCGCCTTGCCGATCGGCACGCTCGTGCGCCCTTCCGCGACGTCTTCCTTCACCGAGCGGTAGAGCCGCTTGGGCTCGAGAAAGATCACCGGATCGTCGCCCGCGAGCGCCGAGAGCAGCAGGCCCTTCGCGTCCGACGGCGTCGAGGGAATCACCACCTGCAGTCCCGGCGTGTGGCAGAAGTAGGCCTCGGGGCTCTGCGAGTGGTAGAGCCCGCCGCGGATGCCGCCGCCGTACGGCGCGCGCACGACGACCGGGCAGCTGTACTGCCCGGCGGAGCGCCAGCGCAGCTTCGCCAGCTCGGAGACGATCTGGTCGAAGGCGGGAAAGATGAAGTCGACGAACTGGATCTCGGCCACCGGGCGCATGCCGTACAGCGCCATGCCGATCGCACCGCCCACGATGCCGTTCTCGGACAGCGGCGTGTCGGCGACGCGGTCGGCGCCGAACTCGGCCTGCAGCCCCTCGGTCACGCGGAACACGCCGCCGTTGCGGCCGACGTCCTCGCCCAGCACGACGACCTTCGGATCCTCGCGCAGCGCCACGCGCAGCGCGTCCGTGATCGCCTGCACCATCGTCATCTGCGCCATGCGGCTTCTCCGTGGTGGGAAACGCGAGGCGGCAGGTTAGCCGAGGCCCGCAGGTACCGCCACACGCGAATGCGCGCGCGTGAATGCGCGCGAATGCGCGCGCGCGGCCGCGGGGCGCAGGGCGCGGGGGAGTCCGCGGCGGGCCGCCGACGGCCTTTCGTCGAAAATTAGCTTGAGCTAACGATTCTGTTAGCCGATGCTGCAGAGCGCCATGACCACCGCCACCCGCAGCCGGCTCTCGCGTTCGCGCGAGGACTACCTCAAGGCGTTGCACGAACTCGCCGAGCACGCGCCGGTCACGGTGACGGCGCTGGCGCGCGCGCTCGGCGTCTCGGCGCCCAGCGTGACGAACATGCTCGCGCGCTTGTCGCGCGAGCGGCTCGTCACCACCGCGCACCGCGGCGCGCCGCGGCTCACGAGCGAGGGCGAGCGCGAGGCACTGCGCGTCGTGCGGCGGCACAGGCTGCTCGAGACGTTCCTCGTGCAGGTGCTCGGCCTCGACTGGGCCGAGGTGCACGAGGACGCCGAGGTGCTCGAGCACCACGTGAGCGACCGCGTGCTCGACGCGCTCGACCGCCTGATGGCACACCCGACCGAGGATCCGCACGGGCACCCGATCCCCGACGCGCGCGGCCGGCTGCGGCGCCGCGCGCTCGAGCCGCTCGTCGAGCTGCCGAGCGGCGCGCGGGCGCACGTGCGCGAGATCGACGATCGCGACCAGCGGCGCATGGAGCGCTGGAAGCTGGCGGGTCTGGTGCCCGGCGCCGAGGTGCACGTGCGCCGCGCGCACGACGCCGACCACGTGATCGAGCTCGAGGTCGCGGGCCGCCGGCTCGTGCTCGGGCCCGCTGCGCTCGAAGGCGTGCTCGTCGAGCGCACGCGCCGCGAGGGCCGAACGTGAGCACGCCCTCCGACCGCTCGCTGCCCGAGGTGCACGGCACGGTCGCGATCCCGAAGTCGGGCTCGTGGCTGCGGCGGCTGCTCGCGTTCGCGGGGCCCGCGTACCTCGTCAGCGTCGGCTACATGGATCCCGGCAACTGGGCCACCGACCTCGCGGGCGGCGCGCGCTTCGGCTACCAGCTCGTGTGGGTGCTGCTGATGAGCAACCTCATGGCCGTGCTGCTTCAGACGCTGGCCGCGCGGCTCGGCGTCGTGACCGGCCGCGACCTCGCGCAGGCGTGCCGCGACGCGTACCCGCGCTTCGTCGTCTGGCCGCTGTGGCTGCTGTGCGAGCTGGCGATCGTGGCCTGCGATCTCGCCGAAGTGCTGGGCGCCGCGATCGGGCTGAAGCTCCTCTTCGGCATCCCGCTGCTCTGGGGCGTGCTCGTCACGGCGCTCGACGTGCTGCTGCTGCTCATGCTCTCGCGCTTCGGCATGCGCATGCTCGAAGCGGTGATCATCACGCTGGTCGCGACGATCGGCGTGTGCTTCGGCATCGAGATGTTCATCTCCCGTCCCGAGGTCGCGGCCATCCTGGGCTCGATCGTGCCGCGCGACGCCACCGGCGTCCCCAGCCTGTTCGGCCGTGCGGCAGGAGGCGGGATCTCGGTGCTCGGACTCGACCAGGCCTCGTTGTACGTGGCCATGGGCATCCTCGGCGCCACGGTGATGCCGCACAACCTCTACCTGCACAGCTCGCTCGTGCAGAGCCGTGCGAGCGAGGCCACGGTGGCCGGCAAGCGCGATGCGTGCCGCATGAACCTGATCGACACCGTGGTCGCGCTCAACGCCGCGCTGTTCGTCAACGGCGCGATTCTCGTGCTCGCGGCCGTCACGTTCCACGGCACCGCGCACGAGGGCGTGGCCGGCCTGGAACAGGCGCACAGCCTGCTGGCGCCCTTGCTCGGCACCTCCGTGGCCTCGACGGTGTTCGCGATCGCGCTGTTGAGCGCCGGGCAGTCGAGCACCATCACCGGCACGCTCGCCGGACAGATCGTGATGGAAGGCTTCGTGCGCATCCGCGTGCGGCCCTGGCTGCGGCGTCTCATCAGCCGCGGGCTCGCCATCGTGCCGGCGGCGCTGGTGATCCTGCTGCAGGGCGAAAGGGCGGTCGACGGACTGCTGGTGCTCTCGCAGGTCGTGCTCAGCCTGCAGCTCTCGTTCGCCGTCGTTCCGCTCGTGGTCTTCACGGCCGACCGCAAGCGCATGGGCGAGTTCGTCAACCCGCTCTGGGTCACCGTGCTCGCCGTCGCGGTCGCGGTGATCATCGCCGGTCTCAACGGCAAGCTGGTGGTCGACACGGTCGCGAGCTGGGCGGCCGCTTCGCCGGGCGCGTGGTGGATCTGGGCCGTCGTCGTGCCCTTGGCCGTGGGCGTCGCGCTCCTGCTGGCCTACGTCGCGCTCGCGCCGTGGATCGAGCGGCGCTGGCCGCAGCTCGTGCCGACGTTCCCGTCGCCGGTCGTCGCGATCGGCACGCGGCACGCGGTGCCGAGCGGGCTGCGACCGGTCGCACCCGGCCCGGCGACGCCCGCGATCAACGCCGGCGCGTACCGGCGCATTGCCGTCGCGCTCGAGCTCGGAGGCGCGGATCCGAGCGTGCTCGAGTTCCTGCACTCGCTCGCGTTCGCGCCCGACGCGCAACTCGTGCTGGTGCACGTGGCCGAGAGCGCCGCGAGCCGCTATCTCGGTGGCGAGAGCCGCGACGAGGAGAGCCGCGAGGACCTCGCGGTGCTCGAGCGCATCGCCGGCGAGTTCCGCGCCGACGGCGTCGACGCGGTGCCGATGCTCGGCCACGGCGACGCCAAGCACGAGATCGCGCGACTCGTGCGCGAGTGCGGCGCCGACCTGCTCGTGACTGGTTCGCACGGCCACACCGGCCTGCGCGACGTCGTGTACGGCGCGACCGTGTCGGCCGTGCGGCATCTCGTCGACTGTCCCGTGCTCACGGTGCCGCCGCGGCGTTGACCCGTGCGCACGTCGGCGATCATCGCAGCAAGACGATCCGTCGCGTCGCGGTCTCGGCGCCGGCGGTGACGCGCACGAGGTAGACGCCGGGCGCGAGCGGCGCGCCGTGCGCATCGGCGGGCGTCCACGCGAGCTCGTGCGCTCCGGCGGGCTCGTCGGCGTCGGCGAGCCGCGCGACCTCGCGGCCCGCGAGGTCGTGCACGCTCGCGCGCACGTGCGCCGCGCGCGGCAGCGCGTACGCGAGGCGCACGCGATCACGCGCGGGGTTCGGCGCGGGCGCGGCGAGCGAAAGATGCGTGATCGCGGGCGGCGCGGCGTCGGCGTCGGCGTCGAGCACGTGGTCCGCGACGAAGCCGAGCGAGTCGAGCATCGGCGCGATCTCGGGGTTCGACATGAAGTGCTTCCACACGAGGCCGGTGCGCGCGTTCTCGATCATCACCACGATGGGGCCCTCGTCGATCGCGATGTAGTCGAGCGGGTACCAGTCCTGTCCCGGGTTGAACGCGTCGACCATGCCGAACGGTCCGAGGAGCCGCGCGCCGAACTGGCGGTACATGCCCTTCAGCGCGCGCAGCGACTCGACGTGCGTGTACGGCATCGACGCGAGCGCGGCCGTCGGCGCGAGCGTCCCGTTGTCGCCCGAGAACGGCGCATGCACCGCGTAGCCGTTCGGATCGTCCGACGCGGTGAGTCCCCACGCGTCGGCGGAGTAGCCGGCGAAGCCGTACGGGTTCGCGGCCGAGTAGTCGGACTGGATCAGCGCGTGGTTGCGGTTGTTCTGGAAGTAGTTCGCGTAGCGGTCGCGCTTGTCGCGCGGATCGAAGCCCATGAACGAGTAGTGCGCGAAGAACATCGGGCCGCCGTACGCGGTGCCCACCCACAGCCGGTGCCCGTAGTAGCTGTTCCCGTTCTGCATCGCGCCGTTGCGCGACCAGCCCGTCGTGTAGCAGATCGCCGGGATCGGGTGCGTGGGCGAGGCCTTCGCGAGCAGGTAAACGATGACGCACTCGTTCCAGCCGGAGACGGCGAAGCTGTTCGCGAACCCGTGGAGCGGTGACCACAGCCAGTCGACGGCGTTGCTGCCCGCGGGGCGGTACGCGTTCCAGTCGATGCCCTGCCAGAGCGAGGTGGCGAGCACGCGGATCTGCTGCTCGGTCGGGTTCTCGCGATCGAAGTACTGCCGCGCGACGAGCATGCCCTGAGCGAGGTAGCTCGTCTCCACGATGTCGCCCGACGGATCGTCGGGCGCGTCGGCGGGAACCGTGACGCCGGTCGTGCCGTTCAGCCAGTGCGCGAACGCGCCCTGATACTTGGGCGGCGTCGCGAAGTAGAACTGCAGCACGTGCAGCACGCGGTCGGCCGCCTGTTCGCGCGTCACGTACCCGCGCTCGGCGCCGACCACCATCGCCATGAGCGACATGCCGGTGCCGCCCGTCGCACACAGGTCGCCCGAGCCGTAGCGCTCGCGCGCGAGGCCCGACACCGGGTGCGCGTGCAGCCAGAACCAGCGGAACGCGGCTTCCTCGGCCATGTCGAGCCACTCGTCGTCGCCCATCTCGCGCGTCGAGGCGGTGACGGAGTCGGACGTGGTGACGGCGCCGAAGTGCCAGTCGAATGCGCTCGCGCGGTACGTCGCGGCGACACCCGCGGCGCCGAGCCAGTCGACGGCCGTGCCGTCCTCGGCGTGCGCGTCGCCGAGCCGCTTCCACGTCGCGCCGTCGCGGCGCTCGATGCGCACCGTCTCCAGTTCGGGGTGCGCGAGCGCGTCCCAGCGCACCTCGGCGTGGCGTTCGAACGCGCGCGACACGAGCGCGGGCAGCGAAGGCACGGTCGCCTCCGCGGTCACGTAGCGCAGCTCGTCGACGATCATCAGGTGGCCGAGACCCGAGGTGTTGGTCGTCGCCTGCGCGAAGAACAGCTTGTTCACGCTCGCGAGGTTCGCGGCCCCCGGCGCGGCGCGGAACGCCGCGAGCGGCACGCTCACGCGCGTCCACGTGGAGGCGGGCACGCCAGCGGGCACGTACGCGGCGAGGTGCTGGCGCGCGGTGCGCGCGTTGTTCGAGTCCTCGAGCAGCACGTCGGGCAGGTCGTTCGCGGCAATCGCCACCGGCGACCACACCACGAACAGCAGCGAGTCCATCGCGGACGGATCGACCGGTGCCCAGCCCGCGGTGGCCGCGGCGAGCATCCAGTCGCCGCCGCTCGCCGAGACCCAAGTCAGCCGGAGCGCGTTGCGTCCTTCGAATGCGTGCAGCGTGTCGACGGGGAAGTGGCTGCCGTTCGCGAGCGCGACCCAGCCCGGCGCCGCGAAATAGCCCCAGCTCGCGTCCCACAGCGTGCCGCTCGGGCTGTCGCCGAAGAGCCGGATGCCGCGCACGGCCGCGCGGGACGGCGCGGACGCGAGCGTCAGCAGCGCGGTCGCGAGGGCGAGTGCGGCGAGGAGCCGGAGCGGGAGGCGGGAGTGTCGCGGGTGCACGATACGATTGTACGCGCCGGCCGCGCGGACCGCAGCCGGTGGCCGCGGCCCGCACGGAGAACGCGCGGGGTCAGTGCCCGCGCAGGAACGCGAGCACGTCCTCCACGTGACCGTCGACGCTCACCTGCGGCCACACGCGCGCGATGCGTCCGTCCTGGCCGATCACGAACGTCGTGCGCTCGGCGTAGGTGAACGTGTGGCCGTCCTTCTCGCGCTGGCGCAGCACGCCGTACGCACGGCAGACGGCGCCGGTCGGGTCGGCGAGCAGCGGGAAGGGCAGGTGCTCCTTCTCGACGAAGCGGTGGTGCGACGCGAGGTCGTCGACCGACACGCCGAGCAGCACGACGCCGGCGGAATCCAGCGCGGCGTGGTGGTCGCGGAAGTCGCACGCTTCCTTCGTGCAGCCGGGCGTCTCGTCCTTGGGATAGAAGTAGAGCACGACCGTCTTCCCGCGCAGCTTGCGCAGCGCGACCTTCTTCCCGGTCGAGGCCTGCAGCGCGAACTCGGGCGCCGGCGAGCCGACCGCGGGCGTGGACGACTCGACGGGCGTGGCGGTCGCCGCGTGCGCGGCGCGCAGCGGGGCGAGCGTGAACGGGGCGGCCGCGAGCAGCGTGGCGAGGACGAGGGATCGCTTCATCGGTGGGCATCTCCGCGGAGTGCGTGGCGGTTGGGGACCGGCCGGGGTCGATCGTGCGGTCGTGAGAACTGCGCCTTGGGATGCGCCGTGCGGGATCGCGATGCGGACGCGCCCGGCGCGAACGCGCTCGCGCGACACGGAAGCGTCAACGATCGCGGCGCTTCAGCGCGTGCACGGCGCGATCGAGCGCCTGCAGGAAGCGCGAGCGCTCGCGGTCGCCGAAGGGCGGCGGTCCGCCGGTGACCTCGCCGGCGCCGCGCAGGTGCGCGAGCAGGTCGCGCGTCGCGAGCGCCTCTCCCACGTTGTCCTCGGTGAACGCGCGGCCGTCGGGCGCGAGCACCGTCGCGCCCTTCGCGACGCAGCGCGCCGCGAGCGGCACGTCGGCGGTGACCACGATGCACGTCGCGTCCGCGAGTTCGGCGATGCGGTCGTCGGCGGCGTCGAAGCCGGCCTCGACGACCTCGAGCGTCACGCGCCCGCCGGGCGGCACGCGCATCCACGACGCGGCGACGAGCGTCACGTCGATCGCGTAGCGCTCGGCGACGCGCGCCACCTCGGGCTTGACCGGGCACGCGTCGGCGTCGACGAGGATGCGGATCGCGCCGCTCACGCGCCGCCGCGATCGCCGGCGCGGCGGTCGGCGAGCCCCGGCGCGGGCGCGATCACGCCGGCCATGAGCAGGCCGGCGACGAGCGCGGCGAGCATGACCATCATGCGGAACGCGGCCTCGACGCCCGACAGCACGTCGCGGTTCATGAGCAGCGTGAGACTGCGAAAGCCGACGCTTCCCGGCACGAGCAGCAGGATCGCGGGCACGAGCGTGGTGGCGGGCGAGCCGCCGCGGCGGCGCGCGAGCAGGTTGCTGAGCGAGGCCGCGACGAGCGCGCCGACGAACGCGCCGAGTTCGGAGCCGAGCCCGCGGGTACCGGCGCGGCCGGCGAGGAACGCCAGGGCGCCGACGCCGAAGATCCACGGGAAGTCGCGCGGCCGCGCGCGCAGCAGCACGGTGAACGCCGCGGGCGCGAACACGAGCGCGACCATCTCGGTCCACGCCGGCAGCGGCACGGGCGTGATCGCCGCAGCGGGGCCGACGAGCAGCGCCGCGGCGCGGTTGCCCATCGCGACGCCGAACGCGAGCCCGAGGAACTTGGCGCCCGCGCCGGTCAATCGCGCGGTGCCCGAGACGAGGTGTTCGCTCGAGAGCTCGGCCATCGCCGCCGTGAGCGCGAGCCCGGGCAGCAGCACGAGGATCGCGCCGAGTGTCGCGACGTAGATCGAGAGCGGCGTGCGCGAGGCGACGACCGTCGCGAGCGCCGAGACGAGGAACGCGGCGATCGGCTCGAACATCCGCCCGAAGCTCGGCACGCGCGCGGCGAGCAGCGAGGAGAGCGCGAGCACGAGGCCGAGCGCCGCGGCGCACGCGACCTCGGTGAGTCCGCCGCCCAGGAACCGGCCCGCCGCTGCGCCCGAGAGCGCGAACGCGAGCGCGGTCACGGGCTCGCTCCAGCGCGGCGGCGACGCGAGCACCGCGCGCAGCCGCGCCGTGCCCTCGCCGGGCGAACAGCGGCCCTCGAGCACCTCGTGTCCCGTGTCGATCACGCGCGTCAGCCGCTCGAGGTGCACGCCGCCGGGCTCGACACGCAGCAGCCACGTGCGCTGCTCGCGCTGCTCGCCGAACGCCGCGAAGATCGACGTGGGCGTGGTGAAGAACTGCGCCGTGAGCCCGAGCCGGTCTGACGCGCGCTGCATGCCTTCCTCGAGCCAGTGCGCGGGATGGCCGTGCGCGTGCAGCGCGCGGCCGAGCTCGAGCACGAACTCGATCGCATCGCGATCGCGCGCCGGGATCGCATCGGCGCCTTCGCGCGGACGCGGCGCGTCGTCGCGCGCGCTCACGCCGCGCTCCCCGTACCGCGCACGCCGAGCGCCTCGATCGCTGCGGGCAGCGACGCGACGCCGGCAATCGCAACGCCGCGCGCCCCGTCGACGTCCGCGGGCTCGAGCCGCCACGCGACGTTCGCGAACGTCACGCGCGTCGCGCCCGACTCGGACGCGAGCCGCGCCTCGAAGAGCTCCGCGAGCCGCAGCGCCGCCGCGGGCACGTCGTGTGCGCCGAGCGTCACCGAGGCGACGCCGGTGGCGCCGTTGGCGTGCGTGATCGCGGCCGCGTCACCGGGCACGCGCCACGCGCGCGGCGTGCGGTCCTCGATCAGGAACGGGATCGCGTCCTCGGCGGGCAGCAGCAGCTCCCACGCGAGCGCCTCGGCGCCCGCGCGTTCGCGCCGCATCGCGACCGGGCCCGTGAGCACGAACTCGCGGCGGCGCGACTCGATCGCGAAGCGAGCGAGCTTCTCGCCGCACACGACCGCGTCGCCGACGCCGTCGGCCCCCGCGAGTCGCGGCAGGAAGCGGCGCGCGATCGCCGACGCGCCGTGCAGGTGCGCCGCCCACGCGTCGCTCGCCGCGAGCGCGCGCAGTTCGTCGCGCGTGGCGGCGTCGCGGCAGGCGAGGAGCTCGAGGTACGAGCCGTCGGCGAACGCGACGAGCGCGTTGTCGGTCGGCAGCGCGTCGTGGCGGCCGCCCGGCACCACGGTGAAGCCCGCGTCGCGGAACGCGGCCGAGGCTCCGGCGAGCGAACCGACGACGACGACGGCGTGATCGAAGCGGACGTGCATGGCGCGCATGCTAGCGGCGCGCGCCGCGACGCGCGAACGGCGGCGGCGCGCACGTGATGGCGGTATCACGCACCGTGTCGCAGCAGGCGAACGGCGCGCGCCGCGACGCGCGAACGACGCCGTCGCGCACCGCGTCGCGGCACGCGAACGTCACGCGAACGACGCGTCGCGCACGCTGGCGGCGAAATCGGCTCCGGCCTTAAGATGCCGACTCGCGAGCCCCGACGCCCTCATCATCGCCGGCCCTCACCCCGAGAGATCCCGTGAGCGAGCGCATCTACTTCGGTCGACTGTCCGCCTCCGTGTCGGAGATCGTGGACGCGGGTGACCTGCTTCCCGAGTTCGAACTGGCCGCGATCGCGGTCCTCGAAGGCCAGGAGCGTCCGGGCGAGGAGCCCGCGGTGCGCCGCCGCCTGCGCGCCGAAGGCATCCGTCCCACCGAGCACCGCGGCGCGCTGCTGCTCGATCCGGGCGAGATGGAGCGCTTCTCCGGCGTCGGCCTGCTCACGGGCGGCGACGAGGTGTTCTTCGCGAGCGAGTGGAACGACGAGTTCGAGCCGTTCCCGGGCCGCATCGGCGCCGACGCGCTCGACTTTCGCGACGGCGTGCCGCTGGGCCTCGAGGACTGGATGATCGACACGGGCTGCGTGCTCGTGCTCGGCGACGGCGCGGGGCTCAACTACGCGACCTCGCTGCGCGAGCTGCACGAGAAGCTGGGCACGCGGTTCAAGCCGGCGAGGCGATGAGCGCTCCCGAGTCCGCGTCGCGACTGCTGCCGCTCGTGCTCGACGGCCCGGCGGGCCCGCTCGAAGCACTGCTGCAGGAGCACGACGCGCACGATCACGCGCTCACCGCGGTCGTCTGCCATCCGCATCCGCTCTTCGGCGGCACGATGCACAACAAGGTGGTGCACCGCGTCGCGTCGACGCTGCACGGCTTCGGCGCCGCCGTGCTGCGGTTCAACTTCCGCGGCGTGGGCAAGAGCGCCGGCGCGTTCGATCGCGGCGAGGGCGAGCTGGCCGACGCGCGCGTCGCGCTCGACTTCCTGCGCGAGCGCTATCCGGACGCGCGCCGCTGGGTCGCCGGGTTCTCGTTCGGTTCGTGGGTGGCGTCGCGCCTCGCCGCGGACGCGCCCGACGTCGAGCAGCTCGTGATGATCGCGCCGCCGGTGCACACGCAGACGTTCGAGGAGATGCGCACGTACGCCGTGCCCAAGCTCGTGGTGCAGGGACTCGCCGACGACATCTGCCGGCCCGAGAACCTCGCGAAGGTCTGGCCCGAATGGGCCGAGCCCAAGCGCCTGATGAAGGTGGACGACGCGAGCCACTTCTTCGATCGCCACCTGCAGGACCTGGCCGAAGCGCTGCGGCAGGGCATCCGCTGATCCGCGCCGCGCGTGATCGACGCCTCGCGCGTCACGCCGCCGTCAATCGCTCCCGCGAGGTCGCGCTCGTGACCGTGACGTGCGCGCTCGTCGGTGCGGGGATTCGCGGCGGGACCGTGGGGCCGGTATCGTTCGTCCCTGTTGCGCCCGCGTCTCTCGTGGGCGCGCCTGCCATCGATCTTCCGTTCCCGGGCGAGTGGAGCCCGGGCTCAATACTCGAGGAGTGGACGTGAACCGCAATCTCGCGATCGCGCTGGGACTCGTGGTGGTGGTGGTGCTGCTGGGCGGCTGGTGGATGAAGTCCCGCGGGCACAAGGACGCGCCGAAGTACCGCACGGCGGAGGTCGCGCGCGGGGACGTCACGGCCACCGTGTCCGCCACGGGCAGCGTCGAACCGGTGCTGCAGGTGCACGTCGGCAGCCAGGTGAGCGGCACGCTCGCGAAGCTGTACGTCGACTACAACTCGCACGTGAAGGCGGGACAGGTGCTCGCGCAGCTGGAGACGTCCGCGTTCGGCGCGCGGCTCGCGCAGGCGGAGGCGTCGGTCGCGCGTGCCGAGGCGGCGCTCAAGAACGGCCAGCTCGCGTTGCAGCGCACGATCGCGCTGCAGCAGAAGGGCGACTACGTCGCGCAGGCCGACGTCGACGCGGCGCAGGCGGTGGTCGCGCAGCAGAAGGCCGACGTGAAGCAGGCGCAGGCATCGCTGCAGTCGGCACAGGTCGACCTCGGGCACACCACGATCACGTCGCCGATCGACGGCGTGGTGATCTCGCGCTCGGTGGACGTCGGCCAGACGGTGGCCGCGAGCCTGCAGGCGCCCGAGCTCTTCCTGATCGCGAACGACCTGAAGAACATGCAGGTCGAGACCAAGATCGACGAGGCCGACATTGGCCGCATCCGCGCGGGCCTGCCCGTGCAGTTCACCGTCGACGCGTTCCCCGACGTGAACTTCGACGGCGTCGTGTCGCAGGTGCGGCTCGAGCCGCTCACCGAGTCGAACGTCGTCACGTACACGACCGTGATCTCGACGCGGAACGAGGATCTGAAGCTGCGTCCCGGCATGACCGCGAACGTGACGGTGATGGTGGAGACGCGGCGCGACGTGATGGAGGTGCCGAACGCCGCGCTGCGCTTCAAGCCCGCGGGCGCCGGTGGCGGCGCGAACGGACAGGGCCGCGGCGGACAGGGCGGGCCCGGCGGTGGCGCGAACGGCGGCATGCGCCGCTCGTTCGGTGCACTGATGAGCCGCCTTGCGCCGCCGGCCTATGCGCAGGACGCGCCGCCGCCGCCGCAGGGCGGGCCGGGCAACTGGCCGGGCGCGAACGATCCGGTCGTGCAGCAGATCCGCGAGAAGGTGAAGAACGGCGAGCTGACGCGCGAGCAGGGCCGCGAGCAGATCCGCGCGTACCTCGAGAAGAAGGGCATCCACATGCCCGAGCGCCCGCCGGGTGGCCCCGGCGGTCCGGAAGGTCCCGGCGGTCCCGGCGCGCCGGACGCGCGCGGCGCGACGGGCGCGGGCGCGCCGCCGCGCGGCGATGCGGCGATGCGTGGTGGTGAGCGCGCGGGCGCGCCGCCGCGCGGCGACGCGGCGATGCGTGGCGGCGCGCGCGCGGGTGCCGGCGCGCCGGGTGGCGCTCCGCCGCGCGGTGAAGGCGCGCGCCCGGACGGTCGCGACGGTCGCGGCAACGGGGGCGGTGCGGGCGGCATGATGGCGGGCGGCTACAAGCCCGGCGCGGTGTACGTGCTGCGCGACAAGAAGCCGGTGAAGGTGCGCGTCATGACCGGCATCACCGACGGCATGATGACGGAAGTGAAGAGCGACTCGCTCCGTGAAGGTGACGAAGTGATCGTCGGCCTCGAGTTGCCGAAGAGCGCGAACTCGAACCTCGCGCCACCGCCGGGCATGGGCGGTCCGCAGTTCCGCGGTCCGGGAGGCGGCCGGCGATGAACATGCACGTCGGCCAGCTGCTCGGGCTCGGCCTGCAGGCGCTCACGCGCAACCGCATGCGCTCGGCGCTCACCGTGCTCGGCATCGTGATCGGCGTCGCGGCGGTGATCGCGACGCTCGCGATCGGACAGGGTGCGCGCGCCGCCGTGCAGGCGCAGATCAGCAGCCTCGGCGCCAACGTGATGACGGTGATGCCGGGTACGGTCACGGCGGGCGGCGCGCGCATGGGCATGGGCGGCGTCACGACGATGACGCCCGAAGACGCCGAAGCGATCCAGCGCGAGTGTCCCGCGGTGGCCGCGCTGTCGCCGCAGGTGCGCCGCGGCGCGCAGGTCGTCTACGGCAACCAGAACTGGGGCACCACCGTGCAGGGCGTCTCGCCCGCGTACCTCGACATCCGCCAGTGGGCGGTGCAGGACGGCGCGATGTTCACCGACAGCGACGTGCGCGGCGCGGCCAAAGTGTGCGTGCTCGGCACCAAGGTGCGCGACCAGCTCTTCGGCACCGACTCGCCGGTGGGTCAGACCGTGCGCATCAAGGACATGCCGTTCCGCGTCGTCGGCCTGCTCACTTCCAAGGGCGGGCAGGGCATGATGGGCGATCAGGACGACGTCGTGCTGATCCCGTGGACGACCGCGCAGCGGAAGCTCGTCGGCATCACGCACCTGCAGAACATCTCGCTCTCGGCGGTCAGCGCCGACCAGGTGCAGGAGGCGCAGGACCAGATCAGCGAGCTGCTGCGCCAGCGTCATCGCATCCGCCCCGGCGACAACGACGACTTCTTCTTCTTCTCGCAGCAGGACATCGCCAGCGCCGCCGAGACGACCAGCAAGACGATGACGATGCTGCTCGCCAGCATCGCCGCCGTGAGCCTGCTCGTCGGCGGCATCGGCATCATGAACATCATGCTGGTCTCGGTGACCGAGCGCACGCGCGAGATCGGCATCCGCCGCGCGATCGGCGCGCGCCGGCAGGACATCCTGATGCAGTTCCTCGTCGAGGCCGTGTTCCTCTCGCTCGCGGGCGGCGCGATCGGCGTGATGATCGGCGTCGGCACCGCGAACGCCGTCACCTCGCTCGCCAAGTGGCCGACGCAGGTGC
>WBZT01000514.1_pt1 | contig 30994 bp, 33 predicted proteins | sample 5204241 | NCBI WGS metagenome assembly WBZT01 (sample SAMN12344358, study PRJNA552823) | activated sludge metagenome | biome: Activated sludge suspended growth; feature: Nitrification reactor; material: Wastewater; isolation source: activated sludge from nitrification reactor of wastewater... | reverse complement strand
AAATTTTGAAGGTTGATCATCGTTGGGGGCTTGGGTCACGTCACGGTGGTTCGGAACCCGTACAGGGTAGCCCCCGCTCGCCGGCGGGGCGAGCCATCCTCAACCGTCCGGAATCCAGATTGAGCCAACGCGTAATCAAGCCATCAAGCCGAAGCCGCACAAAACGCGGCTCCGCTGATGGCAACGTTCCTTCAGACACCCGCTTCGTGCAACACGCCCACCGGCCTGGCTTCAGCCCGGCGCTTGGCGCGGGCGTCGAGCACATTCTTGACGGCGATCAGGCAACCCAGACCGATGAACGCCCCCGGCGGCAGAATCGCCAACAGAAAACCGCGATAATCGTCGATCAGATGCAGGGTCAAGCCCTTGCCGAATTCCCCGAACAGCAAATCTGCCTGCGCGAACAGCATCCCCTGCCCCACCGCCTCCCGCAGCGCGCCCAGCAACACCAGTGCCAGCAGAAACCCCAAGCCAGTGGCGATCCCATCCACCGCCGCCTTCGTCACGCTGTTCTTGAACGCGAATGCCTCGGCGCGGCCGATCACACAACAATTGGTGACGATCAGCGGGATGAAAATGCCCAGTACGGTGTAGAGCCCCGGTAGAAAAGCATGCATCGCTAGCTCCACGGCAGTCACCACGCAAGCGATCACCATGACGAACACCGGAATCCGCACCTCCGGCCGCACCAGATTGCGAATCAGCGACACCGCCACGTTGGAGGTCAGCAACACCAAGGTGGTCGCCAGACCGAGTCCCAGGCCGTTGACCACCGAGCTCGACACCGCCAGCAGTGGGCATAAACCCAGCAGCGCCACGAAACCCGTGTTCTGGGTCCACATGCCGTCCTTGAGAATCTTCCCATAACTCGTTTCACTCATGATCGCTCCTCTCGCGCGGCTCGCCTCCGCGCCCTCCAGATCTTTCAGGGGCGGGAAGATTGGCCGACCGTCTTTGCATCAGCCGCCGGGGCAAACAATTGCTCGTGGTGGGTCTGGACGTACTCCAGAAACTTATGGGTGGCCTTGACCACCGCGCGCGGGGTAATGGTCGCGCCGGTGAACTGGTCGAACGCGCCACCATCCTTTTTGACCTTCCATTTTTCCGACGGTGGATCGGTCAGCGAGCGACTCGCAAACGCCAGAATCCACGGTGAACGTTTCTCGTCGATGGCGTCACCCAAACCCGGCGTTTCCTTGTGCGCCAGCACTCGCACTCCGGCCAAGGTCCCGTCGGCATACACCCCGACTAGCAGCTGAATCGGCCCGCCGTAACCATCCGGCGCGGTCGGCGTGGCGAACAGCGCCACCGGCTGGTCATCGTAACGGGCTCGGTAAATGGCAACCGGCTGATCGGTGCCCAGCCACTCCGGCGCTACCACTTCTATACGATCATCGATCACGTGATTGTCGTAGCGTTCGGCCGGCACCAACCGATTCAGGCTCGCTTCCAGCGCCGCTCGGTTGGCTGCGGCGATGATGTCCTTGGTGCCGCTATGGGTCACGGCGACCAGTCCGGTGCCAACGACGGCGAAGCCGGTCAGGATCAGGGCGGCGATCCCCATGCTACGCGCGATGGTTTTCATCGGCCCCGTGCTCCAAACACCCGGGGTTGGGTATACAGATCGATGGTGGGCGCGGCGATGTTCATCAGCAGCACGGCAAACGCCACCCCGTCGGGATAACCGCCAAACGCCCGGATGATGTAGACCAGCACGCCAATCCCGACCCCGTAAATCAGTCGGCCACGCGGCGTGGTGCTGGCCGTGACCGGGTCGGTGGCGATGAAGAAAGCGCCGAAGATCGCCGCGCCGCTCCAAACGTGAAACCAGGGCGGTGCGTAGCGTTGCGGGTCCACCAGGTAGAACACGGTGGCGATCACCGCCAACCCACCCAGCATACCGGCAGGAATCCGCCAGTCGGCGGCACGGATGTAGACCAGCCACAGCCCACCAGCTAGAAAACCCAGCGCCGCCCATTCCCAGCCGCTGCCGGACACGATCCCGAACACCGGGCTGTTGCGGATCTCGGTCACCGTCAATCCCAGACCCAATTGGGTACGCAACACATCGAGCGGCGTCGCACCGGTCAGTCCGTCCGCGACGAGGCGTCCCGCGCCATCGAACACGATCTCCAGCGTTTCCGGCAAGCCCAGTACGTGCGCCTGCCCGACCCCGTGGGGAATTGGCCAAGTGCTCATTTCGCGTGGAAACGAGATCAGCAGCACCACATAGCCGATCATGGCCGGATTGAAGGGGTTGTAACCCAAGCCGCCGTAGAGATGCTTGGCGACCACGATGGCGAAGGCGACGCCCAGGGCGATCAACCACCACGGCGCCAGCGACGGCAGCGCCGCCGCCAGCAGCCAAGCGGTGACCACGGCGCTACAGTCGCCCAGATGCAAGGCCAGTGGCTTGCCGCGCGCCGCCAGCATCAGCGTTTCCGCCACCAGCGCCACCACGGTGGCCAGCGTCAGATTGACCAGCACGCCCCAACCGAAAAACCAGGCCAGCACCGCGATGCCGGGCGCCATCGCATACAACACCCGGCGCATCACTTGACCGACGCCGGTTTCGCGTAGGATATGCGGAGAAGTCGCGGTCTTGAAACGCATCGCCGCTCAGCCGTCCCGCTCGGCACCATCGGCGGTGACCGCAACCGATGATTGTAGCTCGTCCACCGGCGCTGCGCCCCGCTCCGGCCGGGCGCGGGCGACCGCCGCCTCGATGGGTAACTGATCCACTTCGAGCGCCTTGGCCGCCGGCTCGGGGCGAGGTGGCGTTTTCTGGCGCAGTTTGGCCTCCCGTTCCTTTTGCTCGCGTTCCAGCCGCTCCAGCCGAGCCTGATGCCGCTGTCGAGCCAACTCGGCCTTTTGCTTCTCTTTCTCCTGCGCCCAGATTTCGTTCTTGGCGTAACGGTAGAACTGCACCAACGGGATATGGCTGGGGCAAACAGTGCTGCAACAGCCGCATTCGATGCAACTGAACAAGTGATAATCCTGCGCCTTGTCGAACTCCTTGGCGCGGGCATGCCAGTACAACTGCTGCGGCAGGAGGTTGGCCGGGCATACTTCGACGCAGGCTCCGCAACGGATGCAGGGCATCGGCGGCTGTTCGGGTGTCAACGCCTCGGCGCCGGCGGCGAGGATGCAGTTGGTGGCTTTAGTCACCGGCACCTCGTCATTGTGCAAGGCGAAACCCATCATCGGCCCGCCCATGATCAGCCGCTCGACTCCATCCCGATAGCCACCGCACAACTCGACCAGCGCCGCGAATGGCGTACCGAGCAAGACCTCGATGTTGCCCGGCTGGGCGATCTGACCGGTCACGGTGACGACGCGGGACAGCACTGGCTCGCCAAAATCGATGGCGCGGTGAACGGCATGGGCGGTGGCAACGTTGAAACACTGGACGCCAATATCGGCCGGCAAGCCGTCGTACGGGATCTCCTTCCCGGTCAGCAGATGGACAAGTTGTTTCACGCTACCGCTGGGATAGCGGGTCGGCACCACTCGAACCTGATAACCGGTGCCGGCACAGGCTGCGGTCATGGCAACAGCCGCGTCCGGTTTGTCGTCCTCGATACCGATCAACACCTCGCGCGGCTCCAACAGATGCACCATGACGTGCAGACCGGCGACGATTCCAGCCGCGCGCTCGCGCATCAGTCGGTCGTCGCAAGTGATCCAGGGCTCGCACTCAGCACCGTTCAAGATCAAGGTGTCCAGCGGCTTGTCATGGCCGCCCGGATTCAGCTTGACCGCGCTGGGAAACACCGCGCCGCCCAGCCCGACCACGCCGGCATTGCGCAACGCGCCGCGCACCTCGCTCGAATGCAGCCGACGGTAGTCCACCGCTTGCCGCTCGATCCAACGTTCCTCACCGTCGGTGTCGATGATCACGCACGCATCCGGCAGGCCGGAGGGGTGCGGCACCGGCCGCGATTCCACCGCCGTCACCATGCCCGAGCTCGGCGCGTGCACGGCGGCGCTGATATAGCCGTCGGCCTGGCCGATCATCTGACCTTTCAGCACCCGGTCGCCGGCCTGCACCAGAGGCTTGGCGATGGCGCCGATATGCTGGCGCAGCGGTACCGTCAACTGCCGGGGCAAGGGACCGGCCAAGATCGGTCCTTGGTTGGATTCGGTCTTGTGACGGACGGTCTTGAGCCCACCGTGAAACGGAAACAAGGCGCTCATGCGGCGGCTCGATCCGTTGGCCGGTGGATCTCGGGGGTCGGATTCGGATAGGCCCACTTCCAGTTCGCGATGGTTTGCACGACCGGCACCATGTAGATGCAATCCACCGGACACGGCGCCAAACACAGCTCGCAACCGGTGCACTCCCGGTCGATGACCGTATGCATATGTTTGGCCGCACCGAGAATGGCGTCCACCGGACAAGCCTGGATGCACAAGGTGCAACCGATACAGTTCTGCTCGTCGATGACCGCAACCATTTTCGGCTTTTCGATCCCATTGTCCGGATTGAGCGGCTTGGGATCGCAACCTAGCAGTTCGGCCAAGGCGACGATGCCGTTTTCGCCGCCCGGCGGGCACTGGTTGATGTCCGCCTCGCCAGCGGCGATGGCTTCGGCATACGGCCGGCATCCGGCATAGCCGCATTGACCGCACTGGGTCTGCGGTAGGATGGCGTCGATCTTGTCCACGATGGGATCGCCTTCGACCTTGAAGCGCACGGCGGCAAACCCCAGCAGCAAGCCCGAGATCCCCGCCAGGGCGCTCAGCACCACAATCGCCGCAATCATCGTCTCAACCTCTGGCCAGACCGGAAAAACCCATGAACGCCAGCGACATCAGCCCGGCGGTCACCAGGGCGATGGCCGCCCCGCGAAACGGCACCGGCACATCCGCCACCGCAATGCGCTCGCGCATGGCCGCGAACAGCACCATCACCAGCGAGAAGCCGATCGCCGCGCCGAAACCATACAAGCCCGATTCGACGAAGCCGTGCCGAGTCTGCACGTTGAGCAGCGCCACCCCCAGCACCGCGCAGTTGGTGGTGATCAGGGGCAGATAAATGCCCAGCACTTGATATAACAAGGGACTGGTCTTGTGCACCACCATTTCGGTGAATTGCACCACCACCGCGATCACCAGAATGAAAGTGATGGTGCGCAGGTACTCCAGCCCCAGCGGCGCCAGCAGATACTCGTCAGCCAGATAGGCGCAAATGGCCGACAGCGTCAACACGAAGGTGGTCGCCAACCCCATACCCATGGCGGTTTCCAGCTTGCGGGAAACCCCCATGAAGGGGCACAAACCCAGGAATTTCACCAGCACGAAATTGTTGACCAGGATCGTCCCGATCAAAATCAGCGCATATTCTTTCATGGCGCGCGATGTCCGGACAGTAAGCTTCCGGGCCGTGGAAAGCAGCCCGCGAATCTGGAGAAGAGCTCGTAAGGAACGCCCGTGGTTGCGAATGCGACCCCGACAGGCGGTGGTGGCGGGAACGGTGTAGGCACGCAAGAGGGCGCGAAACAACGACAATTCGCGTCGGTTAATCTACCAGACTCGCCCGCGCTTCCGCCAGACGACTTCGGCGCAAGCTTATAGCGTCCGGCTATGTGGGCCACCGTTCCGCTTGCACGGTCGCTGGCTAGACGCGGAAACCGCGACTGGCCCATTCCAACCATTTCAAGCGGAAACCGACACATCCGACAACAGAAACTCCATCAGCGCCTTCTGAGTGTGCAGGCGATTTTCGGCCTCCTCCCACACCTGGCTTTGCGGTCCATCGATCACCTCGGCGCTAACCTCCTCGCCCCGATGCGCCGGCAGGCAATGCAGGAAAAGCGCCTCGGGCTTGGCCTGAGCCATGACCTCGGCGCTGACCTGATAGCCCTTGAAATCCTGTAGCCGACGTTGCTGCTCCTCTTCCTTGCCCATGCTCGACCATACGTCGGTGGCGATCAGGTCAGCCCCTCGGGCCGCGACCAGCGGATCGCGCAGCAACACCACCCGGCCGGCCGCCTGTTCGAGTAAATCCGCGTCCGGCTCGTAGCCGACCGGCACAGCGATACGCAACTGGAAATCGAACTGGCAGGCGGCGCTAAGATAGCTGTTGCACATATTGTTGCCGTCACCGATCCAGGTCACGGTTCGCCCGCGAATGTCGCCACGATGCTCGATGAAGGTCTGAATGTCGGCCAGTAACTGGCAGGGATGGTTGTAGTCGGTCAGCCCGTTGATGACCGGCACGCTGGAATAGGCAGCGAAATGTTCTACCTTGGCATGCTCGTAAGCGCGAATCATCACCAGATCCACCATGCTCGACAACACCCGCGCAGTGTCTTCGATCGGTTCGCCTCGACCCAGTTGTGTATCGCGCGGCGACAGAAAGATGGCGCCGCCTCCCAATTGCACGATGCCGGCCTCAAAGGAAATCCGGGTGCGAGTCGAGGCTTTTTCGAAGATCATGCCCAGTACCTTCTGGGGAAACGGCGCATAACGCTCCCCCCGTCGGTGCTGCGTCTTCAACTCGTCGGCGCGCCGCAGTACATACTGTAATTCCGCGGGCGCCAGATCGAACAGGCTGAGAAAATGGCGTGGTTTCATGAATAGGGATCGCTGAAAAATACGGATTGCCGGCAATCCGTTCTGGTGGTCGCACAGCAGCTTGGGGAACATTCGCTCCAGCCCGGTGCGAAAATTCCGCAAGCCGCTTTCCAAAATCAAAACGGCGACACTGGTGAGCCGCCGTGAAAAATATTATAAATCAGAAGTCGATTTTTTGGCGGACGGGCGCCGCCTTCCTCCACATTACCGGACGATTCGCGATGTCAGTCAATTTCTGCCCGCAATGCGGCAACTCCTTGCAAACCGTCGCCATCGACGGCCGTTCCCGACAGTGCTGCAACGCAGCCGACTGCGGCTACGTGCATTGGGACAACCCGGTGCCGGTGGTCGCCGCCATCGTCGAATTGGACGGCGCGGTCATTCTGGCCCGTAACCGGGGCTGGCCGGAGAAAATGTATGGGCTGATCACCGGTTTTCTGGAGCGGGACGAAACCCCGGACGCCGCTGTTCTGCGCGAGGTGCGCGAAGAGCTGGGCCTGGATGTCACCACCGCCCGCTTCATCGGCTATTACCCGTTTTTCGAGATGAACCAGTTGCTGCTAGCCTTCCACGTACCGGCGCATGGACCCATCACCCTCGGCGAGGAACTGGCCGACATCAAACGCGTACCGGTCGAACGGCTGAAGCCGTGGACCATCGGCACCGGCCCCGCCGTCCGCGACTGGCTGGCGAGCCGTGGATCCACCATCTAGATAGGAGCTGCCACCGCCGCTCACCATTCGGCAGGTGGCGGCCTGAAAGCAAGGATTAATTCTGAGCGACGCTCTTAAGCGCTTCGGCGTATTTCTCGGCGTCGGTGGTGCGCAGCAGACGGCGGACCACCGATGCCAACTCAGCGGCCTCGCTGCTCTGAATGACCCGTTTGATCTCCAGCAAGGCGGTGGGGTGCATGCTGAACTGAGTCAGACCAAGCCCCAGCAACAACCGGGTGTAACGGGGATCGCCGGCCATCTCCCCGCACAGGCTGACCGGAATGCCGGCTTTGTGGCCGGCGAGAATGGTGTTGTGGATCAGCATCAGCACCGCTGGATGCAGCGGATCGTAGAGATAGTTGATCTCGTCGTCCACCCGGTCGATGGCCAGGGTGTACTGGATCAGATCGTTGGTGCCGATCGACAGAAAATCCAGATAGCGGGCGAACTGAGGGGCGCACACCGCCGCCGCCGGCACTTCGATCATGCCGCCAACCGGCATCTTCTCGTCGAAGGCCAGACCCCGATCGCGCAATTCCTGCTTGGTCTCCGCCACCAGCCGTAGCACCTGGAAAACCTCCTGGATGGCGGACAGCATCGGAATCATCATCCGCACTGGCCCGTGCGCCGAAGCCCGCAGGATGGCGCGTAACTGCGGGCGGAACATCGCCAGATCCTTGAGACACATCCGAATCGCCCGCAAGCCGAGCGCCGGGTTGGTGCAGACTGGGCCGCCGCCGCGGCCGCCGTCCACCTGCTTGTCGGCGCCAAGATCGGCGGTGCGGATGGTGATGGGGCTGCCTTCCAGAGTCTTGATCACGTGCAGATAGGAAGCCAGATGCTCTTCCTCATCCGGCACGTCGGGGCGATTCATGAACAAAAACTCGGTGCGGTACAAACCGACCCCATCGGCCACCACATCCCGCACCGCCGCAGCGTCCTCCGGCAACTCGATGTTGGCGTACAACCCGATCGTCAGCCCGTCGCGAGTGATCGCCGGCTTGCCCTTAAGCTTGTTCAACTCGCGTTGCTGCTGGCGCTCCTCCTTCTGCTTGTGGCGGTAGTAGCGCAAGATCCGCTCGTCCAAACCAAGCAGAATCACGCCTTGGCGACCATCGACGATCACCGGTTCGTCGTGGCCCAGGTAGGCGCGGGCGTTGCGCGCGCCCACCACCGCCGGAATACCCAGGCTGCGCGCCAGAATGGCGGTGTGGGACAACGGGCCACCGTACTCGGTCACGAAAGCCAGCACCCCCTGATGTTGCATCAGAATGGTGTCGGCCGGGGTCAGATCGTCGGCGACGACGATGCGTCCCTCCAAACGGCTGGGCGCCAATTCGGTGTAGTCGGGGTCGTTCAGATAAGACGGGTCCTCCGTCACCAGCACGCGCTGCACCCGCCGCACCACATGCTCCACATCGTCCTTGCGGGTGCGCAGATACGGGTCGTCCATATCTTCGAACACCTGGACCAGCAGATCCCGCTGGAGCTTCAACGCCCATTCGGCATTGCACTTGCGGGTGCGAATCAGCTTGATCGGCGCCTCGGTGAAAGTCGCGTCTTCCAGCATCAACAAATGGGTGTCGATAAAGGCGGCAACCTCCGTCGGCGCCGTCGGCGGCACTTGAACCCGAACATCGCGCAATTGCCGCCTGGCTATCTCCAGACTATTCAGAAAACGCTGGACTTCATCCTCGATGATGGCGTCGGGGATGGTGTACTCGGTGATCTCCGGCTGGTTACGCTGCAGCAGGTAGGTTCTGCCGATCGCATACCCCCGGGAAACCCCGATGCCATGCAGCGAAAACGGCATGCGGAAGCCCTCTCATTCGCTCTCGTCGAAGCGGCGGCGCACCAGATCTTCGAGATGTTCGAGCGCCTGCTCGGCCTCGGGACCACTGGCGCATAACTCCAATTGGGCCCCACGCGCAGCCGCCAGCATCATGACGCCCATGATGCTTTTACCGTTGACTTCACGCCCGTCGCGCAACAGCCGGATCTCGGCGTCGAATCCGGCCGCCAAGGTTACGAACTTGGCGGCGGCGCGGGCGTGCAACCCCAACCTGTTGATGATGACAATTTCCCGCTTCAGCACCCTGACGCTCCCTCTATTTCCCAGCCGATCCAACCGCAACCACCCATTGGGCTACACCGTCAATTTTAGTTCTCGATGACGGACCATGACATAGTCACGCAGTCCGCTGAAATGGCGGGCCAACGCCTCGGCGACGAACACCGAGCGATGCTGGCCGCCGGTACACCCGATGGCGACGCTCAGATAACTCCGCTCGTTGCGCTCGAATCGCGGCAACCATTCCTCCAGAAAATGGCCGATATCGGCGATCATCGCGCCGACGTCCGACTGGCGGCCGAGAAACTCGATCACGGCTGCGTCCAATCCGGTCAGCGGACGCAGCTGCGACTCCCAGTGCGGGTTGGGCAGACAACGCACATCGAACACGAAATCGGCATCGGCGGGTACGCCGTTCTTGAACCCAAACGATTCGAACAGCAGCGACATCGCTTCGCCGGGCGTCTCGTGCACGCGGGCGCGAATCAGCTCGCGCAATTGATAGAGATTGGTGTCGCTGGTATCGACGATCAGATCGGCGCAGGCGATGATCGGCTCCAGCAAGCGCCGTTCCTGCTGGATCGCTTCCCGAAGCGGAATGTCGCCCAACGCCAGGGGATGCCGGCGTCGGGTTTCGCTGTAGCGCTTGAGCAGTGCCTCATCGTCGGCTTGCAAAAACAACACGTCCACCCGCAGATCGCTGGCGCGCAGTTCGGCCAACGTGCTGGGAAACTGGTGCAATTCATCGATGAAATTGCGCGCGTCCACTCCCACCGCCACGGTCGGTGACAACAGGTCGCTGGCGGCGGTGATTTCCCGCGCCAAGGGCAGAATCAGCTTGAACGGCAGGTTGTCGACACAGTAGTAGTCCAGGTCTTCCAGGGTTTGCAGCGCGATGGTTTTGCCAGAACCGGACAAACCGCTGACGATGATTATTCGCATGGCATGGCCCTCGCCATGGTTTTTTCCATGCGCGCCATCAGATCCTGCTCGGCGCGATAGCCGCCCAATCGCAAGATGTGATCGCGCACCGCGCATTCCACTAACACCGCTAGATTGCGGCCGGGCGCGATCGGCAGGGTGATCGCCGGTACGCTGACACCCAGAATCGCCCGGTTTTCCCGCATCCCCTGCAATCGAGCATCGGCCGGCGGCGCGATTTCCTCCATCTTGACCAAGTGGAGAATCAACCGAACGCGCTTGTTGCGCTTGATGGCACTGTCTCCAAACATGCGGCGGATGTTGAGAATGCCGAGCCCACGCACTTCCAGCAGATCGCTCAGCGCGGGCGGACAGGTCCCTTCCAGGACCGCCGAGGCCACCCGAGTCAGGGTCGGGGTATCGTCGGCGATCAAACGATGACCGCGACTGATCAGTTCCAGGGCCAGCTCGCTCTTGCCGATGCCGCTACCGCCGGTGATCAGCACCCCCAGGCCGAACACTTCAAGCAGCTCACCGTGTACTACGGTGGAGGCATCCAGACCATGCCGGTAATGATCGAGTTGCTCCAACACCACTTCGGGCGTGGCCGAACTGGACCAAAGCGGAATGCCAGCCTTCTCGGCACCGGCCCGCAGCGCCTCGACCGGCTCCACACCGCCGCACACCAACACCGCGCCGGTGGGAAATGCCAGCAGATCGCGGATCAATGCCTCCCGCACCGTCGCTTCGAGCCGACCGAAAAAGTCGCTTTCCTCCGAACCGCAGATTTGCAACCGAGGCGCATGGACCCAATTCAACCGACCGTACAGCGGTACGCCGGTTTCGGCCGGTGGCCACAAGATGCGTTCCGCCCCCGCCGCGCCGCCGGCCCAGCTCAGGTTCAGCACGGTTTCCAGTGCCTGGAATACCTCCTTCGCCCGCGCCGGCTGGTTCATGGCAAGATCATGGCGGCCGGCTTCCAAGTCCGGAACCGGGTAAATAACATCTGGTCGGAGTCGGTTTCCCGTAATTGCTGGCAAAACGCCTGGTCGCTGAACATTTCCGCCAGATAGGAAAGAATCTTGAGATGCTCGTCGGTGTAATGATCCGGCACCAGCAGACCGAACACCAAGTCCACGGGCTGCCGGTCGATGGCGTCGAAATCCACGCCCTTCTTCAGTTTGACGAACGCGCCAATGGCCTGCTGGCTGTGTTCGAAACGACCATGGGGCAGGGCGACCCCATGGCCCAGACCCGTACTCCCCAAACGCTCCCGACCAATCAGGCTATCGAAGATTGGCCGGACCGCCAAATTGGGCTGACCGGTGGCGAGCAGCTCGCTCATGATCTCGATGACCCTTTTCTTGCTGGCTACTTCGCTGTCGCAAACGATCCGGTCGGAGGTAATCAGGTCTGTAATATCCATAAGACTCACTCAAGGCTGGGGATGGCTGCGCGCCTTTTCGCCACGATGCTTATCCGTCAATTTTTCCTTGTGTTTCTTGATCTGACGGTCGACCTTATCGATCAGGGCATCGAGCGCGGCATACATATCTTCGTCGATGGCATCGGCGAAGATTTCGTTACCGGCCACATGGATCGTCGCTTCGGCCTTCTGGCGCAGTTTTTCGACGCTGAGAATCACCTGGGCGCTGGTCACGTTATCGAAATGCCGCTCGATGCGTTCCAGCTTGTCGTGCACGTAGTCGTGCAGCGCCTGGGTGATTTCCACATGGTGTCCGCTCAGTTTGATTTGCATGACATAGGCTCCTGACAGGCAGGTCTCGTTTGGGTCGGGCGTCGAAGCCGTCGATCGGCGCGCGATCCATGGCGGCCGCTCGACCGTTGCGGATTCGAACCGTCCGGCATGCCCCGGACTCCCGTTGCAATGCCCCTTAGGGGGCGAGTATTCCCCGTCCATTCAGACGAGGCGTTTACGATCCGAAGAAGAGGGAACAGACATGGCTTCCCGATATTTTGCCACCGTGCGTCGGGCCACCTGAATTCCCTCGGCTTCCAGCAGCTTGGCGATCTTATCGTCGCTAAGCGGCTTGCCGGGGTTTTCCGCCTGAATCAGCTTGCGGATCATGGCACGGATGGCGGTGGACGAACACTCGCCGCCGTCGCTGGTACCGACATGGCTGGAAAAGAAATATTTCAGCTCGTAGATCCCTCGCGGCGTATGCATGTATTTCTGGGTGGTCACCCGCGAGATAGTCGATTCGTGCATGCCCAGCGTCTCGGCAACATCCCGCAGAATCAGCGGTTTCATGTACTCATCACCCTGCTCCAGAAATTCCCGCTGGCGCTCGACGATGCAGGTGGCCACCTTGAGCAGGGTCTCGTTGCGATTTTGCAGGCTCTTGAGAAACCAGCGCGCCTCCTGCAAATGGTTTTTCAGATAGGCCGTATCGCCGTTCGAGCCGCTTTGCCGCGCCAGGGCCGCGTACCGGGCGTTGATGCGCAGCTTGGGCATGTTATCGGGGTTTAGCTCGACCCGCCAGGTATGGCGCTGGCGGTAGACCAACACGTCTGGAACGACGTACTGCGGCGCGGCGTTGGACAGGCGGGCACCCGGACGTGGGTCCAGCGATTGAATCAGGCTCACGATCCCTTGTAGCTCCTCGCGCGCCACCTTGAGCCGGCGCATCAAGCCCGTGAAATCGCGCTCGGCCAACAGCTCCAGATGGTGCTCGATCAGCCGGCGCGCCTCGGCCAACCACGGGGTATCGGCCGGCAGCGTCTCCAGTTGCAGCAGCAGGCATTCGGCCGGGCTGCGGGCGCCGACGCCCTGCGGATCGAATCGTTGAATCTGCCCCAAGACTTTCTCGGCTTCGGCCGGCGCCATCGCGATTTCATCGGGCAAACCCTGGCAAATCTCCTCCAGCGACGAGGTCAAATAACCGGACTCCTCGATCGCGTCGATGATGGCGGTGGCGACCGCCAGTTCCCGCTCGTCGAACGGTGTCAGCCGCATCTGCCAATACAGATGGTCGCGCAACGATTCCCCGGCGCCAGCATAGCGCTCGTAGGGGTCCCATTCCTCGTCCTCGCCGCGGGAATAGTTGGTCGCGCCGTCATAGGATTCGTAAATATCCTCCCAGGCGCTGTCCACCGGCAGTTCGTCCGGCAAGGTGCTGGCCGCCGCGTCGATTTCGGTCTCGGAGCCGTCCGCCGTCTGAGCGGCCGAGGTTTCCGGCCGCACCGGCAGATCCTGCGGCTCGTCGGCCTGCTCCAGCATCAGGTTGGAGTCGAGAACCGCCTGCACCTCCACCTGCAAGTCCAGGCTGGACAATTGCAACAAGCGAATCGCCTGCTGCAATTGGGGAGTCATGGTCAGTTGCTGACCCAGGCGTAGCTGTAATGACTGTCTCATAACCATTCAAGCCTGCATCAAGCCGCTTCACTTAACCTAGCTATAATCCTAGCGGGTTTTCGGCTAGAGTGGCTAACGTGGCGGACATTTGCCAGCCGACCGATTCCCGCCGGGTCAAAGCTGGAACGATTCACCCAGATAGACCCGACGGACCTGTTGATCGGCGAGAATCGAGCTGGGATCGCCCTCGGCGATCACCCGGCCCTCGTTGAGAATATAGGCGCGGTCGCAAATCCCCAGGGTCTCCCGGACATTGTGATCGGTGATCAACACGCCGATCCGGCGCTCGCACAGGTGACCGATGATGCGCTGGATATCCAGCACCGACAACGGGTCGACTCCGGCAAACGGCTCGTCCAACAACATGAAAGCCGGTCGCGCCGCCAAGGCCCGGGCGATCTCCACCCGTCGGCGCTCGCCACCCGACAGGCTGATGCCGGAGCTGTCGTGCAAGTGACCGACATGCAGCTCGTGCAACAGCTCCTCGGCCAGCGGTCGGCGCTCGGCTTTGGTGAGATCCGGCCGGGTTTCCAGAATCGCCATCACATTGTCCAACACCGTCAGCCGCCGGAATATCGACGGTTCCTGAGGCAGGTAGCCGACCCCCAACCGCGCCCGCGCGTGCATCGGCAGATGGGTCAGGTCACGGTCGTCCAACAACACCCGCCCTTCGTCGCAATGAATCAGACCGACCATCATGTAGAAGGTGGTGGTCTTGCCGGCGCCGTTCGGCCCCAGCAGACCGACCACCTCGCCGCTGGCGACCGTCAGCGAAGCGGCGTCCACCACCACCCGCTTGCGGTAGCGCTTGACGACTTCCTTGGCAATCAACTGGGCCATGTCAGGGCTTCTTGGTGGCGGGGAGCACGCTTTGCCCGCGCGGCTGGATGGTGAACTGGATGCGACCGTTCGCGCCGGCGCCGCGCGCCCGCACCACATCGCCCTTGAGATCGTATTCCACCTGATCGCCGGTAAACACATCCTGTCCCTGCACCAACCGGGCATCGCCGCTCATGACCACCTTGGCGCTGCCGACGTTGTATTCGACCCGTTGGCTGGTGCCCAGGATTTCCGGCTTGTCGGCCGCCGGCTTGTAGCGCAGGTTGACGGGCTTCCCCACCGCCTCCATCCGTTCGAAACTGCTGTCCTTGACGTGGATGGTGGCGGTGTCGGCGGTCAGTCGCATCGAACCCTGGCTGATCACCACGTTGCCTTCGTAAACGCTCACGCCGGTCTTCTGGTCCAACTGGCCGCGGCTGGCTTCCAGATGAATCGGCTGCTCGCGATCCTCCGGCAGGGCGGCGGCCGGAGACGCCACCAGCGTCAGCATCAGCGCCAGCCCGAATTTACGGCTTGGGGGATTCATAGACACCTCGCACTTCGGAAAGCAGTTCCAAGCGCTCCTGATCCAGATAGGCGCGCACGCCGACCGCACGCAACTCGCCGCCCGGCGTCACCGCCCGCGCCGGCGCGGCGGTTTCGGCGTAACGGCTGTCGGGCCGCACCAGCACGTCGCGGGTGGTCAGGGTGACCGGTGGCTGGCCGCTCTCGGCGGTACGGATCATCACCACCTCGCCTTCCAACCGGACCTGCTCCTGGTTGGGGGCGATCCAGCCTTGTTCGGACCGCAACCGCCACTCGCGGGTCTGGCCATCCGGCTGGTACCAGTCCATTTGCGGCTGTTCGACCTGGGTACCGAGCTGACCCGGCAATTGCTTCAACAAAGGGGCCTCAAGCACATACTCCGGCAGGCCGGCAATCGTCATGCGCACCGCCCGAAATCGCTGGATCACCAGCACCGGTTCCTGACTCTCGACTGGAACCGGTTCGCGCAACGAGGATTCCACCCAGCGCAACAGGCTGTAGCTCAACCCGGCCAACAATGCCAGACCGGTCAAATACAGGCTGCCGCGTACCGTGAAATCGCCACGCACCGTGCCGCCGCCCTCTTTCACCCGGCCGCCGCCCTACAGATAACGGCCGCGCAGGGCCGCCAATTGGCCACGCGCTTCCAGCAGCAGCTCGCAGACATCGCGCGCCGCGCCGCGCCCACCGCAACTGGGCGTCTGCCAGTGGGCGTGCTGTTTGACGAACGGGTCGGCATCCTGCACCGCGATGGCCAAACCGACCCGGGTCATCACCGGCAGATCGATCAGATCGTCGCCCACGTAAGCCACCTGCTCCGCGTCCACACCCAGTCGCGCCCGCAGGCTGTTGAACGCCGCCAATTTATCCTGCACGCCCAAATAGGCATGGCGGATGCCCAAATCGGCCATGCGCCGCTCCACCGAGGCGGCGTGACGACCGGAGATGATGGCCACCTCCACGCCGGCCTCAAGCAGCATCTTGATGCCATGGCCGTCCCGAATATGGAAGACCTTGTATTCGTCGCCGTCGTTACCCAGGTAGAGGTGGCCGTCGGTCAACACGCCGTCCACGTCGAAGATGACCAGCTGAATCTGGGTGGCCTTGCTCAGGATATCGCGCATGATCGATCTTCCGCCGGATGGAGATTACAACACGCCGGCACGCAACAGATCGTGCATATTGAGAATGCCGGTCAGCTTCCCGGCGGAGTTTACCACCGGCAGAGCGTTGATCTTGTACTGTTGCATCATCCGTAGCGCCTCGGCGGCCAAGGTGCCGGGCACGATGGTCTTGCAGTCGCGGATCATCACTTCGGCGACCCGAGCGGTATGCACGTCCACCTGCCGGTCCAGCGCCCGGCGCAGGTCGCCGTCGGTGAACACACCCAGCACCCGCTCCTCGTCATCCACCACCACGGTCATACCCAGACCTTTGCGACTCATTTCCAGCAAGGCGTCTTTTAGCAGATCGTCGGGCGCGTTGCGCGGCATCTGCGCGCCGACATGCATCACCTCGTCGGTGAGCAGCAGCAGCCGGCGACCCAATCGGCCACCGGGGTGGGAACGGGCGAAATCCTCGGCGGTGAAGCCACGCGCTTCCAGCAGCGCCACCGCCAAGGCGTCGCCCATGGCCAGCGTGGCGGTGGTGCTGGAGGTCGGCGCCAGCCCGAGCGGACAGGCTTCCTGGGAAACGCTGACGTCGATATGCACATCCGCATTATTCGCCAGTGTCGAAGCAGGATTGCCGGTCAGGGCGATCAGCGGCACGCCCAGCCGCTTGAGCAACGGCAGCAGGGTCAGAATCTCGTCGGTTTCCCCGGAATTGGACAACGCCAACACCACATCCCGAGCGGTGATCATGCCCATGTCACCGTGGCTGGCTTCGGCCGGGTGGACAAAAAACGCCGGGCTGCCGGTACTGGCCAGCGTCGCCGCGATCTTGCCGCCGATGTGCCCGGATTTGCCAATACCGAGCACCACGATGCGGCCCTGGCAGTGCAACATGAGATCGCAGGCACCGACGAAGTTACCATCGATGCGGCTTTTGAGTTGTTCCACCGCTTGGGCTTCAATCGTCAAAACCTGGCTGGCCAGTTGTCTCAACTTATCGGGGTGCATGGTAATTCCAAAATACTCCTTTCATCTTCGCGCCGATCCCGCAGAATCGGCAAGATCGCCGCAATCAGGTTTGCTCGCGCTTTTTCCTTGGCGCGATCCCGTGCACTACGGGTATTTCCAGGCAACCAGCGACGAACCACTGTTCATCGCCTTCGATCATCGCCATGGATTCATTAGCCCATTAAAAGACCCGGCTTCGGTCGATTGTCAAACCCAAAGAAGCCTGCTGGACTCGACAGTGGCTTTCACACGAAAAAAGGGCGGCCAGCGCCGCCCTTGGCATTTCCGAACAACGCGGCACCGCCCGAAGCGGTGCCGCCCGTCCTCAGCCGGTTGTGGCCGGCTTGAACTCCTCTTCCAGCAATTTAGCGTGCGCCGCCGCCAACCGGGCAATCGGCACCCGAGGCGACGAGCAGGACACATAGGTCAGGTTAGCATAGTGGCAGAAACGCATCGAAGCCGGATGACCGCCCTGTTCGCCGCAAATGCCGACCTTGAGACCACCGCGAGTCTTCCGACCATTTTCGACCGCGAACTGCATCAACTGACCGACGCCCGCCGTATCCAGCGCCTCGAACGGATTATCCTTGAGGATCTTGGCGGAGTTGTAGAACGGCAGGAACTTGTTCTCGGCGTCCTCGCGTGAGAACGAGAACGTGGCCTGGGTCAAGTCATTGGTACCGAACGAGAAGAATTCGGCGACACCGGCAATTTCACCGGCGCGCAGACAGGCCCGCACCACTTCCATCATGGTGCCGAACTCGAAATGCACCTTGACCGCGTACTTGGCCTCGACCTGGGGCAACACTTCGTCGACCAACGCCTTCACCCGCTTCAACTCTTCCACGGTGCACACCTGCGGCACCATGATTTCAGGATGGACGTTCACTTTCTCCTGGATGCATTCCGCCGCCGCTTCCAGAATGGCGCGGATCTGCATCTTGTAAATCTCGGGATAGGTCAGACCCAGGCGGACGCCGCGATGACCCAACATCGGGTTGATTTCGTGCAGGGCACGCGCCTTCTGCAGGATTTCTTCCTTCTTGGCCAGCACGTCGGCGACCAGGTGGCTGTCGTTGAGAATACCGAGCTGCTCGACGGCCTTCGGGTTGACCTGGCTGAGAATCTGGCTGATCGCTTCCAGACCCTGGGCGGTATGGCGCAGATGGCGCAGATGTTCGATGTCGTCGATCAGGGTCTGCTCGGAAGGCAGGAACTCGTGAATCGGCGGATCCAGCAGGCGAACCGTGACTGGACGCGGGGCCATCACCCGGAAGATTTCCTTGAAGTCGCTGCGCTGCATCGGCAGCAGCTTGGCCAGCGCCGCTTCGCGGTCCTCGGTGGTCTCGGCCAGAATCATCTCCAGGACCAGGGGCAACCGTTCCTTGGCATTGAACATGCGCTCGGTGCGGCACAGGCCGATACCCATCGCGCCGTAGTTGGAAGCGCGCTGCGCCGCTTCCGGGGTGTCCGCGTTCGCCATCACCTTGAGGGTGGCGATCTCGTCGGCCCAGCTCAGCAAGGTACGCAATTCCGGGGTGAACTCCGGCTCGACGGTGGGAACGGCGCCCAGATAGACTTGGCCGGTGCCGCCGTCGATGGTGACCACGTCGCCCTCATGCAGCACCTTGTCGCCGATGATGGCTTGGCGCTGATGCACGTTGACCAGGATGTCTTCCGCGCCGACCACGCAGGGCTTGCCCATGCCGCGCGCCACGACCGCCGCGTGGGAGGTCTTGCCGCCGCGACTGGTCAGAATACCCACGGCGGCGAAGAAGCCATGGATGTCTTCCGGCTTGGTTTCCTCGCGCACCAGAATGATTTTTTCGTTGGCGCCGCGCCCCCGTTTCACCGCGGTGTCGGCATCGAACACGATCTTGCCCGACGAAGCACCGGGAGATGCACCCATTCCCAGCGCCGCCGGCGCCACCTTTTGCTTGGGATCAAGCTGCGGGAACATCATCTGTTCGAGCGACTCGGGATCGATCCGCAACAACGCCTTTTCGCGGGTGATCAAACCTTCCTTGGCCATTTCCACCGAGCTACGCACCATGGCCTGGGCATTCATCTTGCCATTGCGAGTTTGCAGGCAGTACAGCACACCCTTCTCGATGGTGTACTCGTAGTCCTGCACTTCGTGGTAGTGACCTTCCAGTTTGTTACGCAGTTCGACGAGTTGCGCGTACAGTGACGGCATTTCGTCCTTCATCTCCGCGACCGGCTTCGGGGTGCGGATACCGGCGACCACGTCCTCGCCCTGGGCGTTGACCAGATACTCGCCGTACATGACGTTTTCGCCGGTGCCGGGGTCGCGGGTGAAACCCACGCCGGTCGAGCAATCGTTACCCATGTTGCCGAACACCATGGTCACGATATTGACGGCGGTGCCGTTGGCCTGCTCCGGGGTGATCTTGAACTCGCGGCGGTAGTCCACGGCGCGCTGACCCATCCACGAGTTGAACACCGCCTTGACCGCCAGCTCCAACTGCTCATAGGGATCTTGCGGGAACGGCCGCCCGGTCTGCTCCTGGACGACTTGCAGGAACAACTGGCCGATATCGCGCAGATCCTCGGCGCTCAGGGCCACATCCACCTTCACCCCGGCGCGGCGCTTGATCGCCTCGAAGTGCTCGTCGAAGTAATGATCGTCCACGCCCAGCGCGATCTTGCCGAACAACTGGATGAAGCGGCGGTAGGCGTCGTAGCCGAAACGCTCGTTGCCGGTCAGCTTGATCAAGCCGGCGAGTGTCTTTTCGTTCAAGCCGAGATTGAGAATGGTGTCCATCATGCCCGGCATGGACATGGCGGAACCGGAGCGCACCGAAACCAGGAGGGGATTGCCGGCGCCGCCGAATTGCTTGCCGGTTTCCTGCTCCAGCCAAGCCATGTGTTCGCGCAAGTCGCCCATGATCCCATCGGGCAGGCGATTGTTGGCGTTGATGTAATCCAAGCAGGCTTCGGTGGAAATCACGAAGCCCGGCGGCACCCGCAGGCCGATCTGGGTCATCTCGCAAAGGTTGGCGCCCTTGCCGCCCAGCAACATCTTATTCTTGCCATCGCCTTCGGTGTATTTGTAAATGTACTTCTTCGCCATGATCCTACCTTCACAAGTGGTTGAGGGAGTGTCGGACCCATCCGACTTCGCAACAGCATAGACTATCCGGCGCCGTCTTGAACGATCCGCCGGGCTGGTTTCTGCCACCGGGGTTACGTGCGCGGAAATAAGGTATAGCCAGTCAGGGAATATGTTCGCCGGCCGACCAATCGACCCGTATCGCTCCCAAAGATAGCCATATACCCCGGAAATTGCCAAGAACATCTGGGACAGCGACGACCTGAGGTCGATAGCGGTCATTTGACTTGCCGGTGACTTGGCTGGAAGATAGTGATCTTTTTACATATCCGCTCCAGCCGTTATTTTCAAGCTTAACAAAAAGATGCTCGCAATCAGCGCCCGTTCGGACTCCGCTCCGCCTCGCGACGACCCTCTGGTGACCATGCGCCGCCTATCGTTCAGCCGCGGCGAACACCGTATCTTCCGAGAATTGGATCTGACCATCCCGCGCGGCAAGGTCACCGCCATCATGGGACCGAGCGGCACCGGCAAGACCACGCTGCTACGGTTGATCGGCGGTCAGATCCGCCCCGATGCCGGTCGTATCGAGGTCGATGGCATCTGCGTCCACGAACTCGGTCGCAAGGATCTGTACCAACTGCGCAAGCGCATGGGCGTGCTGTTCCAGAGCGGCGCGCTATTCACCGACCTGAGCGTATTCGACAACGTCGCCTTCCCACTGCGCGAGCACACCCGCCTGCCGGAACCCTTGATCCGAACCTTGGTGCTGATGAAACTGGAAGCGGTCGGCCTACGCGGCGCCCATGCCTTGATGCCGGCGCAATTGTCGGGCGGCATGGCTCGTCGAGTGGCGCTGGCCCGCGCCATCGCGCTCGACCCGACGATGATCCTGTACGATGAACCGTTCGCCGGCCAGGATCCGATCTCGATGGGCGTGCTGGTGAAATTGATCCGCACCCTCAACGACGCGCTCGATCTGACCAGCATCATCGTCTCGCACGATGTCAAGGAAACCGCCGCCATCGCCGATTATCTCTATTTGATCTCCGACGGTCAGGTGGTGGAACACGGCACGCCACAGGATCTGAGCCACTCCGCTTCGCCTTGGGTGGATCAATTCATGCACGCCCTGCCCGACGGTCCGATGTCCTTTCATTACCCGGCACCGCCTTACGAAACCGATTTGCTAGCGGATACTTCGACATGATGACGTCGCTGGCGGAATTGGGACGCTTCGTGCTGGACCGGTTGGCTCGGCTGGGCCGGGCCAATCTGTTCCTGCTGCAACTGCTGCGTGCCCTGTCGTTTTTGTTCCGCCGGCCCGGCTTGCTGGTCAAGCAACTGCATGCGGTCGGCGTGCTGTCGCTGCCCATCATCCTGGTCTCGGGCCTGTTCGTCGGCATGGTGCTGGGCCTGCAAGGATATGCCAACTTAGTGGATTTCGGCGCGACCTCCTCGCTGGGCACGGTGGTGGCGCTATCCTTGATCCGGGAGCTGGCGCCGGTGTTGACCGCGCTGCTGTACGCTGGCCGAGCCGGTTCGGCGCTGACCGCCGAGATCGGACTGATGCGGGCCACCGAACAGCTGGCTAGCATGCAAATGATGGCGGTCGATCCGTTTCCCCGGGTATTGGCCCCACGCTTTTTGGCCGGCTGCATCACGGTGCCTCTGTTGACCGGCATTTTCAGCGCGGTCGGCATCCTGGGCGGCTATCTGGTCGCGGTGGTGCAACTGGGCGTGGACGGCGGCTCGTTCTGGGCACAGATGCAAGCGAAAGTGCAGTTGTTCGCCGATATCGGCTATCAGGCGCAGCCGACTTCGGAAGGCGTCAGTCTTGCCACCACCCGCACCGTGGTGGACACCTCGCTGGCGGTGCTGGGCCTGGATTTCCTGCTGACCGCCCTGATGTTCGGAGAGTGGTAATCATGAAACAAAAGAACCTGGAACTGGCGGTCGGCCTGTTCGTCGCGCTGGGGCTGGCGGCGTTTTTCATGCTAGCGATCAAGGTGAGCGACCTCAGCAGCTTGGGAAACGATGAAGGCTATCGCGTCACCGCCCACTTCGAAAACATCGGCGGCCTCAAGGCCCGTGCCCCGGTCACGCTGGGCGGCGTTCGCATCGGCCGGGTAGTCGGCATCGGTCTGGACCCGCAAAGCTACGAAGCCGTGGTCACGATGTCCATTGATCCCAAGTACGACCGCTTGCCGACAGACTCTAACGCCAGCATTCTGACCTCGGGATTGCTGGGCGAACAATACGTCGGGCTGGAACCCGGCGGCATGGACAGCTATCTCAGGGAGGGCGGGACGCTCAAGCTGACCCAATCGGCGCTGGTACTGGAAAAACTGATCGGGCGGGTGTTTACCAACATGGCGTCGGGCGACTCCGCGCCATCCAAGACGCCCTGACCACGCCCTTCCCGATCCGGGCGTGTCGGCGTGAACATGAGACGAATCCCTGTAATTGATGATGCGGCCAGCGGCATCCCCGCGAACGCCACCCCCTGTTTCCCAGATTAAAGAGTGAACCAATCCGATGAAACGAGTGATCGCTCTCGGCCTACTGCTGCTAGCCTTGGGCGGCGGCGCCATCGAAGCCGCCGTCAAACCCCCCCAGGAAGTGATTCAGGATACCTCGACGCGAATGATCGATGCCTTGCGGCAGAATCGCGCGAAGCTCGACCGGGACCCAGGGCAGATTTACGGACTGGTCGATCAGATCGTATTGCCCAATTTCGATTTCGAACTGATGTCGCGCTGGGTGTTGGGCCGTGCCTGGCAGCAAGCCACCCCAGATCAGCGCCGTCGCTTCACCGAGGAATTCCGCACCTTGCTGGTCCGCACCTACGCCAAGGCCTTGCTGGAGTATTCCGGCGAAGACTTTCGCTTGCTACCGCAACCGACCGTGGGGGACGGCAGCGAGGTGACGGTCAAGACCGAAGTGCTGCTGAAAGCCGGACGACCGATCCAGATCAACTACAGCATGCATCTCAACAACGATGGCTGGAAAGTCTACGATGTGAAGGTGGACGGGGTCAGTCTGGTCACCAACTACCGCAGCACTTTCGCCAGCCAGATCCGCGCCAACGGCATGGACTCGGTCATCGCCGATCTCCAGCAGCGCAACAACTCTCAAGGGTCACGCTGATGGCCTCGGCGCGGGTCAGCCGTGACGGCGACATCCTGCGCGTCCAGGGCGAGCTGAATTTCGATTCCGTCGCGGAGCTGTGGGAAACCACCGAAGCGCTGTTCGCGGACACTTCGCTGCTCCGCATCGATCTCAGCGGGGTCAGCCGCTCCAACAGCGCGGGAGTGGCTCTGCTGGTGCAATGGCTACGCCAAGCGCGCCGCCGCCAGCGGGAACTGCTCTTCGTCGACATCCCGGCGCAGATGCGCGCCATCATCCGAGTCGTCGATCTGGAAACGTTGCTGCCCACCGCCTGACGGCGAACTGCCCCGCGCTCCGCTCCCTACGTTCCGGCCCAACCGCTCCCCCAAAACCATCACCCTTTTTCATCGAACCAGGATTGACCGCGATGCAAGCGCAAGACATCGAACGTCTGATCGAAGAACAACTGCCGGACGCACGGGCCAAGGTCCGCGGCGACGACGGCGTCCATTTCGAGGCGGTGGTCGTCAGCACGGCCTTCGCCGGCAAGTCGCTGTTGCAGCAGCACCGGCTGGTGTACGCGGCGCTGGGCGGGCGCATGGAGCGCGAGGAAATCCACGCCCTGTCCCTCAAGACCTATACGCCGGACGCTTGGCAAAAACTACCATCCTGACCCGGCGGACCATGCCTTCATGAGCAAACTCATCATCAATGGCGGCGTACCGCTGTTCGGCGAACTGCGCGCTTCCGGCGCCAAGAACGCGGTGCTGCCGATTCTGGCCTCCACCCTGCTGGCCGACGAGCCGGTCATCATTCGCAACGTCCCGCACTTGCAGGACGTCACCACCACCATGGAGCTGTTGGGCCGCATGGGCGTGGACCTGGTGGTCGACGAGCGGATGAACATCCAGGTGGACCCGCGCACGATCCAGAGTTTCCAGGCACCCTACGAATTGGTACGCACCATGCGCGCCTCGATCCTGGTGCTGGGGCCACTGCTGGCCCGCTTCGGTCAGGCCGAGGTGTCGCTGCCGGGCGGCTGCGCCATCGGCTCGCGGCCGGTCAACCTGCACATCAAGGGACTGGAAGCGATGGGCGCCGACATCAAGGTCGAAAACGGCTACATCCGCGCCCGTTCCGGCCGCCTGCAGGGCGCGCACATCGTGCTGGACCTGGTCACGGTGACCGGCACCGAAAACCTGCTGATGGCCGCCACGCTGGCTCGGGGCACCACGGTGATCGAGAACGCTGCCCGGGAACCCGAAGTGGTGGATTTGGCCGACTGCCTGACAGCGATGGGCGCGCGGATCGACGGGGCCGGCACCGATACCCTGGTGATCGAAGGAGTCGAGCGTCTCGGTGGCACCCACTATCAGGTGCTGCCGGACCGGATCGAAACCGCCACCTACCTGCTGGCGGGGGCGATCACCGGCGGCCGGGTCAAAATGAAGGACACTCGCCCGGAAATCCTGGAAGCGGTGTTGCTCAAACTGGAAGAGGCCGGCGCCCAAGTCAACACCGGTCCCGACTGGATCGAAGTAGATATGCTCGGCCGCCGGCCCAAGGCCGTGCGCATCCGCACCGCGCCCTATCCAGCCTTTCCCACCGACATGCAAGCCCAGTTCGTCGCGCTCAACGCCGTCGCAGAAGGAACCGGCGTGATCACCGAAACGGTGTTCGAAAACCGCTTCATGCACGTCAACGAACTGCAACGGATGGGCGCTCAAATCGAGCTGGAAGGCAATACCGCCGTCAGTATCGGGGTACCCCGGCTGACCGGAGCGCCGGTGATGGCCACCGACCTGCGCGCCTCGGCCAGCCTGATCCTGGCGGCGCTGATCGCCGACGGCGATACCGTCCTCGACCGCATTTACCACATCGACCGCGGCTACGATTGCATCGAGGAAAAGCTATCGCATCTGGGCGCGCGCATCCGCCGGACACCGGGCTGAACGCCAATGACCCCAACGCTGACCATTGCCCTGTCCAAGGGCCGCATCTTCAAGGAAACCCTGCCGTTGCTGGCGGCGGCGGCCATCGTGCCGACCGACGATCCGGAAACCAGCCGCAAGCTGATCCTCGACACCAACCAACCCGACGTGAAACTGGTGATCATCCGCGCCACCGACGTACCGACCTATGTGCAGTATGGCGCCGCCGATCTGGGCGTGGCTGGCAAGGACGTGCTGCTGGAACACGGCGGCGAAGGGCTATACGAACCGCTGGATCTCAAGATCGCCCGCTGCCGATTGATGGTGGCCGGCGATCCCGAGCACCGGCCACGCTTGAACCGCACCCGCATCGCCACCAAATACATCAACACCACCCGGCGTTGGTTTGCCGACCAGGGTCGGCAGGTGGAGGTCATCAAGCTGTACGGCTCAATGGAACTGGCGCCGCTGGTCGGGCTGGCTGATTACATCGTCGATGTGGTGGATACGGGCAAGACCTTGCAAGCGAATGGGCTGGCGCCGCTGGAACATATCGCCGACATTAGCTCGCGGCTGATCATCAACAAGGCCGCCATGAAGATGAAACACGCCCGGATCAAGGCGATCATGGCCCGCATGGCCGCCGCCGTTGGCGTCTGAACAATATCCCCTCTCCCACTAGCGGACGAGGGGAGCATCCATACCGGAATGCCGCTCATGCCGAACATCCAACGCCTGAACACCGCCAATACCGATTTCTGGCCACGCCTGGAAACTTTGACCGCCTGGGAAGGGGTCGCCGACGAAGCCGTGACCACCGTGGTGCGCGACATTCTGGCGCGGGTGCGGACGGAGGGCGACGCCGCGCTGCTGGATTACACCCATCGCTTCGACCGACTGGACGCCGCTTGCGCCGCCGACCTGGAAATTCCCGCCGAGCGCCTGCGGCAGGCGTTGGCCACCATTCCCACCGAGCGGCGCGCGGCGTTGGAAACCGCCACCGATCGTATCCGCGCCTACGCCGAACGGCAAAAACTGGCCTCCTGGACCTTCACCGAAGCCGACGGCAGCGTGCTCGGCCAGCAGGTGACGCCGCTGGATCGAGTCGGGCTGTACGTGCCCGGCGGCAAGGCTGCCTATCCGTCCTCGGTGCTGATGAACGCCATTCCCGCCAAGGTGGCCGGGGTGCCGGAAGTGGTGATGGTGGCACCGACGCCGGGCGGCGCGCTCAACGATCTGGTGCTGGCCGCCGCCGCCGTGGCGGGGGTGGATCGGGTTTTCACCCTCGGCGGAGCGCAGGCCATCGCCGCGCTGGCCTACGGTACCGCCACCGTGCCCCGGGTGGACAAGATCGTCGGTCCGGGCAACATCTATGTCGCCGCCGCCAAACGGCAGGTGTTCGGCGCGGTAGGCATCGACATGATCGCCGGACCGTCGGAAATCCTGGTGGTCTGCGACGGGCTGACCGATCCCGACTGGATCGCCATGGACCTGTTTTCACAGGCCGAGCACGACGAGGACGCCCAGCCGATCCTGATCAGCCCGGACCCGGCGTTCCTGGAGCGGGTTGCCGCCAGCATCCAGCGTCTGCTGCCGGAGCTGGAACGGCAAGACATCATCGAAGCTTCACTGTGCCGGAGAGCGGCGCTGATTCAGGTGCGCGATCTGGCCGAGGCGGCGCGGGTGGCCAATTTCATCGCCCCGGAACATCTGGAGCTGTCGGTGGAACAACCGGAAGAGCTGTTGCCGCTGATCCGCCACGCCGGCGCGATCTTCCTAGGCCGCTACACCGCCGAAGCGCTGGGTGATTACTGCGCCGGCCCCAACCATGTGCTGCCGACCTCGCGCACCGCGCGCTTTTCCTCGCCGCTGGGGGTGTACGACTTCCAGAAGCGGACCAGCATCATTCATTGCTCGCCGACCGGGGCGGCGGCGCTGGGCCGCACCGCTTCGGTATTGGCGCGCGGCGAAGGCTTGACGGCGCACGCCCGGTCGGCCGAATTACGCATGCAACTGGTGGATAATCCCTGAACGCGTTCAGCCGTTCCCCGCGTCCCGCCCGCTGAGACGACTGAATATTTCCCGCACCAGTGCGGGACCGGGTTGCGGCGGCGCCTCATCCAGACCAGCATCCGCTTCCGCCTGCTCCAACGCCAGGATCAGCGCCACCCAACGGGGCGTGGAAGGGCTTTTCTCGACATTCAGCGCCCTGAGCGTCTTGGCAACCCGCACAACGATGGGCACGGGCTTGATCGAATCCACGGTCGGCCGAGCGCAGTTCTCGGCCGAACTGACGACCAGATACTCGCGGCAAGCCAGAGGACGCTCCTCGTAGATCGAGCATGACTCATCTTCCAGGAACGGACAGGCGATTCCCTGTTGAAAATAGGCCAGTCCGATCGGATCGACTTCATCGTCACCAATATGGTTCGGCTCGCGCAGCCTCTCCAGCAACCCGGCTGCTTGCAACCGTCGTCTCGCCTCCTCGAAACGAGCCAGAATGGTGGATTTCCGAGGTTCCGGCATTTGGTCCACCACTCCCCCGAGCCGCCGCGCTTCGATCGCCGAAATGGGAACCAGTTGCCGACAGCGAGCACCGCAGCCTTTTTTGCACGATACCGCCAGCCCTTCCGCTTGCACGTTCTCCACCGAGAAATCGACGAATCGATCAGTCAAATAACGCAGGAAAGGAAGCAGGTTGCTCAACCGCGTCGGCCCGGCCGGCACCGGCATGTCCAGCCTGATCTTTCTGCCAGCGATGGTCAATTCGGCGGTGGCGTTCAAAAGCTCGCCGGCGTCTTCAGCATGAGTGGTCATCATCGCTCCCGAAGGCGTGGAATACTTTCAACATCCAACATCGACTCGTCAGGCCGTTTTCGCCAAGGCCGTTCAAACAACCCCGCCAACCCCAGCCTCGCCGTTCGACCAGGCCCAAGCGAGGCCACGATCAAGTGTTGGCCTCCAAATCCAGCAGACTATGCAAGCGCCGTTGCGAGCGCTCCTGTCGAACGTCTTCTTCGCCAAGCTCGCGCAACGTGGATTCGACGAAGGAGAGATGGACGTGGGCAGCCTGCCGAGCGGCATCTGGATCGCGATCCAAGACCCCCTTCAGGATCGCTTGATGTTGCGCATGGATGACCGCGTAGCTGCTTTCACGCGTGTACAACCGCTCCAGCGAACGACTGATATTCCCCAACAACAAATCGAACAAACCGCGCATCACATGGATCAGCGCCACGTTATGAGAAGCATCGGCGATGGCGAGATGAAAGTTGGCGTCCACCACCGCGTCGTGTTGGGGCTCGCGAACGCCGCGCTGGATCTCCTCCAACTCGGCGAAGCGACAACGCAGAATTTCTCGGTCGGCATCGGTGGCGCGAAGCGCGGCGAAATAAGCCGCCACTTCTTCCAGGGCATGACGCAATTCCAGCACGTCGAACATAGCCTTGGGATGCTTTTTCAGCAGTTCGATCAAGGGATCGATGAGGACGGGCGCAACGACATCGACCACGAAATTCCCCCCACCCCGCCGGCTCTGCAAGAGACCTCGGGATTTCAGCGTCGTGATCGCTTCCCGCAGTGACGGACGGGATACGCTGAGCTCCTGAGCTAGCTCCCGCTCTGGAGGTAGTCGTTCGCCCGGCTTGAGGACGCCTTCCAGAATCAATTGTTCGATCTGGCTGACGATGGCATCCGAGACTTTCGGAGGGTTAATCGTTTCGAATTGCATGATCTTGCCCAAACGTTGAACTCGATATCATGGCCATTGTGCCATGCGGCTCTCGTTGTCCTATCCAGCCTTACTCACAAAACCCCACGACCAACGCATCGTTTGCGGTCTCGCTATTAGCTTAGCAAAATTTTGGTCAGACCATATGACCAAATACTTGCAATCCCAAAAATGAGCTGCTATAAATTGGTCAGACCACATTACCAATAATGCCAGCTCGCGGCTGGCTCGGTTGGTAAATAAAACGAGAAGCCACCACAGCGCTGACCCAGACCGGGCGGCGACATGTAGGCGGCATAACCCACCAAAATCGGAGAAGGTACAACCATGCCCCCCCGCCCCGAAAAGGTGTATTACTTCGGTACCTGCCTGATCGACCTGTGTTATCCCCAAGCCGGAATGGCCAGCATCGAACTGCTTCGCCGCGAAGGCATCCAGGTCATTTATCCCCAGCAACAATCCTGCTGCGGCCAACCCGCTTACAATTCCGGCTTCCGCGAGGAAGCCCGCAAGGTCGCCCGCCAGCAACTCAAGGCGTTTCCCAAGGATTACCCGATCATCGTTCCGTCCGGCTCCTGCGGCGGAATGCTGAAACATCACTATCCCAAACTGTTCGCCGACACACCCGAAGCCGCCGAAGCGCGGCGTTTCTCCGACCGTGTTTTCGAACTGACCGAATTCTTGGTCAAGGTGCTCAACATCAAGCTGGACGATCGGGGGCAACCGATCAAAATTACCTGGCATTCCTCCTGTAGCGCGCTGCGCGAGATGCAGGTGATCGCATACGCCAAATCACTGCTTCATCAGTTGAAAAACGTCGAAATGATCGAGCTGCAACGCGAACGCGAATGCTGCGGATTCGGCGGGTCCTTCTCGGTCAAGCAGGCCGATATCTCCTCGGCGATGGTGACCGACAAGGTTGCGGACATCGAGCAAACCGGCGCTGCCTTGCTTCTTTCCGGCGACTGCGGTTGCCTGATGAACATCGGTGGGGCATTGAAGCATCGCAACAGTCCGATTCCCGCCAAACACATCGCCGAATTCCTGCTGGAGCGCACCCGATGATCGAGACCGTGGTCGATTTTCCCCAGAATTTCAAAAAGGCCCTGAACGATGGCCAACTACGCCGCAATCTCCGCGCGGCGATGGACACCTTGGGGCAACGGCGCCGGAATCTGTTTTCCGACCGGGAAGCCTTCGAGCAACTGCGAACGCGCGGCGACGCCATCCGTCAGCGCGCGCTGCGCAAACTGCCGGAGTTGCTGGAGCAACTGGAGCGGAAATGCACCGAAAACGGCATTCAGGTGCATTGGGCCGAGACGCCTGCCGAAGCCAACCAGATTTGTCTGGAGATCATTCAGCGCCACAATGCGACTCGCGTCATCAAGGGCAAATCGATGGTGTCGGAGGAAATGCACCTCAATCGCTTCCTGGACGAACGCGGCATCGAGGCGCTGGAAACCGATCTCGGCGAGTACATCATCCAACTGGATCACGAAACGCCCTCGCACATCATCGTGCCGGCCATCCACAAGAACCGTGATCAGATTGCGCGGCTGTTTCACGACAAGATTCCCAATACGCCGTACACCGAAGTAGTCGAGGAACTCAACGCCATCGCCCGCAAGATCTTGCGCGAAAAGTTTTTCGCGGGTGAAGTCGGGGTCAGCGGGGTCAATTTCGCGGTGGCCGAAACCGGTACGCTGTGTCTGGTGGAAAACGAGGGTAACGGCCGGATGTGCACCACCGCGCCGCCGGTGCATATCGCCGTCATGGGTTTGGAAAAGGTGGTGGAACGGCTCGAAGACGTGCCGCCACTGTTGCGCTTGCTGACCGGATCGGCCACCGGCCAATTGATCACCACTTACTTCAATATGATCACTTCGCCGCGCAAGCCGGACGAGAAGGACGGCCCCAAGGAAGTCCATCTGGTCCTGCTCGACAACGGGCGTATCGAAATTTGGGCCGATCCCGAACGGCGGCAGACCTTAAAATGCATCCGTT
>WBZT01000510.1_pt1 | contig 31109 bp, 33 predicted proteins | sample 5204241 | NCBI WGS metagenome assembly WBZT01 (sample SAMN12344358, study PRJNA552823) | activated sludge metagenome | biome: Activated sludge suspended growth; feature: Nitrification reactor; material: Wastewater; isolation source: activated sludge from nitrification reactor of wastewater... | reverse complement strand
GATGGAGAAGAAGCCCTGCTGCATGCGCACCTGGCCGTGGCCGCCGCAGGTCGGGCAGGTCACCGGTTCGGTGCCGGGCTTGGCGCCGGAGCCGTGGCAGTGTTCGCATTCGGTGAGGACGGGAACCCGAATCTTGGTCTCGGTACCCCGGGCAGCCTCCTCCAGGCTGATTTCCAGGTTGTAGCGCAGGTCGGCGCCCCGATAGACATGGGAGCGGCCGCCTCTGCCGCCGCCAAACACGTCGCCGAAGATGTCCGAGAAGGCATCGGCGAAGTCGCGGAAATTGCCCGAGCCGGCGCCGGCGCCCATGGAGGGGTCCACCCCGGCGTGGCCGTACTGGTCGTAGGCTGATCGCTTGCCGGCATCGGACAGGATGTCGTAGGCCTCCTTGGCCTCCTTGAATTTCTCCTCCGCCGCCTTGTCACCCTGGTTCCGGTCCGGGTGATGCTTCATGGCCAGTTTCTTGAAGGCCTTCTTGATTTCGTCGTCGGAGGCGCCTTTCGAGACGCCCAGGACTTCGTAGTAGTCGCGTTTGCTCATTGATGAGTAAAGGGGGAAGGGTAAAGGGGGAAGGGTTAGAGCTTGCGACGGATGGAGGCGGCCAGGCCCATGACCAACCCGGAAACGTCATCAACTTGCTTCTGGATCGTGTCCGGCTGATTCATGTAGCCCAGTTTGTGTGCCAGTTCGAGCAATGTGTCCAACTCTGACAAGGAGCCGCTCGCGATGCCCAAGAAATGGATGAACTCCTTGGCGCCATTTCGCGCCGCGCCTTCCGCGATATTTGCCGGCACAGAAACGGCGGCGCGCTGCAATTGGCTTGCCAAGCCAAACTTTTCGTTAGGGGGAAAGGTCGCGGTGGAAGCGTAGACCGCCACCACCAACTCCATGGCCTGTTGCCAAGCCTTCAGGGATCGGTGGCCGCGGTTCACACCCTTCCCCCTTTACCCTTCCCCCTTCACGCCTTACTTGTCCTTCACTTCCTCGAACTCGGCGTCGACCACGTCGTCGTCCTTCTTGCCGGCGCCGGCTTCAGCGCCGCCGGGTTGAGCGCCACTGGCCTGCTCCTTGGCATACATCTGCTCGGCCAGTTTATGGCTGGCTTCCGCCAAAGTCTGGGTCTTGGCTTCGATCTCGGCCTTGTCGCCGGCCTTGATGGCGGCTTCGGTTTCGCTGATGGCGGCTTCGATCTTGGCTTTTTCGTCGGCCGTGACCTTGTCGCCGTAGTCCTTCAGGGCCTTCTTCACCGAGTGCACCATGCTGTCGGCCTGGTTGCGGGCGGTGGCCAGCTCGAAGGCCTTGTGGTCCTCGGCGGCGTTGGCTTCCGCGTCCTGCACCATCTTCTTGATCTCATCCTCGCTCAAACCGGAGTTGGCCTTGATGGTGATCTTGGCTTCCTTGCCGGTGCCCTTGTCCTTGGCGCTCACGTGCAGGATGCCGTTGGCGTCGATGTCGAAGGTGACCTCGATCTGGGGCAGTCCGCGGGGCGCCGGCGGGATGTCGGCGAGGTTGAACTGGCCCAGGCTCTTGTTGCCGGAAGCCATTTCCCGCTCGCCCTGCAGCACGTGGATGGTGACGGCGGTCTGGTTGTCGTCGGCGGTGGAGAACACCTGGTTGGCCCGGGTGGGGATGGTGGTGTTCTTGGGGATGAGCTTGGTCATCACGCTGCCCAGGGTCTCGATGCCCAGGGACAGGGGGGTGACGTCCAGCAGCAGCACGTCCTTCACCTCGCCTTGCAGCACGCCGCCCTGGATGGCGGCGCCCACGGCGACGGCCTCGTCCGGGTTCACGTCCTTGCGCGGTTCCTTGCCGAAGAATTCCTTCACCAGTTCCTGCACCTTGGGCATGCGGGTCATGCCGCCCACCAGGATGACGTCGCCGATGTCGGACACCTTCACGCCGGCATCCTTGATGGCGATCCTGCAGGGCTCGATGGTGCGCTGGATCAGGTCTTCCACCAGGGACTCGAACTTGGCGCGGGTGATCTTCATGACCAGGTGCTTGGGACCGGAGGCATCCGCCGTGATATAGGGCAGGTTGATCTCGGTCTGGCTGGCGGAGGACAGCTCGATCTTGGCCTTTTCGGCGGCTTCCTTCAGGCGTTGCAGGGCCAGCACGTCGGCCTTCAGGTTGACGCCCTGCTCCTTCTTGAACTCGTCGATGATGTAGTCGATCAGGCGCTGGTCGAAGTCCTCGCCGCCCAGGAAGGTGTCGCCGTTGGTGGACAGCACCTCGAACTGGTGCTCGCCGTCGATCTCGGCGATCTCGATGATGGAGATGTCGAAGGTGCCGCCGCCCAGGTCATACACGGCGATCTTGCGGTCGCCTTCCTGCTTGTCCATGCCGAAGGCCAGGGCCGCGGCGGTGGGCTCGTTGATGATGCGCTTCACCTCCAGGCCGGCGATGCGGCCGGCGTCCTTGGTGGCCTGGCGCTGGCTGTCGTTGAAGTAGGCGGGCACGGTGATGACGGCCTCGGTGACGTCCTCGCCCAGGTAATCCTCGGCGGTCTTCTTCATCTTGCGCAGCACTTCGGCGGAGATCTGGGGCGGGGCCTTCTTCTCGCCGCGCACTTCCACCCAGGCGTCGCCGTTGTCGGCCTGCAGGATCTTGTAGGGCATCAGGTCGATGTCCTTCTGCACTTCCTTTTCCTGGAAGCGGCGGCCGATCAGGCGCTTGATGGCGTACAGGGTGTTCTTGGGGTTGGTCACGGACTGGCGCTTGGCCGGGGCGCCGCACAGGATCTCGCCGTCTTCGGCGTAGGCGACGATGGACGGGGTGGTGCGGGTGCCTTCCGCGTTTTCGATGACCTTGGTCTTGCCGCCTTCCATGATGGCGACGCAGGAGTTGGTGGTGCCCAGGTCGATGCCGATGATCTTGCCCATTTTTTGTCTTCCTCAGAAAAGATTAACTTGTCAGCGATATGGGATTGTTGGGTCCCATTTCAAGGGGGGTGAGGCGGTGAAGGGGGACGGGACCGCGCCTTTGGCGCTCAAGGGGGAAGGGTAAAGACTCCCCCGCATTTCACCCTTCCCCCTTTACCCTTCACTCTTTACCCTTCCCCCTTCACTTGGGTTTAACGACCATGACCAGGGCCGGGCGCATGACCCGCTCGTTCAGCAGGTAGCCCTTTTGCAGCACGGTCGCCACGGTATTGGGCTCGCCCTCGCCGTCCACCATGCTGATCGCCTGGTGATAATTGGGATCGAACTTCTGTCCCAACGGATTGATTTCACTGATTCCGTTTTTCTCGAACACGCCTGACAACTGCTTCAGCGTCAGCTCCACGCCTTCCACGATCTTGTCCACGCTGGCCTTGTCGCCGGTGGCCAGGGCGGCCTCCAGACTGTCCTTCACCGCCAGGAGTTCGCCGGCGAATTTGTCCACTGCGAACTTGCGCGCCTTGTCCACATCGTCCACGGCGCGACGGCGCACATTCTCGGTTTCGGCCTTGGCCCGCAGCCAGGCATCGTGGTGTTCCTGGGCGTTGAGCTCGGCCTGGCGCAGCATTTCTTCCAGGCTGGGGGTGGAATCCATCTGGCCGCTGTTATCGGTGGGGGCTTCAGCCTCGGCACCGTTTTGTTGAATCAATTGTTCCTCTGACACGACATATCCCTCCAAAAAACCGGAAGTGTTCTGGGGGTGTTATGGCGATTTTCAAGGGCGGCGCGATCAGATTGATGAATTGCGCCGGGCCAGCGCGTCCGCGATGCGATCCAGGCCTTCCAGGACGACGGCGCGGGGAGCGCCGATGTTGAGGCGCATGAATCCCCCGCCGCCCGCGCCGAATACGGTGCCGGGATTCATGCCGACCCGGGCTTCCAGAATGAAGAACTGGCGCAGGGCCGCGTCGTCCAGACCGAGTTCGCGGCACAGGGCGCGGCAATCCAGCCAGATCAGATAGGTGCCTTCGGGGCGGATGGGCTTGATGGCCGGCAGGCGGCGGTCAAGGAAAGCGGCGACCGCGTCCCGGGTCCGGGCCAAATAGGCCAGGAGCGCGTCCAGCCAGGGGGCGCCATGCCGATAGGCGGCGGCGAAGGCGGCGATGCTGAACGGATTCGAGCCTCCGACATGCAGGAGGTCGAAGGCCCGGCGCAGCCTGGCGCGATGCTCGGGATTGGAGACGATGAGGGCGGACAGGCCCAGGCCGGGGATGTTGAAGGTCTTGCTGGGCGCCACGGCGGTGACGATGTCGCCGGGATCGTCGGCCAGCCGGGCCAGGGGAAGGTGCTGGTGTTCCGGGTAGATCAGGTCGTGGTGGATTTCGTCTGAGAGCACCACCAGCCCGTGCCGCCTGGCGACGCGCAACACTTCACGCAGCTCGCCGGCATCCCACACCCGGCCCACCGGATTGTGGGGCGAGCAGAACAGCAGCATGCGGGCGTCGGCCTGGGCGGCGCATCGCTCCAGATGCTCGAAATCGATGCGGTAGCGGCCGTTTTCCTGCCTTAGCGGATTTTCGATCAGGCGCCGGCCCGGCGTGGTGACCGAGGAAAAGAACGGGAAGTAGACCGGCGGCTGGACGATGATCCCCTCCCCCGCTTCGGCGAAGGCCAGGGCGGCGGCATGGAGGGAGGGCACCACGCCGGGCGCCATGAGGATCCAGTCCCGCTCGATGGTCCAGCCGTGGCGGACCCGCATCCAGGCCATCAGGGCCTCGTACACGCTGTCCGGGAACAGGGTATAGCCGTAGACCGGATGGGCGGCCCGCTCGGCCAGCGCCCGGGTCACTTCCCGCGGCGCGGCGAAGTCCATGTCGGCCACCCACATGGGCAATACGTCTTCCGTGCCGAAATAGCCCTGGCGGCCGTCCCACTTCACCGAGCCGGTGCCGGCGCGGGGGATGACGCGGTCGAAATCGAAGGACAAAGCCATTCCTCCCTATGCCAAAGCCCCCGTTCGGGGATCAAGGTGGCCTGGAAGCAGGCATGGATCTCCCCGCGCTTCGCTTAGGCGTCGCCTCCGGAAAGCCGGAGAGTGCGGAAGAACGGGGACAAGGCTCAAATCGATTCGAGGAAGGGTGAGAAATGCCTGCTCGGTAGACATGCTAACCCGGCTTCTCTCCCCGGCACACCCGGGCCGAAACCGCCGCGCCGGCGGTGGGCATGGCGGAATCCAGGCTTTACCATCACGCCGCCGGGCCCCATCATCCCCCCCCATCAGTCAAGCCACGTACATCAGGAGCCGTCGTTGTCATCCGAAACCCTGGTCGAAATCAAGGACCTGCGCTACGCCTACGGTGAGCACCCAGTGCTCAAGGGCCTCAACCTGAACATCCCGAGAGGGAAAGTCGTGGGCCTGCTGGGCTCCAGCGGCTGCGGCAAGACCACGCTGCTGCGTCTCATCGGCGGCCAGCTCCAGCCCGCCGACGGCCATGTAAAAGTGGCCGGACAGGTCGTCCACGAACTGGGCAACAACGATCTTTACCACCTGCGTCGCAAGATGGGCATGATGTTCCAGGCCGGCGGCCTGTTCAGCGATCTCTCGGTCTTCGACAACGTGGCCTATCCCCTGCGCGAGCACACCGACCTGCCGGAGCCCATGATCCGCGACCTGGTGCTGATGAAACTGGACGCGGTGGGCCTGCGCGGCGCGCGCGGCCTGATGACCGACGAGCTGTCCGGCGGCATGTCGCGCCGGGTGGCCCTGGCCCGGGCCATCGCCCTGGATCCCATGCTGATCATGTACGACGAGCCCTTCGCCGGCCTGGACCCCATCTCCCTGGACGTCATCGCCAACATCATCCGGCGCCTGAACGATGCCCTGGGCCTGACCTCGGTGGTGGTGACCTACGACATCGCCGAGGCCCTGAAAATCATCGATTACGCCTACTTCATCGACAACGGCGTGGTGGTGGCGGAGGGGCCGGTGGACGAGATCCGGGACTCGCGACACCCCTTCGTGCACCAGTTCGTGCATGGCGAGGAGGACGGTCCGGTGCGCTTCCATTTCCCGGCGCGGGAACTGGCTGCGGACTTCGGCTTGGCCACCACCCGCTGAAGCGTTCCCCCCTTTCGTAAAGGGGGGCCAGGGGGGATTTAGCGACATCCGCACTCCCAACGGCGTCAAAACCCCCGCACTCCCCCTTCATGAAAGGGGGAAGGCTCAATCCAGCGCGTACCCCGCGCCCATCTCCGGCACGTCCACGTTCCAGCCCAAGCCCTCGCGGATCAGATCGGCGAAGCCCAGCGCCGTTTCCGACTCGCCGTGGACCACGAAGGTCCGCCCCGGCGGCTTCCTGAAGCGGGAAAGCCAGTTCACCAGGGCATCCCGGTCGGCGTGGGCGGAAAGACCGCCCAGGGTGTAGAGGTCGGCCCGCACCGGCACCACTTCCCGGAAGATGCGCACCGTCTTCGCGCCGTCCACGATGCGCCGGCCCAGGGTGCCCTCCGCCTGGAAGCCGGCGATGATCACCGTGCATTCCGAGCGCGGCAGATTGAACTTGAGGTGATGCTTGATGCGCCCGGCATCGCACATGCCCGAGGCGGAGATGATCACCGCTCCCTGGCGGATCTTGTTGAGAGCCATGGAATCCTCCACGTTCTCGGTCACCCGCAAGTAGGGCGCCTCCGGGCTGGAGCGGAACCAGGCCAGCAACTCCCGGGATTCCTCGTCCATGAGTTCGCCGTGGCGCAGGGTGATCTCGGTGGCGCTGCCGGCCATGGGGGAATCCACGAAGATGGCCAGGTTGCGCGGCAGGCGGCCCTGGCGCACCAGATCCATGAGCAGGTAGAGCAGGTCCTGGGTGCGCCCCACGGCGAAGGCGGGAATGATGACGTTGCCCTTCTTGCGCGTGAGCGTGTCGTTCACGGCGTGGGCCAGTTCTTCCACCGTGTCCGGCAAGGTCTTGTGCAGCCGGTTGCCGTAGGTGGACTCCACCAGCAGCACGTCGGCCGAATCGATGGGGGTGGGATCCTTGAGGATGGGCCGTCCCGGCATGCCCAGGTCACCGGAAAACACCAGCTTCCTGGTCTTGCCCCCCTCCTCCACCCAGACTTCCAGGATGGCGGAACCCAGGATGTGGCCCGCGTCGCGGAATTTGACCCGCACCCGGGGATGGGGCTGGATTTCCCGGTCGTACCCCACGCCCTTGACCCGCTTCAGCGTTTCCCTGGCCTGGGTCACGGTGTACAGGGGTGCCAGTTCGCTCCGGTGGCGCTTGCGGGTCTTGCGATTGGCGTAGTTGGCCCACTCCGCCTCCTTCTCCTGGATGAAGGCGGAATCCGGCAGCAGCACGCCCAGGAGGTCCGCCGTGGCCCGGGTGCAATGGATCGGGCCGCGATATCCCAGGGCGCACAGACGCGGCAGCAATCCGGAATGGTCGATGTGGGCATGGGTCAGCAGGACGAAATCGAGGTCTTCCGGATCGAAGCCGGGAAAGCGGCGATTCAACTCCTCCGCCGCCCGCCCGCCCTGGAACATGCCGCAGTCGACGATGAAGCGGAGCGTGTCCGATTCGACCAGGAAGCAGGAGCCGGTGACCTGGCGGGAAGCGCCGTGGAAGGTGAGTTTCATGGTTGCATCATAGACGTCGCGAGGGAAAGCGACGCGGCCCGACCCGCGCCATGAAAAACGGCCCGGCCGGGAATCCCGGGCGGGCCGTCAGGCGAAAGCCGGATCGGAAGGCGCGCTCAGCTGCGCTCGTCCAGCCACTTGCCGATGGCCGGCGGCACGGTCTTCTGGGCCTTGCCGCTGACGTAGATGCCGATGTGGCCGCCGGGGAAGGACAGTTCCGTGTAGTCCTTGGTGCCCAGCTTGCCGCGCATGGCGCGGGAGGCGTCGGGCGGCACCAGGTGATCCTGCTCGGCGAAGACGTTGAGCACCGGCATGGAGACATTCTTCAGGCTCACCGGCTCGCCGATCTCCAGGCCGCCCTTGAGCAGCTTGTTCTGCTGATAGAAGTCCTTGATGAACTGGCGGAAGGCTTCGCCGGCCTGGTCGGGGGAGTCGAAGATCCACTTTTCCATGCGCAGGAAGTTCTTCAGGGCTTCCGGGTCGTCCAGGGTGTCCAGCAGGCCCAGGTACTTCTGGCCCATGAGCTGGTAGGGCTTCAGGTTGAGGAAGGTCCAGTTCAGCATCTCGCCGGGCACGTTGCCCAAGGTGTCCACCACCAGGTCGGCGTCCACCTGCTGCACCCAGTGGGACAGCATGTTGTCCGGGGTCTGGAAATCAACGGGGGTGACCATGGTGACCAGGTTCTTCACCTTGTCGGGATGCAGGGCGGAATAGCACAGGGAGAAGGTGCCGCCCTGACAGATGCCGAGGATGTTGATCTTGGGCACCCGGTGGCGCTCGCAAATCACGTCCACGCAGCGGTCCAGGTAGCCGTTGATGTAATCGTCCAGGGTGAGGTAGCGGTCGGCCCGGTCCGGGTAGCCCCAGTCCACCAGGTAGACGTCCTGGCCGGCGTCCATGAGGGCGCGCACGGTGGAGCGGTTTTCCTGGATGTCGGTCATGTAGGGCCGGTTCACCAGGGCGTAGACAATGAGCAGGGGTACCTTGTTCTGAACCTTGTCGGCGGGCGGGTTGAAGCGGAACAGGGTGAGCTTGTCTTCCTGGTAGACCACGGTCTTGGGCGTGACGCCGGTGGAAATCTCGCCGACTTCCATCAGGTTCTTCATGCCATGGGAAAGCTTCTGGCCGTAGGCCGTGAGTTCCTGCATGACGGCATCGGGGCGCATGTCGAAGGGCAGCATGGATATTCTCCTGGTTTGCTTGGCTTATTTGGCTTATTTGGCTTTCGCGGCGGGAGCGCGCTTGACGGTGGCGGGCTTGGCGGCGGGAGCGCGCTTGGCCTTGGGCGCCTCCTCCGGCTCGTCCTCGGCCTCGCCCTGCAACAAGACTTTGCGCAGTGCTTCAAGTTGCGATTGCATCCCCTTGATTTCCTTGTGCAGTCTCAGGTTGTCTCGACGCAATTCCTGTTGCCGGCATTGCAGGGTGCTGATCTCGGCGTGGGTGGGCATGTGCATGGCTTCCAGGGTCTGGTCCACCATGCGGGCCATCTGCTGCTTGAGGGCCAGCAGGGTATTGACCAGACGCCCGTACAGGGTCTGGTACTCCTGGGTCATGACGAAATCGGCATAGGCCGCTTCGCTCATTTCCACCCACTGGTCATACAGTTCCCGCAGGCTGGAGATGGGCTTGTCTTCCTTGGCGCGGGTCTGGAGCGATTGCTGGAAGCGCGTGGTGGTTTCCATGCCCAGCTTGCCGAAGGCCGCCTGGTAGGCCTGCATGGCGCTCATATAGTCCATCTGACGCTGGGCGAGGATCTGGTACTGCTCCTGGGATTCCCGGGAGTAGCCGACAGCGGGGATCGACAGGAACTTGTTGACCTGCTGGTGCACGGGATTGCCCCCTTCCGGATGGAAGGCCTGGGTAAAGTCGCCGGGCATGGGCATGACGTTGGCCGCCAGGCGGTTCCAGGTATCCATGGGCAGATCCCAGAACGTGGTCAGGCCCTTGAACTGGTTGCCGCCGAACAGGGCGTCCGGGCGGAAGGCGGCGCCGGCCTGGGACCAGTCGCTCCACATCTTCTGCATGCCGTCGAGCCAGCCGTTGACGGCATCCATGCCGCCATCCTTGTTGGCCTGGGCGCCGCTCATGAAGCGCTCGGCCAGGCTGTAATAGCCCTTGCTGACATCCATCAGGCGGTCGAACACGTCGCGCCCGGAGGGCGGGGTCATGGGAGAAACCGCCTGCCACCACTGGTTGAGGCCGTCAGCCAGGGGGTTCCTGGGCGCCTCGGGCGCCTTCATGCCGCGCTGGGCCATGTCCGACCAGGCGTTCCAGTACTTCTGCTGGGACTCCAGCCAGTTGTCCATCCAGTTGTTCGAGTTGCCCACGGTCCTCTCCTTCATAGAGAAAAGTAATGTACGAGCGGATTTTTGTGCGACGCAGCAAATATTGTCAAGTGCACTGCACAAAAACCCCTATAGAATTTCGAATGGGGGAGGAAGCATTCCTCATTTGTCAGGAGACTTCCATATGTTTAACGATGTGGTCATTGTGGCCGCGGGTCGCACCGCTGTCGGATCCTTTGGCGGCGCTCTGGCCGGCATTCCCGCCAGTCAGTTGGGCGCCCATGTGATCCGGGCTTTGCTGGCGCGGGCCAATTTGCAACCTGGGCAGATCGACGAGGTCATCCTCGGCCAGGTCCTTCAAGCGGGCGTGGGCCAGAACCCGGCGCGCCAGGCCGCCCTGGCCGGCGGTTTGCCGGACACGGTCTCCGCGCTCACCATCAACAAGGTCTGCGGCAGCGGCCTGAAAGCCGTGCACCTGGCGGCCCAGGCGGTCGCCACCGGGGATTCCGGCATCGTCATCGCCGGCGGCCAGGAGAACATGAGCCTGTCGCCCCACGTGCTGCCCCGCTCCCGCGACGGCAAGCGCATGGGCAACTGGGAAATGGTGGACACCATGATCCAGGACGGCCTGTGGTGCGCCTTCAACGACTGTCACATGGGCATCACCGCCGAGAACATCGCCGCCAAGTACGAGTTCAGCCGCGCCGAGCAGGACCTGTTCGCGGCCACCTCCCAGCAGCGCACCGAGGCGGCCCAGAAGGCGGGCCATTTCGACCCGGAGATCGTTCCCATCGAGATTCCCCAGCGCAAGGGCGATCCGCTCGTCTTCGCCAAGGATGAATTCCCGCGCGCCGGCACCACGGCGGAGAGCCTGGCCAAGCTGAAGCCCGCCTTCAAGAAGGACGGCACCGTGACCGCCGGCAATGCCTCCGGCATCAACGATGGCGCCGCCGGCGTGGTGGTGATGTCCGGCGCCCAGGCCAAGCTGCTCGGCCTGACGCCCATCGCCCGCGTGGTGTCCTTCGGCAGCGCCGGTGTGGACCCGGCCATCATGGGCACCGGCCCGATTCCCGCCGTGCGCAAGTGTCTGGATCGCGCCGGCTGGTCCGCCAAGGACCTGGACATGATCGAGGCCAACGAGGCCTTCGCCGCCCAGGCCATGTCGGTCAACAAGGAACTGGGCTTCGACCCGGTGAACGTAAACGTGAGCGGTGGCGCCATCTCCATCGGCCACCCCATCGGCGCTTCCGGCGCCCGCATCCTGGTCACGCTGCTGTACGGCATGCAGCGTACCGGTGCCAACAAGGGCCTTGCCACGCTGTGCATCGGCGGTGGTCAAGGCGTTGCTCTCGCTGTGGAAAGGATTTGAGAATGAGTGGATTGAACGGAAAAGTCGCCCTGGTCACCGGTGGCACCGGCGGTATCGGCAGCGCCATCTGCATCAAGCTGGCCCAGGCCGGCTGCAAGGTGGTGTCCACCTACATGGACGAGGCCCAGGCCAGCGAATGGAAGAAGAAGATGGCCGACGCCGGCTTCGACATGGCCATCGTCAAGTGCGACGTGTCCAGCCTGGACGACTGCAAGGCCATGGGCGACAAACTCAACGCCGACTTCGGCGGCGCCGACATCGTGGTGAATAACGCCGGCATCACCAAGGATGGCACCTTCCGCAAGATGACCGCCGACCAGTGGAACGCCGTGCTGACCGTGAACCTGGACTCGGTGTTCAACGTCACCAAGCAGTTCATCGACGGCATGTTGAACAAGAGCTGGGGCCGCGTGATCAACATCTCCTCCATCAACGGCCAGAAGGGCCAGTTCGGCCAGACCAACTACTCGGCCGCCAAGGCCGGCATGCACGGTTTCACCATGGCCCTGGCCCAGGAAACCGCCAGGAAGGGCATCACGGTCAACTCCATCTCCCCGGGCTACATCGGCACCGAGATGGTGATGGCCATCCCCGAGGACGTGCGCAACCAGATCATCGCGCAGATCCCCGTTGGACGCCTGGGCAAGCCGGAGGAAATCGCCGCCCTGGTGGCCTTCCTCGCCTCGGAAGACGGCGCCTTCATCACCGGCGCCAACATCGCGGCCAACGGCGGGCAGCATATGTGTTGATGCACTAGCGACGGACGGCCGGCGGGGTTCACCGCCGGCCCATACACAAGGGATGTAAACATCATGACCACCGAACGCCTGATCAAGAAATACCCCAACCGGCGTCTCTACGATACCGAGGAAAGCCGCTACATCACGCTCGCCGAGGTGAAGGATCTGGTCATGCGCGCGATCCCGTTCAAGGTGCTGGATTCCCAGACCGAGGACGACATCACCCGCACCATCCTGCTGCAGATCATCATGGACCAGGAGGCCGGCGGCTCTCCCATGTTCACCGCCGCCATGCTGGAACGCTTCATCCGCTTCTACGGCGATACCGCCCAGGCCGCCTTCACCACCTTCCTCGACCAGAGTCTGGATCTTTTCCTCAAGCAGCAGCGCATGTTCACCGAGCAGATGCAGGGCGTGTGGGGCGGCAACCCCATGGAGTTCTGGGTGAAACTGGGCCAGCAGAACATGGGCTTCTGGAAGGACATGGAAGAACTCTCACGGAAATCCGCCGGCGCGGACGAGAAAAGCGACGACAAACGCTGACTCTCGGCAAAGCCAAAAAAATTTCGCTTGGGGTGTTGACAGGACAAACTGGATTTCGATATTGTGCACTGCATCATTTGTGCACCGCACTAATCGACCGGACCCCTCAACTTGTCACCCAGGAGAAACACCATGCAGAAAGAAATGATTGAAATGATCGAGAAGTCCACCGAAACCGCCATGGAATCCGCCCGCAAGATCGGCGAACTGAACCAGCGCACCTTCGAAAAGCTGTTCCAGCAGCAAGCCGACCTGGCCGCCTTCTACATGGATGCCGGCGCCCGTGGCCTGGAACTGATGACCAAGGCCAAGGGTTACCAGGACCTGATCGCCGGTCAGACCTCCCTGCTGCGCGAGTGCGGCGAGCGCAACATGGCCGCCCTGCGTGAAAGCATGGCTTTCGCCAACGAGTCTGGCACCGAATACGGCGCCATGATCCAGGAAGGCGTCAGGATGGCCCAGGAGCAAGCCGCCCGCGCCACCAGCATGATCAAGGTCGCCGCCTGATACCTGCCTGATACCTACCGCGCTCCCTCCGGCGCCCGCGAGGCCATTCGGCCGACCGGGCGCTTTTTATTTTGCGCCAGGCTTGCGGGAACCCGTCAGACGACGGGCCTGGCGGAAACAATCCGGTCCAACCTGATCACGCCCTCGCCTCCCTCCATCTCCCGATAACTCAACCACTCCGCGCCATCCCGGGTCGCCACGTCCGTGGGCAGCACGACGCGGCGGATCGTCAGCCCGCCTTCATCGCGATATTCCAGGCGCAGTCTTTGCCGGCGCAGCACGGCGAACTCGAGCCGCTCATGCTCGACGCAGGCGATGGGCTCGTAGTCGCTTGCCATTCCGCCCCGCCGCTTCAGCGGACGCGCAGACTTTCCCTGGTCCAGGGCCCCATGGCCTGGCCCATGGAGGTGCCGATGCGCCGGGCAAGCCGCTCGGCCAGGCCTTCCTGGGGCGTGAAATCGACGATGTCCTCGGCCTTGACCACTTCCCGCGCCACGTAATCCAGGCTGCCCAGGGCATCGGCAAGCCCCAGTTCGATGCTGCGGGCGCCGCTCCAGATCAAGCCGCTGAACATGTCGGGCGTCTCCTTGAGGCGGGCCCCACGGCCCTGGCGCACGATCTGGATGAACTGATCGTGGACCTCGCCCAACATGGCCCTGGCGTGGGCCTCCTGGCGCGGGTCGACGGGCAGGAAGGGATCGAGGAAGCCCTTGTTGTCGCCCGCCGTCAGCAGCCGGCGTTCCACGCCCAGTTTCTTCATGCCTTCGGTAAAGCCGAAGCCATCCATGAGCACGCCGATGGAGCCCACCAGGGAGGCCTTGTCGACGAAAATGCGATCCGCCGCCGCGGCGATGTAGTAACCGCCGGAGGCGCAGACGTCGTCCACCACCACGTAGAGCGGAATCTTGGGATATTTGCCGCGCAGGCGACGCATCTCGTCGTAGACCTGGCCGGCCTGGACGGGGCTGCCACCGGGGCTGTTGATGCGCAGCACCACCCCCCTGGTGTGCTTGTCGTCGAAGGCGCCGTTGAGGGCGGCGATCAGGGCGTCCGCCCGCATGCCATCCTCGCCGCCGATCTCGCCCTCCAGTTCCACGAGGGCGGTGTGCGGCCCGGTCGAGGTGAATCCCTCGCCTTCGTAGGTCAGCAGGAAGCCCATCAGGATGAACAGCCACACGAAGCCCAGGGACCTGAAGAACACGCTCCAGCGCCGTGCCTTGCGCTGCTCGGTCAGGTGGGCCAGCAGCAGGCGTTCCAGGGCGCCGCGCTCCGGGTTCTCGTTGTCGGACATTCAGGATTCCTCGCAATAGATGTTGCCGTCCCGTTCGGCCACCGCCACGGCGGTCAGCCCCCTCCCCTCGCAACGGCCGCCCTGGCAGGCTCCGGTAGCGGGATCGTAAAGGGCGCCATGGGTGGCGCAGATCAAGTATAGCCGCGAGAAATCGAAGAATTCCCCGGGCTGCCAATCAAGTTCGACCGGGATATGAGCGCAGCGGTTGAGATAGGCGCGCACCTGTCCACGCCAGCGAATCACGAAGGCCGGAACCTCCCGGCCCTCGCGGCGCAACTGGAAACGTATCCCCGGCCCGGCTTCGGCCAGATCGGCGGCGGCGCAGATCAGGCGTTGTCCCTGAGCCATGCGGCGAGCTCCGCGAAGCTCTGACAGACGACCAGCGCGCCATGCTCGGTGAGCCCCTCGGGGGGATGGGCGCCATAGCCGGCGGCCACGGAGGCCACACCGGCGTTGCGCGCCATTTCCAGGTCGTGGGTGGTGTCGCCGATCATCAATGCCCGTTCCGGCGCGATCATCAGTTCGTCCAGCAACTCCTCGATCATGGCCGGGTGAGGCTTGGAAAAGGTCTCGTCGGCGGTGCGGGAGGCATGGAACAGGGGCCTCAGGCCGGTATGCTCGAAGGCCCGGTCCAGCCCGCGCCGGGCCTTGCCGGTCGCCACCGCCAGCAGATGGCCCCGGTCGCGCAGATCGACGATCAGTTCGCGCGCGCCCTCGAACAGGGGGATCTCCGCATCCTGTCCCAGGAAATGGCGGCGATAGTGGTCGGCCAGGGGTTGATGCTTGTCCTCCGGAAGCTCGGGGAACAGGGTTTCCAGGGCCTGGCGCAGGCCCAGGCCGATGATGTGGCTGGCCTCCTCGCGGCTGGGCACCGGCAGGCCCATGTCCCGGCTGGCGGCCTGGATGCAGGCCGCGATCACCCCGGCGGAATCCATCAGGGTTCCATCCCAGTCGAAGATCAGGAGATCGAAGCGATTGGCGATTTTCCGCTCCCGGCGCGATGCAGAATGCTGGCTGTGAACAATGACAAAAGCCGGCTCGAGGCCGGCTTTGGTGGATTTGGTGGGCAGTACTGGGATCGAACCAGTGGCCCCCGCCGTGTGAAGGCGGTGCTCTACCGCTGAGCTAACTGCCCGCTGGATCGACCGGAAGCATCGGGTCGATCCAAGGCGGCGCATTCTAATGACGGCCCTTGCCCCGGTCAAAGGCTTTTTGCATCGGGCCGGATTTATGGAGAGACGGAGCCTTCCAGTAGAATGCGGGGCTTTCCGCACTGGCTCCAAGACATGGTCCGCACCCGCTTCGCCCCCTCGCCCACCGGCTACCTGCACATCGGCGGCGCCCGCACCGCGCTGTTTTCCTGGGCCTACGCCCGCAAGATGGGGGGCGAGTTCATCCTGCGCATCGAGGACACGGACCAGGAACGCTCCACCCAGGCCTCGGTGCAGGCCATCCTGGACGGCATGGCCTGGCTCGGCATCGACTGGGACGAGGGCCCCTACTACCAGATGCGGCGCATGGAGCGTTACAAGGCGGTGGTGGACCTGTTGCTGGAGGAGGGCAAGGCCTATTACTGCTACGCCAGCAAGGACGAACTGGAGGTCATGCGCGAGGCCCAGAAGGCGCGGGGCGAGAAGCCCCGCTACGACGGGCGCTGGCGGCCCGAGCCGGGCAAGTCGCTGCCCGCGCCGCCCGCGGGAATCACCCCGGTGATCCGCTTCAAGACCCCCCTGGACGGCGAGGTCACCTTCAACGACATGATCAAGGGGCCCATCACCGTGGCCAACGCGGAACTGGACGACCTGGTCATCGTGCGCGGCGACGGCATTCCCACCTACAACTTCGGCGTGGTGGTGGACGACTGGGACATGGCCATCAGCCACGTCATCCGCGGCGACGACCACGTCAACAACACACCGCGCCAGATCAACATCCTCAAGGCCCTGGGCGCCCCCATTCCCACCTACGCCCACGTGCCCATGATCCTGGGCCAGGACGGCGAGCGCCTGTCCAAGCGGCACGGCGCGGTGTCGGTACTGCAATACCGGGAGGAGGGCTATCTGCCAGAGGCCCTGCTCAACTACCTGGCGCGCCTGGGCTGGAGCCATGGCGACGACGAGAAATTCGACGCCCGGCAATTCGTCGAGTGGTTCGACCTGGGCCACGTCAGCCATTCCGCCGCCCGCTTCGACGCCTCCAAGCTGGGCTGGCTCAACCAGCAATACCTGAAGGAAGCCGACAACACCCGTCTGGCCGAACTGGTCCAGCCTTTCCTGCGGGCCCAGGGCATCGACACGGCCGGCCGGCCGGAATTGCCCGGCCTCATCGGCCTGGTCAAGGAACGGGTCAACACCGTGGAAGAACTGGCCGACGGCCTGCACATCTACTTCCGCCAGGCCCTGGCGGCGGTGGATGAGCTGCGCGCCAAGCTGCCCAGGGCCGCCCTGCCCGCCTTCGAGAAGCTCCAGGCGGACCTGGCCGCCGTCGCCTGGGAAGCGCCGGCGCTGAACCAGTTGCTCAAGGACGCGGCGACCGCCTTCGGCCTCAAGATGGGCCAGATCGGCATGCCCCTGCGCCTGATCCTGTTCGGCACCGCCCAGACCCCCTCCATCGACCAGGTGCTGGCCCTGCTGGGCCGGGAGGAAACCCTGCGCCGCTTCGCCGCCGCCTGGCCCCACGTCCTGGCCGTGGTGGAATAACCGAAACACCTATCCGGCCCTCGAAAGATACCCCGCAAGCTCCATGTCGCAAAAAATGAAACTCATCGGTTCCCTGACCAGCCCCTTCGTGCGCAAGGTCCGCATCGTCGCGGCGGAAAAGTTCGTCGAATACGAATTCGTGCTGGACGTGCCCTGGAACGACGATAGCCGCGTGCCCGACTACAACCCCCTGGGCAAGGTGCCGGTGTGGGTCCTGGAGGACGGCAAGACCCTGTTCGACTCCCGGGTCATCGTGGAATACCTGGAGAACGTCAGTCCCGTGGGTCACCTGCTGCCCAGGGACGCCCGGCCCCGCATCACCGTGAAGCGCTGGGAAGCCCTGGCCGACGGCATCTGCGACGCCGCCGCCCTGGTGTTCCTGGAGAACAAGCGTCCCGGCGACAGGCAGGACCCGGACTGGATCCGCCGCCAGATGGGCAAGATCGACGCCGGCCTCAAGGCCCTGAGCGAGGAACTGGGCCAGCAGACCTGGTGCACCGGGGAATTCTTCTGCCTGGCCGACATCGCCGTGGGTTGCGCCCTGGGCTATCTGGAGTTCCGCTTTGCGGAGATCGACTGGCGCCGGCATCACCCGAATCTGTCCGAGCTCTACGACCGGCTGATGCAGCGCCCGGCCTTCAAGGACACGATCCCGGTGGCCTGAACGCCCGCCCGCGCCCCTCCCCGGCATGGCGTATCCGTGGCGCTTGTCCATAATCAGGGCATGCCGCCGGACGAACTCTCCACCCTCTTCCCCTTCCTCACCAGCCTGGCCCTGGGCCTGCTGATCGGCCTGGAGCGGGAGCGCTCCCCCGCCGCCAAGGCCGGCCTGCGCACCTTCTCCCTGGTGGCCCTGGCCGGCACCCTGGGCGCCCTGCTCTCGCAAAAGACCGGCGCGCCCTGGGTGCTGGGCGCCGGCCTGCTCATCATGGGCGGCATGATGGTGACCAGTTATTTCAAAGATGGCGAGTCGGAGGATCCGGGCACCACCACCATCGCCGCCGTGGTGGTCTGCTACGCCCTCGGCGCCCTGGTCTGGTTCGACATGGAACAACTGGCCGTGACCCTGGCCATCCTCACCACCGCCCTGCTCTACTTCAAGCCCGAACTGCGCGACGCCACCCGCAGCCTGACCCGCCTGGACCTGGTCTCCATCCTGCAGTTCGCGGTGCTGTCCTTCGTCATCCTGCCCATCCTGCCGGACCAGGACTACGGTCCCTACAAGGCCCTCAACCCCTACCAGATATGGTGGATGGTGGTGCTGATCTCCGGCCTTTCCCTGGCCGGCTACGCCGCGCTGCGCATCGCCGGACAGCGGCGCGGCACCCTGCTGACCGGCCTGTTCGGCGGCATCGCCTCCAGCACCGCCACCACCCTGGCCTTTTCCCGCCACAGCCGCGACAGCCCCCACATGACCGGCATGGCGGCCCTGATCATCCTGCTGGCCAACTGGGTGGTGCTGGTCCGCCTGTCCGTGCTGGTGGCCGTGCTGCAGCCCGGCCTGCTGCGCCCCATGCTCGGCTTGCTGGGGGGCGGCGCCCTGGCCGGCCTGGCCATGCTCTATGTGTTCTGGCGGCGCCTCGCCGAAAAACCGGCGACGCCGGTCCTGGACATGAAGAACCCCACGGAACTGCGCGCGGCCATCGGCTTCGGGCTGCTCTATGCCGGCGTGCTGTTCGCCGCCGCCTGGCTGTCGGACTGGGTGGGCAGCCATGGGGTCTACGCCGTGGCCCTGGTTTCCGGCCTCACCGACGTGGATGCCATCACCCTCTCCAGCCTGCGGCTGTTCGGGCTGGGCAACCTGGAAGCGGAGCAGGCCGTCACCACCGTGCTGCTGGCCCTGCTCGCCAACATCGCCTTCAAGAGCGGCCTGGCCACGGCCATTGGCGGCACCGGCCTGGCCCGCCAGGTGCTGCCCGGCATGGCCGCTGTGGCGGCTGGCCTGCTGGCGGGCTGGCTGATTCTCTAAGCGACAATTTCAGTAGGGATCATGCCGCGTCAAGCCTCCGCCGATGCGGGGGATCCCGCGCGATGGCGCATGAGAAAGATGAAGGCGATGGCGCTCACATTCATCAACAGCGCATAGATCACCGAAGCGAGGGTCATGCCCGGCGCGGCGAATAGGCTGGCGGCGATGAAGATGCCCAGAGCGGCGTTCTGCAGGCCGCATTCCGTGGTGATGGCGATGCGGTCGCGCCGCTCCAGGCCGGCGGCGGCGGCCAGGGCATAGCCCCCCGCCATGACCGACAGATTGAGGGCGATCGCCACGGGGCCGATGCTGGCGATATGCCGGCTCAAAGTCTCATGCTGGCTGGCGAAGGTGGCGATGACGATGAGCACGAACAGACTGGTCGCCAGGCGCGAAGCCGCGGATTGCCGACGTGACACCGGCTCCGGCCATAGGTGACGGCACAGCATGCCCAGGGCCACCGGCACGGTGGTAAGCAGGAAAACGCCTCGCACCAACCTGCCCACCGGCAGTTCCACCATGGCGCCGGCGCCGGTGAAATGGCGCATGGAGAGGTCCACCACCAGCGGCACGCTCACCACCGCCACCACGCTGGTGATGGCGGTCAGGGTGATGGACAGCGCCGTCTCGCCCCTGGCCAGGTGGGTGATCAATCCGGAACTGACGCCGCCGGGGCAGGCGGCGAGGATCATCAGGCCAAGCGCCAGTTCGGTCGGCAATCCCGACAGGTCGGCAATGGCGAAGGCCAGGACGGGAACCATGACGACCTGGCCGAGCAGGCCGACCAGAACCGAACGCGGCCGGGCGAACACGCGCATGAAATCCCCCGGCACCAGATTCAATCCCAGGGCGAACATGATGAAGGCCAGGGCGCCCGGCAACATCACATCGACGATGGCGTGATTCACAGCATCACGCCCACGGCCAGCAGCAGGCCGAACACGAAACAGAGCCGGGCGGTTGAAGCCAGCACCTCGTTCAACGCCGCCCCTTCCGCCCTGCCAAAGGCCCGGATCAAGACCAGACCGCGCAGCAAGGCCAGCAGGGCCAGCAAGGCACCGGGGCGGAGCGGTTCGCCGAAGGCCAGCGGGAACGGGGCCATGAAGGGCAGCAGCACCATGAGCGCGTAGGCCCGCCTTGCCCGCTCCGGACCCAGCACCGCCGCCAGGGTGCGACGCCCGGCGGCGAGGTCGCCGACACGATCGCGGGTGTTGTTCACCAGCAGCACCGCCGCCGCCAGCAGGCCCAGGGCCGACCCGGTCAGCAGCGCCGAGGCGGCCAGCCCGCCGCTTTGCAGGTAGTGGCTGCCCGCCACGGCCACCAGACCGAAAAACAGCCAGACCAGCACTTCGCCGAACGGCGTATGGGAGACCGGGCGCGGCCCGCCGGAGTAGGCCCAGCCCGCCAGGAGGGAAGCGATGCCGATGGCCAGGATCGGCCATCCCCCCACCGCCACCAGATAGCAACCCAGCGTCACGGCGAGGGCGAAGGCGGACAGGGCGGCCATCCGCACCGCCCGGGGATGAGCCCAGCCGGCGGCGGTCACCCGGGTCGGGCCCACCCTTTCCTCGCCATCATTGCCGGACTCGAAATCCGCCGCGTCGTTGTGAAGGTTGGTGCCTACCTGGATCAGCAGGGCGCCGCACAGGGCGGCCAGCGCCGGCATGAGATGGAGGGGAGCGCCTTCGCTCCAGGCCAGGGCGCTACCAGCCAGAACCGGCGTGGCGGCAAGCGTCAGCGTGCGCGGCCGGGCCGCCGTCCACCAGAGACGCCAGCCCCGGGGGGGCATGGGCGTGGAATTGGGATCGGGAGGCATGACCATGGGGACGGGCGGGTGAACCGCCCGGAGACGAGTCGGGATGGCGAATGGTATGCGAGACGCAAGCGGACCGGGAAATCCGGCAGCGCGGGCCACGCCCGCGCGGGCCACGCCCGCGCGGACCCGAATCCGCTCAATCGAAACGCCCGGCGTCAAGCTTGGCCGGGATTTCCTTTCCCACCTCGTTGAAGCGCAGGATGCGCCGCCCCTGGTGGTCGCGCAGGAACTCCTCGGCGTCGGCCCGGCTGGCCAGGGGAATCAGTTCGTGGCCCATGGGGCCCGTTACCTCGGAACCGATCACGAACCAGGCCTGGCGGGCGTCGATGCGCTTGAGTTCGTAATAATCGGTGACGCCGATGCGGGCGATGTCCGCCGCCCGGTGGCCGTGCGCGTAGCGGGGCACATCGAACAGGTACTTGAACAGGTCCTTGGCGCCGTCGAAGTGGTGGGCGTGGCCGTCCTTGTAGACCACCGTGGCGACCCAGGCCGGGTACTTGGACACCACCATGCCGCACACCGGGCACAGGTCCCGGGGCGCGGGCCGCGGGAAAGCCGGCTCCCCGGCCCCGGCCGGCAGGGCCAGGACCAGGAGCGCGGCGAGGACGAGCCGCCGGCGCATCAGCCGGCCTTCTTCCGCATGTGCTGGCGCCGCTCCTCCCGCTTCCTGCGGATCATCAGGGTGTCCTTGGCCAGGTCGGCATAGCTGGCGGTGAGGGCCGCCGCGAAATCGCCGATGTCGCCGCCGTCACGCTCCTTGGCGGCCATGGCCGCCTCCTTCTTGCCGTAGGACACCTTGCTGCGGTGGGTCATCACCCCTGGCGCCTTGCCGCCGATGAGGTAGGTGGCCTGGTCCACGTTGACCAGGGGCTTCACCGCCTCCGGGCTGGCGTTGTCCGGCGCGTAGATGGCCTTGGGCTCCCGATCCAGGTTGATGGCCAGGGAGATGGCCAGGCAATGGATGGAGCAGGTGCCGTCCACCAGGTCGTCGGCGTAGTGCACCAGGTGGCGGGCATGGTGGTACTGGGTTCGGTCCATGCCGCAGTAGGGGCACTTGGGATACTTCTTCAGCTCGTTTTCCAGGGGGGTGGCATCCTTGGGCGTCTTGGGCACGAACTGGTTGGGGGTGCCGTCCGTCTCGCACATGGCACCGGCGTGGCCCGGCGTTGTCGTCAGGGCGGCCGCGGCCACCAGGGGAAGCTTGAACATGTCGCGTCGTTTCATGGTTGTCTCCTAGAAGAAAGGAAAGACATGCCGCTCACAGGTGCAGCATGACGTGGAAAAACTTGGCGCCGGCCCACACCGCCTGCAGGCCCAGGACGATGACCAGCAGCCCGGCGGCACGCCGCGGCCAGAGGCGGGACTGGCCGCCCAGCCAGTGGGCCAGGACGCTCGCCAGCAGCATGGCCGGCACCGTGCCCAGGCCGAAGGCGAACAGCCAGCCCGCGCCGTGCAGGACGGAGGGCGCGGTGGCGGCTTTCAGCGTGAGGGAAAACACCAGGGCGCAGGGCATCAGGCCGTTGAAAAAACCGGCGAGTGGCCAGTTCCTCCCCCCTCTCCTGCGGGCTTGGCGGGCGCCGTCCGCCCGCCTGGTCGATTGGCTGCAAGTTTCATCAGAGGGGATGGGGGTGCCGGACTGATTGCGAGGGTTTTCGTTATCGTTATCGTTTTCGTTTTCGTTTTCGTCCCTCTCACCCCGGCCCTCTCCCGCCCGCGGGAGAGGGAGGAATCCCATCACCCTCAACCCCGCCCACAGCATCAGCACCCCGGCGACGACATACAGCCCCCCCTGGACGCGCCCCACGCCGCCGGTCAGCACGATGGCCTGGCCGAGGCCGGCGGCGAGCCCGCCCAGCAGGGTGTAGGTGAGGATCCTCCCTGCGTGGTAGCCCAGATGGGGCCAGGCCCGACGCGAGGGTCCGGCGCAGGCCAGGAAGGCCCCGCCCGCGATGCCGCCGCACATGGCCCAGCAATGGCCGGCACCGGCCAGGCCGGCGAGAAAGGCCAGGACCGGGGTGAGTTCAGCGTTCATCCAGCAACTCCGTCACCTTGGCCGCGAACACTTCCGGCGTGGCCTCGCCGACGATCTTGCCGCGCACCACGCCGCGACGATCCACCAGCCAGGTCACCGGCAAGGCCTTGACCCCATAACCGCGCGCGACCGTCCCTTCGGGATCGAGCAGGACCGGATAGCCGATGCCCAGGGGCGCGACGAAGCGGCTCACCGTATCCCGATCCTGGGCCACGTTCACCGCCAGGATTTCCAGGCCGCGGCCGCGCAGGCGGTCGTAGACCGGCTGCAACTCGGCCATCTCCTTGCGGCAGTAAGGGCACCAGTCGGCCCAGAAGCGGATGGCCAGCACCCGGCCGGCGTAGCCGGCGGGAACGGCGACATGGGCGCCGGCAAGGTTTTCGGCCTGGAACGCCGGGGCGGGCTGGCCGGTTTCGGGCGGTGGCGGCCCCTCTTCGCCACATCCATTCAGCAAGAGCGCCAAGGCAAGGAACGCGAACTTCTTCATGTCACAGCACCAGGTTGGAGCGGGCGATGTACACCAGCACCGCCAGACCGAAACCGCCCAAGCCGGCCAGCGCCACCCACGCCAGGCCCCGGGCCACGCGCGGCGCGGCCTCGGCCAGGCTCTCCTTGCCTCGCGCCGATGTGGCCAGGCCGACGCCGATGCCGGCCGCCGTTCCCAGGAACAGGGGGGGATACAGCAGCCAGCCGGCGTAGCCGTGTTCCGCCTGCAACAGGCAGAAGGGGCAATGGTGATTGGGCTGCTCGTAGATGTAGGGGGCGATGAAGGCCACCACGGCGGCGACCGCCACCGGGAACTGGAGGCCGGACAGCACGCCGAACAGGGCGCCGGGACGACCCGTTGCCAGGAAGGCCCCGCCGGTGGCCAGGGTCGCCAGCAATGCCGCGAAGAACGAGGGCCTGGCCCAGTCCGTGGGCAGCGCGGCCAATTCGGCAGCCACCCCGCCCGACGCCGGCCCGAACAGGCTGCCGCAGCAGGAAGTGATCACCTCCGGATCCAGATCCAGGAAGTACAGCCAGAGCAGCCCGGCCTGAATCACGGCCAGGGGCGCCAGCACCAGCAGCAGTCGGTACTTGCGCCGGATCAGCGGCGCATCCCAGCCCAACTGGTCGAGATGGTTGAGCACCAGCCAGGCGGCCGCCAGGAAGAACAGGGCAAGCTGGGCCAGCAGGGCGGGCAGGCCCCAGGCATTGGCCTTGAGGCTGCCCACGGCGCACATGGCGCCGGTGAAGAAGGGGGCCATGGCGTCGGCGGTGTGGACGAACAGGGCCAGGGCCGGCAGGCTCACCACCAGGGCCAGGCCCACCAGGGTGGAGACCAGCCAGGTGCGCCGCTCCAGGGCGATCTGCCGCGCCGAGGCGCTGGCCCGATTCCAATGCCGCAGCAGGTACAGGGCGAAGACGCCGGCCCCGCCCAGCAACAGGGCATTGAGGCTGGCGGCGAGCAGCAGCGCGAGGGCGGCCGGCTGGAAGATCACGCCCGATCCTTCGCACGCTGGCTCCTCTGGCTTGCCCCTTCCGCTTTTCCAGCCGCACTTTCCCCCCCCACCACCCGCCCGTCGCGGACTTCCACGACGCGTTCCACCAGGCCGGACTCGAACACCAGCGGGTCGTGGCTGGAAAGGATCAAGGTGCGGCCCTGGGCCCGCAACTCGCCCAGGATGGCCAGGATCTGGCGCGACAGGTCGCTGTCCAGGTGGGAGGTCGGTTCGTCGGCGATGATGACCCCGGGATCGTTGATCAGCGCCCGGGCGATGGCCACCCGCTGGGCCTCGCCGCCGGACAGCGACTGGGCCCGGGCGTCGGCGCGCGCCGCCAGGTCCAGGCCGTCCAGCAGCTCGAGGGCCCGGGCCCGCGCCAGACGATGGGGCCGCCCGGTCGGCAGCGCCGGCAGCATGACGTTCTCCAGCACGGAAAGACCCCGGATCAACTGGAACTGCTGGAACACGAAGCCGAAGGTCACGCGCCGCAGTTGGGTCATAAAGCGTTCGGACAGGGCGGAGATATCGCGGCCATCCAGGCGCACCCGCCCGGCGCTGGGCCGGGTCAGGCCGCCGATCAGGGACAGCAGCGTGGTCTTGCCGGAGCCGCTGGGGCCGCGCAGGGCGGTGACGCGGCCCGGCTCGATGGCCAGGTCCACCTGGCGCACGGCCTGGTAGGCGTTGGGCTGGCCGGCGTTGTAAACCTTGCTGACGCGGACGAGTTCGATCATTCCCGGATCACCTCGTCCGGGTCCAGGGTCGCGGCCCGCCAGACCGGAACCACGGTGGCGGCCACGTAGGGCAGCACGGCCAGGAAGAACAGGCTGGCCAGTTGCGCCGGGTCCACCTCGGGCGCCAGGGCGAAGCGCGGATAGAGCACCGACCAGCCCTTGAGCACCGGCGCGAACAGGGGGGCGCCCCAGTAGAACACATGCAGCCAGGCCAGCACGTAGCCCGCCAGGAAGGCCGTGACCGACAGCAGCGCGCCTTCCCACAGCTTCATCCTGAGCACGTCGCCGGTATCCCAGCCCACCGCCTTGAGGATGCCGATTTCACGTCGCTCCTCGGCGGAAAGGCCGGAAGCCTTGTCCCAGGCCAGCAGGGCGAAGGCGGCCAGGACGGTGGCGAGGAAGGTGAGCAGCAGGCCCTGGCGCCAGTTGAAGACCGCTTCGTAGGTGCGCCGCATTTCCTCCCGGGTCAGCACCCGGGCGGCGGGCAGGCGCGCCAGCACCTTTTCCGCCACCTTGCGCACTTCCCTCGGGTTGGCCACGGCCAGGGTCAGGTCGGTGTAACGGCCGGGCTCGATGCCGAAGAAGGCGCGGAAATCGGCTTCGTTGACCAGCATCAGGTCGGCGGACACCAGCTCGGAGCGGGCATCCAGCATGCCTGCGATGGTGAAGGCATAGGGCATTCCGGCGTGATCGCGCAGGGACAGCACATCGCCGGCCGCCAGGCCCCTGGCGCGGGCCAGCGCCGCGCCCAGCAGGACGCGCCCCGGCGGGGGGGGATCGATGGCGGGCACCTGCACGGTGAGATTGGCGGCCACCGCGGGATCGAAGTGGTAGCCCCACAGCCGCCCGGAAACGGCGCGCACGCCACGCAGGCCGCGAAGTTGCTCCAGCCATGCCTCCGGCGCCAGATCGTGGCGGCCGGCGGTGAGCCGCTGCACCACCAGTTCCGGGGCGTCGGCGAGCAGCAGGCGCGCCTCCCGGCGCAGACCGTCGCCAAACAGGACCACCGAGGCGAGCAGGAAGACCAGCAGGGTGTAAGCCAGGAAAAGGCCGAGGTTGCGGCCCCCGCGCCGACCGAAATTGGCGACGGTGAAGTCGATCAGGCCCCGTTGCCGTTCAATCCAGGCGTTCATGGTCGGATCGCGCGGGGATCGGCGGCGGCGCCATGGCGCCGGCGGGGAAATGCTCCAGGGCCATGGGGTGGTCCTGGAAGGCCGCGTGGCGGTCCGCCTGGCTCAGGTGCCGGGCATAGCGCGCCTCGGTGAACAGGGCCGGGTCGGTGAGTTGCAGGGCCCGGGCGAGGGCCAGGCCGGGTTGCCTGTCGGCCGAACGCAGGGCCGCCAGTCGACCGCTATCCAGGAGAACCAGCGCCAGGGCCGCCAGCCCGCACCCCAACACCCCCGCCGCCAGGGTAGAACCACGCCACTTGTTGAACACCGCCATGGGAACCGCCAGGTATCAATCCCCCGGATCGACCGGGAACATAAGGCGATGCTAATTCTTGGCCGAACCCCGGCCATGTGGCATTTAGTCGCAGGGCCGACCGCCTCCGCCGACGCCCGGTCAGGCGGGCTCAGGCTCCCGGCTGCAGGGTCACCGGCACATCCACCTTCCTGCCCTCCCGCACAACCGTCACCTTCACGGTATCGCCCACCTTGAAGTCGTCCAGGGTGGCGATCAGCTTGCCCGCGCCGTCCACCGGTTTGCCGCCCACGGCGGTGATGATGTCCCCCGGGACGATGCCGCCGTCCCGGGAAATGGTGGCGCCCTTGAGGCCCGCCGTCGCGGCGGCGGAGCCGGGAGCCACGCGCAGGATGACCACGCCCGCCACGTCCAGCATCTCGGTGAGGCGCCGGTTGAGCCCCTCGTCCACCTCGATGCCCAGGGCCGGGCGCAGGTATTTGCCGTCGCGGATGAGTTCCGGCACCACCTTGTTCACGGTATCCACCGGCACCGAGAAACCGATGCCGGCGGACGCGCCGCTGGGGCTGTAGATGGCGGTGTTGATGCCGATCAGGCGGCCGGCGGAATCCAGCAGGGGGCCGCCGGAGTTGCCCGGGTTGATGGCGGCGTCGGTCTGGATCAGGTGCTCGATGGTGACGCCGTTGTCACCCCCCAGGGAGCGGTCCAGGGCCGAGACGACGCCGGTGGTCAGGGTCCAGTCCAGGCCGAAGGGATTGCCGATGGCGAATACCTTCTGGCCCACCTTGAGGTCGTGGCTGGTGCCCAGGGGCACCGGCGGCGGCCGCTTGAAGCCCACGCCGATGCGCAGCACGGCGATGTCGTGGGCCGGCGAGGTGCCCACCAGGGCCGCCCGGTAATCCCGGCCATCGGCCAGTTTCACCATGGCTTCGCTGGCGTTCTCGATGACGTGGTAATTGGTGATGACGTGGCCCGCGTCGTCCCAGATGAAGCCGGAACCGGTGCCGCGCGGCACGGTGAACACGTTGCGGGTCCAGAAGTCGCGCACCTGGGCCTTGGTGGTGATGAACACCACGGAACCCCGGGCACGCTCGAACAACTCGACGGTGGCCTTCTCGTCGGCGGCCAGGTCGCCCCGGGCGGCCACCACGCGGGGCGCCGATTTCTCGGGCGCGAACCAGCCCTCGATGTCGGGCAGGCCGCGCCAGAGCAGGATGAGCAGGGCGCTGGCCAGGGTCAGCCAGAACAGGCGGGCGAGGAAGCGGTCATGCATGCGAAATCCTTGAATACGTGGCGGGTTGGTTGACGATTATCCAGCGTGGGCCCGGTCCCATGACGGACCGAAGCTACCGCCCTCCCCCTCCCGACCTCCCCCGCTCGCGGGAGAGGCGCTCGCTCCCTCCCCGCTTGCGGGCAGGGATGGGGTGGGGAGGGAGGCGCCATGGTTCATGTCTCTCGATCACCGCCAACGCAAGGTGACATATCGGCTGCCGCCGTTCTCCAGGATGCGCAGCAGGACGCTGCCATCGGCCTCGCCCAGGGCGGCGGCGAATTCCCCGGGGCTGCCCACCGGCTTGCGGTTGGCTTCCAGGATCAGGGTGCCGGGCCCGATGCCCGCCATGGCGGCCAGGGAGCCGGGCTCGGCGGCGACCACCAGCACGGCCTTGGCGACCCTGTGCCGGCGCGCTTCTTCGGGGCTGACGCCGCGCACGGCCACGCCGACCATCCTGGCGGTCTCGGCCCCTTGCAGCGCTTCCTCGTCCAGCCGGGCGACCTTGACCGGGACATCGAGACGGCGGCCCTCGCGAAACAGGCCCACGACGATGGTGCTGCCCGGTTTCGCCTGGGCGGCCCGGTTGCGATACTGGCCGCCGTCATGCAGCGGCGCGCCATCCAGGCTCACCAGCACGTCGCCGGGACGGATGCCGGCCCGCTCGGCGGGGGAATTTTCGTTCACCTGGTTCACCAGCACGCCCCGGCTTTCCCTCTGGCCCAGGGCTTCGGCGATATCCGGCGTGAGGGGCTGCACGGCCAGGCCGATGTAGCCGCGCTGGACCCTGCCGCCGTCCACCAACTGCTCGGCCATGGCCCGGGCCAGGTGGCTGGGGATGGCGAAGCCCACGCCCATGTAGCCGCCGCTGCGGGAGAAGATGGCGGTGTTCATGCCCACCACCTCGCCGTCCAGGTTGAGCAGGGGGCCGCCCGAGTTGCCCGGGTTGATGGCGGCGTCGGTCTGGATGAAGTCCTCGTAGTCGTTGATGCCCAGGCTGGTGCGGCCCTTGGCGCTCACCACGCCGGCGGTCAGGGTGTGGGACAGGCCGAAGGGATTGCCCAGGGCCACCACCCACTCGCCCACCTCCAGCCGCGTGGAGTCGCCCCACTTGAGCGCCGGCAGGCCGCGCGCGGCGATCTCCAGCACGGCCACGTCGGATTTGGGATCGGTACCCTTCACGCGGGCGTCGAACTCCCGGCCGTCCTGGAACTTCACGCGGATCCTTTCCGCGTTCTCCACCACATGGTTGTTGGTGAGGATGTAGCTCACCCCGCCGGCGCCGGCGAACACGAAGCCGGAGCCCTGGCCGATGGTCTTGCGCGGCTGCCGGGGCGGGGAGTTGGGTGCGTAGCGGCGCGACATGCCGGGGAAGTCGTCGCCGAAGAAACGGCGGAACAGGTCGTCGCCGAACGGGAATGCCTCGTCACCGTTTTCCCGGGAAGCCTGGCGCCGTTCCTCCACCTGGATGAACACCACCGAGGGGGACACCTGGCGCGCCACGGCGGCGAAGGCCTTGCCGGTCTGGCGCAGGCTTTCGATGCCGTCGTCGCGGGCGTGGGCGGCGGGAGAAAGCGCCAGCGCGAGCAGCAGAAGGGGAAGTTGCAACAGCGTTCTCATGTTTCTCCTCGGCGGTGTTCCTTGTTTCATACCAGCCCCGCGCCACGCAGCCGCGCGCGCAGCGCGTCCATTTCCTCCAGCAGATCGGCCACCAGGGCGGCGAGTTCCGGCCCCGCGTCGAAATCCCGCTCCAGCTGGCGCATGCGCCGGGCCCGCAGCAGGCTGACGCCGGAGAAGCGCCAGATGCCGGCCACGCTCTCGGCGTGGGGGAACAGGCCCTCCTCGATGTGGCGCAGCAGCCAGTCGGGCTCCACCACGCAGGCGGCGGCCACCTGTTCCAGGGTCAGCCAGGAATCCTCCATCAGGCTGCCGATCAGGATGTCATGGTCATGGTCATGGTCATCGCGCATGGCTCATGCCCTCCCTTCGCGGCGCGGGTCGAAGGCGAGTTCCCGCGCCATGGTTTCGTAAAGTTCCCGCGCCTTCGGGGTATCGGCGGGCGGCAGGACCACCTGGATGTCCAGCAGCAGGTCGCCGGGCGGATTGCCGGGAATGCCCTTGCCCCGCACCCGCAGTTGCCGGCCGCTCCTGGCCCCCTCCGGAATGCGCACCTTGACGCCGCCTTCCGGCAGGTCCACCGCGACCACGGCGCCCAGGGCCGCTTCCCAGGGCGCCACCGGCAGGGCGAGATGGAGGTCGCGCCCTTCCGCGCGCAAGCGCTGGTGGGGGCGGAAATGGACCTCCAGCAACAGGTCGCCGGCGGGCGCGCCCCCCATGCCCGGCGCCCCCTGCCCGGCCAGGCGGATCACCTGGCCCTCGCGCACGCCCCTGGGAATCCTCACGTTGAGGGTGCGGGTCTCCAGCCGGACCCGCCCCTCGGCGTCCATCTGGGGCACCCGCAGGGAAACCTGGCGCGTGGCGCCCTGGAAGGCATCCTCCAGGTCCAGCAGGACCTTGGCGTGGTGGTCCTCGCCACGGCCCTGGAAATGGGTTGCATGGGAGCTTCCATGGGTCTGGAAACCGCCGCGCCCCCCGCCCATGCGGCCGAACAGTTCGGCGAAGAAGTCGCTGAAGTCGGCGGCTTCCCCGGGCGCGAAGCCGTCGCCCGAGAATTCGAAGCCCGCATCCCAGTCCGGCGGCGGGCGGAAATCCTGGCCGGGCCGGAAACCGGCGCCCAACTGGTCGTAGGCGGCCCGCTTCTCCGGGTCCGAAAGCACGGCGTGGGCCTCGTTGACCTCCTTCATGCGCAGCTCGGCATCCGCCTCCTTGGAGACGTCCGGGTGGTACTTGCGGGCGAGCTTGCGGAAGGCCTTCTTGATCTCCTCCGCCGTCGCGTCGCGGGCCACCCCCAGGGTCTGGTAGTAGTCCTTGAATTGCATGGAGTTCCCCTTCTCGGATTTCTCGGGTCGCGATTCAGCATAACTAAATGAAGGCCAGTCTCGCGATCATCAAGCCCCTTGAAGACGGTGAAAAAATCCCTAGATCGGGCACAGGAGCGCCGGCGTTCGGCGCTTGCCGTTATCCGAAATGGAGGATCACCATGATGTACCGCTCCCTGTTTCCCCGCGACCTGTTCGCGGAACTGGACCGCCTGCAGCGCGAGATGCAGCAGTCCTACGAACTCTCCCCCAGCATCCGCGGCTTCGCCCGGGGCGGCTTTCCGGCCATGAACGTGGGCGGCACCGCCCGCTCGGTGGAAATCTACGCCTTCGCCCCCGGCATCGATCCGGCCAGCATCGACGTGCAGCTGGAAAAGGGCGTGCTCACCATCGCCGGCGAGCGCAAGCCCCAACTGCCCGGCAAGGACGAGAAGGCCACCGTGCATATCGACGAACGCTTCGCCGGTCGCTTCCGCCGGGTGGTCACCCTGCCCGACGAC
>WBZT01000509.1_pt1 | contig 31113 bp, 27 predicted proteins | sample 5204241 | NCBI WGS metagenome assembly WBZT01 (sample SAMN12344358, study PRJNA552823) | activated sludge metagenome | biome: Activated sludge suspended growth; feature: Nitrification reactor; material: Wastewater; isolation source: activated sludge from nitrification reactor of wastewater... | reverse complement strand
CTCGAAACAGCCCACACTCTTTCGCAAATCAGCCAAGGCCAACGAAAACCTCTTGGCGATCTGGCAGGTTCGGGCCCGGGTCCAAGCGGAACATCTTTGCCTTGCCGAGGAACGGCCAGCCTTTACCGGGCTGACCAAGGAGCATTTGCGGAAACTCGCACGCATGAGTGTAGACCCGCAGGTCGTGCCGAAACTGTCTTCAATCCTCGCTGAGTTTGGTGTCATCTTGGTTTACGTTTGCGCGCTACCCGGGATGAATGCCGACGGTGCGGTATTCCGCTTGAGCACGGGGCACCCTGTCATCGCGATGAGCCTCCGCTTCCCGCGACTGGACTACTTCTGGTTCACGCTCCTCCACGAACTCGCTCACTGGGTCCTGCATGCCGATCATCTCAAGGATCCCGTGTTCTTTGACGTCGAGTCCGGCGAGGATAATGACAAGATCGAGAAGGCCGCCAATCGGCTTGCCAAGGACTCCATTGTCGACCGCGAGTCTTGGCGCAACTGCGCACCAAAATACGACCCCAGCGACGGAGCCGTGCGTGCCTACGCCGCCGAACAGGGCGTCCACCCGAGCTTGATTGCCGGTCTCCTCAGGAAGGAATCCGGCAACTACAAGCGCTACAGCTCCATCATCAACGAGCATGATGTCCGCGAAATCATCTTTCAGCCATGATCCGTTACATTCCATTCCTCAAAGCGAAGCGCGGCGAACTTACCGCGATGGGCGAATTGTCTCCCGAGGTGAAGAAGGCGATCTGCCCATTCTTCGACTTCCCGCGCAAGAAGGAGAATTACGACTCAGAAACCTATGCCGCCCTAACGCAAAGCATCACCAAAAGTCTGAAAAAGCATTGGGGCAGCGATGCGGAGTTCTATTTCGACGACTTCGACATTAACCAAAGCATCACGGTGAAGGGTGAGCAACAATACGCCTACACGCTCAAGGCTCTCCAAAAGCTGCAGGTCATCCCAGTTGTGTCCCTCAACCGCACGAACCATAATGCCGCTGTTGCACAACTAAAGCGCGACGGCGAGATCGTCTCCGCCACGGTGGCCTTCCGCGCCGAACAAGGCGACTTCGAGGATTTCGACGCCAGCGAGGACCAAATAGATTATGATTTGGCGAATGTCTTCGACCGGTTCGAGGCGATTGATCTGATCCTCGACTGTCGCGTCTGCAGTGCCTTGGACGTTTCCCTGACCGCCCAGCAGATCGCCGTCTTTGCTCAGAAATTCTGCAAGTCCTACGATGTCCGTCGCGTGATCATCACTGGTTCCTCCATTCCTGCTTCCCTCGGTGATCTTGTTGAACCGGACAGCGCAGAAACCGTCACGAGGCATGAGATCGCTATCATCTCCAAAGCGCGCGACTTGACCGACGTGGAGGTGGTGGCAGGCGACTACGCGACTGTGAGCCCGTTCTACTCCGATGCCGATTTCGACCCGAGGCTTTTCCAAAAGGTGACGGCCCCGCGGCTGATTTATTCCTTCAACCACTCTCATTACGTCGCCCGAGGAATCTCCTTACAATCAGGCGGCCCGGCGCAGTATGTGGGCATAACCAAAACGCTCTGCGGGCAGGGTTTTTTCCGAGGTCGCGGGTATTCCACAGGTGAGGACTATTTCGACGATAAACGAAGGCGTATCGGCAACAACGCTACCAACGGCACCGTGGTAAAGCCTTCCGTCGTCGCCCACATCACCTACATGGCCTTAGACGCGAAGTTTTGAGTCTGCTGGCGGCGACCGAGCAGTAGATCGCAAATGCTCATGCTGAGCTCAAGCTCTCGCCTTGTCTCGGCAATCAACTGCGCCAGCAACCGCCGTGGCTTACGCTCCGCACCCGGCTCCGACACCAACTCAAGCATTTCGCTTTTCCAGAGAGTCATTGCCGCCAACTGCTTCTCGAAATTGGGATTGAGCCTCGCCGGCCGGATATGGCGGAATCGCACAACTATGCCGTCGGCGATCGCTACGATGATACCCCAGAATCGCGGCACTAGCTTTCGTGCCCGCTTCAAATTGCACTCGGTCGTTACCAGTGTAATCCGTCGAAACGCCGCGTTGTAATACACACCTTGATCCGTAACCCTCTCAATGCGGTCGGCCTCTCCTTTGATCTCGTAGCAGTGCGCCTCCGAATGTAAAGTGACGACGTCGGCGATGGCCCTGCCATTATGCACATGCAGTTCTTCGACAATCGCACGCGGCTTGGGTTTTTGATTTGTGAGTTTTTGAATCAATGCCTCACGAATCTCCAAGTCGTTAAGAGGGATTTGAATTTTAGTCGCCGGCACGTCGCTCACGGGTTTGTTCTTTTTGAGAAGCATATCGCGGCTCCAAGATTAAACCTAGGATTTCTGCAATCTTACGGCTGAGCCGTTCTCAATCGCGGTCATTTCGGCGTGGATGATCATCGTCTTCAATTCAGCGGCTCCGTTCCTTCGTTGAGAATTTTCAGATATTTGTCGTAGGCGTAAATGCGGCCGTAATTGCGCCCGGTGGTTTCGCGGGCAATGCCGAGTTTGGCCAAGTGTTGGAGGGACGCGGTCACTGTCGGCACGCTGAGTTTCAATTCCTCGGCGGCACTGGCAATCGAGAGAATCGGTTGGGCCTGGAGCAGCCGATGGACGCGCAAGGCCGAACCGGAGGCTTTGCCAATGGTTTGAATGCGTTGCTCGTCCGCGGCGGCAAGTTTCATCAGGGCTTTCGCGGTTTGCCCGGCTTGATTGGCGGTTTCCTCCACGCCAGTCAGGAAGAAGCGCACCCACGCTTCCCAATCGCCGGTGAGGCGAACGGATTGCAGGAGGTCGTAGTATTGCTGGCGGTGTTGCTTGAAGTAGAGGCTGAGATAAAGCAGCGGCTCACGCAGTGCGCCTTCCGCGCAGAACAGAAAGGTGATGAGCAGCCGGCCCAGGCGTCCGTTGCCGTCGAGGAACGGATGGATGGTCTCAAACTGGACATGCGCCAGCGCGGCTTTGATCAGGAGCGGGGTTTTGACGGGGTCGTTGTGCAGGAATTTTTCCAGCGCGCCGAGGCATTCCAGCACCTGGTCGGGCGGCGGCGGAACGTACACGGCATTGCCGGGTCGCGTGCCGCCCACCCAGTTCTGCGAGCGGCGGAATTCGCCGGGTTCTTTCTCGCTGCCGCGTCCTTTCTTCATCAGCACGCCGTGGATTTCTTTCAACAGCCGGAGCGACAGCGGGAGTTTCTCCAGTCGCTTCAAGCCATAGTTCATGGCGCCGACGTAATTGGAAACTTCCTGCACGTCGTCCACCGGCACGCCGGCAACGCCTTCCATTTCGAACAGCAGGAGATCGGACAGGCTGGATTGTGTGCCTTCGATCTGCGAGGACAACACAGCTTCCTTGCGGACGTAGGAATAGAGGAAGATCGCCGGATCAGGCAGCACGGTGGTTAACCCATCCAGCCGGCCCAGGGCGAGCATCGCATTCTGGATGAGTTCCTGAATCTCGGTATCGAGTTCCAACGGCGGGGCCGGCGGTAGTGGATTTGGTACGAAGGCGCGGGCTTTCTCCCCCGCTGCGGAAGGGAGCGGAGCATAGTGGCCGGTCAACCCGCGCTTCATAGGAGTCAAACAAGTCTTAATTCCCGCCGAACGAATTAAAGGATTAGCAGCTATCCTTTAATTGTGAAGCGCCAAATTAAAGGATGCGTTAACTCGGTTGCGGCATGGAGACCTCGGCGCGCTCAAATGGTGCGACCTGCATCTGGATGCCGAGATGCCGTTCGTGAAAGCTCATGCTTCCGCCACCAAGAACGGGAAGTTGGCGGAAATGCATTTGCATCTTGAACTGGTGGCAGAACTGCGAACTCTGAATACCGACGGAACAACCGAAGATGATTTCATTTTCGGACGGATGCCACGCATTGAACGCTTCCGGCGCGATCTGAAGCCGGCAGGCATTCCGCTGCATGACGCCCGCGGGCGCGAAGTGGTTTTCCATTCCTTGCGTCACATGCCCAGGACAAATCTCGCGCGTGGTGGTGTCGGCCGTCGCGTGGCGATGACCTTGATGCGGCACACCGATCGGCGACTGACGGACAAGACTTACACGGACGAAAGCCTGCTGGAAACGGCGAGTGCGATAGACCTGCTCCTGCGTTACAGCAGCGGAGTCTCCCAAATAGCCTCCCAAAAATCACGCGCGAGCGGTCTGGGCGTGTCATCGTCTGTCGCGATGAGTGGCGGGGTGAACAGCAAGAAAACTCTTGCAGGCGTGGGCAAAAGTCAAGTTTTGACTCTGTTTGTCGCAGGGAGTCAAAACTGTGAAGATGGCGGGAGCGGCGGGGCTCGAACCCGTAACCTCTGCCGTGACAGGGCAGCGCTCTAACCAATTGAGCTACGCCCCCACCAAGGGACTCGAAAGCTAGGAAATCGTTTCGTCGGGGTCAAGCGGACAGAAAAAAAATATTCGGGCAGCAGACGCCAAGGAGGTGGGGGTGGGGAACCCCGCTGAAGAAACGTGCTGCTACCCGAATAAGCGCATCATAGGAGCGCAACCTGTTTTGTCAAAAGCTTTTTTGTCGGGCAAAACCGCCAACGATCCGACTTGGCAGGATTCTCCCAGCATCAGCCCCATCTCGACAAAGCCCACAGGCAGCGCCATGCTGCTGCCGAAATGTCTTCCGCACCGAACGAACCACTGGATCAACTCTGGCGCGAATATGGACGGGTGTTCCGGGATTTCGATGATTTGTCGCTGGCCCGCTGGCTGGCCCAAACACTTGGCCAATTCGAGGGCAAAGCCTGGCGACAATCCCACCCGTTGCTTGGCGCGTACCGACTGGCGGCGCAGGAGGGCCACGAACGTCAAATTTGGCACAAACGGATCGCGACACCGCCGAGCGCGTACCTTGAATCGCCGTGCTGTCGCGCCCCGGCACTGCCGCTGCTGACACGGGATGTCCGCGAGTCGGGATTGATCTGCCAGCATTGCAGCGAGACGCTCGTGCCGTTCGACGAAATTGCGGAGGAGGTCCGCGCGGAAATCGCCGCGTGGGCGGCGCAGTATGAGCCGGTCCACGCCGTGGCCCATTGGGATGATCGCCAGCGGAAGAGCACGGGCAATTACGACCGCGCCTTCGAGAACGCCGCGCTCGAAGCGGAGCGACTTCTGGCCCGCGCCGGCCGGCAACTCACCGGCAAGCTGCTCAACTTCCATCCCGCCGTAGTCTGGGAGGATCACGATGAATGCCTCGACATCCGGCCCGAGGACATTCCGCTGGAATCCTAGCCCAGCGCCGCCTCACCGCTCACGATGAAGACGCTGTTCAAATGGGCGTTCCGGTTGGCGGCTCTGTTCATCCTGTTGGTGATCGTGCTCGCGCTATCGTTTGATTCCATCATCAAAGCGCTCGTGACCCGGCAAATCCGCTCCCAGACGGGCATGGATGTCCGCATCGGTAAGCTCTCCTTTGGCCTGCTCTCGCCGGTGGTGACAATCGAGGAATTCAAACTGTTCAACACCGCTGAGTTTGGCGGCACACCCTTTCTCGACGTTCAGGAACTCCATCTGGAGTACAATCGCGAAGCGATGGCGCACCGGGAATTGCACATCACGCTGCTCCGCCTGAAGGTCACCGAGTTGAACGTCGTGAAGAGCGACCTCGGCGGGACGAACCTGCTCGCGTTATCGCGCCCGCCTGCTGCCGCGCGCCCCCTGCGTGCCGAGGAACTGGCGTTCCGGGGCATTGATGTGCTGAATCTATCGGTCAGCAAAATGCGCTTCATTGACCTCAAGCACCGCGACCGCGACCGCGAGTTCCTGCCGAACCTTCAGAATCAGGTCTTCAAACAGATCAAGACCGCGGGCGACCTTTACGGCGTCCTGATCATGCTGTGGCTGCGGAGTGGGGGCGGGCTGGCCCAATCAGTTCAGCCTCACAATCACACGTGGGTTCAAATCTTCACCTTGAACTGTTCGCCTTCCTTCACCGACTGGACGAAACCCGCGAGCAGTTGCGGGATTTGTTCGAGGTCTTTCAGGCTGACCAGTTCCACCGGCGAGTGCATGTAACGGTTCGGGAGGCTGATCAACGCGCTGGCGATGCCGCCGCGCGTCCAGAAGATCGCGTCCGTGTCCGTCCCGCTCGTGCTCGACATCGCTTCGTGTTGCAGCGAAATTTTTTTCTTCGCCGCGACCTCCTCCAATCGCTTGACCACTTCCGGATGATTGCAGCCACCGTGCGTGAGCGCGGGGCCTTGGCCGATCTTCGTATCGCCGTGCTGGGCTTTGCTTACGGTCGGGTAATCCGTCGCGTGCGTCACGTCCACGACGAGCGCCACGTCGGGCTTGAGCGAATAGGCAATCTGCCGCGCGCCGAGCAGGCCGACTTCCTCCTGCACGTTGGAAACCGCGCAAACCTCGGCGTGGATTTTGGTTTTTGATTCCGCCAGCAAGCGCAAGGCCTCGGCCACCGACCAGGTGCCGATACGATTGTCGAATGCCCGCGCCACACATAAATCACCACGCAACACGTCAAACTCGTCCACGAGCGTGATCGGATCGCCAATGCGCACCACTTGCTCCGCTTCCTTCCGCGACGCCACGCCGATGTCTATGAAGATATCGTGAATCTTCGGCGGCTTGGGATCGCCCTCCTGTTTGGTCAGGTGCGGGGCGACGTTGCCAACGACGCCTTTGACCGGCCCGCCGCGCGTGTGGATGACGATGCGTTGCGCTTTCGTGATGGCCGCATCCACGCCACCCATACGGCGCACGTAAATGAAGCCATTGTCGTCAATGTAATTGACCGCCATCGCAATCTCGTCCGCGTGTCCGGCGAGCATGATACGTGGCGAACCGCCTTTGTTCAGCACAGCCACGCAATTGCCGTAGGCATCCGAGAAAGTTTCGTCGGCGAATTGCCGCGCATAGTCCAGCCAGACGCGCTGGCCGCGCGTTTCATGACCGACCGGGCTGGGGGTATTGACGAGGGTTCTGAGGAAATTCAGCGACGCTTCACGCATGGCGATTAAGCTAATGGCTCAACGGCGGGGAGTCGAGGCGGAAGCCCGCCCGCAAATGACCGGGGTTGTCCTCTACGCAGATGACATTGACGCCGGCTGTTTGTCAGCCGAAGATCGGGGCCGTCAATCAGCACAAACTCCGCAAACCGGCACCGATGCCGGCTCACAACTGGACCATGAAACAACGAAGCCTCCGGCAAACCTTCCGAACCTCCCCCCGAAGCCAGCGGCGGGCTTTTACACTTATCGAGTTGTTGGTCGTCATCGCCATTATCGCGATTCTCGCGGCAATGCTGCTGCCTTCGCTAAGCAAAGCCAAGGAGCGGGCCAAGGGTACCAACTGCCTCAACAATCTGCGACAGGTCAGCCTGGCCACCATGCTTTACGGAAACGACTACCGGGAATACATCGTGATGCTCTACATTGACGGCACGCCGCCGCCGGACGCGTGGTTTCCCGGTGGCGACGGCATCTGGTGGGTGGACTCGTTGCGCCCTTACATGCACACGACCAACATGATCAACTGTCCCTCCGCCGTCCGCTGGGGCATTGCGGAAAATCATCCTGACATCGGCGGCTGGCGCACGCGACCGGCCAAATTGACAGAGATCAAACGCCCGAGTGATTCCGTACCTTTCGCCGATTCAGGGCTGGTCGCCAATCCGACAGAGCGCAACCCCGACCTTTGGGTGGAGCAAAAGGGCATGGGGCAACTTTATTATCGCACCGCCGCGAACGAGAGTTATTACGACAGCGACCCGCAACGCCCGGTGAACCGCCACAACCGCCGCTGCAACTGCGCCTTCGCCGACGGCAGCGCGGCGGCCACACCGGCGAGCGCGCTCGGACTGCAATTTTTCCCCGGACGCGGTCCGTCCGGCCAGGCGGCCTGGGGCAACCGCCGCTGGCACAGCGCCGGCAACGGCATTTACGACGAGCGCTGGAAATGGGACATGGAGTGAGGGAATTCTCCGCCGCACGCCAAGCTTGCCGCAACATGAAATCGAATCGGGGCCTCGCCATCGCGCTTACACTGGTCGTCCTCGCGGCATTCTGGCTCTTGCGTGGAACCCTTGGCAAACCCGGCGTGAACCTCCGCCCGAGCGCCGCCGTCGGCGAAATCCTCGCCGCTGAAGTCGAGCGGTTGCTCGGCAGCGGCGGCGGCCAAGTGGCCCTGGTTAGCCGCCAACCGCCACCCGATGGCCTGAATGCCAACGGGCAGCGCATCGCCGCCTTCACCGACGCGATCAAGAAACGCCCGGCCATCAAACTTGCGCCAACGGATTGGCTGCCGAGTCCGCCCGTCGGCGTGATGGACCTCGGCACCGTCTCCTCGGAGCAATTGCTCGCCACAATCGACAAGACTCCGAACGCGCGCGCGTTCCTGATTCTCGCCGGCCTGCCGCCATTTTCAAACGGGCTGGCGGAAAAAATAAACAGCCGCTCGCTGAAACTGGTTTCGGTGTGCGGCTACAGCGCCAACGTGAGGCGCTGGCTGGAGGCCAAAGCCGTCGCCGTCGCCGTCATTCCACGTTTCGGGGAACTCCCGGCGGGCACGCCGCCGCCCAAAACTGCCCGCGATTGGTTTGATCGCGAGTACCAATTGGTCACGCCGGAAACCCTGGCCCAGTTGCCATTCTAAACCCGGCGTTCCACTCTCGCTGGCCCCAACTGCACGCGCCGCTGACAGGTTCGACGTGACGCGCAGCGGATTTGGGTTTATCACTTGGCGCGGCGATGATGCTTTGGCTCAAATTTCGGCAGCTCAGTTCCAGCGACCCGGCGGTCCGGCGCAAGGCCATGCAGCAGCTTTGCGAATCGCCCACGCCGCGCGCCCTCGAAGCATTGACCTCCGCTTTGCAGGATGAGGACGAGGAGGTCCGTCACCTCGCCGTGCAGGCGCTGGCCAAACTGGAGGATGACCGGCGCATCGAGCCGCTGCTGGTCGCCCTCAAGGACCGCGCACCCGAGGTCTTGAAGGCCGCCATCTCGGGTTTGCGCAAACAGAACGACGAACGCGTAACCGCCGCGCTCGTACCGCTGATCTTCAACGTGGATGCCGGCGTGCGCGGCCACGCCGCCCAGGTCCTGGATTCCATGGGCTGGAAACCGGCGAACCGCGACGAGGAAATCTGGCATGACGTCGCGCGCAACCAATTGCCCCGCGCCGCCGGCTACGGCATCGCAGCGCTGCCGGCCCTGGAAACCGTGCTTAACGGCGGGCCCTACACGCTGCGCGTCGCCGCCATCGAAGCCATCGGCGCCATTGACGACAAGCGCATCCTCCGCCCGCTGTTCGCCGCGCTGAAATCCACCGACCCCGCGGTGTGCGGTGCGGCCGTTGAGGTGTTGTGCAACATCGGCGACCCGCAGTGCATCGAGCCGATCCTCGAAGTACTCAATCATCCCGGCGCGCATCCGCGCGCCACGGCAGCCGATGCGTTGGGGCGCCTGAACGCCACCGCGGCTGCGCCGCGCATCCGCCTGACCCTGCGCGATACGAGCTGGCACGTCCGCAAAGCCGCGGCCGAAGCCTTGGGCCGGCTCAAAGACAAAGACTCCGTCCCCGAGATGACGAAGCTCCTCCAGGATTCCGATCCGGACGTGCGCGAAACGGCGGCGCTCGCTTTGGGCAACATCGGCGACCGTCACGCCATCGGTCCTCTGGTGAAGGCGTTGAAGGATCCGCATAGCGGGGTCCGCCGCATTGCCACTGCGGCATTGGCGCGGATTGATGAAAACTGGAGTTCCTCGGTCGAGGTCTTGGAAGCGGTTCAGGAATTGAAGGCCGGGTTGGAGGACAAGGACCCCGAGGTGCGCCATCTTGCCGGCAAATTACTGGCCAGCCTTGGCCACGAAGCCACGGCCGTCACCGCCGCCGCGCCGAGTGAAGATCACCTGTCGGTGACTTCACTCGAAAAACGGCGCAAGCTCGCCGTCAGCCTTTTTCTAGCCACGCTCTGCGACGAGGATCCCGAACTGCGCCAGGCCGCCGCCGAATCCCTCGGGCGCATGGGCGACCACCGCGCACTCGCCGGCCTGCAAAAAGCGCTCGGCGATGCCGACGAAGGCGTCCGGCTGGCGGTGGAGGAAGCGGTGAAAACCCTCGAACTGAGCCACCCGGCCACTTGACCGGCAGCGTTCACGGCTGCCGCAATGCGAGCTGTTCGATGTTCCACGTCAGCCGGTAGCTCGTGAGCACCGAGGGGCGCAGGTTGATCAGTTCCGGGCGGAGGGCGGCAAAGTGAAACGGTGCTACGGTGTAAATCATCGGCAGTTGCTCCGCGAGAATCGTCTGCACCTCATCGAAATACTTCTTCCGCTCCGCGTATTCGAGCGTCCGCATTTGCGCGTCCATCAAGGCATCAATACGCGCCTCCCATTCCGTCGCCGGTGTGGACTGGTTCGGAAACCACTGGTGCAACGGGTCGGTGGATTTCAGCACATTGATCTGCGAGGCCGGGTCCACTCCGCCGCCGCCCAAGCCCATCAGGGCACATTCGAAGTCAAACGTGTTGTTGATGCGCTGCACAAGCTGGGCGAAGTCCATCGGTTGGAACGTGACCCGCACCCCCACCCGTTGCAAGTCCTCGATGATCAAGGCGGCGGCTTGTTCGCGCGCCGGGTTGCCGGAATTAGACGCCAGCGAAAATTCCACGCGGTTGCCCGCGGCATCCTCCAGCACACCGTCCCCGTTGCGATCCAGCAAGCCGGCTTCCGCCAGCAACGCGCGGGCGCGGGCGGGATCGAAACCGAAGCGCGGCACGTTAGGGTGGTTCCACTTTGGATTTTCCGCCGACACGAACGCCAGCGATGCCAGCGCGCGCCCGCCGTAGGCGGTTTTGACGAGCCGGTCGCGATCCATCGCGCAGGAGACGGCCTGGCGAAATGCCTTGTGCTGAAACCAGCGGAGCTTGGCCGGATTCACCAGCGCCTGGCCGGCGGCATTTCGATTCGTGTTCAAGTTGAACCAGAGAAAATCCCGGTCCAAGCCCACGCCGAGATCCCGCAGTTGGAACTTGCCCGGGCCCGCCAGCGGCTGCACGCGGGCGAATTCCTCCGGGCGCGTGTGTTCATAAACGTCGCCCTGGCCGTTCAGGAAGAACGCCAGCGGCGGCTGGCCTCCAGTGGTGGTGAGCAACACTTCGTCCAGATACGGCAGGCGCTGACCTTGTGCATCCACCGCCCAGTATTCGGGATTCCGCTCCAGGAGGACCGACTGGCCGGGCGTGGAAGCCTTCACGCGAAACGGTCCGCTGCCCACGATTCGATCCGGCCGTGTCTGCGGCGTGTAGAGTGAGAGGAACCGGCCCTCGCGGACCTCGCGCTCCATCGCGTGCCGGGGCAGCACAGGCACGCTGCCGAAAAACTCCAGAAACGGCGCGAACACTTCCGGCGTCACCACGCGCACCGTCTGTTCATCAAGCTGCGTGACCTCGAAGTTTTTTCCGTCGAGGCGAAACACATCATAGGTCAGGCGATTCAACTCCGGGTTGTACATCACCGCGTTCCAGGTGAAGACCACGTCCGCCGCCGTCAACGGCTGGCCGTCGCTCCAATGCAAACCGGCGCGGAGCTTGAAGGTCCACGTCTTGCCCTCGGGCGTCACGCTCCACGATTCCGCCAGCCCGGGCAGCGCCTCCTGCTTCGTGGCGTCCATGCGGATGAGACCCGAAAAAATCAGCCGCACGACTTCATCCGACGCGCTGTCCGCCGGCAGGAGCGGGTTGAAAGTCTGCGGAGCATTGAGCGCCAGGAGCGTCAACCGCCCGCCCGGACGCGCGGGTTCGCCGGTGATCACGCACGGTGAGGGCAACGGATGTGCCACCGTCGGGCCGCCCGGCGGCGGCGTTTGCGGACCGCAGCCGGACAGGAGCGACCAGAGAGCGACCAATCCAAGAGCGGAGCGACACAGGGCGTTCATGTGCGGTCTTGGATAACGCAAAGCCGTCGGCCCGGCAAGGCGCGAGCATTTGCCGGCCACCTGGCAGCGCAAACGCGCCGCACTTCCAGCCGAAGCAGGCTGCGCCGGCAAGCCCACCGGTTTGACTTTCCGGGAACGGGTTACTAATCTTTAAGCCGCCAGAAATCGGTTCACCAGAGTCACACGATGAAGCAGCCACCGGAGTCCGCCCGCCCGCCGCAACACCCGCGTCACGCGTTTACCTTGATTGAACTGCTCGTGGTCATCGCCATCATCGCGATCCTGGCCGCGATGCTTCTGCCGGCGTTGGGCAAGGCCAAGACCCGGGCGCTGACCACCAGTTGCCTCAACAATCTGAAGCAACTGACGCTTTGCTGGACGATGTACGCCGGCGACAACAACGAACGGTTGGTGCGCAATTGGACGGACGGTTTGAAGGCCGCTCCCTGCGCCTGGATCGTGGGCGATGCCGCCAACGACTCGGTGCTGGTGCAAACGAACAACATCAAGATTGGCGCGCTTTTCCCCTACAACGGCTCGCTGGGCATCTACAAATGCCCGCTGGACATCTCGACGCTCGTGGGCACCAAAAGCCCGCGCGTCCGCAGCTACGCCATCAGCACGGCCATGAACTGGGTCAACAGCGGCGCCACCTGCAACGACGCGCTGGAGGCGGCCATCAAGCAGCACAAGACCACGCACGTCCTCGATCCCGGCACTTCCCGGGCCTCCGTGTTCCTCGATGAACACGAGGACAGCATTGATAACGGCGCGTGCGGCATTTATCCGATGGTGTCCCTCATGTCCCCGCCACCCGCCACAACAAAGGCTGCTGTTTCTCCTTCGCCGACGGGCACGCCGAGGTTTGGAAATGGAGAGGCCCCTACATCTTCGCGCCCGCCGCGAACTTGAAGTTCAGCAACACCAATCCCGCCGACCCGGACGCGCGGCGCATTCAGGAAACCGTGCCCCTGAATTACTGACCGGATAATTCCGCTCCAGGACCGATTTGTCACTTGGCCCGCGCTCGCCCGGCGCGGTATGCTGTGCCCATGAGCATCGCCCGGAAACTTCTGCACACCCGCTACCGCGTCAACGACCTCGAACGCACGGTCAAATTCTACCGCGAAGTGCTCGGCTTGCAGGAAGTGCGCCGCCACAAATCCCCGCGCGGCTCGGAACTCGCCTTCCTGAAGGCGCCGGAGAGCGAGGAACTGATCGAGATTTGCCATTTCCCCGGCAGCGAACCCGTGCAGGTCCAACCGGACCTGACGCATCTGGCGTTCGAGGTGGAAAGTCTGGAGGCGTTCCGTGCGCACCTCGCGAAGTTCGGCCTCAAGTTCTCCGAGGAGCCGCATCTCAAACCCGACGGCAGCGGCTTCGCGTTCATTGACGCGCCGGAGGGTTACGAGATCGAACTCATGCAGCGGGGCAAGGGTGGAGGGGAATATTGAAAACACCAAACTCCAAACACCAAACACCAAAGAAACTCCAAATTTCAAATATCACGCACACCGGCCGTTGGTTTGGAGTTTGGAACTTGGAGGTTTGTTGGTGTTTGGTGTTTGGTGTTTGGTGTTTCTGAATGCTCCTCCGTTGCCGCCAATTCAACTTCTCGTTCCCCCGCCCTGCCCTCGTCATGGGCGTGGTGAACGTCACGCCGGATTCTTTTTCGGACGGCGGACAGTTCCTTGATCCCAAACGCGCCGTGGCGCACGGCTTGGCATTGATCGCGGAAGGCGCGGAGATTCTCGACATCGGCGGCGAAAGCACCCGGCCAGGCGCGGCGCCGGTGACGGAAGCGGAAGAACTGCGCCGCGTCATTCCCGTCATCGAACGACTTGCCGCACAGGTCAAAGTCCCGCTCTCGATTGATACCACGAAGCCCGCCGTCGCCCGCGCGGCACTGGCGGCCGGTGCCAGCCTCGTCAACGACATCGCCGCCAATCGGACCGCCGATGAAATGTGGCGCGTCGTCGCCGAAACCAAAGCTGGCTACGTCTGCATGCACATGCAAGGCTCGCCGGCGACCATGCAAATAAATCCGACCTACGGCGACGTGGTGGCGGAAGTGACAGCTTTCCTCCGCGACCGGCTGGCGCGGTTGAGCGCGGCGGGCGTGGCTGCGGAGCAGGTGGTGCTGGATGTGGGCATCGGCTTCGGAAAGACGCTCGAACACAATTTGCAGTTGCTCGCGGCGCTTGGCGGTTTTACAAAGCTGGGGCGGCCATTGTTGCTGGGGGTCTCCCGAAAATCGTTCCTCGGAAAAATCCACGGCGGGGAGGTGGCGGAACGCCTGCCCGGCGCCCTGGCGTGTGCCGCGCTGGCCGTGGCAGCGGGCGTGCAAATCATCCGCGCCCACGATGTGCGGGAAACGGTCCAAGCCATACGCGTCGCCGAAGCGGTGTGCGCGCGAAACGAAATCTGAATGTCCGGACAAGTGCAAATCCAAGACCTCTGGCGGCCCGCGCTGGAAATTCTCATCCTGGCGGTGGGAATCTACTACGGCTCGCGCATCTTGCGGGGGACGCGCGGCTGGCCGGTGGTGATTGGCTTTGTCATCGCGCTGCTGGCCCTGACGCTCGTCACCACGCTGTTGCGACTCGAAGTCCTGCGCTGGCTGCTCACCGGCGTGTTCGCGTACTCCGCCGTGGCCGTGCTGGTGATTTTCCAGCCGGAGTTGCGCCGGATGCTCGCCGAACTGGGCAACCTCCCGCTGTTCGCCACGACGCACGAGCAGCGCGAGAACATCGAGGTCATCATCCAAACTTGCGAGCGCCTCGCGGACGTCCGCATCGGCGCGCTCATCGCCGTCGAGCAATCCATCCAGCTCCAGGAGGCGGTCGAGTCGGGCATCCGCGTGGATTGCGAGGCCACGCCCGAGATGCTCGAGACCATTTTCTTCCCGAACAACGCCATCCATGACGGCGGCGTGTTGATCAAAGGCGACCGCATCACGCACGCCGCGTGCATCTTCCCGCTCACGCAGCAGAAGGACCTCAACAAATCACTCGGCACCCGGCATCGCGCGGCGCTGGGGTTGAGCGAGGAAACGGACGCGGTCATCGTGGTCGTGTCCGAGGAGACGGGCGCCATTTCCTACGCCTACAAGGGGCAGCTCGTGCGCGGGCTGACGCTCGAGGAACTCCGGGCCTTCCTGACCTCGGTGTTGATCCAGCCGGCGCGGGGGCGCAATCTCATCGGGTGGCTGCGCACATTCGCGGGCGAACGCGCCAAGCCGGGCCCGGTGGTCGTGACGCGGCACGAAATCCGCCCGCCGAATCCGCCGGCCGGCAAATGATCATGCGCGATTTTTTCACCAAAGACCTCGGCTGGAAGGCGCTCTCCCTCGTGCTGGCCACGTGCATCTATCTCACGTTGCAAACCGTGCGCCACTCCGGCAACGAGGCCTTGCTGGCCCTCGAAGCCCACAGCGCCGCGCGGACCTTTCGGGACGTGCCCGTGCTGGTCGTTTCTTCCGCCGCGGATGTGCGCGAGTTCAAGGTTTCCCCCGCCCGTGTCCAGGTCACCGTCAACGGCCGGCCCGAGTTGATCAACCTGCTCGAAGAAAAGGACGTTCACGTGACCGTGGACCTCACCGGCATCGAGTCTGCCATCAGCTTGAAGAAGCGCGTGGACGCCTCCACGCCACCGGGCGTCACCCTGACCCAGGTCAATCCCCCGGAGGTGGAAGTGGTCATCCCGCCCAGGAAATAACTACCATGAGCCAGCCCAAAAAAATCTTCGGCACCGACGGCGTGCGCGGCATCGCCAATATCGAACCCGTCACCGCCGAGACCGCCTTGAAACTCGGTCGCGCCGCTGCCCACGTTTTCAAGAATCTCGAAGCCCAATCACGCGGTCACGGCCGCCACCGCATCGTCATCGGCAAGGACACGCGACTCTCCGGCTACATGCTGGAGAACGCGCTCTCCTCCGGCATCCTCTCCATGGGCGTGGATGTGCTGTTCATCGGACCGCTGCCCACGCCGGGCGTCGCCTACGTGACGCGCAGCTTGCGCGCGGACGCCGGCATCGTCATCACCGCCTCGCACAATCCGTACGCCGACAACGGCATTAAATTCTTCCGCGCCGACGGCTACAAGCTCGACGAGAAGATCGAGGCGGAGATCGAGGATTTGGTTTTCAGCGGACGCATCGAGGACATCCGGCCCACCGCCGAAGACATCGGCAAAGCTGTCCGCATTGACGACGCGCTCGGGCGTTACATCGAATTCGCCAAGGCCAGTTTCCCACGCGGCATGACGCTGGAGGGAATGCGCGTGGTCGTGGATTGCGCCCACGGCGCCGCCTACAAGGCCGCGCCCTGCATCCTGCGCGAACTCGGCGCAGACGTGATCGTATTTGGCAATGAACCCAACGGCAAAAACATCAACAAGGAATGCGGCTCGATGCACCCGCAGCACCTGTGCGCCAAGGTGCGCGAATTCCGCGCGGACGTGGGGATCGCCCACGACGGCGACGCCGACCGCGTGCTGATGTGCGACGAGAACGGCGCGTTGATTGACGGCGACGACATCATGGCCATCGCCGCGCTCGACCTGCTGGCACAGGGCGCCCTGGCGGAGAAAACGCTCGTGGCCACCGTGATGAGCAACGCCGGACTGGACGCCGCGATCAAGGCAGCCGGGGGCCGGGTCGTCCGCACCGGCGTCGGCGACAAACTGGTCATTGATGAAATGCTGCGGGGCGGATTCAACTTCGGGGGCGAGCAAAGCGGTCATCTCATCTTCCGCGATCACGGCACGACCGGCGACGGCTTGGTGGCCGCGCTGCAAATGCTCCGCACCATGCGCTCCAGCGGCAAGCCGCTCAGTCAACTCGCCAGATGCTGGACCCGCTTCCCCCAACTCGTCACCAACGTCGTGGTGCGGGAAAAGAAACCGTTCGAGCAACTCGACAATGTCCTCAAGCTCGTCGAGCAGGCGGAAGCGGAAGTGAAAGTGGACGGTGGCCGCGTGCTGCTGCGTTACTCCGGCACCGAACCGAAAGCCCGGCTCCTGATCGAAGGCCGCGACGCAAAAGTGCTGCAAGCCTGGTCGCAAAAAATCTGCGGCGCGATCAAGCGGCAGATTGGCGCGTAGCGGCACGGACGTCCGACCAGTGCGGCCGGTGTTGAATTCCGACCGCTTTCTGCCTGCGGCCTTTGAAACCGGCGGGAGCAGCGGCCGTGGCTTGATGATGGAACGCGGAATTGGTCGAGCCCGCCGCCTTTGCTGTCTAAAACGACCCGCGTCCCTTGCTTGTCCTCGACCACCTTCCACTCATGGCAGAGCCGTGGCCCGATAGTAGCGCTGCGCGTGATATGGCGACTCGGAATCAATGAACAACTGCGGGCTTATGGAAAGGATGACATTTGTCAGCGAATGCCACGTCGCAGGGTTGCCCGCACCATCGCGATACTCGATTGCATAGGAAGTTCCGACTGGTCCAGCGAGGACAAGACCGGCGAACATGTTCAGGTCGAGCACGGATAGCTTGATGGAGTTGGTTACGCTTCCGAGCGAGTTGCTCGCTACCACAGAGTAAGTCCCAGCTCCGCTCGCTTGAATGCCGTTGAGTATCAACGCTGCGTTCGTCTGCCCGAGGAGAATGCTCCCATTGCGAAACCACTGGTAGGTGATCAGCGGCGATCCAACCGCGAGGATACCGAGAGTGGGCGATGCGCCTACCCCGACCGTTAGGTTCTGTCCTAGAGTTTTCAGCCAGGGCTTGCCTGTGTGGTAAAGCGATGCCACCTCAAAATCCAAGAGTCCACGATTGTACATTTTCACGTCGTCAATTTTCCCGAGCCATGGAGCCCACACTCCGCCGAAGTCAATTTGGGCGCCGATGAGCCAGTCGGCGGGATTCACATAAGGGTTGAGTTCGCAACCCAGATCAGCTGCTTGGCAAAGCGAGCCATTGAGGTAGGTCTTGAGAAGTTTACCCTGCTTGGTGACACACACGAATGTCCAGTCACCAAGCGAAAACGCATTGGTGTCGTGCAAGGAAGCTTCGCCGCATGACCCCGTCGAATTTTCCAACCGATCTCCGTTGTAGAGCGTTACGTTTTCATTGAAGTAGGATTGCAGGCCCACCACGTCCTGGAGGCTGCTAGTGTTGCTTCCATTCCACAGCCGCGTAAAGACGGTGCCTCCGCCGGCCGTATTGCCGGGCAGCACACCGCTGAAATTCACCCACGCGCAGACGGAGAAGTTCGTATTGTCGAGTTGCGGGCTGGCAGGGATTTGGATGTAGCTGGCGTTGCCATTGAAGGCATAGGCTGCATTGGTGAAGCCGAAGCGGTCGGTCGTAAGCGTGGCGTTCTGCGTAATTCCATCATGTCCGTTCCCAGTTGTGTCGTTAGCGTTTCCGGAGAACGGATACTCAGCCACCAGTCCGGTGGTAGTATCGGCATCGGAGACGTAGAGAGAGATGATTTCATCGAGCGACAATTCCCCGCTGAACAACTTCACATCGTCAATCTTCCCTAACCACGGAGCCCAAACACTGCCGTAATCGAACTGAGCACCCAGGAGCCAATCGCCGGGGTGGACGTACGGATCGAGTTCACATCCCACGTCCGCCACCTGGCGTAGCGCTCCGTTGATGTAGGTTTTGAACCATCGTCCCTGCTTGCTGACGCACACAAACGTCCAGTCGCCGGGCGTGAACGCGTTGGTGTCGTGAAGGGACACATCGCCGCATGGTCCCGTCGCGTTTTCCTGCCGGTCGCCGTTGTAATACGCTACGTTCTCGTTGACGTATGATTGCAGACTCACCACGTCCTGGATGCTGCTGGCGTTGCTTCCGTTCCAGAGCCGCGTAAAGACCGCACCTGCGCCGGCGGTGTTGCCAGGCAACACACCGCTAAAGTTCACCCACGCGCAGATGGTGAAGGCCTGATTGTCGAGTTGGCCACTACCCGGAATCTGAATGTAGCTGGAGATGCCATTGAAGGCATAGGCTGCATTGGGGACACCGAAGCGGTCGGTTGTCAGTGTGGCGTTCTGGACGATCCCGTTGTATCCATTTCCTGTGGTGTCATTGACATTTCCGTCGAAAGGGAACGACGCGACCAATGTCGCCCCGCGGAGAAAGCCATGACTCAGGTACAGGATCGAAAGCCCAATGAGGAGAGTTCGGGAGTAGATGGGTTTGCGGGGCGGAGAACTTGGATTGATGAATTTCAGTTTCATGGGTTTTAGTACAGGTTTTCTTGCTTTAGGCAGTGGCGTGGGCTACGTGGCAACCAAAGGCCGAGTTGACTCAACCGCTTCCAGCGCAGGCCCGCCATCAGGCCGTGAGAGCTTTACGCGTGCGCAGGTTGATTTCTTTCAAGAAATCTCTGCCGGAAGAACCAAGGATCAGTCGCGAATCTGAATTTTGTGGATGGCTGTACCGTTGTGCGTGAGGCCCCAGAGGTGGCCGTTGCCAAAGGCGAGTGAGGTGTAGTAGCCGAGGATGATGCGATCACGGCGTCCAGCTTCCAGCATTTCCTCTCGCATCGCCCATTCGCGGTTGACCAGATGGACCTCGCCGTTGTCACTTGAAGTCCAAAACTGTTCGCCATCCCAGGCAAGGCCGCAAAGCCCCATATCCCGCGATTGCAATTCGAAAACCGGCTGCAAGGTCTCAGGATTCAAGGCACAGAGGCTCACGTTACTCCGAATAAGATCGCGATTTGCGACCCAAACCCACTGCCCGTCGAACGCGGCGTCTGCCGGCCAATCCAGAGCATCTCCGTTCAAGCAACGGAGGCCAACGGTTGTTTGATCCGCAAGATTTGTGAGGTTGAAACCTATCCCCTTCCAAACTTTGAAGCCCCACAACCGGCTGGCCGTGCTGGCGAGGACGCTGACCTGTTGATACGGCAAAGCCTTGCCGATGGGCGCCATGCGGTTTTGGTAGCTGTCGAGCTTGAACAGCAGCGATTGATTCAACTCATTGGTCGGATAGCGCCCAACGGCCCAGAGTTCATTGGCGCGGAACTCCAACCCACCGAGTATCGCCGGTGCACATGGAATGACGCCGACCACGTCACCATATTCGGACTGTTGTTTTCTCAAACCCAGTCTCATCAATCCATCACTCTCTACGTTCTTGCGATCAAGTGTGACGGAAAGCCAGCCGGCTTTTTCGGCTTTCAGCCGGGAGACGTCTCCCGGATTTTCGAGGAAAAAGGTCCCGGAGTTTCTTGTAATGGCACGTGTAACGCCACTTTCATCCAGCACGCCGGCTCCACCCACCGGCCATCCAGTGAGCGCGTCCTGCACCTTTCCAATCGCCACCGGAACAAAAGTCAATTGGACCACCCGCACTGCCTGAATTCTCAGATTGCCCGCGCTGTCGTCAAAGCCAACGCTGCTGGCCGCGCGCAACCGAAACCTCAATCGCCAGGCCGGCAGCGTGGAAACATCGAACACGTCCTCAATCGAAAGCGCATTACCCGCCTCACGCAGCGCGGCCACTTGCGCGTCGGGTATCAGGTCAATACTCAAAGTTTGTAATGACAGTTCGGCCGGTGAATGGAGCCGGCCAAAAACTTTCCGCACTACAACTTCATTGGTCACGGCATCACCGAGAGATGGCGGCGTGCCATCGGTGATGCCGATGACCAACTCGCTGTTAATGGAGACACCGCTCAACGTGATCTCCACCCGGCAGCGACCAAAAGCGCGCAGGTCCTTGTCAAGCTCGAGCCAGGCGATGCTCTTGCGCGTTCCGCCACCTTCATGGCGCACGCGCAAGGCAGCGTGCGCGTAGCCGTTGGACTGCGCGAAGAAACACTCGGTGCGGCCGGGATGCTCCGGATTCGCAGTCGAATTCGTAATTCCCGTCAGCCACTGTTTCGGATCCAGGTGGTCGCCGTTGAACTCCTCATTCACAAAAATCACCGGACGTTGCGGCAACTCAGCTTGTGCCGGTGGACTTGGCCACAGCGGACCACGAAGCAGTGCCACAACTCCGGTGATCAGCAACGCACTAATCAAACCAATCGCCACGCGGTGCAGGAGTTGACGTCGCCACCGCGCGCGGCGCACAGATTCGCCGCGCTCCAGCAAGCGTAACTCCGCGAGCATGTCGGAAGCGGATTGGTACCGGCGTGCCGGATGACGCTCGCAGGCTTTGAGGATGATGTCATTCAACGCAAGTAGTTCGGCAGCGTCGGGCGCAGTTTCTATTTGGGTGGGCAACTCCGGAAACTCCTGGCGGTCCTTGCCCGTGGCCGCTTCGTAAATGACTTTGCCCAAGCTGTAGATGTCGCCCTGCGCCGTACCCGGACCTTCGGGCGGAATGAAACCGGGTGTGCCCAGCAAACTTTGCGTCGCGCCTAATTCAGACACGAGGCCCACGTCCGCCAGCTTCGGCTCGCCGCCAACGAAGATGATGTTTGCGGGCTTGATGTCCCGATGAACGAGCTTTTGCCGGTGCAAAAACTCCAGTGCCTCGACCAAGCGCACACTCAGCACGACCAATTCCCTCGCCGGCAACTGCCCCCGGCGCTGGAGTTCTTCGGCTAGGGTGCGCGGAGTGTAGCCGTCTGCCGCCCTGGAATTCGCCAAGAGGGTGGATGGATTCGCAGTCGCCGCCGCATCATCCGCCAGTTCCATGACGTAATGGTAACATCCCCCCGCGTCATCGCGCCCGACTTGAAGGATGTCCACGAAGCCCGGATGTTCGCGCGAAACCGGCTCGAAGAGTTTCATGCCCCGGAATTCGCGCTCGTAGGCCCGCTCGGCGTTGGCGGGAAAGCGCGCGCGATGCACGATCTTCACCGCGCGACCGTTCCCGAGGGAACTGCGCGCCAGCCAGACTTCGCCGTACGTGCCTTCCCCGATGCGGCGCAGCAGTTCGTGGCCAGGAATGGCCGGCGGCGGCGCGGATGGCGGGGCGGTATCCGCGGGTTTGCCGGAGTCAGCCATAATGGTTGCGAAAGGCGTTCTGCTCCGCTTCGCGTTGCAGTTTATTAAGCAACGGTCGTAGCTGACGCAACAGATTTCGGCGCGCGGCGTAGCGGTGCGAGCGGGCTGCCTCACTCCGCTCCGGCTTGTTGGTCGGCGTTTTCACCCAGCGCATGAATTCGTGGTTCAATCTTTGTCCCCGACAGTAGATTCGGTTCAAGGTCTGGCAACCAAGTTTAAGATCGCGGTCGCCTCCTGCTTGCGCAGTTTATCCACCTCCGCCTTGAGCACCTTCGTGACACGGTGTTTGGCGAGATAGACTTTCGTCTGGCTGACGCCGAGTGCATCACAAACTTTGCGCACCGACCAGCCCTTCAGCACGTGGAGTTGGAAAATCTGAAACTGGTGCGGGGTGACGATTTCCTTCACGCGCTCCAACGCCACTTCCTTGAGATTGTGCTCCCATTCCTCGGTGAGAATCGATTCGAGTCGTTCACCGGCTGCCGCGTCGGGAATGCGCTCGATCAGGGAGGTGGCGCGCGTCGAGTCCTCGGCTACGGGAACACACTTGATCCGCTTCTTGAATTCATCGCTCACGCGCCATTTGGTGATCTGCGTGAGCCAGCCGCGGAAATCGCCACGGGCCGGATCGTATTTGAACTCGGCGATTTTCTTCTGAACCGTGATGAAGGTCGTCTGCGCCGCGTCGAGCGCTTCGGTTTCGGTCAAGCCGGCGCGCAACGCCACGCCATAAATGAACCCAAAATAGTCGTTGTAGAATTCGGTCCAACCGTCTTGGTCGTCGAAGTTCTTGAGCCGCGTCAGCAAGGAGCGGCGCGTGGCGAGCATCAGTTCTTGGGCGTCGGGCATGGCTTTCGGATATTCAAATCCAACGGGTTTACACGCGTGTCTGGCGGATTCTTTCAAAAAATCTGCGAAAAGAAAGACGACCCACCGAGGTCTGCCCGGTGCCAGGGATGTCGTTGCCGCCACGACCTCGGTTTCAACCCAGTCCTTCGAGCTTACGGAGATTAGCGGAGGCGGAGCCGTCCCAGTTGCACGGGGCAAGGCAACCTTGTGCCAACTCGCGGGCGACCCTCGGGCAAGCGGACACCGATTGCGATGCGGCGGCAAGGCACACGGCACCGCACCCGTCGCAGGTCCTTGTCTGGCTCTGGCTCATGGGACCAAGCTCCTCTCGCTCATAGCTCCCAACCTTTCCGATAGTCGTAATGCAGGAAGCGATTCGCGTCCGCATCATTCGTCACTTTGAGGTTTGCGCTGTCCCACTCCAACTGGTCGCCGCCGTTGCGGACGCAGACCATGCCCAGCAGCACGGCTTCGGTGAGCGGGCCGGCGAAGTCGAAGTTCGAGCGCGTGGGCGAGCCGGTGCGGCACGCTTGCAGCCATTCTTGGTGATGACCGACCGAGCGCGGCAGAGTCTTGGGCGGACGTTGGTATTCCTTGTTCCGTGATTCCGGCAACAACCTCGGCCGTTCGCCACCCCAGCCTTCCACAAGCATTTTACCTTGGTCACCGACGAAGATGATTCCGTCTTCGCGATCCAGTTCGCGCCCTTCCTCCAGTTCCTCGGGGCGCGGCGGGACGATGCCGCCGTCGTACCAGTGAAGTTTTACGGCGGGCAGCTCACCGCGCGCGGGAAATTCGTAGTGGACGACATTCGATACGGGAACGGATTCGGGAAACACGGGGGTGGAACTGGCGTTTACGCTCGTGGGCGCGCCGAGCTTCAGGGCCGAGAACACCGGGGCGAGGTTGTGGATGCCCATGTCACCCAAGCCGCCGGAACCATAATCCCACCAGCCGCGCCATTTGAAAGGAACGTAGGCCGGGTGATACGGCCGCCACGGCGCGGGCCCGAGCCACAAGTCCCAATCCAGATGGGGCGGCACCGGCGGCGTGTCGCCCGGGCGCTCGATGCCTTGCGGCCACCAGAACGGCAACCGCCCGCGATGCGTCGGCCGGTCGGACCAGACATGGACTTCGCGCACGGGACCGATGGCCCCGTCCGCGAGCCATTCATTGATGAGGCGGTTGCCCTCGAAGGCCATGCCCTGGTTGCCCATCTGCGTGGCGACTTTCGCCGCGCGGGCGGCCAGGGTCAGCGCGCGCGCTTCCTTCACCGTGCGCGTGAGCGGCTTCTCGCAATAGACATGGCGACCGAGCTTGAGGGCCATCATCGCGGCGGGGGCGTGTTGATGGTCGGGAATGCTGATGACGACTCCGTCCAGGGATTTTTCCGTCTCCAACATCCGGCGGTAATCGCGGTACCGTTTGGCCGCGGAGAATTTCGCGCCCGCGCCGTCCAACCGATTTTCATCCACGTCGCACAGCGCAACCACGTTCACATCCTCGCCGCCGGTGATTTCGCCAAGGTTATCCCCGCCGCGGCCGGCAACACCGATGAAGCCGAGATTCAGCTTCTCGTTGGGCGAGAGGCGGCGTGGGGCGGCGGAAAGCGAACCGGTGACCGCCACTACGGCGGCGGCTTTGGTGGAGTGGTTCAGAAACTGGCGGCGCGTCAAGGCGGCAGGCGGGGTTAACATGGGGGCAGGTTAAACTCGCGCGGAGGAACTGTGAAGTTCTCCTTTGGCAAACGGCACCGGCCGGCCGAGCTGGGAAAATCTACGTTGGTGGGCGCGGTTCAAGTCCGTTCCTATCCGGGTACGGACAGTGTCGGCAGCCGCTCTGGCAACAGTAGCCCCGTCGCCGAAGGTACTTTTCGGTAAAGACCACCCGGTCGGATTCGAGATACAATTCGCCGGTTCGCGCCTCCGGGGACCGGGAATCAGTTTCGGCCCCCAGATGGGATTCCGCACACGACCGGCAGATGCAGGCTTGGTTTCTCGCCTCGGGTGGCACGCGGGCCAACAATTCCTCTGGCATGACAACTTGCTCGCACCAACACGGACCTTTGGAAGCTGCGGTCGTGCAGCGTTGGCAATCGTTCACCCCGCCGCAAAGCGGGCAGCGATCCGGCGGGAGGTCGCCGTTGACCGGGAGATTCACGGTTGCTTTCGCCTAAGTTCGCGGGGATTAGAACTGGACCTTCACCCCGCCAGCGAAGAACCGACCGAGCGAAGGAAAGGCAAAAACTTCCTCGTAGCGCTCATCCAGGAGGTTTTCAACGCGACCATAGACTTCAAAATTCTTCGTTGGCTGCCAGCGCAGGGCCAAGTCGAGTTTGGTGTAAGCCGGGACGGTCACGCGGGCGAAGGAGGAGAAGTCCGTATCAGCCCGCTTGCCGACGAACTGGGCGTTGACGTTGGCGGACACCTGCGAGCAGAGGCGCCAGTTCACGCTTAAACTGCCGCGATGTTCCGGCCGGCGCTGGAGCGCCAAACCCGTCTTCAAGTCCTCGGTGGCCAGCCAGGTGTAGGCGGCGCGGAAGGTCAAATTGGTCAGCGGCGCCCACTTCGCAAACGTTTCCACCCCAAAAGTGCGGGCTCGGTCCACATTGGCCAGGGATAACCCGGAGGCGGCGATCAGATTGTCGAAATCGTTCTGAAAAAAAGTCGCGCCGAAGTGGAGCTTTTCGGCCGCCAGCGGTTGCTCCAACCCAACATCCCAGCCGAGGCTTTCTTCCGGCTGCAAATTGGGGTTGCTGTATCCAGGATAGTAAAGTTGCGCGATGCTCGGGGCGCGAAAGCCGGTGCCGACATTCGCCCGAAAGATTGTCTCCGTGCGCGGGGCGGTGAAACGCCCTCCGAAACGATACGTGCCGTGCGTACCGAACACGCTCGCATCATCCACGCGTCCGCCGCCGGTGAGCGTGACGCGCTCGCAGGGCGCGTACTCGTATTGGGCGTAAGCCGAGCGGGTGTCGAGGTTGCGGCTCAACGCGCCGTAGGAATCCGTATAGTCGGCGGACGCTTCTTCAAATGTGCCGCCGAGGAGAATCTTGTGGTGCTCCGCGGGCAGGAAGATGTTTTGAAAATCCACCTGGTCACGGTCCGCGATGGTCAGCGCCGCGTAATCGGGGAACAGATACGGCGGATTGGGGGCCGGCTGCTCAAAGTCGCCGCGCTCACGGGCGTGCGAGAAACTGGCCTTTGCGTTCCACCACGGCGCGGGGTCGGCTTCCAGCGTGAGGCCGAGCAGATAATTCTCATTTTTCAAACGGTCATTGGGATCATCCGTGAAACGGTCATTCGGCGCGCCGGCATCGGATTTGAGATAGGTCGCGAGCACGGTGGCGCGAAAATCTTCGCTGAGGTTGTAACCAAACCGCCCGGAAACATTGACGGTATCATAGGCGCTATTGGTCCGTTCCCCGTCACCGGAGGCATAACTGGCGTCCGCGGAAACAAAAGCCCGGCCGGCGCGCGCGGCGAACGATCCCCGTGTAAGCCAGGTGTCAAACGAACCGTATTCGCCCAATAACGAGCCCGTGGGTTTGCCGGCGGTCTTCCGGGTAACAATGTTGATGACGCCGCCCAGCGCTTCCGAACCGTAAAGCGTGCTTTGCGGGCCGCGCAGGATTTCAATCTGCTCAATGTTGTCCACGGCGAGCTGGCTGAAGTCGAAGGCGTTGTTGAACCCGTTGTTCACGCGGATGCCGTCCACCAGCACCAACGTGTGGGAACTGTTCGCCCCGCGCATGAAAATGCTGGTATTGCCGCCCGGCTGACCGGAGCGGACCACGTCCACGCCGGTGGTGTCGCGCAACACGTCGGCGACAAAGCGCTGCTGGGTGCCGAGAATTTCTTCCCGGGCTATCACTGTCACCGGACTGGCGGTGTTTTCCGGCTGGGCGGGAATGCGCGTGCCGAAAACCACTACTTCCGGCAATGATTCGGTCTGATTGGTGGTACTGCCAGTCGCCGCTTCTTCGGCGGCGAGAGGCAGAACGGACAAGGCCACGACGAGTGTGGCGAGGACGTTCTGGATTCTAATTTGCATCGGCTGGTTTCCATTGGCTCCGCGAACGAGCGGAGCGGTTGAATGATTGGAGACCAGCGCGGGGGCTGAAAACAACAAAGCCTTCAGTCCCGGCAAAACGGAGAATGAAGGCATTCAGCGAATCCCGTCGAAGACAGATCGACGGGCTGGCCTCATCCTTCTCTTGGCGGAGAAGTGCCCCAAGTCGCTCGGGGCCGACGAGCACAATCCGACCGATATCCTGACTTCGGACTTAACCTCACCCCCGCCTTCCCGTCACAACGTGCAAGCCGGACAGTGGCTGTGGGAGTTCGTATTCCGTTACAGTGGCGCAACCGTCGCCGAATTCCACGGCGTTCCCAGACATCGGACTGCGTTTGGGCGAACACCGGTTCGCCAGTTTCAAAGAACGGCTCTTACCTACGCGGGCGGGGTGCGCTTGCCAAGTGAATTCTGCGCGCGGAAATAATCAGCGCGTGTTCGCGCGCGCCGCCGCCTCGAACAACCGGTTGTTGGCGATCTCGAGGTACGCCGCGGCAGGCACGTTGTTGCTGCGTTGCAAAGAAAGCGAGCGCTCCAGCCATATCCGCGCGGCGGCATAATCGCCGATTTCGACGTAATGCTGGCCGATCAACGCGGCGGTGAAATAATTGTTGGGCTCGAGTTCGTCGGCGCGGGAAAAAAAGACCGGCGACTCGTTCGTCCGCCCGAGCCAGTCCAGGCACCGGCCCAGCCCCAAATAATTGCGATCATCGAAGCGGTTGGTGTTGGTGCCACGCGAATACCACGTCATCGCTTTCTGCGCGAGTTTCTGGTAATCATCCCGGCCATTCATGCCAGCGCCGCCCTCGAAACTCTGCACCCGATAGGATTCGGCAATCCCGAAGGTCGTCTCAAAATTCCGCGGCTCGATGGCGTTGGCTTTTTCCAGCCGCAGAACCCTTTCGTCCGAAAAATTCCCCTGCCCCGCCGCGCTGGCCAGCCAGCTGTATTCGCGGGTCAAATGCACGCTCTGTTGCCCGAGGCAGATCATGGCAGCGGCAGCGATCACGCTGGCCAGCGCCTTGGTCAACATCCCGCCGCCCGTCCAATACTGCTCCGTGGCGAAGCGCAGATGGCTGCTCAACAACGCCACGAGGGATGCCGCGAGGATGGCGTTGGCCGGAATGTGCAGGTTGAAATCCACCACCGAATGCACCAGCAGCGCCACCAGCCCGAAGGCGGCGCCAGCCACGAAGGCGAATTTGTCGCTGCGGTTGCTCTTAAACTCGCGCTCCGAGCGGCGCACAAAACGCCAGGTCTTGAGCACGCCGGCCACCAGCAGTCCGAGCACCCCCGCCACGATGGCCGCGCCGGCGGCACCCCAGTCCACCAACACGTTCAGGTACTCATTATGCGCCCGATCCGGCTGGAGTTGGATGCTCGCCGGGCGGTACTCGGGGAAACGAAGATTGAAATGCCCCGGACCGACGCCCACCCACGGGTGGTCCCGCCACATTCGAACCGTGGCATCCCAAATGTCCTGGCGCATGTCCAGTTCCACCTTGCCGCCCGCCAACGCTGCTTCCACCCGGTGATGGAACGGGTTCTTGTACCGAAGAAAATAGAAGCCGCCGATCACCAACAACACCAGCATCGCCAGCGACGGCAACCGGTAGCTCCGGTGCGAGGCCAACACGCTGAACAAACCGAACAGCGCCACGCCGGTCGCCGCCCAACTGCCGCGCGATCCGGTCGCCACAATCCCCACCAGGATGACCAACGCAGCGTAGCCCAGCAGCACTTTCGTCAGCGCCTTCCCCCGGCCGGCAAGCACGTAGGTCAACGCCAGTGGCAGCAGCATTTCCAGGAAGCCCGCGAGATGATTCGGGTTGACGTACGTCGCGCTGGCCCGCCCCAGGTACTCCCGCTTGAAGTACCAGGTCTTGCTCTGAAACAGCACCGACTCCAGCAGAGAACTCAGCGCAGGCACCTTGTCCGTGCGCGAAAGCAACTGCCAGACGGCGCAGGACGCAAGCGCCATCGCCAGGAAGATCAACGCGAACGAAATGATCTGGGTGGTTTCCTGGCGATGAAGGTTGTTGATGATGGCGAAAAACAACGCGGTGTAAATGAGCACGCGCAGCAGTTCCAGCCGCCCGATGTACTCGATGTCGCAGGTGAAGTAGCGCCACAACGCGTACAAGCCAAACGCCCCAACCGCCCAGCAGACCGGCGGCCAGAGGAGTTTGGGCCGCTCTTGCATCCAGAGCCGCACGATCCACAGCCCCAGGATGACTGCCGTCAGCAGGCCCAGCGCCGCCAGTTCCGGTGTCCGCACCGCGCCCGCGCACAACGGCCCGAGCACCAGGATGCCCAACGCCAGCGCGAGAATACCGCGCTCGCAAAAGCGGTCAATGGAGTCACGATTCATGCCTGGTACGTCCGGATACCACAAAGAAAATGCCGATGGCCGGAGCCTTGTGATGGCACGCCGTCACCGTGCGCTGCACTAAAAAAGACTGTAGATGAACGGCGCCAGCGCTGAACCCTTGGCAAAAATCAGCAGGGCGCCAAACAGCACAAGGAAGATCACGATCGGCGCCAGCCACCATTTCTTCCGCTCGCGGAGGAAATCCCAAAATTCTTTGAGGATCGAAAACTTGCTCACGGTGCAATTAACTTGGTTATGGTTTCAAACAGAGCGCGGGCCACGACCGCGTTCCCGCGCGCGTTAAAGTGAACAGGGTCGGCGTCCAAGTAAAGCGCATTCCCCTCGGCCAGCAGCCGCGGCGTCACGTCGCACAGCGGCACGCCGGCGTCGCCGTGGATGGCTTGCTTCACCCGCAGCGACCGGCTCTGGTTCGTGCCGGTCAATTCGTCCAGTCGCGGCAAAAACAGGAGCACCGGCTGAACGTGATGGCGGCCAGCCGTGCGGCACAAGTCCGCGATGGCCTCGCGGAACAGCGCATCGGGATCACTCTGCTGCTGGTCTTGGAACAACTCATCCTGTTTCGGGTCCACCGGAATGAACTTGGTCCGGTTGCGCTCGTAGAAGTCCTTGAGCTTTACCTCCACGACGTAATGGTAAATCGCAAAGCGACGCAGAAAATTCTTCAGCCGCACGCGCCACAGGAATTTCCGCACAAATTCGGGGTCGCTCTTCTCGGAGAACTGCGTCCAAAGATTCGCCTCGCCCAGCACGACTAGGTCCGGCTGATAGCGAAAGCCAACCTCCCGAAAATAGACGGCCATCTGCGAAAAGGACCAGGCGTTCACGCCAGCGTTGATGACCTCCACCCGTTTTGCTGCGCCAAAAGCCTGTCGGAGATTCCCCCTCTCGCCATCGGATGTGGAAACGACCGGGGTGAGGGGTTTGCCAGCCTTCAACCAGTCATTGAGTAACTGCGCGAGTTGCTGTGAATACGTCTGCTCCTCCGCCAAACCCCACCCAAACGTCCGCGAATCGCCCAGCGACAGAATCCGGAAAGTACCGGGCAGTTTCTCGATGGGAAACTCCGGCCCGCGCGTCCCCTGGGAATTGATGTGAACCGGCTGGCGATCCACCTTGGTGAAACAATCCTGATTCGGTTTGAGCCGCCAGTAGAGCTTTGCGTCCGGCTCGTAGATTTCCAGATTGCCGTAACCAGCCACGCGGAGGGTGATTTCACAGATCAGCCCGCAGCCGAGAAAAACCGCCAACGAGAGCGAAAGATTTTGAAAAATCCGCCTCCAACGGGAAGCGGCCGGCCGCGCGGCCACGCCATCAGAACTGGCGTTCATAACTCGACGCCGCCTTTTGGGTCCGATCACGAGGCAGCCAGTAACTCTTCGCGGTCCGGTCCAATTTCAGGCTTAGAAAATCCTTCCCCGAAATCCGGGCCAGCAGCCCGATGGGGGTGATGACCGCGTAGAAAAACAACCCGAGGATGAGGTGCGAAACGACGAAACCGAGAACGAAGGCGACGCTCATCCACCCAATGTAAACGTATTTGAGCGTGCGTGGCAGCACCGCCCCCAGAGCCATCAGCACCAGACCCGGCCAGAGAAAATACGGATAATGCGGTTTGTGCCGCAGCAGGATGATGACGCCCAACAGCACAAAAACGCCCCCCACCATCAAGCCAAACTTCCGCAGATCGCGGGTGCCGGTCTTTAGTTGTTTGATGTCCTGAAGAATGCTCATGGTTCAATCGAGTTCAAATTCCTTCAGCCAGTTGATGTCCTTGTCGAGCGGCTTCTGGTCCTTCTTCTCCAGCAACGCATCGACGTCGTCCGGGTAGAGGTTCAGGTGCTCGAGCACCGGCAGGGCGCGGATCGTCGCCGCGTCGGGTGCGTCGGGGCCGCCGATCGTGTGGTACGACAACACGTCGGCGAAGCAGCTCAGCATCGCGGCCTCGGCG
>WBZT01000507.1_pt1 | contig 31228 bp, 28 predicted proteins | sample 5204241 | NCBI WGS metagenome assembly WBZT01 (sample SAMN12344358, study PRJNA552823) | activated sludge metagenome | biome: Activated sludge suspended growth; feature: Nitrification reactor; material: Wastewater; isolation source: activated sludge from nitrification reactor of wastewater... | reverse complement strand
CAGAAATCGAGCTCTTGTCTGTTTCTCCGGAAGAGCTTTCCACATTATCCGCGGTAATTGCCTCTGAAGAAGCTTACGCACTGCAAGGCATAGAGCGCCCAGCCTCGCATAGCACTATCAAGGTGGAAATTGCCAAGAGCGTCAGTGGTGCGCCGGTGCTGAAGTTGCGGTCTTTGCAACCCATTAATGACCCTTATCTGGATATGCTGTTGCAAGTGGATTGGGCGTCTGGTCGACTTTTGCGCGAGTATACCGTGCTGCTGGATCCGCCAGGGTACACAGGTGAATCCGATAATTCAGCAGTTGGTACGGTACAAATACCGTCAACTCAAGCTGAAAGCAGCAGTGCTCCGGTAGCTTCTACACCCGGGAATGTTGCGGAGGGGAAGCCGGGAAAGCCCGCAAAAAGCAGCAAAAAGCCTGTCTCGGCTGCAAATGATGCACAAGAGTATGTGACTCAGCGCGGGGATACGTTAGCCAAGATTGCGCGCAACATGAAACCTGATGGGGTAAGCCTGGAGCAAATGCTGATCGGGTTGTACGAAGTGAATCCCGATGCGTTTAGCGGAAAGAACATCAACCGGCTTAAAACCGGTCAGATATTGCGAGCACCTTCACAAGAAACGCTGGATGCCATTTCACAGCAACAAGCCAGCAAAGAGGTGCGCATCCATACCGCCAACTGGAACGAATATCGCAACAAATTGGCGGGAATGGTCGCTGAAGCGCCAATGGCGGAAGCGGAAACCAAAACAAGTTCCTCTTCCGGAAAAATCAAGGCAGCGGAAGATCAGTCTGCACTGGAAACTGCTGGCAGCAAGGATGTCGTGAAGTTGTCAGCAGGGGATGCGGAAAAGATTAAGGATGACGGCTCATTGAAGTCCCTCGAAGCCAAAGTAGCAGCGCTTCAGGAAGAAGTGACTGCACGTGAGAAGGGCTTGCAGGAAGCGCAAACTAGGACGACTGGCCTGGAAAAGCAAATTGCAGAGATGCAAAAATTGCTGGCCATGAAAAATGGTGCGATGGCCGAAATGCAAAAGCAGGCGGCAGAGGCTACACAGCCTAAGCCAGTGGAGTCGGCGCCGGTAGCCGAGATCAAGCCCGCCGAACAAAAACCTGCCGAAGCACCGCCAGCACCCGAGCAGAAACCGGAGCAGGCTAAGCCCGTTGCCGTTCCAAAACCTGCACCAGTGCCTGAGCCAATTCCTGAAGAAAGTTTCCTGGACACATTGAATTTGCCATTGATGGGAGGCGCAGCCGGGCTGCTTGCACTATTGGGCGGTGCTTGGGTATATCTGCGTAATAAGCGCAAGAAAAATTTGGCTGATTTCGAGCGTGGCATTATGACCTCCGGTGGGTTGAAGGCTAATACGGTATTTGGCAATACCAGCGGTTCCAGCGTAGATACCGGGGATACATCTTTCCTGACAGATTTCTCGCAAAGCACAAACGGCGGCATGATTGACACTCATGACGTAGATCCGATTGCCGAGGCAGAAGTGTACATGGCCTATGGTCGTGATGCACAGGCAGAAGAAATTTTGAAAGATGCTATTGCCAAAGAACCAAAACGCTATGAGTTGCACCTGAAATTGCTGGAAATGTATGCAGCAAGCAAAAACATGTCCGCATTTGAGACGGTTGCCGGTGAGCTATATACCACACTTGGCGCTCAGGATCCGGTATGGGCCAAAGTGGCGGCGATTGGCGCTCAACTGGAGCCAAACAACCCACTTTACCAAGTCAACACTGCGGTTGGTTCCATGGAGTCAGACTTGAATGCGTCTGATTTTGCGAACTCACCGCTCGCTTCTGAACAAGATCTGGATTTCAACCTGGATAATGATAATCAGATTACAGACTCTGACGCGCAGCCCGCCGCAGAAATGCAGGAGATGGCGGAGCAGATTGAAGATAGCCATGCATTGCCAGCTTCTGGTGATTTCAGTGAGGCAAAAGCAGAAGATGTTGGGCTGAATTTTGATATGAGCGCATTGGGTACTTTAACAGAAAAGGTAGAAGAGCCTGCAACGATGGGTTTCTCGCATACGCTACCTGATCTCGATATGTCGACGACGATATCAGAAGCCGCCGCAGAACTGGATGCTGTTACTGAAATTCCACCAACCATCAGCACTTTCGGTCAGGTTGAGCAGGATGAAGGGTTGAGCTTTGAGTTGACGGCACCGGATTTGAATTTGGAAGAATCACCTAAAGCAGAAGAGGATTTTGAGGCGACGCATGCTGATTTGACAGCGTTTGATATGCCTGCATTTGGTGCACAAGTTATAGAGACATCCAGCGGTATTGGAGACATCAACTTGGATATAGATTCGGTGGATTTGTCTGAAAGTGCTGCCTTGACTCAGGATGTCACAGATGCTGTTGACTTGTCGGGAATTAATCTGGAAGTTGCAGAGCCAGCGGAGCCAGCAATTGAGCTTGCCCTTGGTGAAAGCGAGCCGGCCGAAGTAGAAACCAAGCTGGATTTGGTGGCGGCATATCTGGATATGGACGATAAAGTAGGCGCCAAGGAATTACTGGACGAGGTGTTGAAGGAAGGCGGCCCATCCCAGCGTAAACGCGCGGAGGAAATACTGCAATCAATTGCCTAATTTTATGGGTGTTCAGTCAGAAAACCGGACAAATCGTCCGGTTTTTTTGTTTAGTTTAAGCTATTCACCATTATGCTATATTGTAATCGATGTGTATTTTCCCAAAATTAAATGTGGTGACGCAATTGCTAGCGTTGGTGCTGGTCGCGATCGCACTGCCACATGCGCCCATTCGCCCGCTTTTTGTTTTACTGGGTATGTTTACACTGGCAAATATGATGTGCGGGAAAAGCAACTTTTTCAATCTGGTTAAACGGCTCAAGTGGTTCTTTTTGGTGATGTGGCTTATTTATGTCTTTAATACGCCCGGCGAACATTTGCACTGGAAACTATTCCCAATTACACCTACGATTGAAGGCATACAAGCAGGCAATATGCAGGTGTTGCGGATTCTGGCAATGCTATCCACTTTGGCGCTTATTTTGGCGGCAAACAGCAAGGAAGCCTTAATGGCTGGGTTTGCCTGCTTGCTGAAGCCTTTAAGATGGCTAGGTCTAGATACCGAGCGTTTCGCGGCACGATTATGGCTGACCATGCATTATGTGGAAACTCAGCCAGACTTGATGCATGGGCAGCGTTTAATGGATTTTATCAGGCAGGCGTTAAATGAGACCGCAATACAAAAAGGGGGGGCGCAAATGGAAATACGCTGGGTTGAGCCAGCATTTGACCACTGGAATATAGTTTTGATTGCCTTGATAGTGTGCTTGGCATTCCTTCTGATGTAAAAGGTGCCGTATGCGTATCGCTTTTGGGCTGGAGTATGATGGGAGCGCTTTTCTGGGTTGGCAGACCCAGGCAGAAGGTGCAACTGTCCAAGGGGTGTTGGAGGAGGCGATTACAAGCATGGCTTGTTCCCCGGTACGTGTACATGCAGCTGGCCGTACGGATGCCGGTGTACATGCGCTGATGCAGGTGGCACATTTCGATACCGAAACGATGCGTCCGGAAAGCGCTTGGGTGCGTGGTGTGAATGCACATCTGCCGGGTAGTGTGCGTGTAATTTGGGCGAAGCAAGTGCATGAGGATTTTCATGCGCGTTTTTCTGCAATGCGTCGGCGCTACCAATATTGGCTTATCAATACGCCGGTTGCCCCAGCGATTCAGCGCCTGCAAACTGGGTGGTACCATTTGCCGCTGGATTTGCAAAAAATGCAGCAAGCTATCCAGTATTTGCTTGGCGAGCATGACTTCAGCGCCTTCCGGGCTAGCGAGTGCCAGGCGAAATCTCCGATCAAAATCATGGAAATCGCAACGGTGATGCAACATGGAGAGGCGTTCATTTTCGAATTTATGGCGGATGCTTTTTTGCACCATCAGGTACGTAATATGGTGGGTGCCTTGATTTATGTGGGTAACGGTAAGCAACCGCCGGAGTCTATACGAAACTTATTACTACAAAAGGATAGGAAACTTGCGCCGCCAACATTTTCGCCTCACGGCTTGTATCTGGCAGGAGTGCGGTATGACCCTCAATGGGGTTTGCCATCTACACAGCGCAGTTTATTCACGCTTAAATGATAGAATAGTATGATGCGAACTCGCGTAAAAATCTGTGGTATTACTCGTCCGGAAGACGCGCTGGCGGCTGTCAATAGCGGCGCAGATGCAATTGGACTCGTGTTCTATGCGCAAAGTCCACGTTGTGTAAGTATTGCGCAGGCGCATGAAATCGTTACGATTTTACCGCCATTCGTAAGTGCGGTCGGCTTGTTCGTCAATGCACAAGTATATGAAATAAAAGAAGTTTTATCTGAAGTTCCGCTGGATATCTTACAGTTTCATGGCGACGAAACACCTGCATTCTGTGTGCAATTCTCACGACCTTATTTCAAAGCAATTCGCGTCCAGCATGAGACAAATTTGTTACAATACGCATCTGATTTTGCCGATGCCAAGGGATTGCTTCTGGATGCGCATTCCAGTGCGGCTTATGGTGGCACCGGCCAAACCTTTGACTGGACGCTGATTCCAGCCAATTTGCCCAAGCCGATTGTTCTTGCAGGTGGTCTTACGCCGGAAAATGTGGGCGCGGCAATCAAGCAGGTGCGGCCTTACGCAGTGGATGTGAGCGGTGGCGTGGAAGCAGCCAAAGGAATTAAGGATGCGGCAAAGATTGCGGCATTCATGCGAGCAGTAAATAACGCGCAGTAGTTAATTTGAAAAGATAATTTCGTCAACAAAATGGAAGTGATTTTGTAGCGAAATGGAAGGTGAATATGCAGATGTATGATATGCCGGATGCACGTGGCCACTTTGGTCAGTTCGGCGGAACTTTCGTGGCGGAGACGCTGGTTGAAGCGCTGGAAGAATTGCGCGCCATGTATGAAAAGTATCGCAATGATCCTGAGTTTCTGGCTGAATTTGCTTACGATTTAAAACACTTTGTTGGCCGCCCAAGCCCGGTTTACTTTGCTGAGCGCTTGACGAAAAAAGTTGGCGGCGCGCAAATATTCCTGAAGCGCGAGGATTTGAACCACACCGGCGCGCACAAAGTGAACAACACCATTGGCCAAGCGCTACTGGCGCGCCGTATGGGCAAGCCGCGCGTGATCGCGGAAACTGGCGCGGGGCAGCATGGCGTAGCAACAGCGACGATTGCCGCGCGACTGGGTTTGGAATGCGTGGTGTATATGGGCAGCGAGGATGTGAAACGCCAAGCGCCTAACGTGTTCCGTATGAAACTGTTGGGCGCGACCGTTGTGCCGGTAGAAAGTGGTTCCAAAACGCTCAAGGATGCGCTGAACGAGGCCATGCGTGACTGGGTGACCAATATCTCCAATACCTTCTATATTATTGGCACCGTGGCCGGTCCGCATCCGTACCCGATGATGGTACGTGATTTCCAGTCGGTCATCGGTAAGGAGGCTATCGAGCAGATGCAGGAAATGGTAGGCCGCCAGCCAGATGCCGTGGTTGCATGTGTGGGCGGCGGCTCCAACGCGATGGGTATTTTCTACCCGTATATTGACGTGCCAAATGTGCGCCTGATAGGTGTAGAAGCGGCAGGGCACGGCCTTGCCACGGGGATGCATGCTGCGCCGCTGACTGCGCATAGCCCAGTCGGCGTGCTGCATGGCAACCGCACGCGCCTGATGCAGGACGCAGATGGCAATATCACAGAAACACACTCGATTTCCGCAGGCCTGGATTACCCTGGTGTCGGCCCGGAACACGCCTGGTTACAGGAGATCGAGCGTGCCGAATATGTCGCGATTACCGATGATGAAGCCATGGCAGCATTTCACAACCTGTGTCGTACCGAAGGCATTATCCCGGCGCTGGAATCCAGTCACGCGCTGGCATATGCCGAGAAGTTGGCGCGTGATATGCGCAAAGATGAAATCGTACTGGTGAATCTGTCTGGCAGGGGAGACAAAGATATTAACACCGTAGCCAGACTTGCAAATATAACCTTATAAAAAATCATTAAATTAATCACATGTCCCGTATTCAAACCGTTTTTTCTTCTCTCAAGCAACAAGGCAAAAGAGCGCTGATTCCCTACATTACTGCTGGGGATCCGCATCCCAAGCATACGGTGAACCTGATGCATGCATTAGTTCAATCCGGCGCCGATTTGATTGAATTGGGCGTACCATTTTCCGATCCGATGGCGGATGGCCCGGTGATTCAGCGCGCCAGCGAGCGCGCCTTGGTGCACAAAGTAGGCTTGCGCCATGTGTTGCAGATGGTGAAAGAGTTCCGCCAGCAAGATGACAAAACACCGATCGTACTGATGGGCTACGCCAACCCGATTGAAGCGATGGGGCAGGAGGCATTCATTCAAGCGGCGCGAGAGGCGGGTGTGGATGGTGTGTTGACGGTAGATTATCCGCCGGAGGAGTGCGGAGCGTTTGTCGCTGGTTTGCGCGTCGCTGGCGTGGATGGTATTTTCCTGCTTTCCCCGACTACCGAACCTGCACGTGCGGAACTGATTGTCAAACAGGCGAGCGGTTTTATCTATTATGTTTCACTCAAGGGCGTGACTGGCGCGGCGAATCTGGACATTGCCGAGGTGACGCAGCGTGTGAAAGAGATTCGCGCCAAGACTATGTTGCCGATTGGCGTAGGGTTCGGTGTGCGCGATGCTGCCACGGCCAAACAAGTGGCGGCAATCGCCGACGCAGTGGTAGTAGGTAGCCGTATGGTGCTGGAGGTAGAAAAATCCACAGACGAGAATTTGCTGTCTAATATAAGCACGCTGATGCAGGAATTGCGTACGGCGATCGATGGCTAAGGAGGAGTAATCATGGGTTGGTTAGACAAGATTCCACAGAAGATTAAACATGCGGTAGGTACGACCAGAAAAAACGTGGTGCCGGAGGGCCTCTGGAGCAAATGTGACGCTTGCCAGACAGTGCTTTACCGGACGGATCTGGAAACCAATGCGGAAGTGTGTCCCAAGTGTGGTTACCATAACCGTATCGGCGCACGGGCCCGGTTGAATGTATTGCTGGATACTGAAAAGCGCAAGGAAATCGGTGCTAATGTTCAGCCGGTGGACGCGCTGAAGTTCAAGGATAGTAAAAGCTATGCTGAACGTATCAAGGCCGCTCAGAAAGATGTCGGTGAGACAGATGCACTGGTGGTGATGCAAGGCAGCATCATGCAGATTCCGGTAGTCGCGGCGGCTTTCGAGTTCAAATTCATGGGTGGTTCCATGGGGTCGGTTGTCGGTGAACGATTCGTTGCAGGGGTCGAAACGGCTATTAAGCAGCATGCCCCATTTATTTGTATTTCTGCTAGCGGTGGGGCGCGCATGCAAGAAGGGCTGCTGTCCTTGATGCAGATGGCCAAGACCAGCGCGGCGCTTACCAAGTTGTCGGAAGCTGGACTGCCATACATTTCGGTATTAACCGATCCTACCATGGGGGGGGTTTCTGCGAGCTTTGCTATGCTGGGTGACGTGATTATCGCCGAACCTAATGCTTTGATTGGCTTCGCTGGGCCGCGCGTGATTGAGCAGACTGTGCGTGAGACTCTGCCGGAAGGCTTTCAGCGAGCCGAATTTCTGCTGGAGCACGGTGCGATAGATATGATCGTGGATCGCCGCGAGATGCGTCAGAAACTTGCCGAATTGCTATCAAACCTGATGCGCTTACCAAGTGTAGCTTAGGTTGCCAACTTCAGCTTGTGACAGAAATAGCCCCCTTTCCTGATACATTATCCGGCTGGCTAGCCTACATTGAGGCGCTGCACCCCAAAACCATCGAAATGGGATTGGGTCGTGTGGGTGAAGTAGCAAGACGCCTGGATCTTAACCCGAAATTTCCGATCATCACCGTAACCGGCACCAATGGCAAAGGTTCTACTTGCGCCATGCTGAGCCAAATCTACATTCAGGCTGGGTACAAGACGGCCTGTTACACCTCTCCGCATCTCCTCCGGTATAACGAACGAGTCAAAATCAATGATATTGAAGCCGCAGATAATGCTTTGATTCAGGCATTTGCTGCGGTAGAGCAAGCACGCAATGATGTACCGTTAACCTATTTCGAGATGGGGACGCTGGCTGCGATGTGGTATTTCATTTGGCAGCAGGTTGATGTGGCTATTCTGGAGGTAGGGCTGGGAGGCAGGTTGGACGCAGTGAATGTGTTTGAGCCGGATTGCGCCATTGTGACAAGCGTTGATCTTGATCATATGGATTACCTTGGGTCTACGCGAGAGCAGATCGGCTTGGAAAAAGCGGGGGTTTTTCGTGCAGCTAAGCCCGCTATCTGCGGGGACACACAGCCCCCACAATCCTTATTGGATTATGCCAGCGAAATTGGTGCGAAGCTACAATGTGTCGGCCAGACAATGCTGATAACCAAAGTCAGAACAGGGTGGCAATATCGAGATGAGAACATCAATTTAGGTTTACCAATGCCAAACCTGTGGGGGGATTTCCAGCTTAACAATGCGGCATGTGCTATACGAGCCGTGTTGCAACTAAATCAAAAGTTACCTGTATCTGAAGCCCATATTCAAGAGGCGATGCGGTCTGTGCGTCTTGCAGGCAGGTTCCAGTTGGTCGAATCGCAACCACAGATAATTCTTGATGTAGCGCATAATCCTCAAGCTGCGCGTACACTTGCAGATAATCTGGCACAGCACGCTTGTGATGGCAGAACGCTGGCGGTATTTGCCATGCTTTCCGATAAAGATATTGGTGGGGTGATACAAGCCTTGTTGTCACAAGTGTCGATTTGGTTTGTGGCCAGCATAGATGCGCCACGAGGCGAACATGCATACAATCTTCAGCAGCGTCTGCAAACGTTCGGAGCTGAAGTGTCTGCTTATGATCATGTCGGACAAGCCATGCTGGCTGCCTATCGGGTAGCGACCGAAAATGATAGAATAATCATATTTGGCTCCTTCTATACGGTAGCAGCCGCGATGACGTACTTGCAGAAAAATACAAGCAATACACGCTAAATAACAGGGAAACGCATGCAAAGAGACACTTCTGCATCAGATCAAGAACTCATGCTGAAAAAACGCGCACGTAGACGGCTGGTAGGTGCGATTGCGCTGGTTGTGTTGATGGTTACTGTGCTACCCATGGTGCTAAAGGATCGCTCTCAGGAGAAGGTGGAAGACCATGTAAAGATCAACTTGCCTGAAGATGTTGTTAGCCCTGAGCCCTTGCCCCCAAGCAATGAGAGAATGCCCGATTTCGACTCAAGTGTCACCTCTGGTGAAACTGCACAAGAGATAGTGCCACAGGAACAAGAAATTGCACAGCATAAGCAATTGGACACAGCGCCACTTCAACCTGCAGCAGAGCCGGGACAAACAACGAATCTACAGTCGGTAGAGGGCAAAAAATTCTACGTACAAGTTGGCGTGTTTTCAGACGCGGGAAATGTAAAACGGTTGCAGGCTAAACTGGACGAGTTGGGTTACTCTTCCGTGACCGAAAAAGTAAATACGCCTGCCGGGCAGAAAATCCGTTTGAAAACACAGGTGTTCGCTGATCGAAACGAGGCGGCAATCGCGCTCCAGAACATTAAGGATGCCGGTTTAACCGGTATGGTAGTCAGCCAGTAATCCGATGACGGCCTTTGACTACACCACACTGCTGATTATCGGTATCTCTGTCGTGATCAGCATCATGCGTGGTGCTGTTAAAGAGGTGCTTGCAGTTGTTGGCTGGATATTGGCGTTCTATGTAGCCAGAACTTACGCAAACCAGTTGATTCCTTTGCTGCCGGAAGGTATTCCTACGGAACCATTGAAAATACTGGCCGCGATGATCATATTGATATTGGCGGTACTGCTGCTTACCAGCCTTGTCACAATTGCCTTGTCGGGCCTGATCAGAAAATTGAACTTGAATTGGTTGAACCGTGGTTTGGGGGCATTCTTTGGGCTTACGAGAGGGGTATTAATTGTATGTGTGCTGGTGTTTTTGGCAGGGTTCACCAGCTTACCCAAAGATCCGCGCTGGAGTAACGCAATGTTTAGCGCCCCTTTGGAGGCGCTGGTGAAGCAAGTGCAGCCATGGTTGCCACCGAGTGTTGCAAAGCATCTCAATTATGATTAAATAGTATTCTGCATAAAGGCGATTTATCTATGTGTGGCATTATCGGTATTGTAGGCAAGAACCCGGTCAATCAGCTATTGTATGATGGGCTGCTGGTGCTCCAGCATCGCGGGCAGGATGCCGCCGGCATTGTGACTTGCGATGGTAATACCTTTTATATGCATAAAAATAATGGCTTGGTGAAGGATGTTTTTCATACTCGCCATATGCGTAACCTGATGGGTCATGCCGGTATCGCGCATGTGCGCTATCCGACAGCAGGTTCTTCCAGTGCTGCCGAAGCACAGCCTTTCTATGTCAACTCACCTTTTGGTATTGTGCTGGGACATAATGGTAATCTGACCAATTCTGAACAACTTAAATCCGAGATGTTCCGTCAGGATCTGCGTCATATCAATACGAGTTCTGATTCTGAAGTGTTACTGAATGTGCTGGCGCATGAGATTGAAAAGACCAGCAAGAATGCAGTCTTGAACACCGATATGGCATTCGATGCAGTGGCTAGCGTACATCGCCGCTGCAAGGGTGCTTATGCAGTGATGGCGATGATTGCCAATTTCGGCTTGCTGGCATTCCGTGATCCGCATGGTATCCGGCCATTGGTGATTGGTAAAGCCGAGACCGAGAAAGGTACGGAATATGTCGTGGCTTCCGAGAGCGTAGCATTGGATGTACTGGGCTTTAAGTTGGTGCGCGACGTGGCGCCGGGTGAGGCTGTATTCATTGATATGGACGGCAACTTATTTAGCCGTCAGTGCGCCGATAAGCCACAGCTTACGCCATGTATTTTTGAATACGTTTATCTGGCTCGTCCGGATTCGGTGATTGATAACATTTCTGTATACCAGACACGCGTGGATATGGGTAACAGCCTTGCCGAGAAGATCAAGCGCGAATGGAAAGACCTACAGATCGACGTGGTGATACCTATTCCGGATACTAGCCGCCCAAGCGCGTTACAGGTGGCAACTGCTCTAGGTGTGCCATACCGCGAAGGCTTCATTAAAAATCGCTATATAGGCCGTACATTCATTATGCCGGGACAGGCTTTGCGTAAAAAATCTGTCCGGCAAAAGCTTAATCCGATTGGTATGGAGTTCAAAGGCAAGAACGTGCTGCTGGTAGACGATTCTATTGTACGCGGTACCACCTCGCAGCAAATCGTGCAGATGGCGCGTGATGCGGGCGCCAGCAAGGTGTTTTTCGCTTCTGCTGCGCCACCAGTACGTTACCCTAATGTCTATGGTATTGACATGCCTAGTCGTGACGAATTGCTGGCAACAGGGCGCACCGATGAGGAAATCTGTCAGGCAATTGGTGCGGATGCCTTGGTTTATCAGGATTTGCAAGACTTGGTGCGCGATATTCGACTCAGCAACCCCAGCATCGAGCAGTTCGATTGCAGTTGTTTTGACGGCAAATATATCACTGGTGATGTGGATGCAGCTTACCTCAACCGGATCGAGGCGATGCGCGGCGATGCCAATAAAAAACAGAAGCCTTCCAATAGCAGCACACAGCTGGATTTAAACCTAGTAGGAGAGCAGTTGGATGAAATGGTGGAACAATGAGCGATTGACTTAAATGGCGAATAAGCCTATGATAAAAGTGCGCTGATTTGATGGGCCAACCTTAAACAAAGCCGATTCAGCTTGCGAGCGCAAAATAAATACAGCTAAAGCGAATGACAGCTTGGAAGACCAAGCGAAACCCGTTTTAGTTGTGGCTAAAACGGGTTTTTTATTGGGCAGGAATATGCGCCCGGGAATGTGAAATATGACAAAGAAATATCATCCTGAAACCTTGGGCGTCCGTGCCGGTAGCTTTATGACCGAGCTGGGCGAGAACTCCGAAGCATTGTTTTTGAACTCTAGTTTCCGTTTCAAGAATGCGGCACAGGCTGCTGCGCGTTTTGGCGGCACGGAGCCCGGTAATATTTACTCACGCTTTACCAACCCGACCGTGGCGATGTTTCAGGACAAACTGGCTGCACTGGAGGGCGCGGAGCAGTGTGTGGCGACTTCAAGTGGCATGTCGGCAATTCTGGCTTGCATCATGGGGTTGTGCAACACAGGCGACCATGTGGTGGCTTCGCGCAGCATTTTCGGTACTTCCATACAATTGCTGACCAATATTCTGAAACGCTGGGGGTTGGAGGTGACATTGGTGTCATTGACAGAGCCAGAGCAATGGCAGGCCGCGGTCAAGCCGAACACCAAGCTGTTTTTTGTTGAGACGCCTTCCAACCCGCTCACAGAAGTATGCGATATTGCAGTGCTTGCCGAAATTGCACACAAACATGATGCACATCTAGTGGTGGATAACTGTTTCTGCACGCCTGCGATACAAAGGCCACTGAAGTCGGGTGCGGACATCATCATCCATTCTGCCACCAAATATATTGATGGTCAGGGCAGAGTGCTCGGTGGCGCTGTGCTGGGTTCGAAAGCGCTGATGGAACCAGTTTATGGCTATTTGCGCACAGCCGGTGTAACGATGAGCGCATTCAATGCCTGGGTGTTTCTGAAAGGCTTGGAGACATTGCATGTACGTATGGAAGCGCATGCCAGAAACGCTTTGAAATTGGCGCAATGGCTGGAGGCACAGCCAAGAGTGGCGCGCGTGTATTACCCAGGCTTGCAGTCTCATCCGCAATACGGCATCGCGATGCGCCAGCAGAGTAATGGTGGCGGCATTGTCAGTTTCGAAATCAAGCCGAAAGCCGGACAGACGGAGCAGGAAGCGGCTTGGGAATTGATCGATGCCACTAAACTGATTTCGATCACAGCCAATCTGGGCGATGCCAAGAGCACCATCACGCATCCGGCGACCACTACGCATAGCCGTATCACGCCGGAAGCTCGTGCCGAGGCGGGCATTCGAGACAATCTGGTCAGGATTGCGGTTGGGCTGGAGCACGTGGACGACCTGAAAGCGGATTTGCAGTTGGCTGGATAGGCGATGATTACCGCAGTCTATGCAGGCTTGTCTGCGTTGCTGATGATCTGGTTGGCAATGCGCGTCATTGCCTTGCGCTGGGAAAAGCGCGTGAAGTTTGGGGATGGTGAGCAAGCCGATTTAAAGTTGGCGATTCGCGCCCACGGTAATGCCAGCGAGTATATTCCGATTGCGCTGATCCTGCTATTTTTGCTGGAATATAATGGCTTGCATCCTTTGTTGATCCATATGCTGGGCATTGCATTTGTCTACGGCCGATATACGCATGCCAAGGCGCTGCTGTCCAATAGCATGCGGGAGCGTATGAAAGGCATGCAATATACGCTGAATTTGATTATTGCAATGGCGGTTGCCAGCATAATGCTGGCATTACTCAAGCAGCTTGCTTAAAATGTTTTAGGGCATTAAAAAACGGGGCAATTGCCCCGTTTTGTTTTGGTCAAGCAAGCAGAAATTAAAGGTCTTTCGCATTTTCTGCCAGATATTTTGCCACGCCTGCTGGAGAGGCATTCATGCCTTTTTTACCTTTTTTCCAGCCGGCTGGACAAACTTCGCCGTGCTGCTCGAAGAATTGCAGCGCATCTACCATACGCAACATTTCATCAATGTCGCGACCCAGTGGCAAATCATTTACTACCTGATGGACAACTACACCATTTTTATTGATCAGGAATGAGCCACGATAAGCAACGCCGCCATCTGCCTCAACGTCATAGGCTTTACAGATGTCGTGTTTGATGTCCGCGACCAGCGGATAACCGACTTGGCCAATGCCGCCTTTGTCGATCGGGGTGTTTTTCCACGCCAAATGAGTGAAGTGTGAGTCGATAGAAACGCCGATCACTTCCACGCCGCGTTTTTTGAATTCATTCAAGCGATGATCGAACGCGATCAGTTCGGAAGGGCATACGAAAGTAAAGTCGAGTGGGTAAAAGAAAATGACAGCTGGCTTGCCTTTGATGTATGAGGCTAAGTGAAAATCTTCTCGAATTTGATTGTCGCCCATTACTGTTGCTGCGGTGAAGTCTGGTGCTGGTTTTCCGACTAGAACGGCCATTGATTTCTCCTTAAAAATTATCTGGGTTCGTAAAATTTTTAATATATTAAATTAAACATAGATTTATTTCTAATTTAATTTACTAAGGTTGGGCAAATGACGATAAAACGTAAAAAGCCTGCGCTTTCATATGGCGTCTCATGGTAAAATTCCAAGGATAATTTTTAACCAAATTTCAAGAAAATGGATCAACAATTCGCAAAAGAAACACTCCCCATCAGCCTTGAAGATGAAATGCGCAGGAGCTACCTGGATTACGCCATGAGCGTGATTGTAGGTCGTGCTCTACCTGATGTGCGCGATGGTTTGAAGCCTGTGCATCGACGCGTGCTTTACGCGATGCATGAGCTTTCCAACGACTATAATAAACCATATAAAAAATCCGCGCGTATTGTAGGTGATGTGATTGGTAAATATCACCCGCACGGCGATACGGCGGTATACGACACTATCGTGCGTATGGCACAGGATTTTTCGCTGCGCTATATGTTGGTGGATGGCCAAGGTAATTTTGGCTCGGTGGACGGCGACAATGCGGCGGCAATGCGTTACACCGAGATTCGCATGGCGAAAATCGCCCATGAACTGCTGGCGGACATTGACAAGGAAACTGTTGATTTCGGCCCTAACTACGACGGTTCAGAAAGTGAACCGCTCATCATGCCGGCGCGCATTCCTAACCTGCTTATCAACGGCAGCTCCGGTATCGCGGTGGGCATGGCGACCAATATCCCGCCACATAACTTGAACGAGGTGCTGGATGCTTGCTTTGCCGTATTGAAAGACCCGGAAATCGGTATCGAGGAGCTGATTGAACTGGTGCCTGCGCCGGATTTTCCAACAGCAGGCATTATTTACGGCACGGCTGGCGTTAAAGAAGGTTATCGCACTGGCCGCGGTCGTGTAGTGATGCGCGGGCGCACACATTTCGAGGATATTGGCAAGGGCGATCGCCAGGCTATTATCATCGACGAACTGCCATATCAGGTGAACAAGAAATCGTTAATCGAGAAAATCGCCGAGCTGGTCAACGACAAAAAAATCGAAGGCATTTCTGATTTGCGTGATGAATCCGATAAATCCGGCATGCGCGTGGTGATTGAGCTGAAGCGGGGCGAGATTCCCGAGGTGGTTTTGAACAACCTCTACAAGCAAACGCAGCTGCAGGATACATTTGGTATGAACATGGTGGCCTTGCTGGATGGTCAGCCGCGTTTGCTAAACCTGAAGCAGATGCTGGAGGCTTTCCTGCGCCATCGCCGCGAGGTGGTGACACGCCGCACGGTGTTCGAATTGCGCAAGGCGCGCGATCGCGGCCATGTGCTGGAAGGCTTGGCAGTAGCGCTGGCCAATGTGGATGAGATGATTGCCATCATCAAGGCTGCTCCAACGCCACCGGAAGCCAAGGTTGCCTTGATGGCAAAAACCTGGCATTCGCCGGTGGTCGAGGAAATGCTCAAGCGCGCTGCGATGGAGGCGGCGCGCCCGGAAGGGCTAAGCGTGGATTTTGGCCTGACACCGAATGGTTACAAATTAAGCGATGTCCAGGCGCAGGAAATCCTGCAGATGCGCCTGCAACGCTTGACTGGCCTTGAGCAGGACAAAATTGTTAGCGAATACAAAGAGGTAATGGATATTATCGCCGATTTGCTGGATATTCTGGCGAAACCGGAGCGCGTGACGGCAATCATTGTCGAGGAGTTGGCGCAAATCAAGCAACAATTTGGCGATAAACGCCGCAGCGAGATCGTGGTAAACGGCCAAGATTTGTCGCTGGAAGACCTGATTTCGCCGCAAGATGTCGTGGTGACTTTGTCGCATACCGGCTATATCAAATCGCAACCGCTGGATGAATATCGCGCGCAACGTCGCGGCGGCCGTGGCAAACAGGCTGCAGCGACCAAGGAAGATGATTTTATTGACAAGATGTTCGTGGCCAATACGCACGACTATATCTTGTGCTTCAGTAGTCTTGGCCAAGTATATTGGTTGAAAGTCTATGAAGTGCCGCAAGGCAGCCGTATATCGCGTGGCAAGCCGATTGTGAATCTGTTCCCGTTGGAAGAGGGCGAGAAGATCAACGCTATCTTGTCAGTGAAAGAGTTTGACGAGAACCATTATATTTTCATGGCAACTGCACAAGGTACAGTGAAAAAAACCGCCCTAACAGAGTTTGCCAACCCGCGGAAATCCGGCATTATCGCGATTAAGCTGGATGACGGCGACTACCTGATTGGCGCCGAGATCACCAACGGCAAGAATGACATCGTACTGGTTTCCGATGGCGGCAAGGCCGTCTGGTTCACTGAGGATGATGTGCGCCCGATGGGTCGTGCGACCCGTGGGGTGCGCGGCATGAAGCTTGGGTCAAAACAAAAAGTGCTGTCTCTGCTGATTGCCGAGAATGACCAGCAATCCGTGTTGGTGGCAACCGAGAACGGCTATGGTAAGCGTACCGTGTTGGCCGAATTCCGTCACTCCGGCCGCGGTACGCAAGGCGTTAAAGCGATTGCTATTAGTGAGCGGAACGGCGTTGCTGTCGCGGCCAAGCTGGTAGGTGAAGACGACGAGATTATGCTTATTACGACGGGTGGCGTATTGATTCGCACGCGCGTCAAAGAAATTAGAGAGCTAGGCCGCGCAACTCAGGGTGTGACACTCATCAATCTGGGTGAAGGTGAGAAGCTTTCCGGCCTGGAAAAAATTGTTGAAACAGACGACGAATAACTTACATTAAGGGGGTTGAGGTAATGACACAGATTTATAACTTTGCCGCTGGACCTGCAGTGTTGCCGAAAGAGGTATTACAACAGGTGCAGGCCGAATTGCTGGATTGGCACGGCGCTGGCATGTCGGTGATGGAGATGAGTCATCGTGGCAAGGAATTCATCAGCATTGCAGCCGAGGCTGAAGCTGATTTGCGCGAGTTGATGGGCATCCCGGCTAACTACAAAGTGCTGTTCCTGCAAGGTGGTGCTTCGGCACAATTTAGCATGATTCCAATGAACTTGCTGCGTGGCAAAAAATCTGCCGATTATCTTAATACTGGCGAATGGTCAAAAAAAGCCATTAGTGAAGCAAAAAAATACTGTGAGGTGAATGTAGTCGCAACTTCTGCTGACAAGAATTTCAGCTATGCGCCTGCAATGGATCAATGGAAACTTAATCCTGACGCGGCTTATGTGCATTACACCTCAAACGAAACGATAGGCGGCGTAGAGATTTTCTGGACTCCTGATGTAGGCAAAGTGCCACTGGTGGCGGATATGTCATCGCACATTCTGTCACGTCCGGTGGATGTTGCCAAACATGCGCTGATTTATGCCGGCGCACAGAAAAATATCGGCCCGGCAGGTTTAACAATAGTGATTGTGCGTGACGATTTGATTGGTGAAACCATTGCAGGCACGCCGAGTATGTATGACTATAAAATCCATGCTGAAAACGAATCGATGTATAACACGCCGCCGACTTTTGCAATCTATGTCGCCGGCCTGGTCTTTAAGTGGCTGAAAGCCAATGGTGGCCTGGCAGCAATGGAAAAGACCAATATCACTAAAGCCAACATGCTTTATGATTATTTGGATAGCACGGACTTTTATCACTGCCCTACAGCGAAAGAAAACCGTTCGCGTATGAATATTCCGTTTACGCTGAAGAATGAGGCATTGGATGATGAGTTTATCAAACAAGCCAAAGCGCGTGGACTGGTACAGCTCAAAGGCCATCGTTCGGTTGGCGGTATGCGGGCTTCAATTTATAATGCGATGCCGCTGGAAGGCGTAAGGGTGTTGGTAGAGTTTATGAAGGATTTTGAGAAAAACAACAGCTAGGCGATTACTAAAATCGGCGTTTCGAGTTCATCTAAATGCGCTTGAAAAAAGGGGGGCGGCTTGAATAAACAGCGGATACTTATTCTTAACAAGATCTCGGCGCTTGGGATCAAACGCTTGCCAACGGATGAATATGAAGTTGGCAGCGAGTGCGCAACCCCTGATGCGATTTTGGTGCGGTCAGCTAAGATGCACGACATGGAGATTCCTGCAAGTGTGCAGGCCATTGGACGCGCCGGCGCTGGTACCAACAACATCCCGGTTATCGATATGAGCAGGCGCGGCGTGGTAGTGTTCAATACGCCGGGCGCCAATGCCAACGCGGTTAAGGAGCTGGTGCTGACGGGCATGCTGATGGCGGCACGGAATATTGGCTCGGCGATAAAGTTTGTAGAAGGACTGGAAGGGGATGATGCAACGTTATCCAGACTGGTTGAAGATGGCAAAAAACACTTTGCAGGCATTGAACTTCCTGGCAGGACGCTGGGTATTATTGGGCTAGGTGCTGTTGGCGGTATCGTGGCGGATACCGCACTTAAACTGGGCATGAAAGTGCTTGGCTATGATCCTGAAATCACAGTGGATGCGGCCTGGCGCTTGTCTTCCGAGGTCAAGCGTGTGCACGGCGTGGACGATGTATTCAAACATAGTGATTTTATTACACTGCACGTACCGCTGATCGACGCGACGCGGCATCTGGTCAATGCAGAACGTGTCGGGATGATGAAGCATGGTGCCGTGCTGATTAATTTTGCACGTGAAGGTGTGATTGATGAGCAGGCAGTGCTAGATGGCCTGGATAACAAAAAACTGCGCGCCTATGTGTGTGACTTTCCGACCATGCGTATGAAGTCACACCCGGGTGTAGTGGCATTACCGCATCTGGGGGCTTCCACTCAAGAGGCAGAAGACAATTGCGCTGTGATGGTGGTTGATCAGGTGCGCGAATTTCTGGAAAACGGTAATATCAGTAACTCGGTCAATTTCCCTGCGGTGATGATGCCGCGTGAGGCGGCGCATCGCGTGGCTGTTGCCAGCGCCAATATTCCCAATATGGTGGGGCAGATTTCTACGGCGATGGCCAAGGCGGGGATCAATATCCATAACATGGTCAATAAATCGCGAGGTGATATTGCTTATACCATGCTGGATCTGGATAGCCCGGCACCAGAAACGGCACTTGCCGAAATCCGTGCGATTGAAGGCGTGATGAATGTACGTGTATTGCCAAAGAGGCAGGAGTCATAACCAGTAATGAGCGATATGCTGAAAAAGCTTCGTAGTCAGATTGATGCGATTGACGAGCAGATGCTTACTCTCGTCAATGAGCGCGCCAAGCTCGCTCGCGAAATTGGCGGCTTGAAAGAAGACGGAGTGATTTATCGTCCTGAACGTGAGGCGCAAGTGTTGCGCCGCTTGCAGGCGGTAAATGCCGGACCATTGTCCAATGAAGGCGTGAGCCAGATATTCCGTGCAGTGATGGCGAATTGTCGCGCACTGGAAAAAGAGCTTTCCATCGCTTTTCTTGGGCCATTAGGCACATACAGCGAAGAGGCAGCGCTCAAACAGTTCGGACAAGGCCGCTCTGCAGTAGTATGCGGTACCATAGATGAGGTGTTCCGTACGGTTGAGTCCAGTCAGGCGGATTATGGCGTGGTGCCAGTGGAGAATTCCACCGAAGGCGCAATTGGCCTGACGCTGGATTTGCTGCTGGAAAGCCCGTTGAAGGTGTGTGGCGAAGTGATGTTGCCAATTCACCACTGCCTGCTTTCCAAGCAAGATGATATTAGCCAGATTACACATGTGTTCTCGCACGCACAGTCGTTGTCGCAATGCCATGAATGGCTGAACAAGAACCTCTCCAAGGCGCAGCGCGAGGCGGTGACCAGCAACGCCTATGCCGCCAAGATGATCCATGATTTAGTGTCCACGCCAGGTACGTTTGCGGCAGCAATCGCTAGCAAGCGTGCTGCAGAGCTATTTGACCTCAACGTGCTGGCGGAAAGCATCGAAGATGACCCTAACAACACCACACGCTTCCTGGTGCTGGGCAAGCAGGATGTGGCGCCTTCAGGCAAGGACAAGACCTCTCTGGTGATGGCGACCCAAAATAAGCCCGGTGCGATGGTAGACTTGCTGGAGCCGCTGGCCAAGCATGGCGTGAGCATGACCAAGTTCGAATCACGGCCATCCAAACAGGGCTTATGGGATTATGTGTTCTTTGTGGATGTCGAAGGGCACATGACCGATACGCCCGTGAAGGCTGCGCTGGATGATTTGCACGAACGTGCATCCTGGTTAAAAGTGCTGGGGTCGTACCCGGCAGCCGTCATTTGAATCTTACCATCAATATTTTACATCATGAGTCTGTGTGATTTAGCCCCTGAATATATTCGTGCTATTGCACCATACCAAGGCGGAAAGCCCATTAGCGAGCTCGCGCGCGAGATGGGCCTGAACGAGGCCGATATTGTTAAACTGGCTTCTAATGAAAATCCGTTGGGCATGAGTCCGAAAGCGATGATGGCCGTGGAAGGTGCAATTGAGGACATCGCGCGTTACCCTGACGGCAATGCGTTCGCACTGCGCGAGGCAGTAAGCCGCCAATATGGCGTGGCAGCCAGCCAGATTGTGTTTGGAAATGGTTCCAACGACATTCTGGAATTGGCCGCGCGCGCGTTTCTCCAGCCGGGCGATGAAGCCATCTATTCACAGCACGCATTTGCCGTGTATCCATTGGTAACGCAGGCTGTTGGTGCAAAAGGCGTGGTTGTGCCTGCCAAGGAATATGCGCATGATCTGGATGGCTTCTTAAAGGCGATTACGCCCAAGGCCAAACTGGTTTTTATTGCCAATCCCAATAACCCGACCGGTACGCTGATTAAAAAAGATGCCCTGAAAGCCTTTCTGGATGCGGCTCCCGAGCATATGCTGGTTTTGCTGGATGAGGCTTACGACGAGTATTTGAACGAGACGGATAAATCCGAAGCGATTAGCTGGCTGGCGCAATACCCCAATTTGATCATCTCGCGCACTTTTTCCAAAGCGTATGGTCTAGCTGGATTACGTGTCGGCTTTGGTCTGATGCAGGCAGAAATAGCTGATATCATGAACCGCGTGCGGCAGCCGTTCAACGTGAACAGCATTGCGCAAGCTGCGGCAGTGGCCTCGCTTGCAGATGATGATTTCGTCGCACGCAGCTATGCCGCTAACCAGGCCGGAATGGCTCAGTTGACACAGGGTTTACGCAAATTAGGGTTAGAATACATCCCCTCATATGGTAACTTTGTCAGCTTTAAGGTAAAAAACGCCGCGCAAGTGAATCATGAATTGCTGAAAAACGGCGTCATTGTTAGGCCCGTGGCCAATTACGAAATGCCGGATTATTTGCGCGTGAGCGTTGGATTGTTCAGCGAGAACGCCAAGTTCCTACAGGCTTTGGAAAAGATTTTAGAAATAAACGCATGACCACATACGAAAAACTCGCAACGGATGATGTCAGGATCCGTGAAATCAAGCCGCTGGTTCCCGCATCGGAGCTATTGATAAGTCTGAAAGAAAGTGCGCAAACGACGCAAAACATTCTGGCGACGCGCTCGGCGATTCACCAGATATTGCATCATGCTGATGACAGGCTGTTGGTCGTTGTCGGCCCGTGCTCCATTCACGACACCAAGGCCGGGATGGAATATGCGCGGCTGTTGCTGGATGCGCGCAAGCGTTTGGCTGCCGATTTGCTGATTGTGATGCGCGTTTATTTTGAGAAACCTCGCACTACCGTAGGCTGGAAAGGGCTCATTAACGACCCGGATCTGGATGGCAGCTACGAAATCAACGAAGGTTTGCAGAAGGCGCGCCAGTTCTTGCTGGATGTCAATGAGATTGGTATGCCCGCAGGGGCGGAGTTTCTTGACACCATTACACCGCAATACACGGCGGATTTGGTAAGTTGGGGCGCGATTGGTGCGCGTACTACCGAATCCCAAGTGCATCGCGAACTAGCCTCTGGCCTAAGTTGCCCAGTTGGTTTTAAAAATGGTACCGATGGCAATGTGCGCGTGGCGATTGATGCGATTAAGACCGCCTCCAGTCCGCATCACTTCTTGTCGGTAACCAAGGAAGGGCAGTCAGCCATCATTTCCACCTCTGGGAATGAAGATTGTCATGTCATCTTGCGTGGCGGAAAAATGCCCAATTACGATGCTGCCAGCGTGGATGCAGCCTGCACCAGTCTAGCAGGAGCAGGGTTGGCGCCCAGATTGATGATTGATTGTAGTCATGCGAATAGCGGTAAACAATACAAGCAACAGATTGAAGTGGCACGCAGCGTTGCAGAACAGGTGGCACACGGTGATCAGCGCATTATCGGCGTGATGCTGGAATCCCACTTGAAGGAAGGACGGCAGGATCATGAACCCGGCTGCACGCTGGAGTATGGTAAATCCATTACCGACGCCTGCCTGAGCTGGGAGGACACAGTGCCGGTGCTTGATGGTCTCGCGGAGGCAGTCCGTAAGCGCAGGGCCAATCGCTTGAATGAGGAATAAGGTATACAAAAAGCCGCACTTAAGTGCGGCTTTTTGTAGAATTATTCTTGTTTGTTATGCACCACGGCCACGACGGCGTTGACGGTGGTTGTCGTTGTCCTGTCCGCGTGGAGGCTCGGAAGCTTCGCGCGCTACTATGCCGCTAACAACCGTGGCTAAAATAAAATCATTGGCTTCGATATTGTTGCGGCCACCGCGACGTTGACGATGATTATCGCCTGGACGTTCTGTACCTGGAGGATCATCAGCGCCACGGCGCACTATAATCATATCACCAGCATCTTCACTTACACGGCCGCCTCGACGTTGGCGATCGCCTGGACGCTCATTATCACCACCGCGAGGACCTTCGGATGCTTCACGTGCGATGACTTGCTCAATTGAAAGGCTTGGTGTGGCAATGACAGTGCTCGCAGTCAGTAATAACGCCGCGCCAATCGTGCTCAACAATAATCTTTGCTTAAACATGGTTTTCTCCTTGAATGGACTTTTAGATCAACGAGCTTATCTCGTTAGAAGCATAATAAAAGGGAAAATTTCCCATGTCAATATAAAAATGGAAAAAAATCCCATTTATTTTGCATTTTTAGAATTGCTGTGTAAAATAACAGTATGGGTGAAAATATATCGACGAAACAAAAATTAATTGCCATCGCGGTTAAACGTGTACTACGGCCTATAGTCAAGCTAATGCTTGCGAATCAGCTTACCTATACATTTGCCATCGATTTGCTGAAAACGTTATTTGTCGAAGTAGCAGAAAAAGATTTTGCATTGAAAAGCAAGGCGCAGACCGATTCAAGGATTAGTCTGATCAGCGGTGTGCATCGTAAAGATGTGCGTCGCTTGCGTGAATATTTACCAGATGTGGAAGAGGTTGTTCCGCAAAATGTTTCCCTTGGCTCGCAGATCATTGCAGTTTGGACAACAGATGCCAAATATTTAAGAGAAGATGGCTTGCCAAAAGCATTGGCACGCCTGGCAACTCACGACATAGATTCTTTCGAGTCCTTGGTGCGGAGTGTCAGTACAGATATTCATCCTAGAGCCGTTTTGGACGAGTGGCTTAGATTGGGCGTTGCTACCTTAGATGAAGAAAATTTCGTACACTTGATCTCCGATGCCTTTATCCCCAATGAAGGAATGGAGGAGATGGCATATTACTTCGGCCATAATTTGCATGACCATGCCCAGGCGGCAGTGTCGAATATGCAAGGTCAACAGCCTGCATTCTTCGAACGTTGTGTACATTACGATGAGTTAAGCGTTGAGAGCGTTCAGGAAATCGCAAAACTTTCTAAAAAAATCGGTATGAAAAACCTGCAAGAGATGTATAAAGTTACCGACAAGCTTGCCAAAGCACAGCCTACCGACGCAAAACAGAATATGCGTTTGACTTATGGTATCTATTGTTACCAAGAGCCAATGCAGAACATCAAAGGCAACGCTGACGATGAGTAAGCTTGTCACCGGGTTAATTCGTGGACTGTTACTTTGCTTAGGATTGGTATACGGATTGTATGCTAGCGCCAACGATGCGGTATGTTCTACCGCATCGTTGGTAAATCCCGCCATTGATGGGGGAATAGGTGGTACCGGTGCGCCGATCGAGCATAAAGGTATTGGTGGTACCGGTGCCCCGGTTGCGAAGGGTGGTTTTGGCGGCACGGGAGATGCTACGAAAGTTAACGCGCTGTTGCCGCAAGTTGATGGCGACATTGTGGTAATTGGGGTTATTACCGGATTTGCGAGTATCTGTGTGGATGGTGTAGAAGTGCATTATGACAACAGCACTCCGATTTTCGATGGCGGTCAACAGGCCAAGTTAGCTGATCTGGCAGTAGGCAAGAGCGTGATGCTAAAGGCAGATAGAACAGGCGGTCGTCTGGTTGCCAAGGCTGTAGGTATGTTCCATGCTGTTACTGGCCCGATAGAACGTGTTGATTTTGGTCGAGGGCAAGTGCAGGTGCTGGGTCAAATGGTACGCCTTGACGCGCAAAGTATGCTACATACAAAAGAGCTGTTGCCAGGTACACAGGTGCGTGTAAGTGGGCATCGCATCGACACTGGCGAAGTGATAGCTACGCGTGTAGACAGGGCTGCGACCGCACAGTCAGCAAACACTTTAGGTGTAGTAACGAAGATGCATGTTGACGGGTTTAGTGTGAATAACACTCGTGTAAAAGTAATAGAAAAACAACAGGTTGCTAATATCAGACCCGGAATGGAAGTTCATGTGTCAGGAAACGCCGAGAAAGGTATATTGTTGGCAAGACATATTGAATTGCAGCCAACAAGGAATGCGTTGGCGAGCGCAAGGGAGTTGCTTGCCGAGGGTTATGCATATTCCGGGATGAAGGGTTTTGCAAGTGTTGCAGGTACACAAATAACCGTCCGGCACGATGGACAAGATGACAAGCTGGAGCAGTTAAAAGGGAAGGTTGTCAGGATAGAAGCCAAACGCAATGACAAAGGCGAATGGGTGAGTGGCATTATCGAGCCAAGAGAGGGTGCGATGTTCAACCAGCGGTTAGAGAATCGTAGTCATGACGAGGAAGCTGACAAAGAGTCTGGTAAGGGTGGTAGCAGGCAGGACTCGGACGGAAGGCATGGAGATAGTTTAGATAGTGGTCGTGACGATGGTAGTGGAAAGCACGGTGGTGGCCGTGATGAATCGGGGCATCATGGTCATATAGATAGCAGGCAAGATCGTTCCAGCTCTTCCCGCATGGATTCGTCCAGGCAATCAGAACGTTCACACGGCTTATCCGACAGGGTTGACTCAAAGGAATCAGGTAGGCGCAGTTCGCATGGCGGGAAAAATAAATAGACATATCAAAAAATCATTGGGAGGAAGATGTGCATAAATTACTTATATCATTGTTGATGGCAACCTTATGGTCATCTAATGTGTATGCGGATGGTTTTAGTGCTTCGGTAGGCACAGACTACTCGACGGGAAAATATGGAGGCAGCAGATCGACGGATGTGTATTATGTACCGTTTGTTGGCAGCTATGAAACTGGAGCATTTACTTTCAGGGCAACAATTCCTTGGATTCGGGTAACAGGGCCTGGCAACATTGTCCCTGGGGGCTTAGGTGGCTCTGGCTCCGGTATTGGTAGTGCTGGTAGCGGCAGTGGCATTGGTCAATTTGGATGTGCCGTGGATAGCCGAAAAGGAGCCAGCAAGCCTGAAGATGATGGTCCGTGCGCAGGCGTAGCTTCTTCTAGCACAACAACTACAACTAGCTCTAGTCGCAGAACTACTGAATCAGGGCTAGGAGATATTGTTCTTGGCGCTAGCTATAATGTGCTGGACAATAATGATTGGATAGTGGACGTTGGAGCGCGAGTCAAATTGCCTACGGCGAGTGAGTCTAAAAGGTTGGGGTCAGGCAAAACCGACTATGCAGTCCAGGCTAATGTAGATAAGTATTTTGGTGCGGCTTTTGCCAACTTTGGTTTAGGCTATAAATGGTTGGGTGAGCCGAGCGGTGTAGATTATGACAATGTAGCGTATGGCTCACTCGGGGGCGGTTACAAATTTTCTCAGACAACTATTGGAGTTTCTTACGATTGGGCTACCGCAGCCGTAGATGGTGCGTCCAAACCACAAGAAGTTTCATTTTATGCTTCACACAAAATCAATGATCACTACAAATTAAGTGGGGTGGTTTATTCTGGTTTGTCGAACGCCAGTTCCGATGTCGGAGGCGGGATTACCTTGGAATATTACTTCTAATATGGAGCTGATATTAGCTTCATGATGCGTGCATCATGAAAATCACTAGCCTGCATTCCATATTGCCCGCAGGTCTCCCGTAAAACCAACGCGTATAGTGGTAGTCATACAAGCACATCAATTCGATGCTTGTACTTTGATAAGGAGATAAATCATGTGGACTAAACCAGCTGCTACTGAAATGCGCTTCGGCTTCGAAGTAACCATGTACGTAATGAATAAATAATTGCGTACGCGGAAAAAGCTGCCGCAAGGCAGCTTTTTTTACACCCATTAGTAGATTCTAAGATAAAGAAAACAGAAGTATGCATATTCATGTATTAGGCTCCGGCGCAGGCGGCGGTTTCCCTCAATGGAACTGTAATTGTTTCAATTGTGATGGTTTGCGCAAGGGTACCATTAAGGCAACCAAGCGCACCCAATCATCCATATGCGTGAGCAGTGATGGCGTCAATTGGGTGTTGTTTAACACATCGCCGGATGTATTACAGCAGATTCAGGATTTTCCGGCATTGCAACCCGGACGCGCGATTCGCGACACCGGCATTCAGGCAATTATTCTGATTGATGCCCAAATTGACCATACAACTGGTTTGTTTATGTTGCGTGAAGGGACTGTCAAACGTGAGATTTACTGTACCGACATGGTGTATGGCGATTTGACCTCGGGAAACCAGATTCTGAATATTCTTGGTCATTACTGCGGCATCAATCACCATCAGGTGCCAATTGATGGAAAAACCAGTTTTGAAATACCCAATGTGCCAAATTTGCGTTTTACTACGGTTGCGCTCAAAAGCGCTGCACCGCCTTACTCCCCGCACCGCAACAACCCACAGCCCGGGGATACGATAGGTGTGTTGATCGAGGAAATTTCAACTGGCAAGAAATGCTGGTATTCACCCGGTTTGGAGTTGATTGAACCGCATTTGCCAGGCTTAATGCATCAAGCAGATTGCATTATGGTGGATGGTACATTCTGGACGAATACCGAAATGATCGACATGGGCTTGATGACCAAGACAGCACGCAGTATCGGCCACAATCCGCAGTCCGGCCCAAACGGCATGATTGAGGATCTGGATAAGTTCGGTCAGAATAAAAAAGTTCGTAAGATATTGATTCATATTAATAATACCAACCCTATTTTACGAGAAGATTCTGCTGAACGTACAATTTTGACCCAGCATGGCATTGAAGTGGCTTATGATGGTATGGATATTATTCTTTAGGAGCGAACATGAATGCAATGACAACTGATAACTTACCTTGGTCGCGCGCAGAGTTTGAAGAAAAGCTACGCGAAAAAGGACAGGGCTACCATATTCACCATCCCATTCACGTGCTGATGTATGAGGGAAAACTCAGCAAAGCGCAATTGCAATGCTGGGTAGCCAACCGTTATTACTATCAAATCATGATTCCGCAGAAAGATGCGGCGATTATGTCCAACTGTCCGGATAAAGAGGTACGCAAAGGCTGGATACACCGCATTACCGATCATGATGGCTATGACAACGTCGAAGGCGGTATTGAGGCATGGGTTAAGCTTGGCGAAGCCGTAGGGCTGACGCGCGAGCAAGTCACTTCGCTAGAGATGGTGAGCCCGGGCGTGCGTTTTGCAGTGGATGCTTACGTCAATTTTGCGCGCCAGCGCCCATGGCAAGAAAGCGTCTGCTCCAGCCTCACCGAGTTGTTTGCCCCGCATATTCACCAACAGCGCATCAGTGCTTGGCCTAGTGTGTATCCATGGGTAAAAGAGGAAGGTTTCATTTACTTCAAGAAACGGCTGACCGAGGCGCGCCGTGATGTGGAACAAGGTTTGGATATTACGCTAAACTATTTTAGCCAAAGCCGTGAGATGCAGTTACGTGCACTGGATATTCTGCAATTCAAGCTGGACGTGCTGTGGGTGATGGCGGATGCGATTATGTTGGCATGCGCGCAAGTCAAGGTGGAAGACCGAGATTACACCCGCCAACCGGTGATCAAATTTAAGTGATTATGGAAAATAACATACAGCATTCTGACGTTTATGCTATCGCCTTGCACCACCGCTTTCAGTGGGAAGAGGCGCAGCAGAGCTATGTCATCCTTTTCCCGGAAGGCATGGTCAAGCTGCATGGTGGCGCAGGTGAAGTCATCAAGCGCGTCAATGGCAAAGCAACCGTGAGCGATGTTGTGGCGGATTTGAAGGCCACATTTCCCGATGCGGAAGACATCGAAAACGATATTCTCGGCATGTTCGAATTGGCCGTAGGTAAGGGTTGGTTAAGGAAGGTGAATTAACATGGCACAAGTGAACAACGGTGTGGCATCCAGCATTACGCGTAAGCAGCCCTTGTGGTTGCTAGCGGAGGTGACCTATCGCTGCCCGTTACATTGTGCCTTTTGTTATAACCCGACGGATTATGACAAGCACACCAAGAATGAACTGAGTACCGAGGAGTGGATAAGCGCTTTGCGCGACGCGCGCAAAATGGGTGCGATTCAACTAGGCATCTCCGGCGGCGAGCCACTGCTGCGCGACGATATCGAAGAAATCGTCGCTGAGGCGCATAAGCTGGGCTATTATAGCAACCTGATTACTTCTGGTGTAGGTTTGACCGAGAAACGTATCCAAGCGTTCAAAGAGGGCGGTTTGGACCATATCCAGCTCTCGATGCATGATATCACCGAAGAGATTAACAACTTCATCACCAATACTAGTACGTTTAAGCTTAAACAAAAAGTCGCGGCGATGATTAAAGGCCACGGTTACCCGATGGTGCTGAACGTGGTGATTCACCGCTACAATATTGGCCACATGAAGCAAATCCTCGAAATGGCAGATGCGCTGGGGGCGGATTACATCGAGTTGGCGAATACGCAGTATTATGGCTGGTCACTGGTCAACCGCAGTCAATTAATGCCTACTAAAGAACAAATCGACGAGGCAGAAAGAATCACCAACGAGTTTCGCGAACGCGTTGGCAGCAAGATGAAAATCTTCTTTGTGGTGCCGGATTACTTTAATGACAGACCCAAAAAATGCATGAATGGCTGGGGTGAGGTCTTCATGATCGTGACGGCAAACGGCGATGTGCTGCCATGTCATTCTGCCCGCTCACTACCAGGGCTGGAATTCCCCAATGTGCGTGAGAATGGCCTGGAGTGGGCATGGAACGAAAGTCCAGCCTTTAATAAATACCGTGGTATGGAGTGGATGAAAGAGCCGTGCCGTAGCTGCGACGAGAAAGAGAAAGACTTAGGCGGTTGCCGTTGCCAGTCATACTTGCTGGCAGGTGATGCTGAGGCCGCAGACCCGGTTTGCACCAAATCCCCGCACCGCCATTTAATAGACGAGGCGATTGCGGATGCACAGAACCCACACTTACGCGAGCAACCTATTATTTTCCGCAACGATAAAAACTCCAAAAAATATGTGGAAGGCGATAAAGAGCGTATTGAACAGTTCCATGCCTTGCCGTAGTATGCCTGTTTAGGCGATTTTTAAGCGGAGGCAGTGGATGCACGAGTCCAGTAAATCTGTCATGCGGCGTTTGCATGATAGTCGGTTTGCAACGCGCTACTTGGTCGGGAACGGCATCGATATTGGCTGTGGCCCGGATTCCATCTTTAACTATCGTGAGCAATTCCCTTTGATGCAAAGTTGCCGTAATTGGGATTTGCCGGACGGCGACGCGCAATTTTTAGAAACTGTTCAAGACGAAACTTTCGATTTCGTCCATTCAAGCCATTGCCTTGAACATATGTGGAATCCACAAGAGGCGTTATATCATTGGCTGCGCGTATTGAAGCCAGGTGGCCATCTGATAGTGATGATTCCCGATGAGGATCTGTATGAGCAAGGTGTTTTTCCTTCCACCAACAATGATGACCACAAATGGACGTTCACTATATTTAAAGAGAATAGCTGGTCTTCACAATCCATCAGCTTGATGAGTCTGCTGGCTGATTTCAGCAGTATTGCCCAGATTCTGAAAATCGAACTGCTGGATGCGACGTTCAGATACGGATTGCCGCGCTTCGACCAGACGCTAACCCCGGTGGGGGAGTGCGCAATTGAGTTTGTGATGCGTAAACTGCCGCAAGTAGAGGTCGCGCGCATGGGGCGTTACCCTGACCCTAGTGTCTAACGCATCAAAAAATATCGCTATCAGCAGCCAAAATCTCGTCGTCCTAGTCTTGGCCGCTCTGGCCGCCTTGGCACCGTTTGCTATTGATACCTATTTGCCGGCTTTTCATGTCATGGCGGCAAATTTAAGCACAACCGATCTGCATATTCAGCAAAGTTTGGCGGTGTATCTGTTGCCTTATGCCATCATGACGCTGTGGCACGGTGCGATTTCCGATGCCATCGGGCGCATCACCACCATCAAATGGGGGCTAGGCATCTTTGTGCTGGCCAGCATCGGTTGTGCGTTCGCGCCTAACGTGGAAACGCTGTGGTTCTTCCGCGCGCTACAGGGCGCGAGTGGTGGGGCGGGCAACACGGTCGCGCGCGCCATGGTGCGCGATCTGTTCGAAGGCCCGCAAGCGCAGCGTGTCATGGCCACCGTGCAAATGCTGTTTGGTCTGGCACCTGCGGTGGCGCCTATCATCGGCGGGTTTTTGCTGGGCTTCCATTGGCAGGCCATCTTTATCTTTCTGGCGCTGTATGCCGCTGTTAGCCTATGGGCGGCAATTGTTTACCTGCCTGAAACCATGCCGCCGCAAAAGCGCATCCCGCTTTCTACAAAAAGCGTGCTGCATAGCTACAAAATCATCTTTAGCGATATGGAATTCGCCAAGCTGAGCATCGCTTTAGGCGCGGTGTTTGCGGCATTCTTTGTGTACGTGCTTGCCAGCCCACAGTTTTTGGGCAAACTGCTCGGTTTCACGCCACAGCAATATGGATACTTCTTTGTTTCTACCGTCACCGGGATGGTGATTGGTTC
>WBZT01000505.1_pt1 | contig 31410 bp, 28 predicted proteins | sample 5204241 | NCBI WGS metagenome assembly WBZT01 (sample SAMN12344358, study PRJNA552823) | activated sludge metagenome | biome: Activated sludge suspended growth; feature: Nitrification reactor; material: Wastewater; isolation source: activated sludge from nitrification reactor of wastewater... | reverse complement strand
CATCATAAGCTATTATACCAACAGCCGAGTGATTGATCTGTGGGGACTTGCAGATATTGACGCCGGAAGGAAAAAAATTGCTGGCAGTTATAATACTGCGGCAATTGATGAAATCACGAAAAAAAATAATGCAGAGCTTGTAATTGTGTATGAACACTGGTTCGATCAGTACGGCGGGCTGCCAAAGGAATGGAAAAAGCTTGCATCGTGGGAGATGACCCGCCCCAATCTTGTTTGCGGCACAACTGCAGTTGATTTCTATGCTCCCCGTTCCGAAGAAGCACAAACGCTCTCCGAAAAATTACAAAAATTCTCAGCCTCCCTGCCATCCTCTGTAAAATATATCCAATATTGAAGATAGCAAAGGGGGCAGCCTGCAGCTTGTCATACCTTCTGCCAAGGCAGACCGGTCTCAGGCAGGTATCTAGACATATATTTTAAATATCGCATTTATATTTAGCACACTAAAAACCTGCAATTGCCCCCTTCAACTATTTCAATAATGAACCTTCATAACAGCTGGACCCAATCCCGTTAGGGATGGAATATTGGTAAAAACAGAACCCCTGTGTTATCCCGTCCCGTACGGGACGGAATGTATGGGTGCAATCTCAATTCTACCCATATCCCGTGCCTACGGCACATGTAATGATCATGACCTCCCGTTTTGTCTGCACCGGCAGTCAGTTAAGCAAGGGGACAAAGTCACGACTTCTAGTCCCCCCTTCCGCTTCCCTGACTGCTTCAGCAGTTACGAAGGGAGGAAGATCGCTAGCAAGTCCGATAGTGAAGATTGAAAAATAGTTTGTAGGATAAGGTAAATTCACAATGGGGTTTGCTTTTGTCGTTGCACACTCATCCGATGACTCAGCTCTCCTTAATACCCAGGTAAACCGTTATCCAAGTCATCGGATGAGTAAAACATGGTAACTCTACAATGGGGGTTTACTTCTATCGTTCCACGCTCAACAGATGAGCAGAATGCTGAATAAAAAAGCCGGGCACGCGGCCCGGCTCAAAAGAAATAAATACCGGTATTGCTTACTTAATATAAACCATCTTCTTTGTCTGTGCGAAGCCTGATGCTTCCATCCGGTAATAATACACACCGCTGCCATGTTCTGATACATCAAACTCAACAGAGTAACTGCCGGCATTCAGTTCCTGTTTAACCGGCTCGCTTACTATTCTGCCGAGAATATCGAACACTGTGATCCTGACAAATCCTGCGGAGGGGATATCGAAATGTATCTGCGTTGTGGGATTAAACGGATTTGGAAAATTCTGCCCGAGAGAAAATTGCTTTGGTATCCCGTTGCCGTTAGAAGTAATTCCGAACGGGCTCCTGGTAATATATACTTTGTAAATCCTGTCATTCGGAAATGTTTGGCTGTTATTGGGGAAAGTTGCGCGTATCCCGCCGAACAAATACCCGATCATTGTTCTGCCTGTCAATGACGCAAGCTTAATTACTCCGTTAGGATACTGCGGTACAGAAGGCTCCATAATGATCACTGAGTTTGTACCTATCAGCGCCGGAAGCTTCAGTGAATGAATGTATTCCGAAGAGCTTCCGTCAGAAGCCCTGGTTAACGTTGAAATATCCTTCACGAAAGGAACGAGTGTATCCATAATAAGTGTATTTGTTGCCTGGTCATGGTAATAAAGGCTTGTACCGCCAATGAATGTAGTGTGCATTTTTCCAGTAAGCGAATCAAACGCCAGGAAGTTTGAGCCTGTGTACTGCATCATCTTCTGCTGGAAAGAGTTATCAAGCGTATAGCCGCTGCCATCTATATACACCGGCTCAAGGTAGGGAAGATCCACGTATGTTTTAAAAACACCGCCGTAAAGTGTGAGGCTTTCAGAGCCGTTTGGTTTGATGGCCTGAACGAAATTATAATCGCGCCTGTGAAATACAGTAGTATCGTAAAACTCGGTATAGTCTGTAATAGAAACCGTGCTGCCGTTATCAGCTATCTTAAATTTCTTAAGGCTGTTTGTATAAACCTGGTTGTTTACGGTCCTGGTGTATTCCCCCCAGAAATTATGTCCGCCCGGAAGATACGTGTATCCCCCCAGTATTTCCATTTCTGCTCCGCAGATCCTGAGCCTTTCATCTGTTACCTGCCGTATATGCGGATCGAGGCTTGTGTTGTTGATTACAGCCTGGATAGTTGCGCTTACATCCACAACGCTTACCACCGGGAACGTGATAAGTGAATCCTTTAGGCTATCGAGTCCGTACCCGCCATTCATATACAGCTTATCGCCATCCTGGTAAAACTGCATGTTCATCGATCTCAGCGGATCGGCTTTACTGATACTGAGTGAGCTGTACAGATTAACCGACCATGTTTGCCCCGTTGAGGGATCAACAACCCAGGCATACCTGTTTTGGTACTTGGGAGGAAAGCTTATGCCAAGAGAGAATCCATGCAGCCCGTTGAACCTGCCCCCGATAAAAAGCCATTTGCCGCCGGACTGCGCAAAGGCGAATGAATGCAGCTTAGGCGCATTAGGCATTAATACCTGTTCAACTTCTATTGTGTAGGGCTGAGCAAAAGTTACATTGCAGAACAGTACAAACAGTAAAAAAAGTTTTAATATTTTCATTTCTTTGTTTTGTTTATGGATCTGAACAGAACAGCAAATCCAGTATATCCAGATGATATAAAGACGTTTTTTATATTGATATGCCCGAAAGCATTGGCTCTTTGACCGGGATTTGAATGTTTCATCACCTCAAATAACGGCAAAGAGCGGTAATTTCTGCAAGAAGCAATTGTCACCAATTATTTTTCCGGTAACACTAAAGCATTTTCCGCAACGGTGTTATTATTCCGCCAAGAGCTGCAGAAGCTCTCTTTTTTCCGTATTGTAGATCTCCCATCTTAACTGAAATATACCTCCTGCCAGCAGATAAAAATTCCTGAATCCATACCCGTGCATTTTTTCAGCAAATTCATATAACTCATCATGCATCATGATATCATAAAGTATTATCCTCTTATCTTTATACAAATCCAGCTTATCTTTGCTGATATCAGTAAGTGGTATATTAACTGCGTTCTTCAGCCGCCCTGCGTTTTTCCATTCGGTTGTATCCGTACCGGTAAACTCGGTTACCGTCCTTACATCTATAATAACAGTATTTGTATCTTTAGAGGCTTCAAGAAGTTCAGCAGGCAATATCACTTCATATTTTGTCTTCAGGATCTCTCTTTCCCCGGCCGGAACATATCCTGTCAGGTTATCCAGTCCAAAAAGTAAAATGCTGCTGTTATAACCAATACTTGCCAGGTACTCAGCCGCAACGGGCGCCTCTTCCCCGTAGTTATCAAACAATATAATGTTTTTATCTTTAATAAGTAAATGCAGATTGTCCCGGATTCTGTCATAAGGAATATGCAGCACATTGTTTATTCTTCCAAATGAATTTTCCCGTTCATCTGCAGAAATTCCGTCATATACACTGTCGGGCCGTACATCAATATACTGCAAGTCCGTGTTTCCTGTGTTTTTAATAAAAAAATACGGCGAAACAACGCTGTATTTCAAGTTTGAACTGTAATATTTTTCCCTGTCGGGAATCTCCCCCGGCGGCAGTGAATTCAGATACGATAACCCCCCATTAATACTGATCACATTGGCAAAGCTGCTATCTGCCAATTGTTTTGCAAGCAGCCGCGATCTTCTGCTGTGGCTGCAATATAAATAAATAGTATCGTTCTTGTGTTTAAGATATTCAGGGTAATAAGTCCCGAATTCAAAAAAATCCGTTTCAATTGCTCCTTTGAGCTTCCCCTGGTTATAAGATCTATATTGGGATGTGTCGGATCTTTCTCCGGGCGTTCTTATATCAAAATATACGAGTCCGGGGTTTTGATTCAGCCGTTCAAAAAATTCCTGCCATGAAATAGTCCGGTAAGCCTTGTTATCCAGATTAAAATCCTGGGAGTTTGCCCTGTAACAAAGCAATGATACGAGTATTAAAATTATTCCGTATTTCATTTGGATGCTTATATTATCAATTGGCAGAATCATTCACAATGGTTCTGCGGAGATATTTTAGAATTCAGTTTTAACTGATAAATAAAAATTCCTGCCCGGCCTTGGTATCTTAAGCCAGTCAAGGTGCTCGTAATAATTCCTGTCGAAGATATTTTCCACGCCTGTATCAACAGTAAGAAATTTTAGCAGCTTCGCGGATAGTCTCAGGTTGAATACAGCGTACGAAGGTGTTGTTGATTCGCCATAGGCTTCGTTAATCTTATTCTGTTTTGCCGCCCAAACAGCTTCGGTCTGCAGGCGGTAGCTGCCTTTTGTATAGCGAAGAGAAAGCGTTCCCATAAGCGGCGGAACCTGCGGCAGGTATTTGCCACTGTTATCTTCTCCGTATGAATACTGGATAGAGCCAATGGCATTGAATCCCGCCGGAAGCTCCGCCTCCAAAGATGATTCAAAACCCAGCATCCTGGCCGAAGGTATGTTGGAATAAATCTTTACGCCGTTTGCGCCTTCCGTCATCGGTGAAAGGGAGGGGTCGATAACTCCAGCGATGTAATCTTTGAAGAAATAGCCGAAGAGCGATAGCCCTGCTTTTATTTTACCGGCTGAACCCTCAAAATTAATTTCAACCTGGCTTGCGTTCTCGTTTTTTATATACGGATCACCAACATAATCATAGGCGTCTATCCGGTTAAAGATATAAAACGCATACTGCTCGGATGTTGAAAGCGAACGTTTACTGTTTGAATAATTCAAGCCGGCTGTGAATTTTTCGCTTAAATAAAATTTTATGCCAGAAAAGAATCCGCCGATAAAACGGTCATCGCTGCCTTTAAAATCAGGATAAAAGACCTTTATCTCTCCCAGTCCAAGCTTGTCTTCAATACTTGAGCTGTTAAAAGCGGCCCAAACGCCCGCAAGAATTTTAGTCTTCCTGCCGATCATTTTTTCGCCGCCAACTGAAGCTGTATATTCACTTTTCATGATATCCGGCCATGTAAGCATGAACATAGGCGCGGCATTTGGCGCGTACATTGTCATTTCAGCTCTCTCGGTGGTGAAAACAGATTCAAGCTTTGCGTTAACTTTCAGATCTCCCCATTGCAGCAGCGTACTCAGATTTGCGCCCCCGGTCTTTGTCCACCCCGGCATATCCATCTTAATTGTATTGCTCCTGTGAGAGTCATCCATAATATGAGTGATTGCGTTGTAGTACAGACCGGCCTCAATAGTTTTTACTGATCCAAACGGGTTTTCTAATTTAAACACCGCTCCAGTGATAAAAGCCTCGGCAGATTTAACATCCATTGTAAGCGCTGGATAGCCAATATCCCATGCATAATCATAAAGGAAGTCAACTTTCGCGCTAAACTTACTTCCAGCCTTAATGATGTGGGATGTTGTTATGTTAAATTTGTTATAACCCGAGTATGGTACCTTCTCACCGCTGCCGGTTCTGTAATCTTTGTTTTGTTTATATACAAAACTTATCACAGAGCCATACACTGGCGTATTAAGGTCAAAAAGCGCCTCAACTTTCCGTGCGTCTGATACTGTCATATAACCCGCGGTAAGCTCACCTTTAAAGCCTGTTTTGCTTTTTAAAACCGGTTCCTTCAGCCGGAGATCGATAGCAGCAAAGTTGCCGCTTGTTTTTTCCGGATTAAAAGAACCTTTGGTCAGTGAAATACTGCTCAGGTTATCTGTTTCCGCGTACGATGTTACCGGGTCCATTTTATCAGTGCAAGCGCAGGTAATTTTCATTCCATTGATAGTTACCCCTGTTCTTTCGCTGTTCATCCCCCGCACAACAGGTTCCGAAGCGAAATTTCCGCGCCTTGTAACAGTTACACCCGGCGCCTTGGAGACCAGCTCATCTATAGTATTGAGCTGTGAAGTGATGTAGAAATGATCAAGGCCTCCTGTTTCGATCAGCGAGCCTGTTACGTTTATTTCTTCAGTGGCTGTCAGCCGCTCTGCCATGCGGATGTTCAGGTATCCGGCAGAATCGGCGGTAATACTGATGCTTTCGTAACCAAGCCTTTTTACTGTAAATCTAACCGGGAACAGCTTCACAGGGATCTTCAATACAAACTTTCCCTCATCAGAAGTTACCGCGCTGTATTTTGCTCCCGGGCTGCTGAGAATTACATTCTCAAGCGGTTCAGCGGTTTGCAGCGAGTTAACCGTGCCCTCTATTAAGTATGTATCAGACTGTGAGTAAATGCTTGCAGATGAGATCAGCAGGCAGAATATCACAGCGAAAATTTTATATGTTTTCATCGGAGTATTTTTAAATGCTGCCCGTTTAACAGGCAGCATTATTAACAAAAGATCCAAACCGAAGCATGACTTCAGAATAACAGGTCAAAATAAGTTGAATCTGTCTGCCCATTCTTATGCAGGTAAACCTTGATCTGCCAGTCGCCTGTCATTGTAAAGTTTACATCGCCGTTATAGTGCCCCATTCCGATGTGTGATGGGTCAACATTATTCGGTGAGCCGTGTCCCATCGAAGGCATCCACGGATAAATGGTGGCTGTATATGAAGAATCGGCAGGGAAGCTCATCATGCTTACGCGTTTATGCAGCGTGAATTCGAAATCATTGATACCTACAACAGGGCTACTTGGCTTTACATATGATAAATAAAGCCTGGTGCTGTCACCTGTCATAATTGATTTGAATTTCGTCGGGTTATCTGCCACAGAAAGATCAAAGCTTGCCGTTCCTTCCGGTTCACCGGGCGCGCTGTGGTTATGCACCATCACATCAAGCGTCCAGGGCATCATGCCGTCTGATGGCATTATGAATACAACCGCGCATGGAAACTTCCCGTCAACCGCGTTTTCGCTTGCCGGATTTTCATACGGAGCGGAGTGTGACATCATGCCCATGTTCATTTCAGGCATTATCATTACATGTGAATCAGTTATCAGTGTACCTGTGGCTGAATCATACAGCACAACGTAAAGCTTATTGTATCCTGTTTTCAGCGAGTCTGATGCATATAAAGCAACTATGGCTTTTGAGCCGGTTGCATAAGCGGAATCAACTTTTATCAGCCCGCTTAATCCGGGACCGTTTGGATCGTTGTTTGTGATAACGTCGGAATCTGAACAACCGGATACATAGAGGACAAGCGCAAGCAATAGCGCTCCCTTAAGGAAAAGCGTTTTCATAAAAAACCTTTCTTTTAAAATGAATTATTTAATTTATCTGAACTTTTAAACGAAAGGTTCTGCTTTTGGAGGATGGAAGATACTGCCTTTGAAATTGGATGTGAGGAATAACTGGTCGGTTATAATATTTTTGAGCTTTTTGTAACTCGTGTTCTTGTATCCGAAATTGGCAGGAAAATATTCCTGGATCTTGATCTCAGTGCTCTTCTTCTCTTTCTCAGGGATCATCGGAGAGTTCTCTTCTGTTTCCTTCTCGATCTGCTTGTTCAGGTAACAACAAGCCTTGCAGGTTTCAGTCTTTTTTTCGCAGACTGCTTCGGTCAGCGCTTCCCTGTTAAGATAAAATAGCAAATAGTAGGATAGTTCAAAATTGGTTTGCAGGCCAAGTATGAACAGTATAAGAAAAACCGTGAATTTCAGTAAGATATTCTTCAATCTGAAAAAAGTGAATACAAATATATGTGAACTGAGAACAATTAAAAAATACTAAATCAATCGTGCTTCCTAATTAACATAAAAATATATATTTCGGCTGTAGGATATTTACAATTGTGAATTCGCTTCTATAGTTACCCGCTCATCCGACTCAACTTTTTTTTAGGCGCTAGCTCCAATCCCGTTAGGGATGGAATATGGGTAAAAACAGAAACCCCCGTGTTATTCCGTCCCGTACGGGACGGAATAGAAAGAGGCATCCCGGTTCTACCCATATCCCGTGCCTACGGCACTGTGAAACATCATGACCTCCCGCTTTGACTGCACCGGCAGTCAGGAAAGCAAGGGGGACAAAGGCTCGGCTTCTAGTCCCCCCTTCCGCTTCCCTGACTGCTTCAGCAGTTACGAAGGGGGGACGATCGCTTGCAAACCTGAGGCGAAGATTGAATGATAATCTTTCGGCTTGCTGAGAATTACAATGGGGGTTCGCTTCTATCGTTACCCGCTCATCCGACGACTCAACTTTTTTAAGTCCTCAGGAATCTATTTTTCCCAGTCATCATACGATTTATCTTTCAGATGAGCATTCCGGACGCTCAAAAATTCTTCCTGTTAAATATCCGCCTGGCGGCTAAAGCCGGCAACGCTGCCCACAGCATTAAAAATACGGCTGAGTACAGCATCCCGAATCCGCTGCCAAAAAACTGCTGCAGCGATGCTCCGGTATATCCCATTAACGCAGATACATCCATTTTAAGAAGTATCATTATCCGCGCAAGGTCAACGGGATTTAACGCTGAAACAACAATTGTTGCTTTTTCAAGCGGGTACTGGCTGAAAGCAAAATAACCGGCCAGAACAAGAGCATCAAATATCACTGCCATGTAAAACCATACAACCAGAGAGAATCCGATACCCTTGGCTTTATCTTTATAGATCACCGAACCAAGAAATGCCAGTCCGCAAAAAACAAATGTAAGCATCACTCCGCTAAGCAGAAGGTAGAACGCAGTTTCGCCGGCGCCGTAAATGAACAGCGGCAGCCCCGCGCCGAGCGTGAATCCCCCGGCGAGCGTTAATGAAAGCCCGGCATACTCTGCCCAGAAAATATTTTTTCTTTCAACCGGCATTGCCAGCACCATCTCCATAAATTCCCTGCTGTTGTAAAAATGTATCGTGCCGAAAATTATGCTTACAAGAGGTACTATAAGCAGAACTACATTCAGCAGGCTGATAACGGCTTTCGAAGCATCTTTGCCGGTATAAATAATGCCGAACGAAATCAAAAACAGAAGAACGGTATATACTATTATCATCCTGCTTCTCAGCATATCATAAACAACGTATTTCAGAATTTTCAGTGTTGTCATTTCAGCTCTGCGCCTTCCTCTATTAGTGATGCAATAGCCCTGTTCAGGCTGCCTTGCCCGGTTTGTTCATATAACTGCTGCTTTGTGCTGCTGAAACAGATCTTTCCTTCAAGCATATAAATTATCCTGTCGGCTATCGCCTCCGCTTCGCTTATAATGTGGCTGGTAATGATTATCAGCCTGCCATTTTCCTTTTCGGATACTATCTTGTTTTTAACTATCTCGCTTGATACAGGGTCAAGCCCGGCGGTAGGCTCATCCAGGATAATAATATCCTGAGAGAACATGAACGCTATTGCGCAGCTTACACGCTGTTTAGTGCCGCCGGAAAGCGTTCCGATCTGCATGTCATGTATTTTTTTCAGGTTCAGTTTTTCAGCCAGCTCGTAGTCATATGTGCAGTGATTACCGCGAATATCCTTCAGCATGGCAACTATTTCACGCACTTTCAGATGCTCGGGGAAGCAGCTATACTGCGGCATATAGCCGATGTTCTTCCTGTAAGCAGAATCTCCGTTCACTCGTTTGCCCATTACATCGATCGTTCCGCTATCAGGCTTCACAAGCCCGAGAATGCTCTTCAGCATTGTGGTTTTCCCGGAGCCGTTCGGACCCATCACAGCGCATACGCTTCCTTTAGGAAATTCCGCGCTCACTCCTTTTAATGCTTCAGTCTTCCCGTACCTTTTAACCAAATTCTCTATCTGTATCATTTCGTTTTACACTATTTACTCTTTACACACTCTACACTCTACACTCTACACTCAATTCACTCTATACACTCTATACACTCTATTCACTCCACTCAATCACTGCACTTCGTTGTGGACTTATTCCACCCTGTTCATCCTCGGTGTTTCGTCTATTAATGATTCAGGAATAAAAACCGGCACTACTTTTTCGGCAGCATCAAGGATATCCACAATGAAGCTCCTTAGCAGGAACACGGCTTCGGGTGTCTCTTCAACTATTTTGCTGAATAAACTCACAGGCCTGTATGGCACATCACCGGTACCGTCTTTGTTCATATCGTACCCGCGGTATTTATCCCAGTAATTGCCGGTAAAAAGATTTGCATTCCTTGAGCTGTTAGTGGTAATATCAAATGTATTTATGATGAAATTGTTCTCTTTAATGGTATCATCTGTGCAGTTGCCCAGAATTTTGCAGGCATAGCCATTGGCTGTAAATGTATTGCGGCTGATATTCAGCCGCGTGCCGCCTTCGGAGTAGATACCAACCGTGTTAGCTGTGAACCTATTTCCGGATATATAGCTATCGGTAATATCCTTCAGCAGCAGGCCGTATGAATTTGCGCCCCAGTTGTTTTCAAACCGGTTGTTTATCATCTTCACATGCTTAGTGTACATTACCGCAACGCCTGCGCCGTTCTGGCTGAAGACGTTGTTTTCATAGTCACAATCATTGGAGAACATGAAATGTAATCCGTAACGCACGTTGTTAAAGGCCGAGTTGTTTTTCACGGTGCTGCCGGTTACAAACTCAAAATAAATTCCGTCCCTGTGCCCGGTAACGGTGTTATTGCTTACTGTGATCCCCGAGCACTTCCATAAATGAATTCCGTTGCCTGAAGAGCTTTCAGTCACGGCGTTGCTGGTTGCTTCATTATAAAGCACACTGCTTTGAGTGCAGTTGGCAAGGTATATGCCGAAATAATTGTTCACCAGCTTGTTTGCCTGTATAGTACAGTGCTTGCTGTTTTCTACCCTTACTGCAGCGTAGTCTTTCATCCCGCTATAGCCTGAATTATTTATATAGAATCCTTTTATGGTAACGCTGTCAGATCTAACTATAATTATCTCGCCTTTAGCAAGTCCGTCAATAACCGGGTAACCTTCGCCTCTTAGCTCGATAGGTTTGGTGATAAGTATCTCTGATTCCTTATACAATCCCTCTTTGACGGTTATCCTGTCCCCCGGGGCTGAGTTCTGCACTGCCAGCCTTATGCTCTGGCCGGGAAACACCGTGATCTCTTCTGCCTTTATCAACCCGAGGCTCATTGTAAGGAGTAATAGTATTTTAGCTGTTAACTTCAATTTATTTGTATTCTTCTTTTCCCCTACCTGCAGTTAACCTGCATCATATAACTTGTAATCTGCAACCTGTATCCTGTAACATGCAACCTGCAACCTACAGCCTGCAACCTACTTTACCTTAAACTTCGCAAGCAGTTCATCCCATGTCTTAAGCTCGCCGCCGTATTGTTTCTGCATGGCTTCAGCATCTGCTTTGTTTGAATAGCATGAAAGGTTCGCGCCCATCGGACTTGGCAGTTTTTCGGAAATAAAGTATGATGCGTTCAGCGCATTTGTAAGCTGTTTCGGATTAGCCGCATCCACAACATAAAATCCGGAAGCGTCTTCATAGCTCACGTTGCCAAGGCTTAAAGCATTCATCATACACTCCGCACCGTCATATTTGTAGATCTTCCCTTTTTTGGTAACTATTTCCGCGCCAAACTTCACTTCCGAAATATTCATCCTGCAAAGTGCGCACTGGTCTGTGCCAAATTTTATTTCTTCGGGTTCGGTATTACATGCGCCGGCAATTAATAGCATACTTAATACTGAACACAATAACATAACCCTGTATTTATATATCTTTTTCATTATCGTAATATTTATTCTTAACCGCTGCGGTGTGTTTTTGTGATTTCCCTTTTTCTGTTCCGAACAGCAGCGATATAACAGCCGCGAGCCCGGCACCGATAACAATATAGCCGCCGGTATCGGGGTAAGAGTGAGCCACAAAGTTCAATAATTGTTCACTGCCGATCAGCGGAGGCTGGTAGCTCATTCCCGGCACAATTATTGCAGCAGTCGGATCCAGGTCATGCCCATAGTCATATTCCCAAAGGTAAAAATCGACGCCACCTGCTATTCCGGCAATAAGAAACACTGCAGCAAATACGGCAAGAACCTTTTTCCTTCCGGCTGCCCCGGTGATAACACCGAAAGCGATCAGAACTGCCAGGATGTAAGGCATTATAGTAAGCTCTTTGATTGAGTCCGGTTCGATCTTCTTCATGCCGATGTAATGATTCAGCCCGTTGATCGTATTCAGGTCGCCGGTAATTTTATTGATCCAGATCTTCATGCCCAGCCCTTCGGGATACTGCGGCGCTTCGAGGTCAATTGACCATATCGGTGTAAAGTAGGCTGCTATCATTGCAAGGGAACAAACTAAAACTGCGATCCTTGTTATCTTCTTCATTTTTTTATCCCGCCTTATCCCCCTCCCGTTTTTCAGAGAGGGGTTAGGTGCGGGCTTTATTCTTTTATTTTGAACCTGTCTGAAACTTTATCTGTACGTTTGCATCTTTTGGCTGTACCCTTATATAACCCTGCATTTCCTGGTGAAGCGCGCTGCAGAAATCAGTGCAGTAGAACGGGTAAACTGTTGCGGTTTGAGGTTCCCAAGTGATGGTCTGAGTTTCGCCGGGCATTATAAGCATCTCTGATGTGTTATTACCCTTCACAGCGAAGCCGTGCGGAATATCCCAATCCTGCTCCATGTTTGTCACATGGAAAAATACTTTATCGCCAACCTTTACACCTTCAATATTATCAGGGGTAAAGTGTGATCTTACCATTCCAACATAGACATGCACTTCATTTCCCTTGCGTTCAACGCGCGCATCGTTAACAGATTTGATCGCATAAGGATGTTTGTTTTCATCAAGCTTGAATATTTTTACAGAATTTTTTATCAACATATCTGCCTGGATTCCCTGCGCGTAATGCGGCTCGCCTATTGTCGGGAAATCCAGCAGCAGTTTCATCTTCTCGCCGGATATATCATACAACTGTGCTGATTGTGTCAGCTCAGGTCCGGTTGGCAGGAAGCGGTCTTTAGTGATCTTATTCATTACAACAAGGTATTTGCCCCATGGCTTCTTGCTGTCGCCGCCCGGGATCATGATATGACCCACCGAGTAGAACGATGGCGCCCTGTCAACAACCTCAAGCTTCTTAATATCCCACTTCACAACTTCGCTTGATACAAACATAGATGTGTAAGCAAAGCCTTTGTCATCAAACTCTGTATGCAGCGGACCCAGGCCGGGTTTCTGAACTTCGCCATGAAGCGCAGTTTCGTATTTTATTACCGGTATTCCGGCTACATCGCCATCAAACTCTTTATTCTCTATCGCCTTCAGCATCTTTGCAAATGAAAATACGGGGATAACCGTCGCAAGCTTTCCGCCGCCGATGATATACTCACCGCTGGGATCAACGTCCGCGCCGTGCGGTGATTTCGGGCAGGGTATGTAATATATCATGCCGGGGCAATCCTTGGGATCGAGCATCTTCACTGATTTCAGCACTTCGCTTTTTGCTGTGTGTGTTGCTTCATCGTAAACATTGTGATAAAAATCACTTGCTTTATCAGTTGCTTTGCCCTGCTTCAGATACTCTTCAGCTTTTTTCCAGTTAACAGCCATGATGAAATCCTTATCCTTCTGGCTTGCGTTAACTTCAAGCAGCGTGTAAGCTTCTTCGGTGTTGTAGCATGAAAAGAAGAACCAGTCGTGTGATGGCCCTTTTCCGGCATGGCTTAAGTCGTAATCAAAAGGAGGTGTCATTATCTGAAAATCAACATTCATGTTCCCGCTTTGTGGATCTATCTTAACGAAGCTTATTGTTCCGTTGAATTTTTCCCTGTATGAGTCTATTGTTACATCAGGCTCTTTTATAGGAATACTGAACCTTGTGCCGCAAACCACATATTCCGAATTCTCGGTGATAAATGGCGATGAATGGTTGCCTGCGCTGTTGGGTATCTCAAGAATTTCCGCAGTGCGGAATGTCTTCAGGTCAATTCTTGCCAGCCTTGGGGTGTTGTTGCCGTTCAGGAATATCCACCTGCCGTCCGGCACACCGTCTGTCATAGAGAGCTCTGAATGATGCGAGTCATCCCATGGAATAAAACCATGCGATGTCATAAGCATTGGTTTAGTTTCCTCGGTATATCCCCAGCCCTTTTCAGGGTCAACCGAAAACACAGGGATAACCCTGAACAGCCTGCCTGAGGGTAAGCCGTAAACCGCAAGCTGCCCGCTGAATCCGCCGGAAATGAATGAGTAGAACTCATCATATTTGCCCGGCGCAACATATACTTTATTTGCAGCGTCTTCGCTCATGTTAAGGGTTGTGGTGCCTTCCTTTTTGCCGCATCCCGCTGCCAGCAGAGCGGTAAATACTATGGCTAAGATGAGTGCCGCGGTAATTGGCGGCAATGCTGCTGAATTGAACGCTGTATCTAATATTTTTCTGAATGATTTCATTTTATTCTTTCTCCCGGATGGAAATATATTTTTCTATGCTGATAGTTGTTTTTCATTAAAATTACTGCGGATTAACTTTGCCTTCATCAACTGCGCGGAAGTATTCAAGAATAGCCCTTGCATCATCCTGTGTTACATCCTGGAATGTCATCTGTATCAGGTACTGCGCGAAAAGTTCTTTCGAGGTCTTATCTTTCTGAGTCATTTCAAGCGGATTCAGTATCTGGTTCATTATCCATTCGGGTCTTCTGCGTTTTGTCACATCTTTAAGCGGAGGTCCCACAAGCCTTGTGCCGAACTTATGGCATGCAACACACTTCGTGTTGAATATCTGTTCGCCCTTTGAATACAAAGCAGCATCAACCGGCGCAAGCTTCATTTCTTCCTTAACCGGTCCCACGCCAAACTCTTCGCTTTTGCCGCAGCCGCTCCATATAGTAAGGCCTAAAATCGCGAACATTATTACTGCCGCCGCCGTGAATTTATATCCTGTTGCTTTCATTTTGTTAAAGTTACCTTTCAATTATTTTCTATTTTTTTATAGTTTTGTTTAGTTTATAGCCGCAAATGTCCTGTTCATTTTTGCTTCAAGCTCAGCCGCTTTGGGAAACAGGATATTGTTTTCAAGGTGTACATGCATGTGAAGATCGTTCTCAAATTCCTGCAGCTCATTGTAAAGCACCCGGAAAGTGGCGCATGCATCCGCGGACGGGGTGTATGAATTCGTAAGCGTGTTGATTTCCTTCATCAGCAGCCCGGCATTATCGTGTTCTGCTTCCATCATCCTTATGGGATTTTCAACCGTGCCAAATGGCGCAGCGGGAATTTCAAGGGTGTTCTTCAGTGCAAAGCACATTTTTTTTATGTAAGGGAAAAGCATTTTTTCTTCCTTCGCCATGTGGTCAAGCAGTTCGTTCTTCAGCTCGGTGAAATAAGCCTGTGCCAATGCCGTTTCAGGGTGGCGCTCACCATGAGCGTTGACAACTTTTTGAAGGTGATGTTCAATGGTAGAAATTGAGTTAGTAACATAAGTATGGTGATTGTTAATAATGTACTCCACAAGGAAATCAGGCTCCCAGTTCTGATAGTGCGCGTTTATGTCGTTAATGTCTTCTATCATCGCAAGATCTGCAAGAACTTTATCAGCATCCACATTCTTTTCTTTACATGCAGTTTCTATTGATTTTTTCCCGCCGCAGCAGAAATCCAGTCCATAGCTTTCGAATACTCTTGAAGCGCGGAAGTTCTTCGCAACAGTTTCGCCAATTTTGTTTTCTTTTTTTACCAGCATTTTATAATTCCTTTGCAATTATTTAGAATTCTCTTTCTGATACAAAGTTATCCTTAATAAATGCCAAACCCTTTGACATAAGTCAAACCCGAAAATTTAAATTGTATATAGCTGTTTATTAATGATATAAAGGGTTGGATATATCAATCCGGTGAATTTCCAATGGCTTACGGGGATTTTCGAACTGAACTATCCTCCTTCCTTTTAAACTACGCAGGCAACCAGGAAAGCAAAAAGGGAACAATTCCAGCATATGTTTCCCCTTCCGATAGTACTTCATTCCGGCCTATGCAAAACAGCCGGTACAGAACTCTGAGAACGCCACAATAAAAGCAAAAATCTGTTTGAGGCGAAGCCGAGTTATTTTTGCGCCTATTGCGTTCTCAGAGTTCAGGCTGGTTTGCAGTAGCCGGCGATTTTTCTTTGGTTACTTTCTTTTGATCGCTCAAAAGAAAGTAACAGAACCAATCCATGCTGCCATGAGGGTGGTTTCTATCATTACCCACTCATACGACGACTCATCTCTTCGTAAACTTTAGACCCAATCCCGTAAGGGATGAAATACTGGTAAAAAAAACAGTATTACTACAAACAGCAATTAAACACAGACAGGTCACGAAGTGCTATTCTAAATGTCTGTGCTACTGCCTACAGGCTGGATCCTGAATCCTTCCGAATCGCAAGCTCTAATCCCGTTAGGGATGAAATACTGGTAAAAAAAACAGTATAACTACAAACAGCAATTAAACACAGACAGGTCACGAAGTGCTATTCTAAATGTCTGTGCTACTGCCTACAGGCTGGATCCTGAATCCTTCGGAATCGCAAGCTCTAATCCCGTTAGGGATGAAATATTGGTAGAAACAGAACCCCCTGTGTTTTCCCGTCCCGTACGGGACGGAATAGAAAGAGGCATCCTGGTTCTACCCATATCCCGTGCCTACGGCACCAGGAAATATCATGACCTCCTGCTTTGTCTGCACCGGCAGTCAGGAAAGCGGAAGGGGGGACGATCGTTCTCAAGCCGATAGCGGAGATTGAAAGATAATCTTTGGGCTTGCTGAGAATTACAATGGGGGTTTGCTTCTGAAACATAAACCCCCGACAAAAATTCACGATGGAAAACAATTTAGTTTCAATTAACACTTAACGAATACTGAAATTATCCTCCCCCCTTTTAAAAAGCAAAAGGGGGGACAAAGGCCAAGCTTCTATCCCCCCTTCCGCTTCCCTGACTGCTTCAGCAGTTACGAAGGGGGGACGATCGTTCTCAAATCCGTTAGCGGAGATTGATAAATAATCTTGAAGAATGGAAAATTTCTGATGGGGGTTTGCTTCTATCGTTACACACTCATCCGATGACTCAACTCTCCCAAATCCTGAAGAAATATATTTTCTCAGTCATCGGATGAGTAAAGATAAAGGCTCGGCTTCTTGTCCCCCCTTCTGCTTCTGAGAAGGGGGGACGAGCGTTCTCAAAGCCGACAGTGAAGATTGATAAATAATTTGCGGCTTTGGAAAAACTAAGATGGGGGTTCACTTCGAAAAACAAACTCCCAATGAGTTGAACAAATGCTTTCGAAAAAACGATGTGCCCGTAAATAGAGAATCCCGCTTGCGCGGGAATAATTATTTTTCTTTGCTTCACACTGCCGCAGTTCGTAATCCGGCGGGATCCTTAATAACTATCTTCCTGCCGTCAACATCGATAAACCCTTCATCCTGCAGCTTCTTCAGCGTACGTGAAAGCGTCTCGGGTATCGTTCCAAGATATGCCGCAAGGTCATTCTTACTGATGGCAAGCGAGATCTCGCTGCCGCTTCGCGGCGCATCAAGCTTATCACTTTCTTTAACTAAATATCCTGCAACACGTTTGGTAACATCTTTAAGAGTCAGCTCTTCTATGTGGTGATTCAAATGCCGGAGCCTTCTTGCGAATCCGGATACCATTTTGATACATATCTTTGAATCGCTCTCAAGAAGCTGGCGGAACTTACGCGCGGGAACAAGTATCACATTCGTGCCGTCTTCCAGCGCCATTGCGTTTGCAGGATAGCGGTAAGTTTCTTCGAACTCTTCCCCGAAATTTTCGAACAGCGGCACTTCGGCAAAGGTATTCGGCGGCGCTATCAGGTGCAGAATATGTTCGCGGCCATCGCGCGATATTTTATATACCTTAACAAGTCCGGCTGTTGTAATATAAAATCCAAGGTAGGGCTCTGTATCGAAAAAAATGTTGTCGCCCTTGTTGAATGTCTTAAGTTTGACGATGGACGAGATCCTTTCAATTTCATCATCATTGAGTCCTGAAAATATGTATACTTTTTTTAGATTATCGCTTATCATATCCACAAAATTACATATAAAATTGAAATTAAAAAATTTGATAACAATTCTAAGTAGTATATTCAGGCTAATGAGCGGATTTAGATAAATGTTGATTAATTCAAAAATTATGTAGAACTTTCCGCTATACAAATGGAAGATCTAAAGAAAAGTATTCTTAAAACACTGCTTTATTACGATATTTTCGCGCATCCGCTGCGGCCGGAGGAGATCTATGCGTTCCTGCCGCGAAATTCAATTTCACTGGATGTGGTAAAGCAATACCTGCGTGAGCTTACAGGCACCGAAGGCACCCCGTTTGGAGAAAAGGACGGCTACTACTACATAAAGCCTTCGGTCGAAAATATTTCAAGCAGGCTGAAGAAGGAAGAGTACTCTAAAAAAATGTGGAAACGGGCTCAGCTTGTTACACATCTGATTAAGCGCTTCCCGTTTGTTCGCGCGGTTATGATAACGGGCAGCCTTTCGAAGAACAGCAGCGATGGCTCAAGCGACCTGGATTTTATGGTGATTACCAAATCCGGCAGGCTGTGGATATCGCGCACCCTGCTTATGCTTTTCAAAAAGCTGTTTCTCTTCAACAGCTATAAGTATTTCTGCATAAACTATTTTGTGACCGAAGACAGCCTTGAGATAGAGGATAAGAATATTTTCTCTGCTACCGAGGTTGCTACCGTTAAATTCATGTACAACAGCGGACTTCTGGCAAGATTTCTCGAGGCAAATAACTGGATCCGAAGCTACTTTCCCAACTATGTGCTGTGTGACCCAATGCTGCATGCGCCGGGCTGCAGGATAAATGATTCAACCAGCATAATTCAGCGGATGCTTGAGCTGCCGTTTGCGGGATGGATAGGAAACCGGCTCAACACCATGCTGATGCAAAACACCATAAAACACTGGAACCGCCGTTATGCGCACGTGCCCGAGGCTGAAAGGAACCACATGTTCCGCTCAACTCCCGGTGTATCCAAAACTCATCCCGGTAACATGCAAAAACGTATATTGGGAATGTATGACCAAAAGCTTGCGGAGTTCGATCTGCATTAATCCCTTTAACATTTCGGCCTGCGTATGTTACCCGAAACTTTGTGATTATCTTTGTTTTTAGTTCCTGAATATTTCAGTTCAACTTGTAAACTGATCAACAAATAAACTATTTAACTGTTTAACCATTTAACTGTTTAACCATTTAACTATTTAACCATTTAACCGATTAACTACTTAACCGATTAACTAATTAACCGATTAACATTGACCGATGTTTTATTAGCAAATACATATTTCCTTAAACATGATCCGAAGGAATACCGGAACATGAACTTGTATGCTCCGCTTGGCACGCTTTACGCAGCGGCACATGTTCAGGAGAAGGGATATACGGCTGCGGTGTTTGATACAATGCTTGCGGATTCAGAAGAGGACCTGCGGGCATCGCTGGAACAACACAAGCCGAAGTATATGGTGATATATGATGACACGTTCAACTATCTCACCAAGATGTGCCTAACCCGCATGCGCGAAGCGGCATTCCGTATGAGCGAAATTGCTAAAGATTTTGGCTGCACTGTGATAGTCTCCGGCTCTGATTCCGTTGACCACCTGGAAAAATATTTCCTGCATAAAGTTGATTATGCCATCTGCGGTGAAGGTGAGCAAACCCTGGGTGAGCTTCTTGATCATTTGAACAAAACTCCCGGTACTAATGAGTTGAAGGATATCTGCGGACTCGCTTACATGGAAGGCGGCATAATAAAACGCACCGCACCAAGGAAGGTACTGAAGGAGCTTGATACACTACCATATCCCGCATGGGAGCTGATCGATCTGAAAAAGTACCGCGAGCTGTGGCTTAAACATCACGGCTATTTTTCTATGAATCTGGTTACTACCCGCGGATGCCCGTTCCACTGCAACTGGTGCGCGAAGCCGGTGTACGGCCAGGTTTACAATTCACATTCACCTGCATATATTGCCGGGCAGATCAAGCTGCTGCGTGAAAAATATTCGGTTGATCACATCTGGTTTTGCGATGATATTTTCGGGCTTAAGCCCGGCTGGGTGGCGAAGTTCGATGAAACTGTGAATAGCCAAAATGTTCGTACTCCATTTAAATGCCTTTCCCGCGCCGACCTGCTGCTTAAGGAAGATAACATATCGCATCTTGCCGGAGCGGGGTGTGAATCAGTCTGGATGGGCGCTGAATCCGGCTCGCAGAAAATACTTGACGCAATGGATAAGGGCACAACCGTTGAGGAAATTTATGAAGCAACCCGCCTGCTGAAGAAACACGGCATCAAAACATGTTTTTTCCTGCAGTTCGGTTATACAGGCGAAGCGATGCCGGAAATAAACGCGACAATTAAAATGGTTAATGACCTCATGCCGGATGATATTGGTATTTCGGTATCATATCCCCTGCCGGGCACAAAGTTTTATGACAGGGTTTCTTCGCAGATGAAGAAAAAACATAACTGGGAGCTTAGCGATGATTTTGAAATGATGTTCGACGGAACTTATTCAACTGAATTCTACCGCGTGCTGCACACCCGCGTGCATAAGGAATACCGCACCCGCCAATTGCTTCATGAACCCTTAAAACGGTTCACCTCACTCTGGAAACTGCCCGCGTACGCCGCGGGGTGGCTAACAAGCTCTAGGAAATTGAAATCATTGGCATAAATCCCCGCGAACATAACCGATAGCCCCAACGGGGCGAAATATAATAACGACCGGCGAAACATCATTACCTACCCCTCCTCCATCATTTTCTTTATCAGAACTATCTGCCCCAGGTGGTATGAATCATGTATCACTATCGACATCACCAATTCAAAATACGAATACCCGCTTGAGGGCGAAACCTTCGCCAGCAGCTCATCTTCGGAACTTCCCAAAAATGAAATAATTTCCTTCTGCGATCGCTCAAAATTTTTGATGGTCTCTTTCCACGCTGCGGCGGATGTATCTTTTATCTCTTCTATGTAATTATTATCAGGGTGTCTAACGGGTTTATCCATAACGCGCCCAATGAGCGCAGTTCTCCACTGAACCATGTGGTTAACTATCTGCCAAATGGCATTAAGTCCGCCCTTTTTTGCCGCAGCCTGCTTTGCGGTAAGCTGCTTCAGCGTTGCGGCTATGGTTGTATCTATCCACGGAGTGCCGTTATAATGCTCCTTTAACAGCTTGTTAACTTTTTTTATATCCATTTATAAGCTCTTATTCACATTCCGCGTCATACATGCTGCCAATGCCGTTGTATATCATTACATTGGAATATCTTGAGCCGTCATAGCTCTGCCAAACGCTGAACTCCGCGAAGCGGCATGAGCCGTCCGGCCATTTGCCCAGCAGTGTCACTTCAAGCGATCTGCCGGTGATAATGCTTGTCCACTCATTGCGCGTAATATACCAATCCGGACTCGTAATAACGGCTTTGTAATATCTTTCATTCCAGTTTTCCTGCGCTGCGTAGCGGTTAATGGCATCGATCGCGCTTTGCTCCAGCGAAGCATTACTCATGCCGGCAGGTATATCGCTGAATTTTTTCAGTACCGGCTTATACAAAGTAAATTCTCCGGCTGCAACCGGTGCAAGTCCGCTTACGCCTGACGGCGTACCCTTCCACATTTCAACTTTTATGACATGTTTGCCGCCGCTTAGCTCTTTCACCTGCTCTTCAAATTGTTCTGCATCGCCTGTGCAGTCATCGCAGTAAAGGGTCAGCGCGGATGTTTTTCCCGAAATCTCGTTCCCCATCAATACCCCTGTTGGTACAAACGGTGACTCTGTGTAATCGATAAAAAATTTCAGGTAATAATCACCGGTTGGGTATTCCTGTTTCACCGGGGTTGATTTATCATATGGATCGTAAACAGGATACTCGCCGAAAGGCTCATTCAGCTTCACGCATGCAGTAATGAGCTCCTTGAAATTAAAATTCTCGTTGAAACGCGGCTCGCCTTTCGTGAGGTCAGGTTCTTTTTCGCGTGTAAAATTAATCTTGACCGCTGCGAAATTCTTTGTTGCGGTCACCGAAGTTGTATCGGCCTTCTTTTTTTTCTTTTTCTCTTTTGGGGTTGATGTAGTATCGATATACTTTTCAATTTCCTTTTTAACTTTGCCGAAAATATCATCAATCTGTGAATAAGAGGTAGAGGAAAAACACAATGCAGCAATTACTATGATCAAAAATTTGATTTTCATTTTGGAGTCAGTTTGTTTTGGTGGTATATCAACAAAATTAGCTGTTTAAGCCCATAAGTTCAATGAATTTACCGAAGTTGAAGCCCCATCAAAACAACGTCCAGAAGTTTACCATCAATTTTCGCTTCTTTAATTCTCTTTCCCTCATACTGAAACCCTAGCTTTTCGTACAATTTTATTCCCGCAGCGTTGTGGCTGTAAACATCCAGGCACACTTTTTCGAGCCCGTTCGATTTTGCCTGCCTGATACACTCTACCAGCATTCTTTCGCCCAGACCTCTTCCCCGGTGTGGTTTAATAATTCCCATACCCAGTGAGCCTGTGTGCGCATACGTATCACGCTTTCTGCGGGTGATATCACACCAGCCTACAACGGTGTCGCCTATCACCGCATAGACTTGGATATCGTTATCGCGTATCAATCCCTCAACAAATTTCCGCGCGTGTTCGTACGGGGGCGCTTCGGTGAACGCCAGCCACATCTTTTCGCGGGAAACTGAGTCCAGCGCATCGCGGAATGAATCCGCAAGCTCTATTGATTTGTTTACAATTTTTATGTCATTCATGGTTATTAATTTATTTGAGAATTAAGGAAATCAACCTATGGAGGTTTTCCCGTAAAAGCTATACTCTCGATATCATTTTATGATGCTTCTGTCCCCCCTTCGGCTTCAAAGTCGAAAGTGAAGCTTTGCTTTGCGAATTTGCGGGAACTGTCTTTTTACTTCCACACAACCTTAAACCTCTCGCATACAAGCGGCATATCTTCGCGGAATTCCCTGCCGATAGCCGTCAGCGTGCGTGTGAAAAATCTTTTATGCGCATCGCGCCAATAGTCAAGCGATAGATCGCCTTCGCCTTCATCGCGGGCAAAATCAGCATCAACCTCATTGTAATTCTTCAGGGTGACCTCAACTGTTTCAATTATACAACGGGGTTCATCTTTACCATCTACAATTACTGATAGCAGACCGGGTTTTGGGATGTTTCCGCCTTCATGCTCCCACTCCCACAACGCAGAGCATGTCGCGGTTTTGAGTCCGCTTAGGACGGGCACAAGCAGCTCATCGGCCATTTCATGCGAATCGCCGAATTTATCAACGATAAAATCCCCTGGCATGAGATCGGGCTCTTTGCCGAGTGAAGTGAGATATTGTATGTAAAATTCTTCGGGTGTCAAAAAAATTATCTAAATGTTTAACTTATTTCGCCCTTCCAGGGCTCAAAATATTGTGTCCTTCTTGTCAATGGGCTCCGCCCATCGCTAACAGATTATGCCCCTGCGGGGCTGTTGAAAAAATAATACTCTCCCGGACTGCCTCCAGCCGCGTAGCGGCGAAACATATCAGCGATGGGCAAAGCCCATCGTTACATGATACCCTCAGAACAAAGCCCTGAAAGGGCGTAATCCGAAAACTATGCGTAAAGCTCAACGCTTATCTTCATCCCTTCTTTTTCGCCGGCGTGAGCAGTGCAATTCTTTTTCCAGCGGCTGAATCAGCGATCAACACCTTCATCCTGCGCAGCCTGGTTTCTTCCTGTTTGGCGGATATCACCCACCATGTTGCCGTCTTCCTGTAACCCGGCGGCGCCTTGCTGAAGTATTCCCATGCTTTTTTATTTGCTTTCATTTGCTTTAAAAGCGCCGGCGTGAACTTGATCTCTTCTTGTTCGAAAGAATACAGCCCCGCCAATTTTTTATCGCGGTTATTAAAAACATGTAAGCCTGATTCATGCATCAAACCGGCTTTGGTAAGCGCTTCAACTTTTTTAATATTCACCGCGCTCCAGATGCTTTTCGCCCGGCGGGGAGTGTACCGCTGGCAGTATTTTTCTTCATCAATGCCCTTTGCTATACCATCTATCCACCCGAAACAGAGGGCGGCATCAACTGATTCCTTGTAGCTAACCGACGCTTTTCCCGATGACTTTTTATAATACCCAAGCCAGAGCTCATCTTTTTTGTTGTGATTTTTTTCAAACCATTTTCTGAGTGACTGCTGATCCTTAAAAAATTTTATATTTACCGGCTCCGGCATTTATTTTTTCTTATTGTATTTTTTCAGCAGTTCAATGGTGTGATCAAGTCCTTTGCCATCCAGCCATGACTCATGTCCCGGTATAACATATTTCGCATCGGGGAATTTATCCTTCACTTTTCCCGCTGCAATTTCCCAGCTTTTGGTATCTGCATCGCCGAGATTGCCGAGAGTTGGCGAATCCGTACTCTTGATAAAGCAGCCGCCGTACAGTACTTTGCTTTGGGGAAACCATACCACGATGTTATCGGGCGCGTGGCCTGCACCGGGGAAAAATGTTTCTGCCTTAAATCCGCCTGCATCGAAAACCGTATCTGCATTAAAACGGAATTCCGAGAGCTGGTTCTTTTCTTTTATACAAAGCTCGTATGTTTGGTAAGTGCTGTAGGTTGCCACACCGTATTTTTTCAGCTCGTCAAAGCCGCCTGTCCTGTCGTCATGAAAATGCGTTGCCACGCAAAGCAGCACTTTTTTTCCGTGACGCGCTTCTATTGAATCAAGCAGCGGCTTTGTTTGCGTTTCGTCCCACGGCGAGTCTATTAAGATCACGCCCGCCTCTGTTACTATATACATACCGTTGGCAGGATACGGCTCTCCCTGGAAATCATGGTAAGTGGTATAAATGTAAAAATCGCCGGTAAGGTGAGTAATTTCAAGCTTACCCGGTTGAGCAAACGCAGACGCAGCCACAAGCATCCAAAGAAACAAAAATGTTGTTTTCATTGTAAAATTATTAAGCGGTTCGTGCAAATTAATCTTTCTATTCATCAATTGAAATAAGATTAGTTATTGATAGTGTTTTGAGTAACCCCATATTATAGCGGCACGGTCTTCGGAACGGTGGCAGGAATTAAAAAATTGAAACATTTTCCACTCATTGAACATATAATATAAAAAGAGTAATTTATCACAAAATTAATCTGAATTATTATGAAATCTATACTTTTTGCAGCATTTATACTATGCTCTCTTGTTTTTCTGAACCGGCAATCATTCAGCCAGTCATCTACCACTATGCAGGATATCCTTGAAACCGTTTCCGCAAAGGTGATCGAGCTGGAAGACCAGCGCAACCAGGAAATTGTGAATATGACTTTCGACCTGCTGGTTAATACAGGCAAAAAAACAGTGTGGCGATATTTAGATCCTTCTTTTGATTATGATGTAATGGTCATTGGCGATAGGCGCGTCGAGAAGCTTAAGGTAACTGTTTATAAAAAGGATAATGCCTCCGGCGAGTGGAAGTTTGTGGATGAATACACAGATGATAAGCCGGTCCTCAGAATTGACCCGCAGGATTTCGAGCAGTATGAATTCACCGTTACCGTGGATAAATTCAAATCCGGCAATACTACCGGACACTTCGCGCTGCTGCTCTATCACCAGAATCCCGAAAGAGGAAAATAGAAATTCTGCTTTGACTTTGAGTTAAGCGCTTTTAATCCGGCCTATGCAAACCAGCCGAAAAAGAACTCTGGGAACGCATTTATAGAAGCAAAAAATCTGTTTGAGGCGAAGCCGAGTTGTTTTTTGCGGCTAACGCGTTCTCAGAGTTCAGGCTGGTTTGCAGCAGCCGGCGATTTTTCTTTGGTTACTTTCTTTTGATCGTTCAAAAGAAAGTAACGAAATGAATTCAAAATGTGACTAATTAGCGCTGAAAACATACTGCACGGCAGCATTTCCGGATAAGCTTGGAAGCCGAATAAAGGTCTGTCAAATCGATGGCAGACTTTTTTTATTGTGCCTTGGTTATCTTCATATGGGTAAAAATACATACCTGCATATTGAATTCATTTTGCAGAGCCTCTTTAAACTTAAAGACTCTGCAAAGAAAATAAATTACTGAACCTTCGTTACCTTTATATTCACAAGTCTAACATAACGTGTAACGCTCTGCGGAGCAGATACGATCAGGTTCGCTCCAAATCCTGAGTAATACGGCTGAGTTGAAACATTCCATGTGAAGCTCATTGCGGAATCAACCGGCGCGTAAATGTTATAGTTTACCGGCGAAGGTGTTCCCGTGCCGTTGGTGGAATCCTTATAGCTGCCGCGGCATCCAAGCGCGGAATCAACATTGGACTGAAGGCGGTATTCAACCTTAACCTGTGTTGCGGTTATAGTCTGCGCGAAGCTTTGGCTTACGGTAACAACACCTGATCCCCCCGCCTCCTTTGAGGCAGAAAGTGTATCCCATGAAAAAAGTGTGTTCGATGGCGGATCAGTTGGCGTAGTGGTGGTATCATCACTGCAGGAAGCCAGCATTGAAACAATTACAACAAGTAAAAATATCTGCAGGTATCTCATATATATAGTTTAATTTATAAAGTGAATTAAGCAATTTAACAAAATAGTTTAACACATAATCTCACCTTTTCCGGTATCCTGTTATAACCTGTTCAAACATATATTTACTAATATCGCCTGCATTGAAATTATGAAATTATTGGTATATATTATTAGTATATACTAATCAATTTGGCTAAACATGAAAAATCTCTCTCTAAAACTAAAAGAAGAAATTTACAGGGATACTGAAAAAGTAGTGAAGAGGCTTAAGATACCGCGGAATTCTTATATCAACAAAGCGGTGGATTTTTACAACAAGGTTAACACCAAAAATATGCTACGGAAAAAGATGTTCGAGGAATCTCTTCTCGTAAGCGCCGATTCGATGAAAGTTCTGAAAGAGTTTGAGAAGATATCATAACGGCCACAGCAAGAATGAAAACTCCCCTGAAAAGATTTGATGTATGGATTGCTGACCTGAATCCCCCAAATGGAACAGAGCCCGGCAAAATTCGCCCGGTCGTGGTAGTTCAAACCGATCTGTTGAATAATTATCATCCTTCAACATTGGTTTGCCCGTTGACAACTAATGTTATCCCAGGCGCTGAGATCCTTCGCGTCAATCTCGCAAAGAACGAGGGCGGCCTGAAGAAAAAATCGGCTGTGCTTGTTGACCAGGTGAGAGCAATTGATAACAAAAGACTTTTAAAAAAATCAGGATCACTTTCAAAAGCCAGCAAGCTTAAGCTTATGAACAATTTAAAAACCATTTTACATCTGGATTAAGATATTGAAGATCTTCCTCACACATGGCTACTATCTGAACTCTGATCCTAATGAACTCCGGATCATGAAGCCCTATGTGCCGTTGGGAATTCTGTATATTTCCGCTTTCCTTAAACAAAACGGATTTGATGTGACGGTGTTTGATTCCACTTTCCAATCATTTGAAGCGCAAAAGGCCGCATTGCTGGATTCAAAGCCGCAGGTTATCGCCATCTACTGCAATCTGATGACCAAGCTTAATGTGCTGCCGCTGATAAAATTCATAAGGCAATGTGATGAGTTAAGGGAAAGTAAAATAGTTTTGGGCGGACCCGAACCGCCCTTCCATGCTGCGGAATTCCTCAACTATGGCGCGGATATGATTGTTGAAGGTGAAGGCGAAGAAACAATGCTTGAGCTTTGCCGCGAGCTTTCTAAAAATGAACCGCAGCTTGCAGGTGTGAACGGAATTATATTCAAATCCGGAAGCGAAGTTATCAAAACTTCCCAGCGTGAAAAGATAAAAGATATTAACACACTTCCTTATCCCGATAGAGCCGCAGTTGATCTCTCGCTATATCTGAATGCATGGAAAAAAGCGCACGGCTATTCATCGGTATCGGTTAGTACAATGCGCGGCTGTCCCTACACCTGCCGGTGGTGCTCGCACGGTGTGTACGGAGTAAGCTACCGCCGGCGCTCACCCGAAAAAACCGCCGATGAAATTCAGCATATAATAAACAGCTATGCACCGGATATGCTCTGGTTCGTTGATGATGTATTCACCGTTTCCCATAAATGGCTTAGCAGGCTTGCGGAAGTGTTTAAGGAGCGCGGCATAAAGATAAAATTCGAGTGCATCTCGCGCAGTGACAGGCTTAGCGAAGATGTTATTAAAACCCTCAAAGAGCTTGGATGCTTCAGACTGTGGATAGGGGCGGAATCAGGCTCGCAGCATGTGCTTGACCTTATGGATAGGCGCGTTGATGCCGCCGATACGCGCGAGAAAATAAAGCTCACCCGCAAATACGGCATTGAAGCAGGCACGTTTATTATGCTTGGCTATCCCGGAGAGCGGAAAAGCGATATTGTTCAGACGGCGCAGCATTTAATTGATTCCGACCCTGATATATTCCTCACAACAGTGGCTTATCCAATTAAAGGAACGCCGTTTTATACAGAAGTGGAGTCAAAGCTTGTTACAGACCTGCCGTGGGATAAACGCACGGACCGCGATCTTGATTTCACAGGCCGCTTTTCAAAAAAATTCTACAAACACGCGAACCGTTATCTTGTGAATGAAGTGAATTATCATAAGATGAAGAAACACGGCGCGGGCTCGCTTGCTGCAGGCAAAATATATCTGAAGGCAAAGATCTCGAAATTTATGATGAACATTACAAAATAATAGATGAAAATGTACAATTTATCAATTTTAATTTCCTTCGTGAATTTCAGATGGGGATAATAAATTTTATCAAACCCCCTTCTTTGATATGAGCATTATAAAATAGAATGAATAATCTGCAGCAAACGCGACATTAGAATAATTGTCCCCCCTTCAACCGAAGGGGGGAGCAAATCAATGAATTTTAGATCCATCAAAAATAAATCCCGGAATACTAAATGCCATAAAACTACAATGGGGGTTTGTGAATACTACTGATACCAAATCCGCATTTAACGCCATAGCTGGAGGCTATGACGCACGCGATAACCAGAATCCCATTCTGCAATGGATGCGCCGCGCCGTGCACAAAATATACCTGAAGCATCTTCCGGAAAATGCGCGCGTGCTGGAGCTCAACGCAGGCACGGGGGTGGATGCTGTGTTTTTGGCGCATAACGGCATGACTGTTTTAGCCACTGATATCTCCGATAAAATGATAGAAGTCATTCAGTCAAAAGGTAAAAGTGAAAAGACAAACAAAATTGAAGCCAAAACGCTGGCCTTTGGTGAAATTGGTACAATACCCGATGGCGGATTTGATGCCGTGGTAAGTAACTTCGGGGGACTCAACTGCATCAATGATTTCAGTAAGCTTTCGGATGATCTTGCCGCAAAGCTAAATCCGGGCGGCTTGTTTATAACAGTGGTGATGAATAAAATATGCCCCTGGGAGATTTTTTATTACTGCCTGAGGCTGAATTTTAAGGAGGCTTTCCGAAGATTCTGCAAAAAGGGGATCATGGCAGAGCTTAACGGCGAAAAAGTGCTCACTTATTATTTCACACCCGGTGAATTTGCCTCGGCATTCAGCCGCAATTTTACTCCCGTAAAATTGTACACGCTGGCTCTCAAAACTCCCCCGCCTTACCTTGTTGGAATTTACAACAAGCTCAAACCTCTTGTGAAATTTTGGATGGTTATCGATAACCTGCTGATGGGATTGCCTATATTCAACCGCTTCGGCGATCACTTTGTTCTGGTTATGAAGAAAACGGCACAGGCATGAAGCGATCTTTTAAAACTCATATCATCACAGCCGCCATTTTCACAGCGCTTACATCGCTGTTTGTGATATTTGTATTTCTGCCATCGGCGCAAAAAGTAAACACTGATTTCCCCAACTACTATGTTTCTGCAAACATGTATTTGGATGGCAAGGATCTCCGCGCCGCATATGATAATGTCGCGTTCAATCGTGAGCTGCTCATGTACGGGATTGAAGGGCAGATAGTTTCGTTCGTGCCTTATCCCCCGTTAACCGCGCTGCTGATGCTGCCAATTGCGCGGCTTGAGCCGCTTACGGCGAAGCTGTACTGGAACATTATGAATCTGCTGCTGCTTGCTGCAAGTATTGTAGTTATCAAAAAACTTGTTTCGCTCGATACATTTTCGGTTGGAATAATATTTTTCCTTTCGTCTTATGCATTAGCAAACAACTTCCTGTTCGGCCAGGCGTATATGCTTGTGCTGTTCTGTCTGGTGATGTTTATCTATTTTATGATAAAAGGCAGCAGCCTGCCGGCAGCCCTGTTTCTTTCTATAAGCATCGTGCTGAAGTTCTACACGGTATTTTTTATTTTTCTTTTCATTTTCAAAAAGGAGTACCGGCTGCTGATTTATACTATAGTAATTACAGGACTTCTTTATATTCCCGCCATACTGCTTACGGGTTTTGAGCTGAACTATTTCTACTACACTCAAATTATGACGCGGCTGGGTGACGGCTGGGTTGGTACGGTTTATGCTGCGGAGTACCAGTCATTTGTATCACTGCTTCACAGGCTGTTTGATGCGGAACCTATGTTCAATCCAAATCCTATGCTGCGGAGTCCGCTGCTTTTTTACCTGTTCAAGTTCACATATATTTTTGCAATATTGACATGTTCAATTGTCTATTTAAAGCCGGGCAAAGAGAACCTGAAATTACAGATTGCACTGTTCTGCACTGTGTGCCTGCTGCTGCTTCCGCTGAACGCGTCATACCAATATGTGGTGCTCATTCCAGCAGTTATTTTTCTAGCTGAGCACTTCATCCAGCAAAAGAAATATATTTTGGCCTCGTCAGTTGTGATAGTTATGGCGCTTATCAATTCGCCCGTACAGGTTAAGCTAACCGCGCTTTTTAAGGATTCACCCATCTTTATTCTTGCATATTTTAAGCTCTTCGGGCTGCTTTTTCTGTGGATAGTAAATCTGCGGCTGCTAAAAAAGGCTACCGAGCCGGACTATTACAGCCGAAGGATGAAGAAATTTTTTGCTATTGCAGGGATACATATTTTCCTGCTAACCGCAATATCTTATTATCTGAATAAACCCATTGACGACGGAGCCGAATTTGTGTACACTGGGAATAGCTTTTTGGTCTCCATGCCATCTGTATCCGGCGGCAGGGTTATATGGACTGAATGTGTGAACGAAAAATTCGTGCTCAGGTCAAATTTCGGATTCACTTATGACAAGGAAAATGTGTTTTACCCTGTGTTCACTGATTCAATGCACATTGCTTTTGAAACCATCGAGAACCGCAAGCCGAAACAAAAGATAATTGATGTTAAAACCGGGATACAGCGGGACGCGTCTGCAATGAAGCTGAATGTACCCCCGGTTGAAGGTTCAACAGAGCTTGTTTCAATTAACGGGAAGATTTGGCATCGCACAATTCCGCCATTTACTGAAACGCAGCTTACATCGGGAAAGCAATTCTGCTACTTCCCA
>WBZT01000504.1_pt1 | contig 31500 bp, 24 predicted proteins | sample 5204241 | NCBI WGS metagenome assembly WBZT01 (sample SAMN12344358, study PRJNA552823) | activated sludge metagenome | biome: Activated sludge suspended growth; feature: Nitrification reactor; material: Wastewater; isolation source: activated sludge from nitrification reactor of wastewater... | reverse complement strand
GAACCTGGAATGGATCTTTTCATGGTGACCCGGTCAATCCAGGTGTGTATGTCTATCAGGCCAAGGTCCGGTTCAGAGATGGTTATACACTCGTATACAGAGGCGACATTACCGTCGTTCGATAAGAATAAAACAAGGGGATAATCTATTGTAAAAATATTTTATATTTGTAAAATATTTTTTTGGAATCTCCCCAAATGAAGGGCGTTTTAATATTATTTCTTTTATTCGGATTTTCTTCTACATCGTTTGCACAAACCGATACCTGTGCCTATATTGATATTGAAGCAATAAGTGGAAATAAGGGTGATGAAATTTGCATACAATTAAAAATTTCAAATTTTAAAAATATCTTATCATTTCAATTTCCAATAAACTTCGATCCCAGTGTAGTTCAACCGGTTTACGTTAGAAATCTTTATAATTTAATAGATTTTACAGATCAAAACATCAATGCTTCAAAATCATTTGAAGGCAATATTAGAGCAGTTTGGAATAGTACCAGTGGAGATCCAATTTCTATTCCGGATACTGTTTTATTTGAAATATGTTTTAAAATAGTTGGAAACCCAGGAGATTGTTCAAACATTGAATTAACCAACTGGCCAATATCTTCTGAAATTATTCAACGCTCAGTAAATGGTGATGATATTATTGGATGTATCATTGATAAAAATCCAATAGATCAGATTAAAGTTTTAGTTCCTTCACACTTGTGTGTTTCAAATTCCAGTTGTGGAACTACCACTAACACAGGCAATATTATTATTAAAGCTTGGGGTGGAAAGGCTCCTTATACTGTACTATCAAATAATACAAATCCTCCGACAAATATTATCCTAAATAAACCTGGAGATTGTACATACATCACCAATCAAACAGCTGGCACATATAATTTTGTTGTATCTGATCAAAATGGAGAAGATTCTATTTTTTCCGTTGTAATCAATAATACAGCTTCAATATTTATATCGAATGACATTTCTTATACCTTGGATCCAATTTGTTGGAACAAAGCCAATGGAAAAATTGGAGTCGATATTATTGGAGGATCAGGAAATTATTTTATTAAATGGCTTCCTTTTAATCGATATGGCGTGAAGAGAATAAACGGATTATTACCAGGAAACTACACAGTAGTTGTAAGAGATACTAATGGTTGCGAAGTAATGAAAGATTTTATTCTTCGCGCAGATACGCTCAAAGGAGACCTGACCATTGACAAAGCTGCAACTTGTGTTGGTTATTGTAATGGTAAAGCTACTGTAATAGCTTCTGGAGGAAATCCTTACCTAGGAAAAAGATATGAATTCATCTGGCAGAACAGACCTTCTTCTAATTGTCCAATTGATGTCATGTGTATGAATGATTCACTTTGTGGTAATCAGTATGTTATTATAAAAGATCGGAATAAATGTGAAGACACTTTATTTTTTAATATACCCTATAGCGGACTAGTCAATACCTCCATATCTACCGACAGTGTATTGTGTTTTGGAGATGCAACCGGAAGAATTAAAGTAACGGCAAGTTCTGCAGCTGGGTTAAAATTTCCAATAACTTTTGACTTACGAGATCTTACAAATACTACCATTGCCGGTGGTTTAACCAATGGTGCAGATTATATTAGTTCACAGATTATTGCGGGTACTTACATTCTTCGAACCACAGATAGTTTAGGTTGTGACCACCTGGATACTATTAAGGTTTTTCAACCTTCCAAATTAGACTTATTGGAAAATCAGATCAGCACCAGTGAATCCTGTAATCCTGGAGCAGATGCTGTATTGGACATTCGCGGAATCGGCGGCACTCAACCTTACAAGTATAAATGGAGCAATGGCGACAGCACCAACAGGATAAGTTCCTTAACCCAAGGTACTTACACCGTAACCATCACCGATGCCAAAAATTGTACCATCACCAAATCATACATCATAACCAAACCCGTTGGCCCTAAAATAACTGGTTTCAACAATACCAATATTAACTGCCCCGGGGACACTACGGGTTGTGTGGAGGTATTATTTACACCGGGAAGTACGCCCGTTTCTATAATGTGGAATATACCCGGCAATACTGCGAGAATTTGCGGTCTCAGGGATGGAACTTATACCGTAACCCTTACCGATCAGTCCGGCTGCATAGACACAGCCACAACCCATATTATTACGGCAACCAACCCTATTGTGGTGGATTCATTTGTAATTCTACATCCAAGCTGTCCGGGTAAGTCTGATGGTTTAATCATCGTTTTTGCAAAGGGTGGTTCAGGCCAACTGACGTACAATTGGTCTAACATTGGAAATGGCCCTGTGAATTCCTCTCTCAAGGCAGGTCAATACATTGTAGATATTGATGACATTGGTGGTTGTTCTGCATTAAAGGATACTTTTACCTTGGTAGACAGACCTAAACCCGCCATCCTCATTTCCAACATCATCGATCCTTCCTGTTCGGAAACGGCCTCCTGTGATGCATCTTCATGGGTTAACGTTTCAACCACCGATACCATTGTTGTCGTAACATGGTCCTCCGGTGAACAGAACCGATATATCGGTCATTCCGGCTCATTCCAGGATACAGCACGAAACCTTTGTTCCGGTCCTCAGTATGTCGTCATTTCTGTGAATGATCTTTGTTCTGATACCGTGTTTTTTAATATAAACACTCCACCAAGAATCAGTCTGGACAGCCCTCTTCTCAAGTTGGTTCGCCCAAGTTGTTTTGGTCGTTCTGATGGTAGCATTTCCATTGCTGCCAAAGGCGGTTGCATGCCTTACCTGTTCGAATGGCAAAATCCAACTACCCTCGGTCCTGTCCTATCAAATATTCCGGATGGATTCTACAAAGTGAAGATTACAGATTGCAGAGGTTGTGTTCATTTTGATTCCGTGCGCTTGAGACAGCCCGATACCATTCGGGTTCAAATTATCCCGGGATCAACCTATGATGTAAGTTGTCCGGGTCAAAAAGATGGTAGAATTACCCTCGTGTGGAATGGAGGTTCCGGTGGAAAAGCTCAATTCAACTGGAGTCCTAATGTAGGAACCGATTCTGTCTTAACCCAACTCGCTTCCGGTACCTATACCGTAACAGTCACTGACAACAACAATTGTACAGGTACAGCAACCATTCAGATTCAGGAACCTCAGGCAATGAGTTTTATTCTCTCGCCCATTGACACCCCTAAATGCAGCGAAGATCAATTCGATTTTTCAGTACTTCAGGTATTCGGAGGTCTGGGTCCAGCTTATCGTTACACCATCAATAATGGCGCTCCTAATGCCGTTGGCGATGTCGTACCCTTGTTCTCAGGTAGCTACAACATTACCATCTATGACAAAAATGGTTGCTCCAAAGATACCGTCATTGTTATACCCGATCCAAAAAATGATCTCAGTCTGGAATTTGGAAAAGATTTTGATACCATCCGGTTAGGTGATAGCATCAGACTCCTCGGCGTCATCAATTCTCAATCTCCCATCGTAAGCTATACCTGGGATCCTGCCCATTTGGTAAGCAATATCAATTCAAGTGACAGCTATGTAAGACCAGGATCCAACACCATTTTTATGTTGACCATCACCGACGAAAATGGTTGTACGGCTTCTGATAAAATAAGTATCATTGTAGAAAGTATTCGACATTTCTATGCCCCGAACATTATGTCCCCGAATGGCGATAATACCAATGATTTACTGGAGTTCGCCGTTGGTGCAGATGTTGAAGAAGTTGAATTTGTCGAAGTCTTCGATCGATGGGGTGGCAAAGTATACAGCATTCAAAAACCCGATATTCAATCCGGAGCTGTCCGAACCTGGAATGGATCTTTTCATGGTGACCCGGTCAATCCAGGTGTGTATGTCTATCAGGCCAAGGTCCGGTTCAGAGATGGTTATACACTCGTATACAGAGGTGACATTACCGTCGTTCGATAAGAATAAAACGGCTCGATATTCGTCCATTTAATCCGAATCAACCTAAAGTAAAGAGGGTTGCAGATTTATCGCATGAGGAAAAAGCTTCCTTTGGTGCGATAGGTTTGATCTTTGCATACATAAGCTATGCGATAATAGAAAGTACCGGAATTTAATGCCTTGTTCTTGAAAGTTCCGTCCCATCTAGCGGTAGGATCATTCGTACTGAAAATCACTGAGCCATTCCGATCTAAAATGTCAAAATAATCCAGGCTTGAAATAAGGTAAGGATTACTAATAAAGTATTCATCATTCAACTGATCATTGTTGGGCGAAAAAGCACTTGGAAGACGGATATTTTCACACTGTAATTTATCTTTATCCACCACCCGGACCAATACACTATCCATTAAAGTACAACTTCCCAGATTAAACTTGGCTGAATACCTTGTATCCACCAATGGACTCGCAATGGGTGTTAAACTAAGTGGATTATTCAGACTGGTGCCTGGCGTCCAGCTTACATTGGCAGGACAATTACTTACAGCCCGCAAGGTAGCCTGATCTCCTAAAAAAATAATCGTATCCTGACTTAGAACGCGTTGTTGTTGAATATAAAAATTCAGAACATCTTCTTTATTGAAACCGTAATTTGCAAACAAAATTCTATCCAACCTCCCATTCAGGCTGGTTAAATTATTCAACTGACAAAATGAACCATTAAAGGTTACGGGATAATGATTATCTAATCTTAATAAGTCATTGGCAATTAACGTTGCGGATTCTTTGCCATTCACATAAATTCTAATATCAATTCCCCTTATAGAAAGACAAATGTTTTGCCAGCAACTTCTTTGGTCTGCTTTAGCAAACAAGACATAGGATTCGTCTGATCCTTCTTTTAAAAAAATAACAAAAGTCGAATCCTTTGTTCGGTAACTAATATCCATGGTGGTATCAGAATTACATTGATTGGATTTTGACAAAAGATCCACTTCTCCATTTGTATTCTGAATGAGCACATCAAAACAGATCGTAATATCTGATTTGAATAAACTATCTATTGAAGTTGGCATTTCCAAAGTATTGGAATTCATGACCGGCGCATCATTATCTACGCCACATTCACATTGGAGTAAAACACTATTTGAAATATCACCAATCTTCCCATATATATCCTTTGTTCCACAAGCATTGAAGTCGTATAAGGCGACAAACTTTGATTGGCCAAAACAGGTGTAGGAAACACACAACATCAAAGTTGCAATCCTGAAAAATGAACTCATAGACACAAAGTTAAGGAATATAAACGCAATCATTTGAAGCTTTCTTTCACAGAGCGGTTATATTTGCAGTCAATTTTGCAAAGAAATCGTGGGAATTATCAGCAGATTATTTTCAAAAGTCAAAAACCCAAATGAAGAAGCTCATGAAATGAGCTTTATGGATCATATTGACATACTCCGAGCTCATCTTTTCAGAATCGCATTATATACCTTGGGTGGAACCATACTTGTTTTTGTAAACAAGGAAATATTATTTGACAAAATAATTCTTGGTCCGTTACATGATGATTTTCCAACCTATAGATTCTTTTGCAATTTATCGGAATATACTTGCATTAAACCCATCAGACCACAAATTTTTACACGGGAATTATCAGAAAATTTAATGATACACATGCAAGCCAGTTTTTTTGTTGGCTTGTTTTTAGTATCTCCTTTGGTGTTTTGGGAAATCTGGAAATTTGTCAGACCTGGTCTTTATGAAAAAGAGCGCAAAGCCACCAAAGGAATTGTATTTGTTTTATCAAGCTTGTTTATTATCGGTGTGTTGTTTGGATTTTTTGTATTGGCTCCTTTCTCCATAAGTTTTCTGTCTTCATACACTGTTAGTGATCTGGTCGAAAGTTCTGCTACCTTAAGCTCTATCGTTGACATCATGGTCATGTTTACTTTTTTTACCGGCATTGTATTTGAATTGCCGCTGGCCGTATTTTTTCTTGCAAAGCTTGGCGTTTTGGGACCTGATTTTATGAGGACTTACAGACGTCATGCCTTCCTGATTCTAGCGATCGTTGCAGCTGTAATTACACCACCGGATGTAATTTCAATGACTGTTGTATTGATTCCTCTCGCCTTGTTATACGAAGTAAGTATTCTCGTCGCCAGGAAATATTATCCGAAAGAATTGACCACTTATTGATGAAATGAATACAAAAGTTATGACGAGAATTTCATCTTCATCTACCTTATTTTTTGCCGTATTCGTACCGGTATTCTGGTTGGTTTTTTTTGGTAGTCTGACCATTGGTTTACTTATTCTGAAACCTGAAGATCTTGAATTTCAATATTTGGGTATTATTCGTTGGTTGTTCTTATTCTTTTTTATTGTTTTTGGGCTGGTGATCTATTTTACACTTCTCAGATTGAAACGCATCGATGCGGATGATCAATACATCTATGTAACGAATTACATTAAAACCATTAGAATTCCATTCAGTCAGATTGAAGAATTAAGTTCCAAATCACTTAGCCTGCGCCTTCTTGGCAAACTTCAATTAAAACATCGTGGACGATTCGGAACGAATATTTTTTTTATATGTGAAGCCGATCGCTTTGACTTACTTCAGGAAAAATTACATTCGATCAGTATTTAGACTTTGCTTCTCAGATGGATAATTGGACAAATCATTTCTTCCATTGAAATACCTCCGTGTTGGAAGGTATTCCTATAGTAATTCATATATTGTCCGTAATTATTGGGATATAGAAAATAATTTCTATCTTTTGCAAATATAAACGCAGAAGAAAGATTTGGTCTGGGCAATCCTACACTGCTTGGATCTTTGATCTCCAAAACATCCTTTTTTTCATAACCTAAATTTTTACCCACTTTGTACCGAAGGTTGGTGGTCGTTTCCCTGTCTGCAATCACCTTACTTGGATCCTGCACTCTGATGGTTCCATGATCTGTTGTTATAATTAATTGAATTGGATGATCCGCGACGCGTTGCAATGCAGCCCATAATGGAGAATGCAGAAACCATGATCTCGTAAGCGAACGGTAAGCTATTTCATCCGAAGCAAGCTCCTTAAGTACTTCCATCTCGGTCCTCGCGTGGGACAGCATATCAATAAAGTTATAAACAATAGCTGTCAAATTATTACTTAGGTAATTATGAATATTATCTACCAGTTGTTTTCCCTTTGCAGAATTTGTAATTTTGACATACTCAGATTTTATTTCTGGTTTGAAATATTTCTTGATTTGATTGGCCAGTAATTCCGGTTCACGAAGATTTTTACCTCCCTCCTCATTGTCGTTTAGCCACCATTCCGGATAAAATTTCTCAATTTCTGCTGGAAGCATTCCGGCAAAAATACTGTTTCGAGAATACTGAGTCGTTGTCGGAAGTATGCTATAGAAATAATCTTCTTTCTGAACTTTAAACTTCTCACTGATAATGGGTTCAATGACTTTCCATTGATCAAACCGAAGGTTATCCAATAAAATAAAAAACGTTGGAATATCCGGACTAATTGTTTTGAAAACTTTTTGAATCATCAGATTATGGGACATCGTTGGTGCGCTGGCATTGGCTCCAAACCACTTGGTATAGTTGTTGTTGACGAATTTAGAAAATTCAATATTCGCTTCTTTTTTTTGCTGGGCAAGTATTTCCTGAATTTGTGCATCCGATCCATAATCCAATTTGAGTTCCCATTGCATCAATTGCTTATAAATGTTAAACCATGAATTGAAATCCTGTGAATCAGAAATTTCCATAAAAAGCTGCCTAAAAGCAATCTGATAATCGCTGGTGTTTTTAGCAGACACTAACTTTTTATTATCCATTAATTTCTTAATGGACAGCAGCAATTGATTAGGATTAATAGGCTTAATCAAATAATCTGAAATTTGACTTCCGATAGCTTGTTCCATCAAATTTTCCGCTTCATTTTTAGTAACAAGGACCACAGGCATCGTATAACCTGCCGCCTTTATTCTACTCAGGGTTTCAATTCCTGTAATACCCGGCATGGATTCATCTAAAAAAACAAGATCTACGTTTGAATCTTGAGATAAACAGTCCAACAAATCGTAACCATTAGACACGGTAACAATTTCATATCCTTTTTTTTCCAGAAAAAAAATGTGTGGTCTCAGTGTATCAATTTCATCATCCGCCCACAAAATTTTTATCTTATCCATCACATTCACTATTCTTAATTAAAGTAAAATATTAGCCAGGGTAAAGGTATTGTAATTTATAATACCTTTTATCTTTACGCAAGTCTTCAAAATCCCATGCTTGGCATCAAATAAAATATTTAACGACCCTATTTACGGATTTATTTCTGTACCCAATGGAATTTTGATGAAAGTCATTGAGCATCGATATTTCCAAAGGTTAAGGCGAATTAAACAACTTGGATTAACCCATTATGTATATCCCGGTGCGGTGCATACCCGATTTAATCATGCACTGGGTGCCTATCACCTGATGACTGAAGCATTATATCATCTTCAACAGAAAGGGCATGAAATTTCCAGAGAGGAAATGGAAGCGGCACAACTGGCCATCCTTCTGCATGACATTGGACATGGTCCATTCTCTCATGTTTTGGAACACAGTCTGGTAAATGTTCATCATGAAACCATAACCCTGTGGATAATGGAAGCCTTAAATAAAGAATTTAATGGAAAGTTGAATCTGGCCATTGAATTATTCAAAGGTCATCATCCAAAAAAATTTCTGCATCAACTAATCAGTAGTCAGTTAGATGTGGATAGATTGGATTATCTCAAGCGGGATAGTTTTTACACCGGTGTCGTGGAGGGAAATATTGGTATCGACCGGTTGATTATGATGATGGATATTGTCGATAATAGTCTTGTCTTAGAAGAAAAAGCAATATATACTATTGAAAAATTTTTGAGCTCCAGAAGAATAATGTATTTGCAGGTATACCTTCATAAGACAGCTATGGTTGCTGAAAAAATGTTGAAACAATTGCTTCAACAAATTTCTTCTCAGTATGAAAATGAAATTTCTAATTTTGAAATCAAAGAATTACTCCAAAACAAAAATTCAAAACTAGAGCAATTAGATCGAAATCGTTTTCTGGAACTGTTTTCCAGCCTGGATGATGCAGACATCTGGAGTCTTTTAAAACATTGTAAAAACCATTCAAATGATTTAGTCTCAAATCTTGCGGTTGGATTATTAGACCGCATTTTGTATAAGATTGATATCAAAACAGAACAGAATGAAAAATCAATGTTACAATCGCACCCCATTCTTGGCCAAACTTTTAAAGTAGATTTTACGGCATACGATCCGGCAGAAGGTGAAATTATGATCAAGCGAAAAAATGGTGCCATCACCGCCTTATCTGAATTTAATGAATTCAATTATCTGATGCAGAACATTTCGAGATACTATACCATCAAATCTTAAATTAATTTTACTGAATTTTAAAATCAATCCCGTTCCATGAATATCAATGATCCACAGGTACAAAGTTTAATGTTTCAAGAGCTGGACCGTCAGCGAAGAGGAATTGAGCTTATAGCTTCTGAAAACTTTGCAAGCGCCCAGGTAGTAACAGCCATGGGAAGTTGGTTAACCAATAAATACGCAGAAGGATATCCAGGCAAAAGGTATTATGGTGGTTGTGAAGTTATTGATGAGATAGAATCTCTTGCCATAGAGCGATTATGTAAGCTTTTTGGGGCTTCTTATGCCAATGTACAGCCTCATTCCGGAGCACAGGCCAATATGTCCGTACAATTGGCGGTTTTAAAACCCGGTGATACGATTATGGGACTAAATCTGGCGCATGGTGGACACCTCTCGCATGGTTCTCCCGCCAATATGAGTGGCAAATATTATAAAGTGGTCAGTTATGGACTGGATGAGAATGGTCTGGTTGACATGAATCAGGTTCGTGAAAACGCAATAGCTAATCATCCGAAACTTATTATTTGCGGTGCTTCTGCCTATTCCAGAGATTGGGATTACCAGACCTTCAGAGCCATTGCAGATGAAGTGGGCGCGACGCTAATGGCTGATATTGCCCATCCTGCAGGACTTATTGCTGCTAAGCAATTAAACGACCCCATACCTCATTGTCACATCATCACTTCTACCACGCATAAGACCTTGAGAGGACCACGAGGTGGAATAATTGTAATGGGTTCAGATTTTCCAAATCTTATTCATAAAAAAGATAAAAAAGGAAATTTGATTTCAATGTCCACCCTTTTAAATAGTGCCGTATTTCCAGGTGTTCAGGGAGGTCCGTTGGAACATATCATTGCAGCAAAAGCCATTGCGTTCGGTGAAGCCTTGCAAGATTCGTTTAAAGTCTATGCCACCCAGGTAATTAAAAATTCCAAATCGTTTGCGGATCAACTGATTCAATCGGGATTTAGAATTGTTTCCGGTGGAACGGATAATCATATGTTTCTCGTCGACCTTCAATCCAAAAATATTACCGGAAAAGATGCTGAAAATCTATTCATCAAAGCGGATATTACGACCAATAAAAATATGATTCCAAATGATCCTCAACCGGCAACGATTACTTCCGGAATTCGTCTTGGAACTGCCGCAATGACTTCCCGAGGATTTTTAGAAAAAGATTTTATAAAAGTCAGCGAATGGATCAACAAATTAATTGATAACCGATCCGATGAAAAAATAATTCAACAAATTAAAAATGAAGTGAATGATTATATGAAATCATTTCCACTTTATCCGACCATGTAAAGGAAAGTATGTGAACTATAATTTTTTAAAATTTCGATCGAGTTCTCTTTTTTGATCTCGTTCTTTGATACTTTCTCTTTTATCAAAAGATTTTTTACCGGTAGCCAGGGCGATTTCAATTTTGATCATTCCTCTTTCAGACAGATATACTTTGTAAGGTATAATGGTATTGCCCTTTTCATTTACCTTTCTTTCCAGTTTTTTTAGTTCTGCTTTCCCAAGCAAAAGTTTACGAGGCCTTTTCGGATCATGAACCGTTAATCCTGATTCATATTCTGAAATATGCATATTTCTAATCCATAATTCACCATGATCAAATGCACAATAGGCATCACTCAGATTTGCTTTTCCTGACTTAATGGATTTGACTTCTGTTCCGGTAAGTACTATTCCTGCTTCGAAGGTCTGTTCAAAAAAGTAAAGATGAGTAGCCTTTCGGTTGACTATCTCCAGAGAACTCATTTTTTCACAACTTTAATATAATCGTACTTGACCAGATTAGCTCCTTTGAGATCAGTTGTTTCTGCAAACATGGTACTGTCAGAATTTATCTTATAACGAATTACTTGCGGATACTCGTTTTTTTCATTAACGAATCTCATTCTGAAACCTGGATCTGGTCTCCAGTTAAATTGTATTGGTTTAAATTCGTGTTCCTTATTCTTAACTTCATAAATCCACGCATCATCCATCTTGAATAATCTAAGATTTTCATCGATGCTTGCAATACCGGTTGACATGTCGTACATAACCCCAATACTTTCCGTTGGACTGATCAATGCCCATTTTTCGAATTTTTGCTGATCTTTAAGCTGCCAGGTTCCGGTTAGTGCCCTGAGATCTATTTCTTTCTTATTCACATACACGCCTTTAGGTGACGAACAAGCTGAAAAAATAATGATTCCGATTAATCCTAAAATCTTTTTCATAAAAGCAAATTAAATCTTTTCAAGAACAAAGTTAGTCAATTTTGTGAACAAATGCATAGACGCATAATCTCCGGTTATACTGTGATTCCGATTGGGATAAAAATAACAGTCGAATTGTTTTTTATTTTTTATCAACTCTTTGATCATTTCAGCTGAATTTTGAAAATGAACATTATCATCTACCATTCCATGTATCAGTAAATAATTTCCTTTCAACCTATCTGCAAAATACACAGGCGAATTTTCCTGATAAGAAGAGGCATTATTCTTCATATCTCCCATAAATCGCTCCGTGTAAATACAATCATACCATTTCCAATTGGTAACAGGTGCAACCGCTATAGCTGACTTAAATACCTCATTGCCCTTTAAAATGCATAAGGTTGATAAATATCCACCATAACTCCATCCAAAAATTCCTATTCTTTTACCATCTACATACGGTAATCCGGAAAGATACCGGGCAATCTCAATCTGATCTTCGGTCTCCAATTTCCCCAACTGCTTATGGGTCATTTTTTTAAATAATTCTCCCCGGCCTCCTGTTCCACGTTGATCGGAAACACAGATAATATAATCTTTTTGAGCCAGCATCTGAAACCACCAATAGTACCTCATACTGCCCCAGCGATTCATTACTTCCTGACTTCCGGGACCTCCATACAAAAACATCAATACCGGGTACTTTTTACTGGAATCAAAATGCATCGGTTTGATAAGTATCGTATTCAACTGGTCACCTTTGGAATTGGCCACGCTGCCCAATTCTACCGGCGAAATAGTATATTCTTCCATTCGCTTGCTAAGGGCTTTGTTTTCTTCCAACAGGCGAATCTGAAGTCCTGAAGAATCTATGAGACTATATGTTGGAACTTGATCAATGGTTGAAGTAGAATGAATAAGATATTTTCCACCATCGCTCAGGCGTGCCTGATGAACACCTGAGGATGGGGTAAGACAATTCAAATTACTTCCATCGATGTAAACCGAATATATTTTTCGATCTAATCCTCTGTTGTCTGCTCTTTGAAAAAAAACTTTAGACTCATTTTTATTCAGTCCGATGATTTCTGTTAATTCGTTAGTTCCTCTTGTAATGGAATCAAGCAGTCGACCCGTCATGCTATATCGGTACAATTGTCGCCATCCACTTTGTTCACTTGACCAAAGAAAATGTTGACCGTCTGAAGTAAAAATTAATCTTGGATTAGGTTCTACATAGTATGCATTGTTTTCTTCCAACAACACTTTGCTGCTATTGGATTTGGTATTCGCGAGAACCAACTTAATTTGATTTTGAGATCGGTTGACCCACATTACACAGAGCATGTTTGGCTGAAATGTCCATCGAATTCTGGGTATATAACTATTTTCAACATTCAAGGTCCCGAGATTGATTTTTTGCAATTTGTTCTTCTTTACATTATAATTCCATACACTTACTTTTGAAATTTCTTCTCCAACTTTCGGATATTTAAAATGTACTTCATCGGGATACGCATGATCATTGTAATAATTCAGCGTGACCTCTTTTACCGCTTTTTCATCAAATTTGATAAATGCAATTTCATCTCCTGTCATCGACCACTCATAGCACTTCAACACCTTAAATTCTTCTTCGTAAGCCCAATCGGAAGCACCATTGATGATCTGATTTTTCTTTCCGTCCTTAGTCAGTTGAATAATTTTTCCGGATAACAGATGCTGATAATACATATTATTTTCATAAACAAAAGCCACTTTATCCGCGCCAGCATTTAATTCCGGATACATAATTTTTCCGTTTGGAAATATCCTTATCAATTTCCTAGCTGGAATGTCGTACCAATACGTAGTGGCTTTCGTAGAATTTCTATAAATTTTTTCAATATTCACCCTGAATAGAATACTCGTCTCATCCTTTGAAAAGGTATAGTCAACGGGCTGATCGATCAATTCTTTTGCATCGATGGTGGCATCCATTACAACTTCAAGCTCTTTAGAACTCCTTAGATCAAATCTGATAATCTTGCTGTCCACCCATCTGGTATAGCTTTCTCCATCCTTACTAAATTTAAAATCAGCCACTCCATTGGTTCGAAAAACCCCGTTTTCAAAAATATCCTCGAGGGTGATATTCTTTTTCTGACTGCTCAGCGGAATTAAAATAAAAATAGGTATACAGACCAGTAAATAAATTTTCATCGGCAAGTTGCTTAGGACAAAAGTTTTATTAATAAATTTTTCAATCGCTGCTTAATTCCTCGATAGGGTGGAAAAAAAAGATAAATACTGGAAGGTAATATACCTTGTCTGGCAATTGATTTTTGGTGTGAAAATTCCAAAAAACCACTATGCCCATGATATCGGCCCCAGCCGCTGTGTTGATCTCCTCCGAATGGTAAATTTAACTCACAATAATTTAGCAAGCACATATTGATGGATATTCCACCTGATCGGGTACCTTGGACTACAAGTTTTTGAAAGGTAGAATCAGAACTATACAAATACAAACTTAGTGGCCTGTCCATTGTGTTTAGATGTTGCAAAAGTTCAGAGAGATTATTATATTCAATTAATGGTAATATTGGGCCGAAAATTTCCATCTTCATGATAGGATTATTCCATTGAACATTTTTCAAAAGTATGGGATGAATTTTTCTTTTTTCAGCATCAAAAATTTCTTTACCACCGTTTTCAGCTCCTTGATTTATTGCTTCGTTGTATACATTTCGGAGTCTACTAAAATGTTGATCATCTATTATTCCGCAATAATCCGGATTTAAGATAGGCTCATCTCCGTATAGAACTTTGAGTTCATAATGCCATAGTTCTTCAAATTCTGAAAGCTTTCCTGAATGAATACATACAAAATCCGGAGCAACGCAGGTTTGTCCGGCGTTTAGTAGTTTTCCAAATAAAATTTGGCGAACAATTTTCTTTAATGGATAATCTGGTTCAATAATTACAGGTGTCTTTCCACCCAACTCCAAGGCTACAGGTGTAAGGTTCTTTGCAGCGTTTTGTAACACCGATCTGGCTGTGCTGGAGGAGCCTGTAAAAAAAATAAAATTAAAAGGCAAGGAGGTCAGAACCTGTGCAATATCACTTCCGCCAAGTACTACATGAACCTCATCCTCATCAAATGTATCAGAAATAATTTTCTTAATTATTTGCGAACTGTGTTCAGAAAACTCTGAAGGTTTTAGGATAACTACATTGCCGGCTGCTATGGCAGAAATAAGCGGAACCATTGAGAGATTAATCGGATAATTCCAGGGCGAAATAATAAGCACTACGCCTCTGGGAACCGCTTGCGTATAAGAACTGGAACCCAGTAAAAGAATATCCGTGTCAACGCTTCTTTTTTGTGACCAGTACTTCAAATTTTTAATGGCCACATTAATTTCCCGAAGGCAAATAATTAACTCAGAAGATTCCGTTTCAAAATAGGGTTTTGCAAAATCGCGAAAAAGACTAAGATTGATTTCGTCTCTGTAAATTAACAGATTCTTTTTTAATTTTTTTAGACGTTGAATCCGATGATCAATACTTGGGTATGGAAACTTCTCGAATCTTTTTTGTAGTGACTGAAAGATGGAATAGACCTGATCAATATCCGGTTCTGATGTTTGAAATGGGCTCATTCCATTCAATACTTATTGTACATCAAAAAAACGCTAGGACTGCATACATACCTGATATACTGCATCTGCAACTCTGTTCGCTATAGATTCATCCATCACCGGTGGAATAATCTGATCGCGACTTAAGTTTTGAATGCCTGAAGCAATGGCTTCAGCGGCGGCGAATTTCATGGAAAGATTGATTCTGGGAGCCTTGGCACGCAACGCCCCTAAAAATATCCCCGGAAAGGCTAGTACATTATTTACCTGATTTGGATAATCTGATCTTCCCGTTCCAACAACAAATGCTCCACCCTCATAAGCTTCATCCGGTAATATTTCAGGAACTGGATTGGCCAGCGCAAGAATTAATGGATCTTTCTCCATGGTGCGAATATCATTTCTGTTTAATAATTCCGCTTTGCTTACTCCTATAAATACATCCGCATGGCGAATGGCATCAAATATGGAACCTTCGAAATTTTCTTTATTGGTAAATTCCAATAGATTTTTCTTTACTGAATTAAGATCTGCACGCCCTTTGCTGATAATACCAACGGAATCACATACAATAATATCTTTGACGATGCGCTGATTTTTAGTTTCGATATCCTTCTTAGCGATATACTTGCTTATGGCAATTCCTGCAGCTCCGGCACCATTGACAACAACCCTCAGATCTTCCATTTTTCTTCCGGTTAATTTACAAAAATTCATCATGGCTGCAAGTACGACAATGGCTGTTCCATGCTGATCATCGTGAAAGACCGGAATTCCGATATCCTGTAGTCGCTCTTCAATTTCAAAGCATCTTGGAGACGAAATATCTTCTAAATTTATTCCACCGAAAACCGGCGCAATATTCTTAACTATGGAAATAATTTCTTCGGTATCCTGCGTCTCCAGACAAATTGGAAATCCATTTATTCCTGCAAATCTTTTAAAGAGCATGGCTTTCCCTTCCATGACCGGAATCGATGCTTTTGCTCCAATATTGCCCAGACCCAATACCGCTGACCCATCAGACACAATAGCCACTGTATTTCCTTTGATGGTATAATCATAGACTTTGGAAGGATCTTCATAAATCTTTATGCACGGAGCAGCTACACCCGGTGAATAAGCGAGTGTTAAATCTTCCGTACCCTGGATATTTAACTTATTTTCTACACTGATCTTACCCTGAAGTCGGGTATGCAATTCAATGGATTTGTCATATACATTCATAACTAAAAACGAAGATCATTCGAAATTGGCAAAAAGCCGTTAATTAATTAATATTAAATTATATTTTAACTAAAATAATATGTATGAATCCTAATTTACAAACTGTCATACATGGATATTATTTTAACTTTGAAGAATACACTGGAGAATTTGATCCGCATGATGTCCACTTTCAACTGGATAAATTATGGACTTAATTTTTTTGTTGGCATCAAGAAGATAGCTTACCCTATGTAAACCCATATATTCTCTTCCAAAAGTAAATTTTAGTCCCCAAATGCCCAATACATCTGCGAGTTCATGGTTTGTATCCACCAAAAGATCAAAGTTTAATTCATGCTTCTGAATAAAACGCTGATGAGATTTTTCATCGTCCGGACTTATTCCAACAATAACACAATCATGCTTTTGAAGTATCTCATAATGATCCCGCAATCCGCAGGCTTCTTTGGTACAGGTTGGCGTATCGTCCTGAGGATAAAAGTAAATCGCTGTATACTTGGATGGTATTTCACGAATTCGAATAGGAATAGACTCCTGATTATTGAGAATCATATCCGGAAAATATTCTCCTTTCAAAACTTTAAATTCCGGTTGATACTTATCCATTGATGTTATCGGTAAAAACTAAAATGATATTCTTTTTTATTCTGCCGGCTATCTTCCAATACCACCAACAAATCATGCGCTCCGGTACTTAGCCAGGGCTCGAATTCATGGGTAATCGTATGTGATTTTAAATCATGGTGTAGAATAACCCATTGTCCATCAATAAATGCATTGTATTTAATTCCCGATCTCGTACTGGTTACATTGGGAATATTGTCTGCCATTCCAAAACTAAAATATTTTTTTCCAGTCATTTTAAATTTAAAATTTTTGGCAAATAGCCTTGGAGGAATGGTATCTGCAACGATGGCGAAATAACCAAAAGATTTGGATTTAGCTCTTAGGGTTTTGTTATCCCAATTACCATCCAATGACACATATGAATTACCTCTTTTTAAGGCAACGATACATTTATCAACCAATCGATCAGGAATGCTTTTGGTAGGAATCAAGGCAATCTCTAATTCTTTATGTAAAGGTTCTGAACCCGGAACCAATCCAATCCAGGGCGTAAAACTTTTTCCTGAAAAAGTACTTAGGGTATCTACCCTACAATCCAGATGATCGTAAACGCTTCCTTGTTTTAATTGAAAATTTCCAAATCCATAATCATAATTCCAATCTTTATCAAAAGCAATATTAATAGGCAATGGTTTTTTTAATACCGGACTTACAAATGGTGAATTCTGTATGATAAATTCCTTGACACTTTCGTTACCTCTGGCATCGGAGATAACCAATTGTACAAGGTGTTCAAGCCCATCTCCAATATAGAAAAAACCATCATTTTCGACGGTCTTGTAGATAGGAATTTTGTTTCCCTGTAATTTAAAACATCTGTGAAATCTGCCTTGATGGAGACTTTTGTAATCCAGATGCGCATTGATATAACGCGTTTCCGTTAACGACCAGTGATCCAGACTAAAAGAATAAAATAAACCATGGTCTATATAGAGTTGTAAGGACTTAATGCCCAAAGCGCGCCAGGAATGATCCGACCGGTCAATAGCTTCTACCCCTAATGCGAATACCTCTCCGGGAACAAGAACCTTACCTTGTAATTTATTGGATGGGTATACTTTTTGTGAAACGGTCTGTCCGTCAAGATCAAAACCATATAGTTTTAACTTTCTTACCTGTGGTGAAATATTATCTTCTACCGGCATTCCAAATTCTGTTGGATCCAGAACTTCTTCCGTTCCGGTAATTCTCAACTCAAAATGCAGGTGAGCTCCTCTGCTATCTCCGGTATTTCCCATAAATGCTACGGAATCCCCGGCAGATACTTTGAAATCATTAGGTTCAAATTCAATTTCCAGTTCGTTCTGATGGGTTCTATATTGCTCAGCCTTTATTCGCTCCTGAATGTCCTCCCTGAATCTATTTAAGTGCGCGTATACCGTGGTATGTCCTGAAGGGTGTTCAATATACAGTGAATTCCCATAATTTTTAGAATCAACTTTTATTTTTTTAACAAACCCGTCTGCGGCGGCAAGAATATAATCCATTTTGGCACCATAGGTTGAGCGTAGATCCAACCCGGCGTGAAAATGATTGTTTCGAAGTTCTCCAAAACTTCCCGTAACGGATAGTTTGTTATGTACCGGAGCCACCAATGAAATCATTGGCAGTGGTTTGGGTAAGTATGTTGCCTTGCCAACTCTAACTGCACTGCAAAGCAAGATACTCAAGAGCATAAGTTTCTTGGTCATATCTAGCTACTAACGGAGTGCAAAAATAAACTTTATCAGTTTTTCGAAGGCATTTTGTACACTAATGTTGCCAGATAGTATTTCTGACTTAAGTTGATGATGGTAGGAAACAAAGCTTGGTTCAGACATTAGAGCATCCGACACAGAACGAATCCAATGTTGATCAAAGTATAGCCCATTTTTTTCAAATCTATTACTTATTAGCTTATTATCTGCTATTAATAAATTATATTTTTTATTAATATAATCTAATAACGCCTGAATGGATTCGATTTTGAATATAGAAGTTTTGAAGACTGCCGAATGGATAGATCCGTTTTCCGCTGTGAGATATTGTTTTCCAACCAACAGCTCAGCCATGGTTTCATTGGCCAATTTTTCCATAACGCCATCAGATTTTGTGATAACAAATACATCTGCCCACTCCATTATACCCTTCTTCATGGCCTGTAATTCATCACCGGAGGCGGGCTGAACAAGGTAAATCAAAAGATCTGCAATTAATCCGATATCGAATTCAGATTGCCCCACTCCAACACTTTCTATAATAATTCGGTCGTATCCCGCACATTCCATTAATTGTATCACGTCACGGGTATGCTTGCTTAATCCACCTAAAACATTAGCGGATGGAGTAGATCGAATAAAAGCCAAAGGATGTTGGGATAGCTGCGGCATCCGTGACTTATCTCCCAGTATGCTTCCCATATGTAAACTACTGCTAGGGTCAATGGTTAATACCGCCAGACGATGACCTGACTCGATGATTTGAAGACCCAGCACTTCAATCAGGCTGCTCTTCCCCACTCCTGGTGAGCCGGTTATTCCAATTCGATAGCTTAAACCTGGATGATGCTGCTCGATTTCACTGAGTAAGGCTATGGCCACTTCCTGATCTTCTGCCCGGGTACTTTCCACCAAGGTGATGGCTTTGGACAATGAGTTTCGGTCTCTTTGATGAATTCGCTGAATCCAATCTGAGATGGAAGATGAATGCATTAAATAAAAGTATAATGTATAAAAATCATTAATTCAAATACAAATATAAAAATTTCTGAGCCAAAATCCGTCAGAACCTTTCCCGAATCGTCTTGAAAAGCTTTATCCAATGGTGTTTGAGGCTTTGAATAATTGAATATCCCTGAACAATTCAAATATAAAGACGTTATACAGGTGCCTAGAAATAAATAATAATTTACATGTCGCAGCGAAAAATCTATTTAGACAACAATGCAACAACACCTTGTGATCCAAGGGTGGTAGAGGCTATGTTGCCTTATTTTTTTGAGCACCCTGGAAATGCTGCCAGCAGAAGCCATCCATTTGGATGGGAAGCTGAGGACGCTGTCGATAAAGCCAGAAAACAAATAGCCGATCTGATTCATGCGGATGAAAAAGAAATCATATTCACCTCCGGTGCAACAGAATCCGACAATCTAGCACTCAAAGGTGTATTTGAAATGTATAACCGCAAGGGGAATCATATCATCACCGCTACCACAGAACATAAGGCCGTCCTGGATTCTTGTAAGACGCTTGAAAAAAAAGGAGCTGAGGTTACTTACCTAAAAGTGAATTCAGAAGGATTGATTAATCTGGAGGAACTGGAAGCAGCGATTTTACCGAATACCATTCTGGTGAGCATCATGTGGGCGAATAATGAAACAGGCGTGATTCAACCTATAGCTGAAATTGGAAAAATATGTGCTAAGCATGGTATTCTATTTATGTCGGATGCTACACAGGCGGTTGGAAAAATACAGGTAAACCCAAGAGAATGCGGAGTTCACCTTATGGCCTTTACTGCACATAAAATGTATGGACCAAAAGGCGTTGGAGCACTCTATGTAAGCCGAAAAGATCCCAGAGTAAAAGTGACAGCCCAAATGGATGGTGGAGGCCACGAACGGGGAATGCGTTCGGGAACCCTCAATGTCCCCGGGATTGTAGGCTTTGGTGCTGCGGCAGAAATAGCCATGAATGAAATGAGTCAGGATGCCGCCAGATTATCCAAATTAAGAGATAAATTGGAAGAAGGTTTTAAATCAAGACTTGAAGAAGTGTATATCAATGGCAATCTTCAACACAGAATGCCTCACGTTACAAACATATCCTTCAAACACGTCGAAGGCGAAGGTTTGATGATGACTTTTAATCAACAGATTGCACTTTCATCCGGATCCGCCTGCACCTCAGCTTCGCTTGAACCATCCTATGTATTGGTTGCCCTGGGACTTGGTGATGATCTTGCTCACTCCTCCTTGAGATTCAGTCTGGGTAGATTTACCACTGAAGAAGATATTGATTTAGCCATCGATGCTATAAGCGCCGGAGTAAGCCATATGAGAGATATTTCACCCATTTGGGAAATGTACAAGGAAGGGGTGGATTTGAATAAAGTGGAGTGGTCCTCACATTAATTTAAACATTTTTGCCTTTTTGGAATTCTATATCTTAGTTTTGCGTTGTAAATAGAAAGTTTTTATTATGGCTTATTCTGAAAAAGTACTAGAGCACTTCAAAAATCCACGCAATGTTGGAAGCATGGACAAAGAAGACAAAAATGTCGGAACCGGACTTGTCGGTGCTCCGGAATGTGGTGACGTAATGAGATTGCAGATAAAAGTCAATCCGGAAACCAACCGAATCGAAGATGCCAAATTCAAGACCTTCGGATGTGGATCTGCCATTGCTTCTTCGTCTCTGGCTACGGAATGGTTAAAGGGAAAAAATATTGATGAAGCGCTTCAGATTGACAATATGTCCATTGTAGAAGAACTTGCCCTTCCCCCGGTTAAGATACATTGTTCCGTTCTTGCAGAAGACGCCATCAAAAGCGCCATTAAAGATTACCAACTAAAAAACGGTCAGGTGTCAATTGCTGTACAGGCTTAATATAGAAAAAACTATATGATTCACGTATCACAAAGTGCCAAAAACAGAATTCTCGAACTCTTTCAGACAGCCCATGTTGAGAAGGATCATTTCGTGCGCGTTTCGGTAACCAGTGGTGGTTGTAGTGGTCTCAGTTACAATCTTGAATTTGATGATGAACTGGTGCCGAACGATCAGGTCTTCGAAGATAATGGTATAAAAGTGGTTACTGACCTCAAAAGTTTCTTATATTTATTTGACTCAACCTTAGAATTTTCAGGCGGCTTAGACGGTAAAGGTTTTCATTTCGTCAATCCCAATGCTTCCCGCTCCTGTGGATGCGGCGAGAGCTTTGCGGTTTAATTTTATTTTATCAAATTTCATTATCTTGTAATCGAATTCTAAAATTTTGATTGCGAGGAATCATTTATCCGTAGTAACGAGACAATTATTGAGATTGTGCGTGTGGATTTTTGTTCCAGTGGTAATTTTAAATGGCCAATTTAAAGCTGCCTCCCCGGAGAACAATTTTACTTATCTTAATACCTTAAATGGTCTATCCAATGACTTTGTAAATCAATCCATTAAGGATGCATCGGGTTTTCTGTGGATTGCAACACAGAATGGTCTGAACCGATATGATGGCAAACATATTAAAACATATTACAACAATCCAAAAGACAAAAATTCTCTCTGCGGCAATTTTGTTTCTTCTCTTTTTTTAGATAGCAAAAAAAGACTTTGGGTTGGAGTGGCAGAATCCGGTATCAGTCTATATCATCCTGAGGCAGATAATTTTACATCCTTCCGGACCAACGATACTTTACAAGGGAGTATCCGGTCTTATACGTACATAACCTCCTTTTTTGAGGATTCCAAACATCGAATCTGGATTTCAACCTGGGGATCGGGACTGTACCAATTTGATGAATCAAATAATTCTTTCATTCAATACAAGCATGATCCAAAAAATGAAAACAGTATATACTGTGACAAAGTGAAATGCATTGAAGAAGACAAGGATGGAACCTTATGGATTGGATTATGGGCAGAAGGTCCTACGGATACGATTGGTATTCAATTGTTCCATCCATCTTCAGGAATTTTTTCGAATTATTACCACAACTTTGAAAATATCCCGGGTACCAAGATGACCAAACGGTTTAGCTCGATTATGAAATTTGCTCATTGTCTAAAGTATGTTGCAGAAGATAATACAATGTGGGTGGGCGGTTTACTCGGACTAGCAAAAATTCACTTAGGGGAATTTCGTTTTGAAACATTTTTCCAAACACAGGATCATGATGAAAGTGTTGTCCATGGAAAAACAATCAGGCAAATAAGCTTTACCAAAGAAAGAAATCTCATTTTAAGCACTCAGGAAAATGGAATTATTATCTTATCTAAAGACTCTACCAGGTATACGATCCTTGACGCCAATGGAAATTCTGAAACCAGTTTAAGTTCTAATGGTATCCGGCATTGTTTTGTAGATTCAAATGGTCAGCTATTCGTTTCTACATCTGGTGGTGGTCTCCAAATTTCAATTCCGGTTCAAAGTGAATACAACTTTGTCAAAAAAAACAAAATTTGTTTGGAATCTGGAAATTTTAACAAGGGTATCAATACAATATCGAAATTTCGAAATACCCTTTATTTGGGAACAAATGATGGACTCTATTTTCGTCCGGATGATCAAAGTTGTTTTCAGGAATTGGTTTCAGTAAATAAACAATTAAAAAATTTAAAAATTCAAAGCATCTTTAACAACACTGATGGAAATGGATTTTATTTTTCAACAGAAGATGAAAACTTATTTAAGTATGATCCACAAAAAAATCTACTGACCACAAGTCAGTATAATAAAGCGTACACCAATGGTTTTGGGATGACCCGTTCACTGATTGAATGGAACACGGATAGTTTAATAACGGTTTCAGAATTTGGAGGGGTTCACTTCTATGATTCTAAAAATCATATCCTCAAAATATTAAATTCCCACGGTAAGAATATGGGTTTTTGGAATTTCGCAAGAAAATGGAATTCAGGTAATTTACTCATCGGATATCATAATGGTATTGTTAAATATAATATTCAGACCGATAGTATATCACACTGTTTTGTGCGTGAGTTTCCAGATAAAATCATCAAAGGTTGGCAATGCAATGATTTAACCGGGTCCGAGAAAAATGGATTTTGGTTTGCCTGCGATAGCTCGGTTGGATTTTTAAATCCTGCAAGCAATTATTATAAATTTTATCCTTTAATTCAGAACCACTTACTTGTACCGTTTTTCGGGATACAACAGGACGAAAAAGGGAACCTTTGGTTGCATGGAGAATTTGATATTTTTCATTTTGATACCACTTCAAAGATTTTTAGTAAGGTTCAAAGCCGATTGATCAAATTCAATTACCCCAATGCTCATACTTCTTTTCTGGATCCCACAACCGGGATGCTTTATGTTCCGGGTCTCGACGGATATAAATTGGTAAACACCCGTTTATTCTACAATGACAAAAGTCTTCATCCTTTAAAAATAGTAGAGATTCAATTGAATGGTAAAGCTTATACTTCTAACCCATTGGATCCAAAAATATTAAAACTTAAACACGATGAAAATTCCTTATCGATTTATTTTTCAAATTTTGATTTTGAAAAAAATAAAAATTATACCATTGAATATAAAATAATACCTATTCAAGAGAACTGGCAGTCAGCTCCAGAAAATCAAATCATTGAATTAAATAATTTGAAACCAGGAAATTATACACTTCAAATTAAATATAAAAATCTGCCACAGGACCATACCACCACTGCCAATTTGAGTATTGAAATTGCCAAACCCTATTGGATGACCATTTGGTTTTTGAGTATTTGTATTCTTGTTTTTTCTTTCATAATTAGATTTCTCATTCAGTATAATTTGAAGCGGCTTGCTCAGAAAAATGCAGAACTGGAAGCTAAAGTTAGCGAACGAACGATTGAACTTCAGAAACAAAAGAAAGAGTCAGAAGATCTATTGTTAAATATTCTTCCGGAAAATATTGTTGAAGAATTAAAAATTAAAGGTTATACCGAAGCAAGACTTCATGAGAATGTTACCGTATTGTTTTCAGACTTTGTAAATTTTTCAGGTATTAGCGCTCAGCTGGAACCCACGGAAATTGTCAGAGAAGTAGACAAATGTTTTAAAGCTTTTGATCAAATAATTGAATCGTGTGGTCTGGAAAAAATAAAAACAATCGGCGATTGTTATATGGCGGTTGGCGGACTGAATAATTCTTCTGTATCCGAAACCATTAATACGGTAAGAGCAGCCAAAGAATTTATCAAATATGTTGAAAACAACAACTGCATTTTTAAAATTAGAGTAGGCATTCATACCGGATCTGTGATCGCAGGTGTGGTAGGATTTAAAAAATTTGCTTACGATATCTGGGGAGATACCGTAAACATTGCGAGCAGAATGGAAACCAATGGTATTCCTATGAGAATCAATATAAGCAAAGACACCTATACACAGATTCAATCCAATTTTTCTTGTGAATACCGCGGAAAAGTGGACACTAAAAATACCGGAGAACTGGAAATGTATCTGGTAAGTGATTAGGGAATTAAATATAAATCATCCCTTTGATATTCTACTTCTACCGCAAAGTTTTATGGCATATCCATTTCCTTTGGTTTGAATTCATTTAAGGTAGCACAATGAAGACCACCACCGAACCAATTTAAACTTCTGGAATTGATTGGAATAATTTCACGATTCGGAAACGCTTTCTTAAAAATTCCAATGACTTGAATTTCATGCGCGAGCGAAGTACCAAAATTCGTATAACTTTGAAAGAAGACTTTATTATTTGATAAATAATAATTCAGATAACTTGCACAGGCAACCCTCCAGACAGAGTCTTTAGCGTGCCATCCTTCCGAAGGCTTTAACACGGCTTCCGGAATATTTAAGGTTGAATCCAGACTTACGCCGGGGTTTATTTGAACTTTGACGGCAATTAGTTTTGGCAATGGAATGCGCACAATATTAAAACTAGATCCATCCAGATCTCTGGCATTCTGAAGTACTTTATAATTATCCTCCATTCGCTTATAGTTAATGGCACTGACCGGATTAGATTGGCTGTCTTCCAACGTTACCGACGCTAAGAGAATGGTCTTAGGATCAGCAAAACGCACGAATTCATCGGTATGTCCGCCTGTGCCCATTCCAATAAAATTTTGCGTAATCGTTCCAACAATATGCACATCTTCAGCTAGACCATAATCCAACCAGATGATATTTTTAGCGCCCACTACTCTTCTCAATTCGCGCTCCATGGATACAAGACTTGAATCGGGATTTCTTTGAATCATCAGGTTCTTATTCAGTATGAGTGTGCCACGGCCATTGGATTCCATAGCGCCACCTTCCGTTACCAACCATGATTTTACAATTGGCAGATTAAATTTTGCAGCGAACAGACTATCTACCTGGCCTTTCTGACGAATATTGAGATCGGAAAGTTTTTCATTGACCAAATGCAAATCACCGTGAAAATAATCCGTTAAGAAACTTTTATACCCGTATTGATTCCATTCGAAATCCACTACAAAGAGTTTCTTATCTTTATCATAAACAAATATGGGTCCGTGATCTCTGATCCAATAATCGTTTCCTTCAAGCGTGAAGTACTTAATCATATCAAAGTTAAAATTGGAGGATCCGAAAAATTCTTCGCAATTCTTTTGCTCCTGCCCGTCAACCATCGCAATCTTTATCTGAATATTGCGCTCGAGCTTATCGACCATATCGGATTCAATGGCCATGTAGTTGAAGTTATTTACGCAGGACATCCAAATGGCATCCATCGGCTCAAAATCGGCAATTTGCCTGTATTGATTATCCGTTGACTTTACCTTACAACATACAAAACACAAGCATACAAGAGTATGCCATAATACTTTGCTATCTACCACTACTACTTATTTACTACCATCAAAGGATCAAAAAAATGCCTTTCTATTTGAATTAGCAAGTCCTGATTCCTTTTAAGAAGCTGCAAATTAGGAAATAGTACTATAATTAAATAGTTTTTATAATATATTATTGTTATTTAAAATGTTTAGCCTGGCTCAACGATTTTAGGATATGATGAACGGCCGGACAGATAATTAGGTTTAGGGCGGTTAAGTCTAGTATCTGACTCATATTCTTCCGATTGGTATGCGGGTATTCGCGGCAAGCTTTTGGCCTGCCTTCATAAATCTTGCAGTAGTTATCCTCCCCTAAAAACGGGCAGGGTGTAGTATTGAATACGTAGTCATTATCTTCGTCCACCCGGACATAATTTTGCATGAATTCAGATGGCCTCATTTTAAGTGCAGAAGCCATCATTTCTATATCCTTTGAAAACAACCTCGGACTGGTGGTTTTGCAACAATTAGCACATTGCAGGCAATCAATTTCATCAAAAGCTTCTTTGTGTCCCTGATGAAAAAACTTGTCCAATTTGTTGGAATCCCATTTCTTGAGTTCTTTAAATACTTGTTTAAAATATCGGGCCTTACCTTGAACCTGCTGTTTAAATTGTAAGATGTCCATTCAATATTAAATTTACGATTAGATCCTTGTATCACTCCATTCAGTACGATACATTAAAATCTTTCTTCCCGTGCAAACCCTTGATCCAATTGAAAGAAAAGCTGATCTAATATCCCTTTAAGCTCTTGTTTTACCAAGACAAGCACACTTTGAAATTACAAGTTTAACTTAACTATTTTGCCAACCAGTTCTTCAGCAATTCTTGCCTGTGCTTCTTTGGTAGATGCCGCAATATGTGGACTGAAAGAGATATTTGGATGATTCAAAATATCAGGATTCACATGTGGTTCATTATGGAAAACATCCAAACCTGCTCCGAGAAGTCTACCTGAATTCAATGCGTTAAGCATGGCCTCTTCATTAATGTTTTCACCCCGGGAGGTGTTGATCAGAATAGATCCCGGTTTAATGAACTCAAATTCTGCCTTTCCTAAAATTGGTTCTCCATTGAATGGTGCGTGAAGGCTGATATAATCTGCCTGTGACAGCGCTTCCATTTTTTCCATTAGTCTTAAGGGAATATCAAGTACCTGTTGACCAACGAAAACTTGAACCTGCGCGGATTGCAGAAAGGGGTCAACCACAATAACATTCATTTCAAGTCCTAAGGCCATTCTGGCCAACTCAGATCCAATTCTACCCAAACCTAAAAGTGCAATGGTTTTATTTTTTACTTCTGTAGAAGTGGACAATTGTTTTTTAAGCTTATTAAAAGATTCAGCATCCTTTAAAGATCTGTTGGTTAGCTGAAGTGACCGCGTTAAGCCAAGAATATGTGCCATAGCCAATTCTGCAACAGACCTTGAAGATGCTCCGGGTGTATTTATAACCTGGATACCTTTGGATCTTGCATATTCAGCATCGATATTATCAATGCCAACACCGGCCCTTGCGATAAATTTTAAATTTTTGCCAGCATCTATTTGCTCCTTTCGAATTTTGGTTGCACTTCGGATAATGATACCCTGATAATCAGAAAGTCTGTTTACCAGTTCATCTTGTGGAATTTTATTGGAGTCGACTTCAAATCCGGCATGTATCAGTGCATTTATTCCGGAATCCTCAAAGCCATCGTTGACGAGTATTTTCATGATTTCTGTAAAACAAAAAAGGAAACCAAAATGATTTGGATTCCCTTTTTATCAAATTATAGTTTGATTAAAATTTATTTCTTCCTATTTTTTGCTTTGGCTTTTGCCTGATTGACGATATTTTGCATTTCACTCAGCAACATATCAGCAATTTCTTTATGCCCTGCTTTCAAAGCAAATTCCCTGGCTGTCATTCCTTCTTTCGTTTCATTCATGACATTGGCACCCTTATTTAATAATAATTCAACTATTTCCCTGTTTCCCCCTTTGGCAGCATACATCAGGGCATCTCTTTGATCAATGATTGGGCTTACCAGGGCACCTTTGCGGAGTAAAAGATTCACCATTTCCACATCAGCGTGAGCAGCTGCGAGTGACAATGAGCTCATTCTTTCACCATCCACTTCCAAAATTTGATTGACATCGGCTCCACTTGTAATCATTTTCTGAACCGATGCATAATTTTTTGATTCGATGGCAGATCTAAAATTGCTTTGTGCTATCAGTTGACCCACACCTAGCATTAGCATCGAAAATAGAATAAAGTTTTTCATGTTAAAATTTATTAATTGTAAAATTCTACCCTTAAGATCCCACAATAATAACAAATGTTGCCTTAATGCTTCAAATTTTTGATGAATATTCTGTGTTATACGCCCATACCCTGACGGCAGGTTTTAAACAAAATTTATATATAATATTGTTTAATATATAAAATGCTTATAATAAATAACTAAGATATTGAACTAAACTCAATTCTTCGACCCTGGTGGCTGACAAAATCTCTTAGTATTCGATTGACTTCCAGTTCCAGCAATGGATCTCTTTCAATAATGGTTGCTGCGAGTTTGCTGGCAGATACCAAAATTTCGTGATCTCTTACGATATCAGAAATCTGCAATTCAACCAATCCGGACTGCTTTGTACCACTGAGATCTCCCGGTCCGCGTAATTTGAGGTCTTCTTCGGCAATTTTAAAACCATCGTTGGTAGAGCATAGAATTTTCATTCTGGCATAAGAATCCTTACCAATTTGGTCTGCGGTCATTAGTATGCAATAGGATTGGTCTGAGCCTCTTCCAACCCTCCCTCTCAATTGATGCAATTGCGATAATCCAAATCGCTCTGCATTCTCAATAACCATTACCGTGGCATTGGGCACATTAACACCCACTTCAATTACCGTTGTGGCAACCATAATATCAGCCCTGCCGGATGCAAATCGGTTCATTTCCATATCCTTGTCTTTTGCCTTAAGTTTACCGTGAACAACACTGATCTGGTAGGTTGGTACAGGAAAAAACTGCAAAAGTTTTTCATAACCCAATTGAAGATTTTCAATATCCAAACTTTCATTTTCTTCAATTAATGGATAAACGATATAAATCTGCCTGCCCAAAGCAATTTGTTCTTTCATGAATTTATGTAATTCCGGACGGTGGATATCCTTGATGTGTCGTGTAAGAATTTCCTTTCGTCCAGGAGGCAGTTCATCAATGATAGAAATATCCAGATCGCCATATTGCGTCATGGCAAGTGTTCGCGGTATGGGTGTAGCGGACATGATTAGTACATGAGGCATTAAAATTTTGGATTTCGCCCAGAGTTTTGATCTCTGTTCTACCCCAAAACGATGCTGTTCATCAATAACCACTAATCCCAGGTTATTAAAAACAACATTATCTTCAATTAAGGCATGAGTCCCTACGAGGATATTTAATTCGCCATTTTTTAATTCGTGAAGCAAGACTTTTCGATCTGCCGTCCTCGTGCTTCCGGTAAGTATTTTAATTTTTACAGGAAGATGTTCCAATAATTTTTTTAGACCGAGATAATGTTGCTGAGCAAGAATTTCTGTTGGAGCCATTAAGCAAGATTGAAATCCATTTCCCGTGGCAATAAGCATCACCATCAGTGCAACAATGGTTTTACCACTCCCGACATCACCTTGTAACAAGCGATTCATTTGTTTTCCGGAACGAAGATCTGCATGAATTTCTTTGACTACTCTTTTCTGTGCATCGGTTAATTTAAACGGAAGGGCTTCTGTATAAAACGTATTCAAAACATCACCGACCAGATTCCATCTAAAACCATTTTGCAAATGTTTTCTTTTGGATTTATTGTACTGCATTCGCAATTGCAATTGGAACAATTCTTCAAATCGCAATCTTTTTTGGGCCATATTCATTTGCAAGGTCGTATGTGGATAATGAATATTCTTCAGACTTTCGCTTCTCGACATCAGTTGAAATTTCTGAAGGATATAATCCGGAAGATTCTCTTTAATATCCCTGATATTGATATGTTGAATCAGGGTTTCCGTTAACCTTGCAATACCTCTGCTGTTCAGACCTTTTGCACTTAATTTTTCACTGCTTGAATACACCGGAAGAAACCGTAGCGTCTGTGCTGATGGATCGAGCTGATCTATTTCCGGATGGATTAGCGTTAGTCCATAGCCTTGATTCTGAATCTTTCCAAAGAAAAAATATTCCTTTCCCGGTTCCAGTTTTTCAGTTACCCAGGAATGCGCGCGAAACCAAACCATTTCAATGGAGCCGGAAGAATCATATCCTTGTACTACCAGTATTTTCCTTCTGGCGGGACCTCGTTCATTGATTTGTCCAATTTTTAATTGGAGGTAAGCCCAATCGGATTCTTTCAATTCACTGACAAGATTCAATCTGGTCTTGTCAATGTATCTAAATGGAAAATACAGTAAGAGGTCCTCAATTGTTTTTACACCAAGCTCTTTGCGCAGGAGTTCGGCTTTCTGAGGTCCTACTCCTTTCAAAAATTCAATGGAACTATCCGGCTTTAGCAGTGTCATTACATTGCAAATTAAGTTTATTGAACTGAATAATTAAAATAAACTTTCGAATAAGCCAATTATCTGAATAAATCAAGACGGATTGAAACATTTTTATATATTCGCTATTTATACTTAGGTAATTCATCTGTAACGTTATGGAATCCATTAGACAGAAACAAGTTGGAGAGTTAATAAGAAGACAATTCAGTACTGTATTGAATACAGAAGGTAAGTATATATATGGTTACGAACCGCTGGTCACCATTACGGATGTTAAAATGAGTCCCGATCTTGGCTTGGCCAAAATATATTTGAGCGTGTTTAATATGGTGAATAAGCAG
>WBZT01000503.1_pt1 | contig 31510 bp, 45 predicted proteins | sample 5204241 | NCBI WGS metagenome assembly WBZT01 (sample SAMN12344358, study PRJNA552823) | activated sludge metagenome | biome: Activated sludge suspended growth; feature: Nitrification reactor; material: Wastewater; isolation source: activated sludge from nitrification reactor of wastewater... | reverse complement strand
CGGCTATATCGTGGCGACGGTGGACGGGAACTGCACTTTTCATGGAACCCTCCTTTGTTGGCATCCATGATGCTCTCATATCTTTCATCTCGTGACTACATTATCTAGGTTTCAGCGTAGAGATTGCATGGGGTTTCACGCGTTGGAGAAATTAAACGATGATACAGAATAGTGGCATGCTGGCGCTTCATCGGTGGCTGAGGCATTCGCTTGGCACGGATTCATGCGCGGCTATGCCGAACTTGACATAAGTGGCGTCCCTGCCTATAGTTCCGCCTCTTTGCGGGCCTGGGTGTTCGACCGGCGCGGGCCCGCCGCTAGATTGAGTGAATTTCAAAGCCTTATCTGGAGTAAGGGGCAATGGCCACAATTAACCAGTTGGTAAGCAAGCCGCGCGTCAGGGACAAAACCAAGAGCACTGTCCCGGCGCTCGAAGGCTGCCCGCAGAAGCGCGGGGTTTGCACGCGTGTCTACACGACGACGCCGAAGAAGCCAAATTCCGCGCTGCGTAAGGTGGCACGTGTGCGTCTGACCAACAGTCAGGAAGTGACCAGTTACATCGGTGGTGAAGGCCACAATCTACAGGAGCACTCGGTGGTGCTGATCCGCGGCGGTCGTGTCAAGGACCTGCCCGGCGTGCGCTACCACATCGTGCGTGGCAGCCTGGACACCTCGGGTGTTACCAAGCGACGCCAAGGGCGCTCCAAGTACGGCGCCAAGCGGCCCAAGTCCTGAGTTTCGCTTTAGCAGAATGCGATTGAGGCGGTTATGCCGAGAAGAAGAGAAGTTCCTAAGCGCGTCATCCTCCCCGATCCCAAGCATGGGAGCGAGATGCTGGCCAAGTTCGTCAACATGATGATGGAGCGCGGCAAGAAATCCGTGGCCGAGAAGATCGTCTACGGGGCGCTCGATGCCATAGCCGAAAAGGGCAAGGACGATCCGATGGGCCTGCTGGAACAGGCGCTGGACAACGTTCGACCGGTGGTCGAGGTCAAATCCCGCCGGGTCGGCGGCGCCACCTACCAAGTTCCGGTGGAAGTGCGCTCGGTGCGACGGACTGCCTTGGCCATGCGCTGGCTCATCGACGCTTCCCGCAAGCGTGGCGAGAAATCCATGGCCCGCCGTTTGGCCGGCGAGCTGCTGGATGCCGCCGAGAGTCGCGGCACCGCCGTCAAGAAGCGGGAAGACGTACACCGCATGGCGGAAGCCAACAAGGCTTTCGCCCATTATCGCTGGTAAGTCGCGAGGATTGAGTTGTGGCCCGCAAAACCCCCATCGAGCGCTATCGCAACCTCGGCATCATGGCCCATATTGATGCCGGCAAGACGACCGTGACCGAGCGCATCCTGTTTTACACAGGCGTCTCTCACAAGCTGGGCGAGGTGCACGATGGCGCCGCTACCATGGATTGGATGGTGCAGGAACAGGAACGCGGCATCACCATCACCTCCGCCGCGACCACCTGCTTCTGGCATGGCATGGCCGGCCAGTTCGAGGAACATCGCGTCAATATCATTGATACGCCCGGCCACGTCGACTTCACCATTGAGGTCGAGCGCTCGCTGCGGGTGCTGGATGGCGCTTGCGCGGTGTTCTGCGCGGTGGGCGGAGTAGAGCCGCAATCCGAAACCGTTTGGCGGCAGGCCAATAAATACGGCGTGCCGCGACTGGCGTTCGTCAACAAGATGGACCGCGCCGGCGCCGATTTTCTACGGGTGGTGCAGCAACTCCAGGATCGCCTGGGCGCCTATCCGGTGCCGCTGCAACTCCCGATCGGCGCCGAGGATAAATTCAAGGGCGTGGTCGATCTTGTCAAGATGCAGGCGGTCTGGTGGGACGAGGACAGCCTCGGCATGAAATTCGAGTACGGCGATATTCCCGCCGAGATGCAAGCCGCCTGTGAGGCTTGGCGCGAGAAGATGGTCGAGGCCGCCGCCGAATCCTCCGACGCATTGATGGAAAAGTATCTGGAAGGTGAGCCGCTGAGCGAGGACGAGATCCACGCCGGCTTGCGCGACCGCACCGTCAAGGGTGAGATCGTGCCGGCCTTGTGCGGGTCGGCTTTCAAGAACAAAGGTGTGCAAGCGATGCTGGACGCGGCGGTGCGCTACTTGCCGTCACCAATCGACAAGCCGCCAGTCAAGGGCGTGCTGGATGATGCCGCCGAGAGCGAGGGCGAGCGGCCAGCCGACGACAGTGCTCCGTTCGCTGCCCTGGCCTTCAAGATCGCCACCGACCCCTTCGTCGGTACCCTGACCTTTATCCGCTGCTACTCCGGCGTGATCAATTCCGGGGACTCGGTTTTCAACCCGGTCAAGAGTCGGCGCGAGCGCATCGGTCGTCTGGTGCAGATGCATGCCAACAGCCGTGAGGAAATCAAGGAAATTCGCGCCGGCGACATTGCCGCCTGTGTCGGTCTGAAGGACGTGACCACCGGCGATACCCTGTGCGATGCCGATAAGGTCATCACCTTGGAGCGGATGGAATTTCCCGAGCCGGTGATCGCGGTGGCGGTCGAGCCCAAGACCAAGGCTGACCAGGAAAAGATGGGTATCGCCCTGAGCAAGCTGGCGCAGGAAGATCCCTCGTTTCGGGTGCACACCGATCCCGAGTCGGGACAGACCATCATTTCCGGCATGGGTGAATTGCACCTGGAAATCATCGTCGACCGTCTCAAGCGCGAGTTCAAGGTGGATGCCAACGTCGGCAAGCCGCGTGTCGCCTACCGCGAAACCATCCGCAAGACGGTGGAGCAGGAAGGCAAGTTCGTGCGTCAGTCCGGTGGGCGCGGTCAGTACGGCCATGTCTGGCTGCGGCTGGAACCGCGCGAGCCGGGTGAGGGCTACGAGTTCGTCAACGCCATCGTCGGCGGCGTGGTGCCTCGCGAATACGTTCCGGCGGTGGATAAGGGCGTTCAGGAGCAGATGGAAAAGGGTGTGTTGGCCGGCTATCCCGTGGTGGATGTCAAGGTCACCATCTTCGACGGTTCCTACCACGAAGTCGATTCCAGCGAAATGGCCTTCAAGATCGCTGGATCGATGGGTTTCAAGGATGGCGCCCTCAAGGCCGGCGCGGTGCTGTTGGAGCCGATCATGAAGGTCGAAGTGGTCACTCCCGAGGACTACATGGGTGACGTGATGGGTGACCTCAACCGTCGTCGTGGCATCCTCCAGGGCATGGACGACTCGCCGTCGGGTAAGGTGATTCGTGCCGAAGTGCCATTGGCCGAGATGTTCGGTTATGCCACCGATCTGCGTTCGGCCACTCAGGGCCGCGCGACCTATTCTATGGAATTCGCCAAGTACAACGAAGCCCCCGCCAATATCGCCGAGGCGGTGATCAAGAAAGCCTCCTGAAGCGTTTTGCTGAAGACGGTTGTTGAAGATTTGAATCGGATGGAGTGAGCACGGTGTCCAAAGAAAAGTTTGAGCGCAGCAAGCCGCACGTCAACGTGGGGACGATTGGCCATGTGGACCATGGCAAGACCACGCTAACGGCGGCGATCACGCGGGTGATGGCGACGCAATTCGGTGGTGAATTCAAAGCCTACGACCAGATTGACTCCGCGCCGGAAGAAAAGGCGCGTGGCATCACCATCGCCACGGCGCATGTGGAATACCAATCGCCCCTGCGGCACTACGCCCACGTCGACTGCCCCGGGCACGCCGACTACATCAAGAACATGATCACCGGCGCCGCGCAGATGGACGGCGCGATTCTGGTGGTCTCGGCCGCCGACGGTCCGATGCCACAGACTCGTGAGCACATTCTGCTGGCGCGCCAGGTCGGGGTCCCGTGCATCGTGGTCTACCTCAACAAAGCCGACATGGTCGACGACGCCGAACTGCTGGAACTGGTGGAAATGGAAGTGCGCGAACTGCTCAGCAGCTACGACTTCCCCGGCGACGACGTCCCCATCATCACCGGCAGCGCGCTCAAGGCCCTGGAAGGCGACCAAAGCGACATCGGCGAACCCTCGATCATCAAGCTAGTCGACGCCATGGACGCCTACATCCCGCAACCCCAGCGTGAAATCGACAAACCCTTCCTGATGCCGATCGAAGACGTCTTCTCGATCTCCGGGCGCGGCACCGTGGTCACCGGGCGCATCGAGCGCGGCAAGGTCAAGGTCGGCGAGGAAGTCGCCATCGTCGGCATCAAACCCACGGTCAAGACCATCTGCACTGGGGTGGAAATGTTCCGCAAGCTGCTGGACCAAGGCGAAGCCGGCGACAACGTCGGGGTCCTGCTGCGCGGCACCAAGCGGGACGACGTCGAACGCGGCCAAGTGCTGGCCAAGCCCGGCACCATCACCCCGCACACCAACTTCGAAGCCGAAGTCTACGTCCTGGGCAAGGAAGAAGGCGGGCGGCACACGCCGTTCTTCAAGGGCTACCGGCCGCAATTCTACTTCCGCACCACTGACGTCACCGGCTCGGTCGACCTGCCCGAGGGCGTCGAAATGGTGATGCCCGGCGACAACGTGCGGATCGTGGTCAGCCTGATCGCGCCGATCGCCATGGACGAGGGTCTGCGCTTCGCCATCCGCGAAGGTGGGCGCACCGTCGGCGCCGGCGTCGTCGCTAAAGTGATCGAGTGAGCGTCATGAGCACCAGCCAACGTATTCGCATCCGCCTCAAGGCGTTCGATCACCGGTTGATCGATCAATCGGCTCGGGAAATTGTCGAGACCGCCCGGCGTACCGGTGCTCAGGTTCGCGGTCCCATTCCGCTGCCGACCAAGATCGAACGCTTCACGGTGCTGGTCTCGCCGCATGTCAACAAGGATGCCCGCGATCAGTACGAGCTGCGCACCCACAAGCGGTTGATGGATATCGTTGATCCCACCGACAAGACGGTCGACGCGCTGATGAAGCTCGACCTCGCCGCTGGTGTGGACGTGCAGATCAAGCTCAACTAGGCGTTCGAGCCCGGGTCATGAGGGGCGGCCTTCCCCTCCTCTGACCTGAAGTCGTGATTAGTAGAGGAAATAAAAATGGCAATTGGACTCATCGGCCGCAAGGCCGGTATGACTCGTGTTTTCACGGAAGAAGGCGTTTCGATTCCCGTCACGTTGATCGAAGTCGAGCCCAACCGCGTCGCGCAGGTCAAGACCGAGGAAAGCGACGGGTACCGTGCCCTGCAAGTGACGGTCGGTAGCCGTCGCGCCAGCCGGGTGACCAAGCCCATGGCTGGTCATTTCGCCAAGGCCGGCGTCGCGGCGGGTCGCGGTTTGTGGGAATTTCGTCTGGCGGAGGACGAGGGCGCTGGGATCGATGTGGGCGCCGAACTCAAGGTGGATTTGTTCCAGGTCGGTCAAAAGGTGGACGTAACCGGTACCACCATCGGCAAAGGTTTCGCTGGTTCCATCAAACGCCACCATTTCCGCAGCCAGCGTGCCACTCACGGTAACTCGCTGTCCCATCGTGCCCCCGGTTCCATCGGCCAAAATCAGAGTCCGGGCCGGGTGTTCAAGGGTAAGAAGATGGCCGGTCACCTCGGCGCGGCGCAACGCTGTACCCAGAATCTGGAAGTGGTCCGGGTGGACGCCGAACGTAATTTGTTGGTGATCAAGGGTGCGGTGCCCGGCGCCAAGGGCGGCGATGTGATGATTCGGCCCGCCGTGAAGGCGCGTCGGTAAGGAGGCGATATGGAACTTCAGGTCAAGAACGCGAGCGGCGCGGCGGCCGGCCAACTCACGGTCGCCGATGAGACCTTTGCACGGCCGTTCAACGAGGCGTTGGTGCATCAGGTGGTGGTGGCCTATCTGGCCGGTGCCCGCTCCGGTACCCGCGCGCAGAAGAATCGTGCCCAGGTCAGCGGCGGTGGCGCCAAGCCGTTTCGACAGAAAGGGACCGGCCGCGCCCGCGCCGGTACCACCCGCGGTCCGTTGTGGCGAGGTGGTGGCGTGACCTTCGCGGCCAGGCCGCAGAATCACTCGCAGAAAGTCAACCGGAAAATGTATCGTGCCGCCATGCGCGCCATTTTCTCCGAACTGCTGCGCCAGGACCGGTTACTGGTGGTGGATGCGCTGGATGTTCCGGAGATCAAGACCAAGCACATACTGGCGCGGATGCGGGCGCTGGATTTGGCCGATCGAGGTCGCGTGCTGATGGTGACCGAAAATGTCGATCTCAATCTGTATTTGTCGGCGCGTAACCTGCCTGGCGTGGCGGTCAGCGATGTGGTCGGTCTGGACCCGGTCAGCCTAGTGGGTTCCGAAAAGGTATTGATGACAGCGGGCGCGTTGCAGCGCGTCGGGGAGTGGTTGGCATGAACCAGGAACGGCTGCTGAAGATTCTGCTGGCCCCGCATGTCTCGGAAAAAAGTAACCGGGTCGCCGAGCGCTGCAACCAAGTGGTATTCAAGGTGACCCCGGATGCCACCAAACCGGAAATCCGGGATGCGGTGGAGTTGTTGTTCAAGGTCAAGGTCAAGGGTGTCACGGTCGTCAACGTCAAGGGTAAGCGCAAACGTTTCGGGTCTACTTTCGGGCGACGTTCGGATTGGAAGAAAGCTTACGTTTCCTTGGAAGCCGGCAATGAAATCGACTTCATGATGGCGGAGTGATCGAGCGCTCGCCGCCCCGCTATATGAATAAAAGGTGAAACCCCATGCCTATCGTCAAGACCAAACCGACTTCGCCCGGTCGGCGCTTTGTAGTCAAAGTCGTCAACCCGAACTTGCACAAGGGCCGGCCCCATGCGCCGCTGCTGGAAAAGCAGACCCGCAATGGGGGTCGCAACAATACGGGTCGTATCACTACCCGGCATCAGGGTGGTGGCCACAAGCAGCATTATCGGCTGGTCGATTTCAAGCGCGACAAGGATAACATCCCAGCGCGAGTCGAACGGCTCGAATACGATCCGAACCGCAGTGCGCATATTGCACTGTTGCTGTATGCCGACGGCGAGCGTCGCTACATCATTGCCCCACGTGAGGTCGGCGTCGGCGTTACGCTGATGTCCGGGCCGGCGGCACCGATCAAGCCAGGCAATGCCTTGCCGTTGCGGAATATTCCGGTCGGCAGTCAGGTGCATTGCGTGGAGCTGCGGCCTGGGAAGGGCGCGCAGTTGGCTCGCAGCGCTGGCGCAACGGTGCAGTTGGTCGCTCGCGAAGGCACTTACGCTACCTTGCGGTTGCGTTCCGGCGAGATTCGCAAGGTCCATGTGGACTGCAAGGCTACCGTTGGCGGAGTTGGCAACGAGGAACACAACCTGCGCTCGCTGGGCAAGGCCGGCGCCAAGCGTTGGGTGGGCGTTCGGCCCACCGTGCGCGGCGTGGCCATGAATCCGGTGGACCACCCACACGGCGGTGGTGAAGGTCGTACCTCGGGCGGTCGGCATCCGGTATCGCCGTGGGGCGTACCGACCAAGGGCTATAAGACCCGCTCGAACAAGCGCACCGACAAGCTCATCGTGCGCCGGCGAAAGGCGAAATAATGCAAGGGCTGTCCGGCCTGGAGCCGGGCAGTCGCCCCGCCGAACCGGGGATATGCAACCAAGAGGATAAGTAAGGTGCCACGTTCGATTAAAAAAGGGCCGTTCGTCGACCTTCACTTGATTAAAAAAGTGGAGCAGGCGGTTGCCACCAATACCAAGCGACCGATCAAAACCTGGTCGCGGCGCTCGATGATTTTGCCGGAGATGATCGGGCTGACCATCGCCGTGCATAACGGTCGTCAGCATGTGCCGATTCTGGTCACCGAGAATATGGTGGGCCACAAGCTGGGCGAGTTCGCCGCTACCCGCACCTATCGCGGTCATGCGGCCGACAGAAAGTCCAAGTAAGGAGACGAGTCGATGCAAGCTGTCGCTGTCATGAAGAATGCTCGGATCTCGCCGCAGAAGGCCCGGTTGGTGGCCGACCAGATTCGTAGTCTGCCGGTGGATCGAGCGCTGCAGGTTCTGACGTTCAGCAACAAGAAGGCCGCCCAACTGATCAAAAGTGTATTGGAGTCGGCTATCGCTAACGCCGAGCACAACGAGGGCGCCGATATCGACGAGTTGAAGGTGGCTACCATCTGCGTGGATGGCGGCCCGCTGCTGAAGCGCATGCATGCTCGGGCCAAAGGTCGCGGCAACCGCATCATCAAGCGTACCAGCCACATCACCGTGACCGTAGCCGAGTAGGAGCGAGAGCGATATGGGTCAGAAAGTCAACCCCACAGGGATACGGCTGGGAATCTCTTCCGACTGGACCTCAAAATGGTATGCCGGGAGCAAAAGTTACCCAGACCTGCTGGAAACTGATCTGCGGGTGCGTCAGTTCTTGAAGAAGAAGCTGGCTAATGCCTCGGTCAGTCGGATTCAGATTGAGCGACCGGCCCGGTTGGCGCGCATCACCATCCACACCGCCCGCCCGGGTGTGGTGATCGGTAAGAAAGGCGAGGACATCGAAGCGCTACGTAAGGCCGTTGCCCAGATGATGGGTTTGGAGGTCAAGGACCTGCAAATCAATATTGAGGAAATCCGCAAACCGGAGCTGGACGCCCAACTGGTAGCCGAGGGCGTGGCCCAGCAGTTGGAGCGGCGCATCATGTTCCGCCGGGCGATGAAGCGCACGGTTGCCAACGCTATGCGTTTGGGGGCGCTAGGGATTAAGATACAAATTTCCGGTCGGTTGAACGGAGCCGAAATCGCCCGTAGCGAATGGACCCGTGAAGGGCGAGTGCCGCTGCATACCCTGCGTGCCAACATCGATTACGGCCTCGCCGAAGCCAGGACCACCTACGGGGTAATCGGCATCAAGGTCTGGATCTTTAAGGGCGAAGTGTTCGGTTTCGACCGGCAGGGCGAGACGAAGCTCGAAAAGGCGGCGGCCGGTTGAACATCTGGGGTTGTTGCGGAACTCCGCGCCGCGCCGCGGAGTTCCTTGTTTATAAACGAGACAGAACATGTTACAGCCGAAAAGAACCAAATTTCGCAAGCAGCGCAAGGGGCGCAATACCGGCGTTGCCACCAGCGGTACCTACGTCAGTTTCGGCGAGTACGGGCTGAAATGCACGACCCGCGGGATGTTGACCGCCCGCCAGATCGAAGCTGCTCGCCGAGCCATCAATCGCTATATCAAGCGTGGCGGCAAGGTGTGGATCCGCATTTTCCCAGACAAGCCCATCACCAAGAAACCTTTGGAAGTGCGCATGGGCAGCGGTAAAGGTAATGTCGAGTACTGGGTGGCCAGGATCAAGCCCGGCCGCGTGCTGTATGAAGTGGAAGGGGTGTCCGAGGCCATCGCCCGCGAGGCGTTCCGCCTGGCGGCGGCTAAACTCCCCGTGCGGACGGTCTTTGTGACCCGAACGGTGATGTGATGAATGCGAGCGAACTGCGGCATAAGAGCGCGGATGAACTAAAACAGGAGCTGTTGGCGCTGCTGCGTGAGCAGTTCAACCTGCGGATGCAGAAGGCCACCGGCCAGGCGAGCAAGTCACACCTGTTCAAACAGGTGCGACGCAATATCGCGCGGGTCAAAATGGTGTTGAGCGAAAAGGCGGGCCAGGCATGACGGCGGAAAATCAGGTGGAGCGCACCCTGACCGGGCGTGTGACAAGCAACAAGATGGACAAGACCATCACGGTGGCCATCGAACGGTTGGTTAAACATCCAGTCTACGGCAAGTACATCCGCCGAACCACCAAGCTCCACGCCCACGACGAGCACAATCGGTGCCACGAGGGCGACATGGTGACCATCAAACAATGCCGGCCTTTGTCCAAGTCCAAGTCTTGGATGTTGGTCGATGTGGTCCGGCACGCGCAATAGCCGCCGCAGCCGGGCCGGGAGCGCCCGACACGGCAGTCTTTTCCAAAATCCGTGAACGGAATGTAGAACCATGATTCAGATGCAAACGATGTTGGATGTCGCCGACAACAGCGGCGCCCGCCGGCTGATGTGCATCAAGGTGCTGGGAGGGTCCCACCGCCGGTACGCGCATATTGGTGACGTCATCAAGGTCAGCGTCAAGGACGCGATTCCTCGCGGTAAGGTCAACAAGGGCGAGGTTTATAACGCCGTGGTGGTCCGCACTCGCAAGGGCGTACGGCGGCCAGACGGTTCGCTGATTCGTTTCGACGGCAATGCTGCGGTGCTGCTCAACAACAAACTGGAACCGATCGGTACCCGCATTTTCGGGCCAGTGACCCGCGAGCTGCGCGGCGAGCGGTTCATGAAGATTATTTCCCTGGCGCCGGAAGTGCTGTGAGGCAGGAGGAAGGCGGTAATGCGCAGAATTCGAAAAGACGATGAAGTGATCGTCATCGCCGGCAAGGACAAGGGTCGGCACGGCAAGGTGATGCGGGTGATGAATGACGACCGCGTGCTTGTGGCCGGTGTGAACCTGATCAAGCGGCACACCAAGCCCAACCCAGCCCGTGGCGTGGCTGGTGGTATCGTCGAGCGCGAAGCGGCGATTCATGGTTCCAACGTACTGTTGTTCAATCCGGCCACCAAGAAAGGCGACCGGGTCGGGTTCCGGATCCTGGAGGACGGCCGCAAGGTGCGCTACTTCAAATCCAATAATGAAGTCGTGGATGCCTGAGGAGACGGTTATGGCCCGACTGCAACACTATTATCGCGAAACGGTGATGCCGCGATTGCGCGAGCAATTCAGCTATCAGAATGTCATGGAAGTGCCTCGCATCACCAAGATCACCCTGAACATGGGGGTTGGCGAGGCGGTCGCCGACAAGAAGGTGATGGAGCACGCGACCAGCCACCTGGCTCAGATCGCGGGTCAGAAGCCGATCGTCACCCTGTCACGCAAGTCCATCGCCGGTTTCAAGATTCGAGCCGGTTGGCCGATCGGCTGCAAGGTGACGCTGCGACGCGAGCGGATGTACGAGTTCCTGGATCGGTTGGTGAATGTGGCCATCCCGCGCATCCGTGATTTCCGCGGATTCAGCGCCCGCGCCTTCGACGGTCGCGGTAACTACAGCCTGGGCGTGCGCGAGCAGATCATTTTTCCCGAGATCGACTACGACAAGATCGACGCTATCCGCGGCTTGGATATCACGATCACCACGACCGCGCGGACCGACGAAGAAGGGCGCGCGCTACTGGCGGCGTTCAATTTCCCGTTTCGGAACTGAGGATGAGTCTGTGGCAAAACTGAGCATGATCAATCGCGAAGCCAAGCGCGCTCGTACCGTGGAGCAGTATGCCGCCAGGCGCGCCGCGCTCAAGGAAACGATTCGCGATCCAGCTAGCAGCGATGAGCAACGGCGGGAAGCGCAAAATCGGCTGCAGGCCTTGCCACGCGATGCAAGCCCGGTACGGCAGCACAACCGTTGCCGGCTGACCGGCCGGTCGCATGGCTTCTATCGTAAGTTCGGTCTGGGTCGCAACAAGCTGCGAGAAGCCACGATGTGTGGTGACGTGCCGGGCTTGCGCAAGGCCAGCTGGTGAATATGCCGGCCGTGGATGGCCGGAGAAAACGCTTAAGTTCAGGGTTGGCTCCGCTGCTGGTGGAGAACCCGATACTGACCATGTGGAGTTGTTTTAGAACATGAGCATGACAGATCCCATCGCGGATATGCTGACGCGCATCCGTAATGCCCAACGTGCGGCCAAGGCTCAGGTCGGTATGCCGGCCTCCAAGCTGAAGGCGGCGATCGCCCAGGTGCTGCGCGACGAGGGTTACATCACCGATTTCGCGATCACGCAAATCGCTCCCAGCAAGGCGGAATTGACCATTACTCTCAAGTATTTCGAGGGTCGGCCGGTGATCGATCGGATCGAGCGGGTCAGCCGTACCAGCCGGCGGGTGTTCCGCGGCAAGGATGAACTGCCCAAGGTGATGGGCGGTTGGGGCGTGGCCATCGTGTCCACCTCCAAGGGATTGATGAGCGACCGCGCGGCCCGCGCCGCCGGCCACGGCGGCGAAGTATTGTGCCTCGTGGCGTAGAGGAGCGGCATCATGGCAACCGAAATCAAGGAAAAGCAAATTCGCGTCTCGCGCGTCGGTAAGCGGCCGATTCTCGTGCAGGCCGGGGTAAATGTGGCCATCGATGGCCAACACGTCACTCTCAAGGGTAAGAAGGGTTCGGCCGAGCTCCAGGTGCATCCATGGGTGGCGGTACGGCAGCAGGGCGATGCCTTGGTGGTCAATCCACACCAGATCACCAATGATCCCAAGCACCGGGCGATGACCGGTACCATGCGGGCCTTGCTCAACAACCTGATGATTGGGGTTACCCAGGGATTCGAACGCAAGCTGCAACTGGTCGGTGTCGGCTACCGTGCTCAAGCACAAGGCAAGGTGCTGAATTTGACTCTCGGCTTTTCTCATCCCGTCGAGTTCAAGATACCGGAAGGTATCGTCATCGAGACGCCCACCCAAACTGAAGTGGTTGTCCGCGGAATGGACAAGCAGCAGGTCGGCGAAGTTGCCGCCAAGATCCGCGCCTACCGGCCACCAGAGCCTTACAAGGGCAAGGGGGTACGTTACGCGAACGAGACCATCATTCTGAAAGAAGCCAAGAAGAAGTAAGGACTTGCCATGGATAAGAAAGCAGCCGACAAAAAAATCACGCGCCTGCGGCGTGGGTTGCGGACCCGGCTCAAGATCCGCGAACTGGGTGTTTGCCGGTTATGCGTGCACCGCACACCCCGTCACATCTATGCTCAGTTGATCAACCCAGCTCCCACCGGTGATCGGACTTTGGCGGCTGCATCCACCCTGGAGTCGGCGCTGCGCCAGATGCTGAAGAGCACGGGCGATGTCGATGCGGCCAAGGCGGTGGGCAAGGCGATTGCCGAGAAGGCCAAGGCCATCGGTATCACCCGGGTTGCGTTTGACCGCTCCGGTTTCAAGTACCACGGCCGGATCAAGGCGTTGGCTGAAGCCGCCCGCGAAAACGGCTTGGAGTTTTAAGGAACAAACAGCATGGCGACGAATGTAGAAAGCACCCAGAATTCCGACGGTTTGCAGGAAAAACTGATCACCGTCAATCGTGTAGCCAAGGTTGTCAAAGGCGGTCGCCAGTTCGGTTTCACGGCGTTGACCGTGGTGGGCGACGGCAATGGCCGGGTCGGTTTGGGCTATGGCAAGGCCCGCGAGGTACCCATGGCCATCCAGAAAGCGATGGACAAGGCGCGTAAGAGTATGTGCAGCGTGCCATTGAACGGCGTCACCTTGCAATATCCCATCACGGCGGAGCACGGCGCGGCGCGCGTGTTCATGCAACCGGCTTCCGAAGGTACCGGCATCATTGCCGGTGGTGCCATGCGTGCTGTGTTCGATGTGGTGGGGGTCAAGGATGTGTTGGCCAAGTGCATCGGTTCGCGCAATCCGATCAATGTGGTGCGGGCAACCATTCGCGGGCTGAGCGCCATGAAATCGCCCGACTATCAGGCTGCCAAGCGCGGCAAGAATGTGGACGAAATCCGGAGTTGAGGGACATGGCCGACAAGCTGAAAGTCACTTTAGTCAAGAGCATGCATGGCCGTCTGGCCGCGCATAAGGCCTGCGTGCGCGGGTTGGGGTTACGGCGGTTGCATGGGAGTTCGGTGGTCATCGATACTCCGGAGAACCGCGGTATGATCCGCAAAGTTTCCTATCTGCTGAAAGTCGAGGAGACCTGAAGCCATGCGACTTAATACTCTCAAGCCGGCACCCGGCAGCCGGCCTGACAAGCAGCGGCTTGGGCGTGGTATCGGTTCCGGACTCGGCAAGACCGGTGGTCGCGGTCACAAGGGGCAGCACGCTCGGGCCGGGGGGTACCATAAGGTCGGTTTCGAGGGTGGCCAGATGCCTTTGCAGCGGCGGCTTCCCAAGCGCGGTTTCCGCTCAATGACCGCCCAATACACCGCCGAAGTGCGGCTGCGTGATCTTGCCAAGGTGACCGCCGAGGTGATCGATCTGGCGGCGCTTAAGGTGGCTAATCTCGTGCCGGTTTTTGCCAGGCAAGCCAAGGTCATTCTTTCCGGAACAGTGGATAAGCCGCTGACCTTGCGCGGTTTGGCGCTGACACAAGGCGCTAAGGCCGCACTACTGGCGACCGGCGGAACGATTCACGAGTAGCGACGATGGCGACTGCCCTGCCGGATCTCGGCAAAATGACCGAACTGCGCCAGCGCCTGCTGTTCTTGTTGGGGGCACTGGTGGTATTTCGTATCGGTGCGCATATTCCGGTGCCGGGCATTGATCCGAACGCCATGGCGCAGTTGTTCAGCCAGCAGCGCGGTACCATCCTCGACATGTTCAACATGTTCTCGGGTGGTGCCTTGGGTCGATTGAGCTTGTTCGCGCTCGGGGTGATGCCTTATATCTCGGCCTCGATCATCCTGCAGCTCATGTCCATGGTTGTGCCATCGCTGGAACAGTTGCGCAAGGAGGGTGGGGCCGCCGGCCGCCATACGCTGACTCGCTACACGCGCTACCTGACGGTGGTGCTGGCGGCCTTCCAGGCGATCGGCGTCAGTATTGCACTGCAAAGTCAGACGGTGGGCAGTACTTCGGTGGTGATCGCGCCGGGTATTGGTTTCCTCATGACCGCTACGGTGACGCTGGTGGCCGGCACCATGTTTCTGGTGTGGCTGGGCGAGCAGGTGACTGAACGCGGCATCGGAAACGGTATTTCCATGCTGATTTTCGCCGGTATCGTTGCGGGCTTGCCGCATGCGGTGGGTGGTACCCTTGAATTGGCGCGCACCGGCGAATTGCATGTCATGTTGGTACTGTTCCTGTTAGCGTTGACGGTCGTGGTGACCGGCTTCGTGGTCTTCGTCGAGCGCGGGCAGAGGCGCATCACGGTCAACTATGCCAAGCGCCAGCAGGGACGGCGGATGTATGCCGCCCAGACTACCCATCTGCCGTTGAAGCTGAACATGTCGGGGGTGATACCGCCGATTTTCGCGTCCAGCCTGATTCTGTTTCCGGCAACGCTGGGTAGTTGGTTTGGCAATGCGCCAAACATGGGGTGGTTGCGCGACATCAGTTCGACCTTGTCGCCGGGGCAGCCGCTGTACGTACTGCTCTATGCCAGTTTGATTATTTTCTTCTGCTTTTTCTACACGGCGCTGGTTTTCAATTCCAAGGAAACCGCCGATAACCTGAAAAAATCCGGGGCATTCATTCCTGGTATTCGGCCGGGCATGCAGACGGCAACCTATATCGATAAGGTGTTGACTCGGCTGACGCTGGTCGGAGCCCTCTATATCACCGCCGTCTGCCTGCTGCCGGAGTTCCTGATCTTGTACTGGCGAGTGCCGTTCTATTTTGGTGGCACCTCGCTGTTGATTATCGTGGTGGTCGTTATGGATTTCATGGCGCAGGTCCAGGCGCATCTGATGTCGCATCAGTACGAAAGCCTGTTGAAAAAGAGTAGCTTCAAGGGTCAAAGCCTGCTGCGTTGAGCGAAAACCGCCCATTATTATTCCCACGATATTTGCTGATTTTGGAGAACAATCATGAAGGTACGTGCCTCGGTCAAAAAAATTTGCCGTAACTGCAAAATCGTCCGCCGTGATCGCGTGGTTCGGGTGATTTGCAAGGATGCCCGTCACAAGCAACGGCAGGGATAAAATCGATTCGTTTATATTGATCTACATCGCCGAGTGGGGTAAATTCCCGCTTCTTTGCGTGGTGAACACCCGGCACGGTGGGAGGAGCTTCAAGGCATGGCCCGTATTGCAGGTATCAACATTCCGGTCAACAAACATGCGGTGATCGCGCTGCAGGCCATCTATGGGATCGGCAAGACTCGTGCTGGCCAAATCTGTGCGGCGGCCAATGTCGCCCCGGACATCAAGGTCCGTGATCTGGATGAGGCTCAGGTGGATGCGTTGCGTGCCGAAGTCACCAAACACGTCGTGGAAGGCGATCTGCGCCGCGAAGTATCCATGAGCATCAAGCGATTGATGGACTTGGGTTGCTATCGCGGTGTGCGCCACCGGCGCGGCTTGCCGGTACGCGGCCAGCGCACCCGAACCAACGCGCGAACACGCAAGGGTCCGCGCCGCGCGGTTCGCAAGTAGACCGACGGTACTTTCTGGAATTCCATAGGCATAGGTTGGAGCATGGCAAAACCGGTTACCAAGACGCGCAAGCGCGTCAAAAAGAATGTCGTGGATGGCATCGCGCATATTCACGCCTCGTTCAATAACACCATCATCACGATCACGGATCGTCAGGGCAACGCGTTGGCATGGGCCACGTCGGGAGGTTCTGGTTTTCGTGGGTCGCGCAAGAGCACCCCGTTTGCGGCGCAGGTTGCCGCCGAGCGGGTTGGGAATATGGTGAAGGAATTTGGTCTTAAGAACTTGGAAGTCAACGTCAAGGGACCTGGACCCGGTCGGGAATCCGCTGTGCGCGCGCTGAATGCCGCCGGTTTCAAGGTCATGAGTATTATGGACGTAACGCCTATTCCTCATAACGGTTGCCGTCCCCCGAAACGCCGTCGCGTTTAGTTCAGGAGTTATACCGTGGCGAGATATTTAGGCCCGAAGTGCAAACTGAGCCGCCGGGAAGGCGTGGATCTATTTCTGAAGTCCACCGCCCGTCCGCTGGAATCTAAGTGCAACCTGGAACGGCTGCCGGGCCAGCATGGCGCGCGGCGTCCCCGCCTTTCCGACTACGGAATGCAGTTGCGTGAAAAGCAGAAATTGCGGCGCATCTACGGTGTGCTGGAGCGACAATTTCTGAATTACTACAAGAAAGCGGCCAGTGGCAAAGGCTCCACGGGTGAGAACCTGCTGAAGTTACTGGAGTGTCGGCTGGACAACGTCGTGTACCGCATGGGTTTTGGCAGCACTCGCGCCGAAGCCCGCCAGTTGGTTTCCCACCGGGCGGTTACCGTCAACGGCCAGCGAGTCAACATTCCTTCCTATCAGGTCAGGCCGGAAGATGTGGTTGCGATTCATGAAAAGAGTCGCACGCAGACCCGCATTCAGTACTCGCTACAACTGGCTCAAGGCCATGGTTTTGTGGATTGGGTCGAAGTGGACGCCAGCAAGATGAGCGGGGTGTTCAAGCGGATTCCCGATCGTGGCGATCTGCCACCGGATATCAACGAATCCCTGGTTGTAGAGCTGTACTCCAAGTGATCGACCCCGAGGGGGAACGGATGGTGGGCGCTTTTGATTTGCTGAAACCAACCCGCGTCGAAGTGGAAAAGCTAACACCGCGATTGGCGCGGGTGAGTGTGGAACCGTTGGAGCGTGGGTTTGGCTATACCCTCGGTAACGCCCTGCGGCGGATATTACTCTCATCCATCCCGGGTGCCGCGATTGTCGAGTGTGAGATTGAGCAGGTGCTGCACGAATACTCCACCATTGAGGGTGTGCAGGAGGATGTGATCGATATTCTCCTTAACCTGAAGGGCGTGGCGGTTACCCTGCAGGAAGGGGTGAGTGAGGCGAGCTTGACACTGACCAAAAAAGGTCCAGGGCCAGTCACGGCCGGTGATATCGAGAAAAGCCATGCCGTCGAGATCATCAACCCGGAACAGGTCATTGCCCACTTGACCAAGAGTGGTGAGCTGAGCATGCGGCTCAAGATCGAGCAAGGTCGCGGTTACTGGCCAGCGGCTCAGCGGGAAGGGTCCGATGGCGAATCGCGGCCAATCGGCCGATTGCGCTTGGATGCTTCGTTCAGCCCGATTGAGCGGATCAGTTATCGGGTCGAGAGCGCGCGCGTCGAACAGCGCACCAACTTGGACAAGTTGATTCTGAATCTGGAAACCAACGGTACCATTGATCCAGAAGAGGCAATTCGCACGGCGGCCCGAATCCTGCTGGACCAACTGTCTGTATTCGTGGATCTCAAAGGTAAAAGAGATGAACCTCTGCCGCCGCCGCCGGTTGATATTGATCCAGTCCTGATGCAGCCTGTGGATGATCTGGAGCTGACCGTGCGTTCAGCTAACTGTCTGAAGGCGGAGAATATTTATTATATCGGTGATCTGGTGCAGAGAACCGAAGCAGAGCTTCTCAAGACTCCCAATCTCGGCAAGAAATCGTTGACCGAGATCAAGGATGTGTTAGCCAAGTATAAACTGGCTTTGGGAATGAAGGTCGATAACTGGCCGCCGCCAAATCTGAGCACGGAAGCGGAAGAGCGTGCGGCGGCGCGACGCGCTGCTGGCACGGCGGCCGAAACGGATAGACCTCTGCAGGAGGAGGTAGGTTCGAAAGCTGTGGCTAGCGATGATGGCGATGCCGATGGCGATGCCGAATAAGATAGATCTTGGATTTTCCCTGATTCAATGATTATTGACTGCCCGATTTTAAGTCTTAAGGAATAATTGTCATGCGCCATCGCAAAGCCGGCCGCAAATTGAACCGAACCAGCAGCCATCGTAAAGTCATGCTGCGCAATATGGCTGCTTCGCTGTTTACCCACGAACTCATTCGCACCACCCTGCCTAAGGCCAAGGAATTGCGTCAAGTGGCTGAGCCGCTAATCACGCTATCGAAGCAGGATAGTGTGGCTCATCGTCGGCTGGCGTTTGACCGATTGCGTGACCGAGATGTGGTGACCAAATTGTTTAATCAGTTGGGACCACGCTATCGATCGCGCCCAGGCGGTTATCTGCGTATTCTAAAATGTGGGTTTCGGATTGGCGACAATGCTCCGATGGCTTATGTCGAGTTGATGGATCGTCCCGATGCAGTGGGCGAATGAGCCACGCTCCGTATCCAGTCGCAAAACCGAGCCGGGACCAATCCCGGCTTTTTTATTACGGGTACGGGGTTAGGATGATCGTTACAAAACCAAGTTGCTGGTAGTTTACACCAAGCGAGCGACCCAAATTATCGGTTGACTGCTATAACGTGCGGTAAGCGAACGGGATTCCTGACGGACACTCCGTTATTTGGCGATGGCTTTGCTCAGTTGTTGGCTCAACCCTTGGATCACTAAAAGGTTATAGCGCGCTTCAGGTAATTCCGGGTACGGTCCGAAGCACTCGCCAAACACTTTGAACCACCAGCCGCTTTCTTCGAACCACACGAATGGGTGCTGAGATTTGTAGACGCCGCGCATGATTTTGACCTCTCACCTGTAACAAAGAATACCGACCGACTGCTTGGCCAAACTGTTTCGTCCCTTAGGATCTTATCGTGCCAACCCTCATTGAGCCTGCGAGAGGCCTTGGGAGATGTTGGATAACCGAAGAATGAGCACCGATGCCGGCTGTGCTCGACTTGGGCGATCTGGAACAACCAAGTCACTATGACAGTATAGATATTATTTTGTTGCAATGCAGGATGCTTGTTCGTCTTGGTCATTCGATCGGCATTTCGCGAGCGTGGTATCTTCCCGGCGCTCGCTGTTGGGCCGCCGTGCTGGGCTAGGGCGACGGAAGGGACGAGGCCAACGATCCGTCAACCTGCAATAGGATTTTGCCGACATGACGGTTGGATTCCATCAGGGTATGAGCAGCGGTGGCCTCGGTGAAAGGGAAAATCCGGTCGATAATCGGTCGAATCGCGCCGCTGGCGAGTAGCGGCCAGACCGTCTTTTGCAGGGCTGCGGCAATGGGTGTTTTGTCTTCGATGGGTCGAGCGCGCAGGGTCGATCCGGTGATGGTCAACCGCTTCATCATCACCGGCGCCAGATTAAGCTCCACCTTGGCGCCACGCAGGAAGGCGATGAAAACCAATCGACCCTCAACCGCCAGAGCGCTTAGATTACGCTGCATGTAGTCGCCGCCCACCATATCCAGAATCACGTCCACGCCCCGGTTGCGCGTGACCTCCTTGACCGTCTGGACAAAATCCTGTTCACGATAGTTGATGACGTGCTCGGCGCCCAAATCCAGGCAAGCCTGGATCTTTTCGACGCCACCAACCGTGGCGAATACCCGCGAACCCAATACCGAGGCCAGTTGGATCGCGGTGGTGCCGATGCCGCTGGCACCGCCATGAACCAGCAGAATTTCGCCGGGTTGCAGTCGCGCACGGTCGAAGACGTTGCTCCAAACGGTAAAGAAGGTTTCCGGTAGGGCGGCGGCTTGTTGCAAGGTCAATCCGGTGGGGACCGGTAGGCATTGAGGCGCGGGCGCGGTGCAATATTCAGCGTAACCGCCGCCGGTCAGCAGGGCGCAGACTTCGTCGCCGATTCGCCAGTTATTCACGCCTTCGCCGAGCGCGGCTATGGTGCCGGCGACTTCCAGTCCCGGGATGTCGGAAGCGCCCGGCGGTGGGGGGTAACTGCCCTGACGTTGTAGGCAGTCGGGACGATTGACGCCTGCGGTGGCTACTTTGATCAGAACCTCGCCGGCGGCGGGTTGTGGGACCGGGCGTTGTTTGGGTGCCAACCTGTCGGGACCACCGGGTTCCGTGATTTCGATGGCTGTCATCAGATCGGGTATTTGGGGATGCATGGGGCTATCTCGAATTTGAGGCTGGAGAGGTGTCTTTTACGCCGATTGGGCTCGTCAGGAACATTTTGAGTCACCGCAGTTCAGGCAGGTCAGGCATCCATCCATGACGATGACCGCTTTGGTCTGGCATTTGCCGCAGAGGGTGGCTTCCGGTGGAAAGCCGCTGGCGCCGGCGTCCTCGACCGCCTTCATACTGGCTTCGTACTTGTTGCGATGTTCCTCGATCAACTGGCGCTGGTGTTCGTCGGGACCGTCTTCCTTGAGCATGCCGATCGAGCGCAGGTGAGATTCGATGACATCGCCGATCTCCGCGACCAAGGAGGGCATGTATTTGCCCCCCTTTTTGAAGTAGCCGCCTTTCGGATCGAACACTGAGCGTAGTTCTTCCACCAGAAAAGTCACGTCGCCGCCCTTGCGGAATACCGCCGAGATGATGCGGGTCAGGGCGACGATCCATTGGAAATGCTCCATCGCCTTGGAATTGATGAAGATTTCGAACGGACGGCGGATTTCGTCCAAGGTGCCTTGATTGAGCACGATGTCGTTGATGGTGATGTACAGCGCGTGATCCGATAGCGGCGTCTTCACCTTGTAGGTGGCGCCGGGGAGGATCTCGGGACGGGCCAGGCTTTCGTGCATGTGTTGCAGAGCGGCTGGCGAACGGTTCGTTGGTGTTGGCGGCGTATCGTCGGGTTTGACAACCGCGTAGCCAACGATTTTTTTTTCGATCTTAATGGCCATTGTTTTTCGCTTCCTCCGGGAGATACGAAAAAACTGCCCTCCTCATGGGAGGAGGGCCGGACGAGCGCAGGTCATTGCACGATGGGGAGCAGCGTGCTAAAGATTGACATGGCTTGTAACATTACAATTTGCCATAGAATCAGCGCAAGCCAAGGAAGAATTTCATGTGCTTCCGGTGTCTTGCAAAGTTTTATTATTAATAACAAAGACTGATATAAGTATTTCAATGTAATTCCTCAAAAAAATAACAAAATAAGAACCCCGGATAACAAAGTAAGAACCTCGATGGTCGTTTCGGAAGTTGCCTAATCTTGGTTGTTGCCCATATTGCCCAGCCTTAAGTCCTTAGAATTTCCCGTAATACCCCTCCTTGATCGCGTCGAACAGGTTCGCCGCTGAGTGAACTTCACCGTCGTACTCGATCTCTTCGTTGCCCTTGACCTCCAGCACACTGCCATCTTCGAGTTTGAAGCGGTACAAGGTGTTTTCCAGATCCTTTTCCTTAACCAGCACCCCCTGGAATGCCTCGGGGTTGAAGCGGAAGGTGGTGCAGCCTTTCAGCCCTTGTTCGTAGGCGTACCGATAAATGTCCTTGAAATCTTCGTAGGGGAAGTCAGGGGGCACGTTGGCCGTCTTGGAAATGCTGGAATCGATCCATTTCTGAGCAGCGGCCTGGATGTCCACATGTTGTTTGGGGGTCACGTCGTCGGCGGTGATGAAGTAGGGGGGCAATTGCTCTTCGGGGGATTCCGCTTCGGGCAGGGCCTTGGGATTGACGAGGTGTCGGTAGGCCAGTAGTTCGAAGGAGAAGACATCCACCTTTTCCTTGGATTTCTTGCCGGGGCGGATCACATTGCGAAAATAGTGGTGGGCGAAGCTGGGCTCGATGCCATTGCTGGCGTTGTTAGCCAGCGACAGCGCGATCGTGCCGGTCGGCGCGATGGAACTGTGGTGAGTGAACCGTGCGCCCACCTCGGCGAGTTCGTTAACAAGATCTGGATCGACTTCGGCGATTTGCCGCATGTAGCGGCTGTACCGAGCGTGCAGGATGCGGCCGGGAATCCGGTCGCCTTCCTTGAGCCCGTCACGGACCATTTCCGGGCGCTTGTGCAGCATTTCCGCAGTGACAGTGAATTCCTGTTCGAGGATGGGGGCCGCGCCCTTTTCCCGAGCGAGTTCCAGCGCGACGCGCCAACCGCTCAGGGCCATTTCGCGGGTAACTTCCTCGGTAAAGGTCAGTGATTCTGGCGATCCATAGCGGATGCCGAGCAGAGTCAGCGTGGAACCCAAGCCCAGGTAGCCCATGCCATGCCGGCGTTTGCTAAAAATCTCCTGTCGCTGTCGTTCCAACGGTAGGCCGTTGATTTCCACCACGTTGTCGAGCATGCGAGTGAAGATGGCCACCACGTTTCGGTAAGTCTCCCAGTCGAACCGGGCCTTTGGGGTGCAGGGGTTCTGGACGAACTGCGTCAGATTGATCGAGCCGAGCAGACACGAGCCGTAGGGGGGCAGAGCCTGCTCGCCGCATGGGTTCGTGGCCCGGATGTTTTCGCAGAACCAGTTGTTGTTCATCTCGTTGACTCGATCGATGAGGATGAACCCGGGTTCGGCGTAATCGTAGGTGGAGGACATGATCACGTCCCACAGGCGGCGGGCGCGGATGCTCCGGTAAATTTTGCAGGCGACCTGGCCATTATCGTTGACGATCAAGCCATTTGTGGTCGGCCACTCGCGCCAGACGATCTGGCCGGCGTCGTTGAGGTCAACCCGATCCTGTTCGGCTTCCTTGGCGAGCAGCGGAAACGCCAGTAGCCAATCGGTATCTTGCTGGACGGCATCCATGAATTCCCGAGTGATCAGTAGCGACAGGTTGAACTGCCGCAATCGACCGGCCTCGCGTTTGGCGCGGATGAATTCCATCACATCAGGATGGCCGATATCGAAGGTTCCCATTTGCGCGCCCCGCCGTCCGCCCGCCGACGAGACGGTGAAACACATCTTGTCGTAGATATCCATGAAGGACAGCGGCCCGGAGGTGTAGGCCCCGGCGCCCGAGACATAGGCGCCGCGCGGGCGTAGCGTGGAGAACTCGTAACCGATGCCGCAGCCGGCCTTCAGCGTCAGCCCCGCTTCATGGACCTTGCGCAGGATATCGTCCATGGAATCCTGAATGATCCCGGATACCGTGCAGTTGATGGTGGATGTGGCGGGTTTGTGTTCCCAGGCGCCGGCGTTGGAGATGATGCGTCCCGCCGGAATGGCGCCGTGCCGCAAGGCCCACAGAAACTTCTCGTTCCAGTGCGCGCGCAGCTCTGGAGTGGTTTCCACCTCGGCCAGTGCCGAGGCTACCCGTTGGTGGGTGTTATCGATCGTCTCGTCGATCATTTGCCCATCCTTGGCCTTGAGACGGTACTTTTTATCCCAGATATCCCAGGATGCCGGTTGCATCGGTACGTCGGCGGCGGCGGTCGGACGGTCAACGGGCTTGAGGTAAGCGGTCTTCATGAGCCGGGAGTCTCCGGGAGCAGGTTCTTGAGCGTGGGCTGGAGGTGGTGTCTGCTATGCTTTGGACATTGCCGTTCGCTGGGTGATAACGGGTACGCCTCACGATTCAGGTCACCAGATTCTAGAGGATGCAGGGAAAAATTCCAGGCAAAATTCCTACATAATGTGTTTTGTTAAACACAGACACACCATATAGTGTGTATTGGCTTGATGTGGATATGTTTTGGTTGTTAACGGTCGACAAGAGCTATACGGGCGTTGAATCCATGAAACAGCGATGGCTGGAAACCTTAGTTGTCAAGGGGTGGCACCGGTGGTATAACCGGCTAAACTCTAATGGGTGCCGTTAATAACGGATATAAAAACCGAGGGAGAAACCATGAAGATCTCTAGTGCCCTTTTTGTCATTCTCTGCCTCGGGCTGGGGGCCTGCACAACTCCGATGCCCGTCGAAACAGGTTATCCACTCACATACCAGCAGAAGATGCTATCGGCGCATCACTGGGATGTTATGGCGATCGACGTAGCCAACTGGATCTATGATGCGTTGATCGGTCCGAGCCCAGAGCAGAGTGGGGATCCAGCGGTCGCTGCTCAGGGCGACCGTCCGATCATCACGCTATACGTCCAACAGCCTCGATATGAAAGCAGTGCGGATGAAGCATTTTACAATTTGCTGACCACGCATTTGGTGGAACGAGGGTTTGTTGTCACCACCAACCCATCGGTGGGTTATCCGGTATCCTACGATATGCAGGTGGTGGCGGACCGACTGCCGGAAACCACGAAACATGAAGTTATCCTGAATGTTTCGGTGATGAACGCCGAACGTTTTCTGATTCGGTATAGTAATATTTATTACATTGGCGATAAGAGCCAGTACATCGCCATGCAACCGTCGGCTAGCCGCATTATAGAGGTGGTCGGACCATGAATGGAAACGCGATCTTGCGTGGCGCGGCGGCGCTGCTGGCCATTCTCGGCTTGGGCATCGTGGGGTGCGCTTCTACGGATGATGCCCCGACGCGACCGATCATTCGAGACGCAAATCTGGTCGAGCAGAACTATGGCGCGGCCGATGCTCTCCTGGTGCGAACCCCTTGGCTCAAGGAGCGGAACGAACCCTTGTTGGCGGCCACGTTTGTGGATATCAACAATCTAGAAACCTCGTCTGGTCTTGGGCGGGTTATCGGTCAGCAGATTGGTTCCCGGTTCGCGCAGCAGGGCTTTACGGTGGTCGAGATCACGATGCGCAACAACATCTTCGTTGCCGAAGGCGCCGGCGAATTCGCGTTGTCGCGCTCAGTCAGGGAAATTAGTCAGTCGCATAACGCGGCGGCGGTTATCGCCGGTACTTACGCAGTCGGTCGGCAGTCGGTGTTTGTGAATGCTCGGCTGATTCGGGCGACGGATAATCAGGTGTTGGCTTCGTATGACTATGTGCTGCCGCTCGGGCCGGATGCTAGGGCGCTGGTGGCCGCTCAATAAGCTAGAAACCAGCAAATCCACTTTTCGCTCTTCACTGCTCCGGTCCCTCTAACGGCAAACGCCCTTCCGCATTTAGCGGAAGGGCGTTTGCCGTTTCTTCGATCAAAGGTATTCGCTGCTCGGCGCGGTCAGTCCCAGTCGCTCGCAGATCGCCAGCGTCGGCTCAGCTTGATTCATCGTGTAGAAATGCAAGCCTGGCGCGCCGCCTTCCAGCAGGCGCCGGCAGAGATCGGTGACCACATCCAGACCAAAGGCACGGATGGCGTCGCGGTCGTCGCCGAAACCTTCCAGTCGCTTGCGAATCCAGCGTGGAATTTCCGCTCCGCAGCTATCCGAGAACCGCGCTAATTGCGTGAAGTTAGTGATCGGCATGATGCCGGGCACGATCGGTAGATCGATTCCCAACCGCGCGCAGTCGTCCACGAAGCGGAAATAGGCATCCGAATTGTAGAAATATTGGGTAATGGCGCCGTTGGCGCCGGCTTCGACTTTATGCTTGAAATGAAGCAGATCGCGTTCGGTGTTCGGTGCCTGCGGATGACATTCCGGGTAAGCGGCGACTTCGATGTGGAAATGGTCACCGGTTTCGGCGCGGATGAAGGCCACCAGTTCGTTGGCGTAGCGCAATTCGCCGAATTCCCGCATTCCCGAGGGCAGGTCGCCACGCAGGGCGACGATGCGATGGATACCTTGGGCGCGGTAGCCAGCCAGAATCTCTCGGGTTCCCGCGCGGGTGGAGGCTACGCAGGTCAGGTGGGGCGCGGCATCCACGCCGCTATGCGCTTGAATGGTCTGGATCGCCTGTAAGGTGCGTTCGCGGGTAGAGCCGCCGGCGCCGTAAGTGACCGAGAAGAACGCCGGCCGCATCCGCATCAGTGCTTCGCGGGCAGCGAACAACTTGTGCATCCCTTCATCGGTGTTGGGGGGGAAAAATTCGCAACTGAAAACCTTGGGGTGGCGTCTTTGGGAGTCCATGGCGGGTATGGAGAGGAGCAAATCAGAAGAAAATGGGAGGGGAGCAGGCAACAGGGGCAGGGGAGGGATACAAGCCGCACACCCCCGCGCCTGCTTCTTCTTTTGGGTCCGCCAATTCAGTAGCGATAGCTATCCGTCTTATACGGTCCATCGACTGTGACGCCAATATACGCGGCCTGTTCCGGCGTCAGTTGGGTCAGCTTGGCGCCGATCCGATCCAGATGCAGCCGCGCGACCTTTTCGTCCAAATGCTTGGGCAGCACGTAGACCTTGTTTTGGTACTGTCCATCCTGGGTGAACAGTTCGATCTGCGCCAGTACCTGATTGGTGAAGGAATTGGACATCACGAAGCTGGGATGACCCGTGGCGCAGCCCAGGTTCACCAGCCGTCCCTCGGCCAGCAGAATGATGCGCTTGCCGTTGGGGAAGATGATGTGATCCACCTGCGGCTTGATATTTTCCCAACGATATTGCTTCAGGTTGGCCACCTCGATTTCGGAATCGAAATGACCGATATTGCAGACGATGGCCTGATTTTTCATTCGGGCCATGTGGTCGTGGGTGATGACGCTGACGTTACCGGTGGTGGTGACAAAGATGTCCGCCAGCGCGCAGATCTCGTCCATGGTAACGACCCGGTAGCCTTCCATCGCCGCCTGCAGGGCACAAATCGGATCGATTTCAGTGACCCACACAGTGGCGCCCAAACCGCGCAGGCTCTGGGCGCAGCCCTTGCCGACATCGCCGTAGCCCAGCACCACGGCGATCTTGCCGGCGATCATGACGTCGGTGGCACGTTTGATACCATCCACCAGCGACTCGCGGCAGCCGTAGAGATTGTCGAATTTGGACTTGGTGACCGAGTCATTCACGTTGATGGCGGGGAAGGGGAGCCGACCCTCCTTTTCCATCATGTACAGGCGGTGAACGCCGGTCGTCGTTTCCTCGGTCACGCCCTTGATATTGTTCTGGATTTTCGAGTACCAGCCGGGTTGGCTCTCCAAGCGCTTGCGGATAGCGGCGAACAAGATTTGCTCTTCCTCGCAGCTCGGATTGGCGATCAGCGAGCGATCCTGTTCCGCCCGAGCACCGAGCGTGACCAGCAAAGTGGCGTCGCCGCCATCGTCCAGGATCATGTTCGGCGTGCCGCCGTCGTGCCATTCCAGAATGCGATGTGTAAAGTACCAGTACTCATCCAGCGATTCGCCCTTGTAGGCGAACACCGGAATGCCGTCGGCGGCGATGGCGGCGGCGGCGTGATCCTGAGTTGAGAAAATGTTGCAAGAGGCCCAGCGCACGTCCGCGCCCAGTTCCGCCAGGGTCTCGATCAGGACGGCGGTCTGGATGGTCATGTGCAGCGAGCCGGCGATACGGGCGCCCTTGAGCGGCTGTTGATTCCGGTATTCGGCTCGAATTGTCATCAGGCCGGGCATTTCGGTTTCGGCGATGGCGATTTCCTTGCGGCCCCAGTCCGCTAGGGTGATATCGGCGACCTGATAGTCAACGGTGGGGTTTTCGCGCGCGACGGCGTTCATAACGTACACTCCATACGATTGAACGGGCGCCGTTGGCTTTTGTGAAAGCCATGCCTCGCCGAGCCTGACGGTGAAAAACCGCTGCAGCGCCCCTCGGCGGGAGGCGAGAAAATTCGAGATCAGGGATTAGCCGGCGGCGTCCGCTGAAGATTGGTTCCACACTTGGCCGGATTTACAGGCCCGCCGCATCTCGCAGTGCCTCGGCTTTGTCGGTGCGTTCCCAGGTAAATTCCGGTTCTTCGCGGCCAAAGTGGCCGTAGGCGGCGGTCTTGCGGAAAATCGGCCGGATCAGATCGAGCATCTTCACCAAGCCGTAGGGGCGCAGGTCGAAGTGGCCGCGCACGATGTCCACCAGCCGGTCCTCGTCGATCTTGCCGGTGCCGAAGGTGTTAACGCTGATCGAGGTCGGTTCGGCCACGCCAATGGCGTAAGATACCTGGATCTCGCATTTGTCGGCCAGACCGGCGGCGACGATGTTCTTGGCGACGTAACGGCCTGCGTAGGCGGCGGAACGGTCGACCTTGGACGGGTCCTTGCCGGAAAAGGCACCACCGCCGTGATGCGCGGAGCCGCCGTAGGTATCGACGATGATCTTGCGCCCGGTTAGCCCGCAGTCCCCCACCGGTCCGCCGATGACGAAGCTACCGGTCGGGTTGATGTGGAACTGGGTATGTTTGTCCAGCCACTCGGCTGGTAGCACTGGCAGGATGATATTTTCCATCACCGCCTCGCGTAGCAGGTCGTAGCTGATATCCGCATCGTGTTGGGTGGACAGCACCACTGCCTCGATGCCCACCACGTTGTTGCCTTGGTAGCGGAAAGTGATCTGGCTTTTGGCGTCGGGTCGCAACCAGGGCAGCACGCCGCGCTTACGCATCTCGGCCTGCCGCTGCACCAGGCGGTGAGCGTACGTGATCGGCGCGGGCATCAATACGTCGGTTTCGTTGCAGGCGTAGCCGAACATCAAACCCTGATCGCCAGCACCTTGTTCTTCGGGACTTTTACGGTCCACGCCCTGGGCGATGTCGACCGACTGTTTGCCGATACAGGACAGCACCGCGCAAGTCGCGCCGTCGAAGCCGACGTTGGAGTTGTCGTAACCGATATCGATGACGGTGTCGCGTACGATCCGATCGAAGTCCACCCAGGCCGATGTGGTGATTTCGCCAGCCAGCACCACCACGCCGGTCTTGATCAGGGTTTCGCAGGCAACGCGGGCCTTGGGGTCCTCGGCGAGGATGGCATCGAGCACGGCGTCGGAAATCTGGTCGGCGATTTTATCCGGATGTCCTTCGGAAACGGATTCGGAGGTGAATAGATGAGTTCGGCTCATGGGATAACGTATCCTTCAAACAAAGGCGGCAACAAGCAGAATTTCATTTCGTTCGCCGAAATGGCGGACAGCGACCGGAAAATCGCAAGTCTAACTGGAAAATGCTGCATTTTCACTCTAATTACTTATGCGATTTGGTTATTTAATGATTGAGAAATGATAACATCGTCGCAACAATTTCAAGTCACCTATCGACCGTTGTCCCACGACTTGGTTGCAACGGACGAAGTTGCGGGGTAGAGGGGATGTGTCGCAATTAGTCATGGCGGTGTTGACCTGCGCCGAGTTGGGATGCGAGCGGATGGAAACGTTGATGGCGCTGTTGGGGCGCTATGGGTTGCGTGTGGAGCGAGTCCTGTCCCAGGGCAAGATTCCCGGTAGCTATTGGGGCGATTCGGAAGCAGGGTTGGTCGGCGATTGCCTGTTCGTGCGCGAAGACACGCCGGTGCATTCCGCCCTGCACGAAGCTTGTCACTACATCTGCATGGATGCCGGACGCCGGGCGCGATTACATACCGATGCCGGCGGCGACTGTATCGAGGAAAACGGTGTTTGCTATCTGCAAATCCTGTTGGCGGACGAGCTGCCTGGGGTTGGGCGGTTGCGAATGTTCGTCGATATGGATGCCTGGGGTTATTCTTTCCGCTTGGGTTCGGCCCGCGCCTGGTTCGAACGGGACGCCGAGGATGCTCGCCAGTGGTTGTGGCAAAACGGCTTGATCGATCTTGACGGACATCCTTGCCGGCGATTGCGGCGGGATGGATCGGGACCATCCAATGATCATCGCTAAGGAGGCAAGAGCATGACCGTTCAAATTAGGTACTTTGCCAGCCTGTGTGACCGCGTGGGTCGCGCCGAGGATCGGCTGGATGCCGCCGACGGCTTGACGGTCGCTGGTGTTTGGGCAGCGTTGCATCGGGAAATGCCGTTGCCGCCGAATGCCTTGGCGGCGGTGAACATGGAATATGCCGGATTGGAACATGAGGTCCACGATGGCGACGAGGTGGCGTTCTTTCCGCCGGTGACCGGAGGGTAAGGGCATGCGGATCGAGTTGCGGGAAACGCCTTTTGAACCCCTGGTGGAACTGGAACGTCATCAGCGCATGTCGACCGGATTGGCGGGCCGATGTGGCGCGACGGCGATTTTCATCGGCACGATGCGCGATTTCACCGACGGCGAAGCAGTACAAGGCATGGTGTTGGAATACTATCCGGGCATGACCGAAAAATATCTTCGGCGCATCGTCGAGACCGCTAGCCGAGAATGGCCGCTGCTGGAGGTGTTGGTGGTGCACCGGGTCGGTGAATTGCGATCCAGCGATCCCATCGTGTTGGTGGCGGTCTGGGCGGAACATCGGGCGGCGGCTTTTTCAGCCTGCCGGTCCATCATGGAGGAACTGAAGTCGAAGGCGCCTTTTTGGAAACGCGAGACCACCGCCGCCGGTTCGCGCTGGGTGGAACATAACACGCCGGGCTGAGCCGATTGGACACGGATGCGCCGCCGCCGGCGATCCGCTATGCTCCCAAGATGAACGAACCTACTCCCAATCCCCTCATTGCTGGCCGGTTTCGAGGTTTCTTGCCGGTGATCGTGGATGTCGAGACCGGCGGCATCAACGCTCAGACCGATGCCCTGCTGGAAATCGCCGCCGTGATGGTACGCATGGACTGGCAAGGTTATCTGCGCCCGGTCGGAACATTGGCTCATCACGTACAGCCGTTTCCCGGCGCGCGATTGGACCCAGCCTCGATGGCGGTGAACGGCATCGATCCCGACCATCCATTCCGCTTCGCGGTGCCGGAAAGCGAAGCGCTGGATGCGATCTTTCGGGAGGTGCGGCGGGAGATTCGGGAAACCGGCTGCACCCGCGCCGTTCTGGTCGGCCACAATTCCTTCTTCGATCTGGCGTTCCTGAACGCGGCGGCGGCGCGCGCCAAGATCAAGCGCAACCCTTTCCATCCCTTCAGCAGCTTCGATACGGTATCGTTGGCGGGTCTGGCCTACGGGCAGACGGTGCTCGCTCGGGCGTTGCGGGCGGCGGACATTCCCTGGAATGAGCGCGAGGCGCATTCGGCCATTTACGACGCCGAACGCACGGCCGAACTGTTCTGCCGGATCGTCAATCGTTGGCGGGATATGGGAGGGTGGGCGCCAGTTGACGATTAGGCGTTGTCGGCGCTGTTGGCGCCGCATGGCGCTTCACTAAATTTTTCGGCGCCTTGCTTGCGTTCCCGCATGAACGGACTCGGCGGCGATGCGGTGCAACCCTAAGCCGCCACCTCAAAACCATAAGGCAAGGGTTGTAGTCGTAATACCGGTCCACTGGCATCGCCCAATTGCAGCACGCCATGCTCGGCGCATTCGATCAGCGCCGCCGCCAGGACCGCATAGCCTCCGTCCGGGTGTCTGGCGGCATCGACCAGTCGGCCGGCGCTCTGGCTGACATCGGTCTGGGGCGAGAACAAAGGGTCGCCAGGTTGGGGAGGGTTCGGGCTATCCACCCGCGCCAGATACATGCGCCGTTTCAGCTTGCCAAGGTAGTGAGTGCGCGCGACCACTTCCTGCCCGGTGTAGCAGCCCTTCTGAAAGCTGATTCCCGCCAGCAATTGC
>WBZT01000501.1_pt1 | contig 31632 bp, 29 predicted proteins | sample 5204241 | NCBI WGS metagenome assembly WBZT01 (sample SAMN12344358, study PRJNA552823) | activated sludge metagenome | biome: Activated sludge suspended growth; feature: Nitrification reactor; material: Wastewater; isolation source: activated sludge from nitrification reactor of wastewater... | reverse complement strand
TGGATTGCACCGCCGCGCCGCTGTTGGAACGCGATCCGCCCAACGATCTGCTGTTGGAGTTGCGGCAAGTGGATTGGCGGCTGCGCATTAACCGGGAGGAAAATATCTTGGCGCAGCATCACACCACTCGTGCGTTGGTACGCAATCTTGCCCATGAAATCAAGAATCCGCTGGGTGGGTTGCGGGGGGCGGCCCAGTTGCTGGAACGGGAACTGCCGGACCCGGCGCTGCGCGAGTACACCGGCATCATCATCGGTGAGGCGGACCGGCTGCGCAACCTGGTGGACCGGATGCTCGGCCCGAACCAGTTGCCCAGCCACGGCGAGGTCAGCATTCACGAAATTCTGGAGCGGGTTTGCGCCCTGGTGGAAGCGGAAGCCGACCCCGGCATTCGCGTCGAGCGCGATTACGATCCCAGTATCCCGCCGCTGTGGGGCGATGCCGACCGGCTGATCCAGGCGGTACTCAACGTGGTGCGCAACGCGGTGCAGGCCCTGGGTCGGCAAGGCGTCATTACCTTGCGCACTCGGGTGCAACGTCAATACACCATCGGTTCTCGGCGCTACAAGTTGGTGGCACGGCTGGACGTGATCGATGACGGTCCCGGTATTCCGCTCGAACAGCAGGAGCAAATCTTTTATCCGATGATCACCGGCCGCCCGGATGGAACCGGCCTGGGCTTGTCGATCGCCCAAAACATCGTCAATCAGCACGGCGGCCTGATCGAATGCGTCAGCCGGCCCGGCGAGACGGTTTTCACTCTGTTGCTGCCCTTGGACAAGACCGGATGAGCAGGAAAGAACACATTTGGGTCATCGATGACGACCATGCCATTCGCTGGGTGCTGGAGAAGGCACTGCAGCGTGACGGCATGACGGTCACTTCTTTCGACAGCGCGATCGGAGCGATCGACGCCCTCCGGCAAAATACGCCGCCGGATGCCATCGTCGCCGACATCCGCATGCCAGGCATGAGCGGTCTGGAACTGCTGTCCCACCTGCGCGAACGGGTGCCGGATCTACCAGTCATCATCATGACCGCCCATTCCGATCTCGACAGCGCGGTTTCCGCCTATCAGGGCGGAGCATTCGAATATCTGCCCAAACCGTTCGACGTGGACGAAGCCGTGGCGTTGATCCGCCGGGCCTGCCAGACGCGCCGCCAGCGTGCCGAGCCGCCGGAGCAGATCGAGCAACTGCCGGAGATCATCGGTGAAGCGCCGTCGATGCAGGAGGTGTTCCGAGCGATCGGACGGTTGTCGCGCTCCAACATCACCGTGCTGATCACGGGCGAATCCGGGTCCGGCAAGGAACTGGTGGCCCGTGCCCTGCACCGCCACAGTCCGCGTGCCGACAAGTCGTTCATCGCCATCAATACCGCCGCCATTCCTCGCGATCTCCTGGAATCGGAGCTGTTCGGTCATGAACGCGGCGCGTTCACCGGCGCGCAGACCAGCCGGCAGGGTCGGTTCGAGCAGGCTAACGGCGGCACCCTGTTTCTGGACGAAATCGGCGATATGCCAGCGGAGCTGCAAACCCGGTTGTTGCGAGTGCTGGCCGAGGGCGAGTTTTACCGGGTGGGCGGTCACACCCCGACCCGGGTGGACGTGCGGGTGATCGCCGCCACCCATCAGAACCTGGAGCAGCGAGTCCGCGACGGCTTGTTCCGCGAAGATCTTTACCATCGACTGAACGTGATTCGCATTCAACTGCCATCCCTGAACAAGCGCCGCGAGGATATTCCGTTGCTGACCCGGCATTTTCTGAGTCAGGCCGCTCGGGAGCTGGGGGTGGAGTCCAAGGTGTTGCGGTCGGAAACCGAGGTCTATCTCAGCAAGCTGGATTGGCCGGGCAATGTCCGGCAGTTGGAAAACCTGTGCCGTTGGCTGACGGTCATGGCTTCGGGCCGGGAAATCCATCTGGAGGATTTGCCGATGGATCTGCGGGAGCGCGGGCCGGCGGCGGCCGGCGGCGGCCCCGATTGGGAGGCGGCGTTGCGTTTGTGGGCCAATCAGAGTCTGGCGCGCGGCGAGCAGAAATTATTGGATAGCGCCCTGCCCAACTTCGAACGGGTATTGATCCGGGTGGCGCTGGAACAGACCGGTGGCCACCGCCAGGATGCCGCCCGCTTGCTGGGCTGGGGACGCAACACCCTGACCCGCAAGATCAAGGATCTGCGGATGGAGTGAGCGACCCAGTACCGTTTTCGTCCGCCATGTTCGACGTGCTGCTGTTCGAACCGGAAATCCCGCCCAACACCGGCAACATCATCCGGCTGTGCGCCAATACCGGCGCGCGGCTGCATCTGATCGAACCACTCGGCTTTCGTTTGGAAGACCGCCGGTTGCGGCGAGCTGGACTGGATTATCACGAATGGGCGCGAGTGCGCGTTCATCCCGACCTGACTGCCTGTCTGGCGGCACTGCGGCCGGCACGGGTGCTGGCTTTCACCACCAAAGGCCACCACGTTTACAGCGACATCGGCTACCAAGCCGGCGACGCGCTGTTGTTCGGGCCGGAAACTCGCGGCTTGCCGGAACCGGTGCTGGCCGGATTGCCGCCCGAATGCCGGCTGCGGATTCCCATGCGCGCGCGGGTTCGCAGTCTGAATTTGTCGAACGCGGTCGCCGTTGTGGTCTACGAGGCATGGCGGCAAAGTGGATTTCCAGGCGCTGCTTGAATCGGCATGCACAAAACCCGACGCTTGTCTTACCATGCATGTTGAAATCCAAACACGGCGGGATATAGATCATGGCGGTGGAGATCGAACACAAATTCCTGGTTCGCGATGAGCGCTGGCGGTGGGAGGTCGAGCGTTCGGTACGGATGCGGCAGGGGTATTTGACCAGCGACGCCCGTTGCTCGGTGCGAGTACGAGTCGCTGGCGATCAGGGTCATTTGAACGTCAAGAGCGGGACGCTGGGCATCCAGCGCAGCGAGTACGAATACCCCATCCCGCTGGCGGAGGCGGAGGAAATTCTCGATACCTTGTGCGAGCAGCCGCTGCTGGAGAAAACCCGTCACTTCGTGCGTTTCGGCGGGCACCTGTGGGAGATCGACGAGTTCGAAGGCGACAACGCTGGTCTGATCGTGGCCGAGGTGGAACTGAGCCGGACCGACGAGCCGTTCGACCGGCCCGACTGGCTGGGTGAGGATGTTTCGCACGACATCCGTTACTACAATTCGCAGCTGGCTCGCCATCCCTACCGGACTTGGTCGTGTCCGAGCGACTGATTCGGGTCAGCATCCCCGAGCAGCGGCTGACGCTGCTGGAAGCGAGCGGGGCGACGAGGGTTTACCCGGTATCGACCGCCCGCAACGGCCCCGGCGAACGGCGCGGCAGCGGTTGCACGCCGCGCGGCTGGCATCGCATCCGCATCCGCGTCGGTGCCGGACTGCCGCTGAATACGGTCTTCGTCGGCCGGCGGCCGACCGGCGAGCTTTACGATTCGGGTCTGGCGGTTCGTCATCCGGAGCGTGATTGGATTCTGACCCGCATCCTGTGGCTGACGGGGCTGGAGTCGGGCCGTAACCGTGGCGGCGAATGCGATACCTTGCGTCGCTTCATCTACATCCACGGTTGCCCGGACACCGCGCCCATGGGCGTGCCACTGTCGCATGGCTGCATCCGCATGCGCGGTCGGGACTTACTGGCGCTGTTCGAACGAGTAGCGGCGGGCGATCGGGTATTCATCGCCGGCTGAGAGGCGGCCGGCCGGCGGCAATGCTGGCCTCAGGGCGAGTCCAGCTTGGAGCGCATGCTGTCGAGCACGCCCTGGAAGGCCTGCTGGTTCTGGGGATTGATCTCGCTGAGCGTGCGGTGCGCTTCGAAAACGATGCGGGTCAGATCGTCTTTGTTGCAGGGGGTCTGGGACGCCAATTGCTGGAGCGCCACCGAGATGGTTTCGCCGGTATCGCGAATGTTGAAAATCTCATAGAACCCCATGGTGTCCAGTACCTGATTGACGTCGGCGTTGGTGGACAGCAAGGTGGTCTTGCGGGAAAAGTGTTCCCGGCTGAAGTTGGCGATCTTGGCCAACAGCCCCAGGCTGGTGCTGTCGATGGAGTGAGTCTCGGTCAGATCCACGACGATGTCGTCGAAATCGGCGCGGGCGAACAGCTCGTCCAGGAAATCTCCCAGGGCGCAGCCCATGGTGTAGCGGATATCGCCGACCAATTTGATCAGGTAAACAGTGCCTTGTTTGACGTAGAACGCCGTGCCCGCCTCCATCTCACTCCGTCCTCGTGATCAGCAACAAGGTGACATCATCCGGCAAAGGACCGGTTTGATCCAGACCCAGTTGCTGAATTAGATTTTCGATGGTGAGATCGGTGCCGCCGATCAGCTCCAACAAGAACGCCTGTTTGTCGCGCAGGCTGGTCTGCGGCAAGGTTTCGAGGATGCCATCCGAGATCAGCGCCATGGCGAACCGCGGCGGCAACCGCAGCGATTCGGTCTGATAATGGGCAAAATCGAACAGACCAATCGGCAGGCTTTTCTTGCCGACATAACTCGCCTGCTGGCCGTCGAACAGGATTGGGAAGGGAAACTGGCCACCGCTGCTGTAGCGCAACAGATTGTTCGACCACTCGATGATGCCATAGAACATGGTCAGGTACTTGTCCATGTGGCAACTGAAGATTTCCCGGTTCAAGCGGCTCAGCGTTTCCGCCGGGTTGAGAATCCCCCGGTCGCGGTTTTGCCGATGCAGTTCCCGGTAGCGACCGATGTAGCTTTTCAGCATCACCGTCACGAAGGCCGACGATACCCCGTGCCCGGACACATCGGCGATGTAGAAACCCAGATGATCGCCGTCGATGACGAAATAATCCACGAAATCGCCGCTGAGATACTGCGAGGTGAGCAGGTGGCGGCTAAAACGGTAGTGGCGGTAAATCTTGTCGTTTTCCGGCAGCAACTGAAACTGGATGCGCCGTGCCGCCGCTTCGTCTTCCTGCAGTTGCCGCACGGTTTGCCGCAACTGTTCGTTGACCCCTTCCAGATGCTCGCGGTGCTCGCGATTTTCCCGCCGTAGCCGGGCGCGCTCCAGGGCGTGATTGATGGCGTGTTCCAGCACCGCCATGTCCTCGATGGGTTTGGTGACATAGTCCCAGGCACCGAGCTTGAGCGCTTGAATGGCGTCGCTCATGCCGCCCATGCCGGATACCACCAGGATCGGTAGTTCGGGGAATTCGCGGGTCACCGTGGCCAGCACCTGCAGGCCGTCCATGCCCGGCATTCGCAGGTCGCACAGCACCAGATCGGGTTGCTCGTCGCGAATCATCTCGACGCCGGCCCGGCCATCGCGGGCTTGAGTGACCTCGAACCCGCTATCTTCCAGGTAGGCGGCGAGGATCTCGCGGACCATCTGCTCGTCGTCGATGGTCAGGATGCGCGCCGGTCTTTCGTTCATGGCCGAGTCTCGCGCGCTGCCGCCAGGGTCCGTGCCGCCGCCGCCAGCGGTGCCATGTCGTTCAGCGGTTTCTGGTAGACCCGGTCATCGTCCAGGCCCAGCGCCCGCAAGTCGTCGGGCAGACTGTAGCTAGAAGAGCCGGTATGGATCAGGAACTCCATCTCGGGATACATTTGATGCAAGGCTCGGATGGCGGTGTTACCGTCCATGTCGGGCAGGCGCATGTCCATGATGCAGATTTGGCAGAGGGTGCCTTCCCGCAGCCAGCGCAAAGCTGGGGCAACGGCTTCGAACGCAGCCACCCGCCAGCCTTCGTCCTCCAGGTAGGCCTTCAGGTTTTCCCGAATCATTTCCTCGTCGTCGACGATCAAGACCCAAGCGCTCATGGTAGCGCCTCCCGGTTCGAAGGCAGGCGAATGCTGAAACAGGCGCCCTGGCCCGGTTTGGAGGTGACCGACAACCGGCCGTTGTGTTGCTCGGTGACGATGAAATAGGACACCGACAATCCCAAACCCGTCCCGGCCCCCACCTCCTTGGTGGTGAAGAAGGGTTCGAAGATTCGGTTAAGGGTTTTTTGGTCCATGCCGGGTCCGTTGTCAATCACTTCGAGCAAAACGGTGTCCGGTTCGCGGCGGGTGCGCAAGACGATGGTCGGCGACGGCGTGCCGTCGTCGGCCATGGCTTGGGCGGCGTTCTTGAGCAAATTCAGGATCACTTGCTCGATTTCCGTCTTGTCGCAATACATCAAGCGCAGCGCTGGGTCGTAATCGCGTTCGATGGTGATGCGCCTGAAGTCGTATTTTTTTTTCAGGTCGTAGTCGCTGGCGGCCAGTCGCAGCACGGTTTCCAGCATCTCTTCCAGATCCACCAGGGCGAAGTGCGACTCGCTGCGCCGGCTGAACGACAGCATGTCGGCGACGATCTTGGCGGCGCGCGCGCCGGCTTCGCGAATGCCTTCGAGGAAATGCAGGATGCCTCGTTCCGCCAGATAACGGTTGATCCGATGCAAATCGGCGTCGATGGCGGCGGCGGCCTCGCGGTTCTGCGGCATGTCCGGGTCGATGCGCCGCAGAATATTTTGGCTACCCTGCATGATCACGCCGAGTGGATTGTTGATTTCATGCGCCATGCCGGCCGCTAGTCCTCCGACCGACAACATTTTTTCAGTCTGTACCATCATGGATTCGATTCGGACTCGGGCAGTGACGTCGTCCATGCGGATCACCGCCCCACCGGCGCTTTCCGCCATCAAAGGATAGACCATCACGTCGGCGTAGTGCAGTTCGCCGCCGACATCGAAAGTCATGCGCGGCGTTTTGATCGGTCGGCCGAGCTGGATCGCCTGCCGTACCTGTTCGAATTGGCTTTCCAGTTGCGGGAACACGTCACCGAAAAAGCGGCCTTGCGCGGTTTCCCACGACAGGCCACTCATTTCCTCGGCCGGCTGATTCAACACGGTGATATAGCCCCAGGGGTCCACGCCGATCAAGATCGAGGGCATCGAATCGATGATGTTCCTGAGATAGAGCCGCATGCGGGCTACTTCTTCCTTGGCATGTTTCTGCTCGGTGATATCGATCGATACGCCCAGTACTGCGGTTTCGTTCAAACCCGGCTCGACGAAGGGGATTTTGATGGTCTGCATGGTGCGGGTGTGGCCGGTGTGGTCGGTAAAGGCTTCCTCGGCGATGAGCTTGGAAACCCCACTTTCGATGACCTCCAGGTCGTCGGCCAACATTCGTTCCACCTCCCCGTCGGCGCCGTGAACGAGGCGATGAGAGTGGTTGGTCAGTGCTTCGATGGTCATGCCGTAGGCTGCGGCGGTGGCGCGATTGGCCAGCAGGAAGTGTCCATAGCGATCCTTGGCGAAAATCATGTGTGGCACCAGATCGATGATGCGTCGCAGCCGCAGCTCGCTTTCGTGCAGCGCCATCTCTGCCTTGACCTGTTCGGTGATGTCGGTACCGGTGCCGCGGTAGCCTCGGAATCGACCTCCCGCGTCATGAATCGGCTTGCCGCTGACTTTGAGGTAACGGCCCTCGCCGTGAGTATCGCTCAGTCGGGTTTGGTAGACGAAGTCGCGAAATGGCTGGCGCTGTTCCAGCAATTGCCGATGTCGCCGCCATTTTTGCGGATTGCCAGCCAGGTCCCCGGTCGCCAGTTCCCAGCGAGTGCGGCCCAGCACATGCTGCGGAGCGATCCCGGTCAGCGCGTAAAAGCGTTCCGAGAGATAAGTGAAGCGCAGGTTGTCGTTCATCTCCCAGATCCAATCGCTGGCCGCTTCGGTCACGTCACGGAAGCGCGCCTCGCTTTCGCGTAGTGCTGTTTCGACTTGCCGGCGCTCGTTCAATTCCCGCTGCAATTGCCGGGTTCGCTGCGCCACCTGCCGCTGCAGCAGCGAGGACCACAGTAAGGTTGCGATTGCGACCGCCGCCAGCGACCCCAGAATCCAGAGCGCGTAGCGCAACACTGCCGCCAGCAGGCCGGTTTTCTGGGGCGCCGCGCCCGGCGGCGGTACGTCGTCGTTCCGGTGATGGGAGGCTATCTCGTCCGGGAGCGCCGCCGCGATGGCGGGTGGTGGCGGAGTGACGGCGCCGACCGACGTCGGTGGCAACGGTTCGGCGATACCGCCGACGGGGGAGATGGCACCGATTGCGATCAGTACGGCCAGCAGGCAAATCCACAGCCTCCGGCATCGGTGGGGGAAAGGTGACCACAGGCTTGGGATCATGGCGAAAAGGTGCGGATATAAGGGATGGCGCGGGTGAGATTAATCGCTATGATAAAACCATTTGGGCGGCGGCAGGCACGAATAAAGGTGCGGACGATGGCATTGGGACCGGTGATGCTGGGCTTGGACGGCCTGGAGCTGAGCGCGGAGGAGCGCGAGATGCTGTGCCATCCACGGGTGGGCGGCGTCATTCTGTTTGCCCGAAACTATCGGTCGCCGGAACAAGTAGCGGCGCTGACCGCCGCCATTCACGGCTTGCGCCAACCGCGGCTGCTGGTGGCGGTGGATCACGAGGGCGGCCGGGTCCAACGATTCCGCGACGGTTTTACCCGCTTGCCGCCAGTGCGTCGGTTGGGCGAGATTTACGACCGAGACCGGATGCGCGCCAAGCAACTGGCGCGGGTCACCGGCTGGCTCATGGCCGCCGAACTGCGGGCGGTGGGCGTGGATTTGAGTTTCGCGCCGGTGCTGGATCTGGATCACGGCGTCAGCGGCGTGATCGGTGACCGGGCGTTTCACCGCGATCCCGAAGCGGTGGCGGATTTGGCTCATGCCTATGTCAGCGGTATGCAGAAGGCGGGTATGGAGGCGGTCGGCAAGCATTTTCCGGGGCATGGCGGCATCGCCGCCGACTCACATCTGGAGTTGCCGGTGGACCCGCGCGCCTACACCGACCTGGAACACGCCGATCTATTGGCCTTCGAGCGCATGATTCATTACGGGTTGGCTGCCATCATGCCTGCGCACGTGCTCTATCCTCAGGTGGACGACCGACCGGCCGGTTTTTCGGCGCGCTGGCTGCGAGATATCCTGCGGCGACGTCTGGAATTCCAGGGGACGATCTTCAGCGACGATCTGGACATGGTCGGTGCGGGCGAGGCCGGCGCGGCGCCCGAGCGGGCCGAAGCGGCGCTGACGGCCGGCTGCGACATGGTGCTGGCCTGCAACGACCGTCGCGCCGCCAGCGCTATTTTGGAGAACCTGCGCCATGTGGCGGAACCGGTCAGCCAGTTGCGACTGATCCGGCTGCGTGGGCGTGGCCATCCCACCCTGGAACGTCTGCGCCGTGGCCCGGTCTGGCAGCGGGCAGTCCGTTTGGTGCACGATTACGATGCGTTCTCGCTGTTGGATATGGATATCTGAAACCACTGGGAGCGTTTTTTTCCACTGAAACCGAAGTTCGCCATGTCCTCGATTACCGCCGAACAGGCTTCTGTCGTATTGCGCGAGGCCGAACTGCTCTGCGCGCCGGAGCAGGTTGAGAGCGCCCTGGACCGCTTGGCAGCCGCCGTAACCGTCCAATTGGAAGATTCCAATCCCTTGGTGCTGGTGGTCATGAACGGCGCGTTTATTCCCGCTGCGCTGATCTTGTCCCGCTTGCACTTTCCGTTGCAAGTCGGTTACTTGCATGCCACCCGTTATCGCGGCGGTATCCGCGGTGGCGCCATCGACTGGATCGCGCCGCCGCGGCCGGCGGTCGCCGGCCGAACCGTGTTGGTGGTCGACGATATCTTCGACGAAGGCGACACCCTCAAGGCGATCCTGGAGGAAGTGCGCCGGCAGGGCGCGGCGGCGGTTCACAGCGCGGTGTTGGTCAACAAGCGGCACCATCGCAAGGTACCGGGACTGCGAGTGGACTTCGTCGGGCTGGAGGTGCCGGATCGCTATGTGTTCGGCTGCGGCATGGACTACAAGGAATATTGGCGCCAGTTGCCCGCCATCTATGCCGCCCGCGATTGAGGGGTTGCCGATCCAGCCCCTTTCCGTCTTTCCATGATCGTTTCCGACCGCGAGGTTACCGTTATGACACCCACCGTCGCCATCATCGGGGGCACCGGCCTCACTACCCTGGACGCTCTGCGGATCGCACATCGGGAAACGCTGTCCACGCCCTACGGCGAGCCGTCCAGCCCCGTGATTCACGGTGAACTGGGGGGACGGGCCGTGGTTTTCCTGGCTCGCCATGGCCAACACCACACCTTGCCGCCGCACAAGATCAATTACCGGGCCAACCTCTGGGCGCTACACCGGCTCGGCGTCGAGCAGGTCATCGCGGTGGCGGCGGTGGGCGGCATTCGCGCCGATATGGCGCCAGGGGTATTGGCGTTTCCCGATCAGATCGTGGATTACACCTGGGGTCGGCACTGCACCTTCTTCGAGGACAACCTGAGCCACGTCACCCATATCGATTTTACCGAGCCCTACTGCCTGGAACTGCGGGAACGGCTGATCCAGGTGGCTCGCGAGCTGGGTCTTGAGGCGCGCGAGTCATGCACCTATGCGGCGATGTCGGGGCCACGGCTGGAAACGGCGGCGGAAATCCGCCGGCTGGAGCGGGATGGTTGCGACATCGTCGGTATGACCGGCATGCCGGAAGCCGCCCTGGCTCGCGAGTTGGGCATGCGCTATGCCGCGTGCGCGGTGGTGGCCAACTGGGCGGCGGGTAAGGTTGCCGGCACGATTAGCATGGCCGAGATCGAGAGCAATCTGGTCGGTAGCATGGATAAGGTCAAGGCGCTGCTGGCGCAAGTTATCCCGACCCTGGTACCGCTCTGACCTCACCCGCCGCGCACGGTCCGCCCGGTCTGCAAGTTGCGGATGGCGGTCGGTTGAGCCGCGCCGCCGGTCGGACCGGGCAGCAGGGCATCGAGATGCCGCCCCAGTTGCCGGCGCGCCGCCAGCGCGCCACGAGCCGGCGGACGGCCGCTGAGGTTGGCGCTGGTGGACACCAGCGGATGGCCGCAAGCCCGGCACAGGGCCGCCGCCAGCGGATGGGCGGTCACCCGCACCGCTAGGGTGTCGTGCCGACCTCGCAGCCAGCGTGAGGTTCCGCTCCGGGCGGGAACCAGCCAAGTGTGAGGTCCCGGCCAACTGGCGTGCAGCCGCCCCAGCTCGGCTGGGGTTAGGGGGCGCAGAAAAGGGGCGAGCTGGGCGAAATCGGCCGCAATCAGGATCAGACCCTTATGCGCCGACCGGCGCTTGAGCGCGAGCAAGCGCCGCACCGCTCGTTCGTTGCGAGGATCGCAGCCGAGCCCATACACCGCCTCGGTGGGGTAGGCGATCAGGCCGCCGGAACGGACCGCGCGGGCGACGGCGCGCAAACGTAGTGGGTTGATGGCAGACATCCAGGTCAGGACGACTTGGCGGCGCGGCGGCGGGGGGCGGGCTTCTTGTCGGGCGCGTCGCGTACCAGCGTTTCGCACTCGGCCAGCGCCAGGCTGGCTGGATCGCGATCCTTGGGCAGACGGACGTTTTTCTTGCCGTCGGTGATGTAGGGGCCGAAGCGGCCGTTCAGGATGCGGATGGCGGAGTCGGGGAACTCGCGCAGAACCTTGTTGGCCACCGCCTGCCGGTGCGCGGCGATCAATTCCAACGCCCGTTCGCGGCTGACGGTATAGGGATCTTCCTGTTTCAGCGAAACGTAGCTCTTGCCGTAGCGAACATAGGGTCCGAACCGACCGATGTTGGCCTGGATCGGCTCGCCGTCGGCGGTGGCGCCGAGATCGCGCGGTAATTGAAACAGTGCCAGCGCCTCATCCAGGGTGAGAGTATTCATCCGCTGCTCCGGCCGCAGGCTGGCGAAGCGCGGTTTGTCGGCATCCTCCTTGGCGCCGATCTGCGCGTAGGGGCCGAATCGGCCCATCCGCACCGAAACCGGTTTACCAGTCTTGGGGTCGTTGCCCAACTCGCGGCTTTGCACCACGTCCTGGCGCGAGACGTTTTCCGTCTTTTCCGCGACCCGCTGTTTGAACGGGTCCCAGAAGCTTCGCATCAGCGGCAGCCAATCTTCCTCGCCGCGGGAGACCGCATCCAGATTGTCCTCCAGCCGGGCCGTGAAGTCGTAATCCACATATTGGGTGAAATGCTGGGTCAAGAAACGGTTGACGATGCGGCCGATGTCGGTAGGTTTGAAACGACGGTTGTCCAGTACCGCGTATTCGCGGGCCAGCAGCGTCGAGATGATCGCCGCATAGGTCGAGGGTCGGCCGATGCCGTATTCTTCCAGGGTCTTGACCAAGCTGGCCTCGGAAAAGCGCGGCGGCGGCTCGGTGAAGTGCTGCTCCGGCCGCAGCGCCAGCAGATCGACCCACTCACCAGTGCGCAACGGCGGCAGCATCCGCCCTTCGATGTCGTCGGCCTGGTCGTCCACACCTTCGCGGTAGACCGCCATGAAACCGGGGTCGGCGACGACCGAACCGGTGGCGCGGAAATTGTTGCCGGCGCCGCAGGCCAGATCCGCCGCGACCGTGTCCAGGGTGGCCGGGATCATCTGGCAGGCGACGGTGCGCTTCCAGATCAACTCGTACAGCGCGTACTGATCGGCATTGAGGTGGGCGCGGATGGTTTCCGGCGCGACCGCGACCGAGGTCGGGCGGATCGCTTCGTGCGCCTCCTGGGCATTCTTGGCCTTGGTCTTGAACAGTCGCGGGCTGGCTGGCACGTTGTGCGCGCCGTAGCGCTGGAGGATCAGCGCGCGGATCTCGGCGAGCGCGTCCTGAGCGAGGTTGACCGAATCGGTGCGCATGTAGGTGATCAGGCCGACCGCGCCGCCGCCGGTGTCGATGCCCTCGTACAACTGCTGGGCGACCCGCATGGTGCGCTGGGTGGAGAACCCCATCTTGCGAGAAGCTTCCTGCTGCAGGGTCGAGGTGGTGAACGGCGCGGCGGGATGGCGCTTACGCTGCTTGCGTTCCACCTTGGCGACCCGCAACCGGCCGATGGCGGCGGGATCGGCCGCCGGTTCCCCGGACTCGGCCAGTTGGGCGCGCGCCGCGACCAGCAGGGTTTGTTCCAGGGCCCGCGCCCGGGCACCGTCGGCAATACTGAACTGTGTCAGTTTCTCGCCGGCGTACTCCAGCAGGCGGGCGGTGAACGACTGGCCGGTTTTGGCGGCGTCGGCTTCCAGGCTCCAGTACTCCCGTGTCTGGAACCGCTCGATTTCCTCCTCGCGCTCGACGATCATCCGCAGCGCCGGCGACTGGACCCGACCGGCCGACAAGCCGGGCCGGATTTTCTTCCACAGCAGCGGCGATAGGTTGAAGCCGACCAGGTAGTCCAGCGCGCGGCGAGCCTGTTGAGCGTTGACCAGGTCCAGCGATAGCTGGCGGGGGTGGTCGATGGCGTCCAGAATTGCCCGCTGGGTGATTTCGTGGAACACCACCCGCTGTACCGGTTTGTCGCTCAGCAGGTTGCGCTGCCGGAGGATTTCGTGCAGGTGCCAGGAAATGGCTTCGCCCTCGCGGTCCGGGTCGGTGGCCAGATACAAGGCGTCGGCTTTGGCGACCGCCTTGGCGATGGCTTCGACATGACGCAGGTTTTTCTCGATTGCCTGATACTTCATGGCAAAGTCGTGTTCCGGATCGACCGCGCCCTCCTTGGGGACCAGGTCACGCACATGACCGTAGGAGGCCAATACTTCGAAGTCCTTGCCCAGGTATTTCTTGATCGTTTTCGCCTTGGCCGGCGACTCCACGATGACCAAGTTCTTGCTCATGACAAATCACTGCGGGTGACTGATGTAAAGGTGGCGCCGGTTCGAACTCCGGCCCGAGAAGGCGATGCTCCCGCCACGATCGACCGGCGTGGCGAGAACTCAAGCGGACGACGGAAGGACCTGACGAACGCTTGGCGCTTAATGAAGGTAGCCGGGCGGGCTATCGAGCACCAGATCTTCCAGCCAGGCGCAGGCTTCTTCCTGACCGGGTTGGTTGAACAGCAGCATCAGAACGATCCACTTGAGTTGGTGCAGGCCGATATCATCGGCTTCCAGCGCCATGACTCGGTCGATGACCAGTTCGCGGGTTTCTGAATTGAGAATGCCGCTTTGTTCCAGGAACAGCAGGAAGCCCTGGCATTCCACATCCAGTTTCGCCAGTTCCGGTGCCACGTAAATGCGGCAGGAACTGGGATTGACCGGCAGGGCGATCGCCTGACGGTCGACCAAGCTGTCCAACCATTCGAATGCCTGTTGGATCTCTCGCGAGGGAAAGCCGGCGGCTAGCAATTCGGTCTGAATGGATTCACGGTCGGGGTCGGCATCCTCATCATCGCCCATGTAGTTCTGAAACAGATACATCAGCACGTCCAACACATTTTCTTTCATTCCAGCGCTCATCTGGGAAGGATAAAAACCCCCGCCGTCGGCGTGGGCGCGGGCGACCGCCGATTCGAGGCGGCCGGCTTTCAGGCTTTCAGGCGGCAGTACAAACCGCCGGGGACGGCTGCCACATAACCTTCCAATTCCAGAATCAACAGCATGGAGGAAACCACTTCCGCCGTCAATCCGCAGTGTTCCACCAGTGAATCGACCGCCAGCGGTCCATCGCCCATCGCCGCCAGCAGTTGCCGGTAGTCTTCATCCAGTACTTCCGAGGCTGGTGGCGGCGCGGTGGTCGAGGGTTCGGATCCGTCGCCAACGAACGCCGCAAGGGCACCCAACTCTTCCAGAATGTCGGTGGCCGTCTCCACCAGTTTCGCGCCCTGCCGGATCAGAGCGTGGCACCCCTTGACCAGCGGGTTGTGAATCGAACCGGGGATCGCGAATACCTCTCGACCCTGGTCGAGGGCCTGGCGGGCGGTGATCAGCGAACCGCTCCGCAGAGCGGCCTCCACCACCAACACGCCCAGTGCCAGGCCGCTGATCAGGCGATTGCGCCGGGGGAAGTTCTCGGCGATCGGTGGCGTGCCGACTGGCAGTTCCGATAGCAGAGCGCCCTGTTCGGCGATGGCGTGGGCTAGATCCCGGTGCCTGGCGGGATAAACCCGGTCCAGGCTGGTGCCCATCACCGCGATGGTTGGGCTGCCACCGGCTAGCGCGCCCTGATGGGCGGCGGCGTCGATGCCGAGCGCCAGACCGCTGGTGATGACCAGGCCGGCGCCGGCCAGATGGGTCGCGAAATGGTGGGCGGTTTCCCGGCCGAGCGGGGTCGGGTTGCGGGTGCCGACGATGGCGAGTTGCGGCGCCCTCAAGCAGTCGGGGTCGCCGTGGACGAATAGCAGCGGTGGCGGATAAGCGATTTGTCGCAACAACGGCGGGTAGCGGGGATCGCCCAGTTGCAATAAGTGATTATTGGGTCGTTCCAGCCAGGCCAGATCCTGTTCCACCCGCCGCCAGTCGGGTTGGCGCAACGCGTCGAGCGCGGTGGCCGGTAGATCCAGTTGCCGCAGTTCGGCGTGGTCGGCGGCGAAAACCGCCGCCGCCGAACCGTAATGCGCCAGCAGCCGGGCAAAACGGGCCGGCCCGATGCCGGGTGCCCGCAACAGCGCCAGCAGCCAGGCCGGTTCGGTGGCCGGAGGCGTGGCGTTACGGTTCAGGGGGTGGTTACCCGATCCTGCAAGTGGATGGCGCGCTCGGCTTGCATCACCAATCCGTAGCTGACCAGATCGTGGACCTTGTAGATCATCAATAAGCCGGCTCGTTCGCCCGGTAGCTTGATGCTGCCGCCGGAGACCGGGTCCTCGACTGTTCGTCCCTTGCCGTAGATGGCGAGCACATGGCCGGGTTCGATGCCTTCCTGAGCGCCCAGATTGACGATGACGCTGCTGTATTGGGTGATCTGGGTAACGTCGGTGTCGAGTTTGGCGATGATGGAGCCTTCCGTGTCCGGCGGGACCGGATGCGGTTCGAAGCTGTAAAGCTCGCGTTCGGCTTCGATCGGCAGCAGCCGGTCGCCGGCTCGGATCGGGGCGATGGTGTTGGCCAGCATGAACGTGGCCGGATCGCCGTCCTGTTCCAGGATCGCTTCGCCCAGATAGACGCCAGCGGTGCCTAGGTAGCGACCGGAACCCGGCTCGCGCAGCGCTTCGCCGGGGCGGAACACCTGATAGCGTGGCTGGTCGAAGAGAGAGCCGCGAGCATATACCCGGTCGCGGTCGGCGTAGACGACCTGGTCGTCATCGTCGGCCACGATGTAGGGCGTCCTGTTCCACTGGGGGTCGCTCAGGATCACGGCGCGGGTCAGGAACGATTCGACTGCGTCGCGCGGCACCGGCGGGATCGGTTGGCTCAATTCCTCGATTCGCACCTCGGGCAATAGTTTGATCAGCGGAACTTCGTCACGTTCGGCGACCGCCAACTGAGGCTGACCGTCGGCGTCATGGCTGAACTGGAGCACGTCGCCGGGGTAGATCCGGTTCGGGTTGCGAAGCTGCGGGTTTTGCCGCCAGATCTCCCGCCACCGCCAGGGATCCCGCAGAAACCGTCCGGCGATGCTCCACAGCGTGTCGCCGGGGACCACGGTGTAGGTTTGGGGATGATCCTGCCGCAGCACGACCGGTGCCGGCGCGGCGCCGGCAGTATCCGCCGCCGATCCCGAAATCAGCGGTGGTTCGGCGACGGTGGGACCGGATTCGGGTTGGGAAGGCATTTGGGTGCATGCCCCGAGCAGGACCGCCGCCGTCAGCGACAGGGTAGTCCCGAGCTGTTTTGAGGAACGCGTGACGTTCGAGGAACGCGAGATGTTCATGATCCTTGCTCATCCTCCGAAGAAACGGGCGGGAGTGTAGCGAATCACCCCCATCGCGCTAAAGTATAGCCCCCATGCCGGGGTTTCTCGTATGATTTCCGTATGCAAAAATCAAGTTAGTCGATTGAACGACGCATTCGTGGAGCTACCATGGCCCAATTGACCATACTGCATTATCCCGATTCCCGGCTGCGTAAACCGGCCTTGCCGGTGGAAATCGTCGACGACGGCGCGCGCGCGCTGGTGGCCGACATGCTGGAGACCATGTACGCGGCGCCGGGCATCGGTTTGGCCGCGACTCAGGTCAACGTTCGGAAACGTATCGTGGTGATGGATGTTTCCGAGGAGAAAAATCGGCCGCTGGTGTTCATCAACCCGACCCTGCTGGAGCGGGAAGGCGAAGGCGAGATGGAGGAGGGTTGTCTGTCGGTGCCGGGCTTTTACGAAACCGTCCGCCGCGCCGAGCGGGTCCGGGTCAGCGCGCTGGACCGCGACGGCGAGCCATTCGAACTTGATGCCAGCGGCCTGTTGGCGGTCTGCATCCAGCACGAGATCGATCATCTGGACGGCAAGCTGTTCGTGGATTATCTGTCGGCGCTGAAGCGCGACCGCATTCGCAAGAAACTGGAAAAACAAACCCGCCTGGAATCGCGCGCGTCTTGAGCATGGATGCGTCCGGCGCCATGCCCGCCTTGCCAAATGACGTCACCCGTTTTCCAGAAACGGGTGGCGCCTCCGTCAAATTGCCTACCGCATGACCGTCGCTTCGTTACGTCTGATCTTCGCGGGTACCCCCGATTTCGCGGTGCCTGCCCTGCAAGCCCTGATTGATGCCGGCCGTGCGCCGGTCGCCGTCTATACCCAACCGGACCGGCCAGCCGGGCGTGGCCGACAGTTGCGCGCCAGTCCGGTCAAGGTTTGCGCGCGGGCCGCCGGCATTCCGGTCCACCAGCCGGTCAGTTTGCGCGATCCCGCCGTTTGGGCCGAGTTGACGGCCACGGCGCTGGATCTGCTGGTGGTGGCCGCCTATGGCTTGATCCTGCCGCCGGCGGTGTTGGCGATCCCGCGACTGGGCTGCATCAACATTCATGCTTCGTTATTGCCACGCTGGCGCGGCGCGGCGCCGATTCAGCGGGCGTTGCTGGCCGGCGACGACGAGACCGGAATCTGCCTCATGCGCATGGAAGCCGGTCTGGATACCGGGCCGGTGCTGGCGCGGGCCACCTGTCCGATTCCTCGGGGGATGACGGGCGGTGAATTGCACGACCAATTGGCCGCGCTGGGCGCCGAAACGCTGCGGGCGGCGCTGCCGGATCTGCTGGCCGGACGACTGATCGCCGAATCGCAGAACGACGCCCTCGCCACCTATGCGCCCAAGCTGGACAAGGCCGAGGCCGACCTGGACTGGACCCGGTCGGCGTTGGAACTGGAGCGGCGGGTGCTGGCGTTCAACCCTTATCCCGTCGCCCGGACCTGGCTGGACGATCAGCCGCTGCGCGTTTGGCGGGCTCGGGCCGAGCAAGAGTCGGTGACTGCCGTACCCGGCACGATCCTGCGCGAAGACCCGGCGGGTATCGTGGTTGCGGCCGGTTCCGGGGTGCTGTGGTTGACCGAAGTGCAACTACCCGGCGGCCGGCCATTGCCGGCTGCGGCGTTTCTGAATGCCCACCGACGACTGGCTGGCCAGCGGTTGGGCGCGGCATGAACGCCCGCGTCATCGCGGCTCAGGCGCTGGGTCGGGTATTGGGTGAGGGGGAGTCGCTGGCCACGGTGCTGCCATCGGCGCTGGCACACGCCGATTCGGGCGAACGCGGTTTGCTACAAGAGCTGTGTTACGGCGTCTGTCGCTGGCAGCCACAGTTGCGGTTTTTGCTCGATCGGTTGCTGGTGAGACCGCTGGCGCCCGGCGAGCAGGTGATTCGAGGTTTGCTGCTGGCGGGTCTTTACCAGTTGTGGCATTTGCGCGTTCCCGAACACGCCGCAGTGGCCGAAACCGTTGCCGCTGTCCGCCCCTTGCGCAAGCCTTGGGCGGCAGGTCTGGTCAACGCGGTGCTGCGAAGCGCGTTGCGTCGTCGCGCGGAATTGGAGGCGCTGATCGAGGCGGACGCTGAAGCCCATGCCGCCCATCCGCGTTGGTTGTTGGACTGGCTGCGACGGGATTGGCCGGACGATTGGCCGGCCATCGTCGCCGCCAACAATGTCCGTCCGCCTTTTACGCTACGGATCAATCGCCTTCGGCTTGATCGGGAGGCGTACCGGCAACGACTGGCGACGGCGGGTTACGACGCCGAGCTGGCGGCGGTCGAAACCGCATTGACCCTGTTCACTCCCACCAATCCGGCGATATTGCCGGGCTTCGCCGAAGGTTGGGTGTCGGTTCAGGATGCCGGCGCGCAACTGGCGGCATCGCTGTTGGCGGCTCGATCGGGGCAGCGAGTGCTGGACGCCTGCGCCGCGCCCGGCGGTAAGACCGGGCATCTGCTGGAATGTGTGCCGGACCTCAATCTGACCGCGCTGGATTGCGACGCCGGTCGATTGGAGCGAGTGCGCGACACCTTGACCCGATTGCGGCTGAATGCCCGATTGCTTGCGGGCGACGCCCGGCGGCCGGCGGACTGGTGGGACGGCGCGCTTTACGACCGCATTCTGCTGGACGCCCCCTGTTCGGCGACCGGGGTGATCCGCCGCCATCCCGATATCAAGCTGCTGCGCCGCGAGAGCGATATCGTCGCGTTGGCCGAACGGCAACAGGCGTTGCTGACCGAATTGTGGCCGCTGCTGCGGCCGGGTGGCCGGCTGCTGTATGTCACCTGCTCGGTGCTGCGCGCGGAAAACGAGAGGGTGGTGGCGGCTTTTCTCGCCGCCCATCCGGATGCCCACGAGCAGCCGATCGTGGCGGGCTGGGGGCGCGCCTTATCGCATGGCCGTCAGATTCTACCGGGCGAGGGCGGCATGGATGGTTTCTATTACGCTGCGCTACGCCGGCGGACCACTCCCCCAGAGACGGAACCATGATGATACCGGTTGGCATGCCGATCAAGACCCGGTTTTGCCTTGGATTGCTGGCGCTGGTACTTCTGGTGCTGTTGGAGAGCGCCAGCAGCGCCCGGGCGGCTGGGTTCGACGTGATCAGCGCCAGTACCCGTTTGGAGAGCGGGGTCTACCATCTGAATGCCGAGATCGAATACGACCTTAGCGAGCCGGCGCTGGATGCCCTGCAAAACGGGGTGCCACTGACCATCGAATTGCTGATGGAGGTGCGGCGGCGGCGCTCGTGGGTGTGGGATGAAACGGTCTATTCGTTGGCGCAACGCTTCCATCTCGAATACCATGCGTTGACCCGGCAATACCTGGTTCACAACCTCAACAGCGGTGAGCGCCGCAACTTCTCCACCCGCCCGGCCGCGCTGCGGTTCATGGGCCAGATTCACGAATTCCCCATGCTCGATCGCAGCCTGCTGGCGCCCAAGCAGCGGTACGAAGGAGCTTTGCGGGCGCAACTCGCACTCGATACCTTGCCGACACCGTTGCGCTTGTTCGCCTATCTCTCCGAGGACTGGCAACTGGCCAGCGAGTGGTATACGTGGCCGCTTTGATCCGTCGGCTCGCCCGTGGCCAAGGGTTGTTTCCCGTGCTGGTGCTACTGGGCTTGCTGTTGGTCATGTTGGTGGTGGTGGCGGGCGCCACCACCAACTCGACCCACTTCGAACAGGTGTATGCCTGGTTGCTGTTAGCCAGCGCCGTCGGGCTGGCGGTATTGGCGGCGCTGATTCTTTACAATCTGATCAATTTGCTCGGTTTATACCGCCGTCAGGTGCCCGGTGCGCGGTTGATCTTGCGGTTGGTGGGAATCTTCGCCGTGCTGGCCATCACGCCGGTGGCGCTGGTTTACGGCTTCTCGCTGAATTTTCTGCAGCGCGGCATCGATAGCTGGTTCAACGTGCAGGTGGACCGTGGCCTGGAGGATGCCTTGGAGCTCAGCCGCACCGCATTGGATCTACGAATGCGCGACGTGCTCAAGCAGACCACGCGGATCGCCGACAGTGTCGCCGAAAGCGACGGAGAGCAGGTGGCCCGGCGCCTGGACGACCTACTCGATTTCGGCGAGGCTTCCGAGCTGACCCTGTTCGGGCGTGGTGGCCGCATCATCGCCACCGCCACCGCCTATCCATCGCCGGCATTGCCGGAACCGCCGCCGGATACGGTGCTACTGCAGGTGCGGCAGGGTCGCGATTACGTTGGCTTGGAGCCGATCCGCGACGCGGGGTTCCATATCCGCGTGGTGGTGCGGGTCACCAGCTTCGGCAACGAGGAACGGTTGCTGCAAGCGTTGTTTCCGGTGACCGACCGACTCAGCCTGTTGGCCGACGCGGTGCAGGCAGCCTTCGATAGCTACAAGGAATTGATCTTCCTGCGGGCGCCGTTGAAAGCCAGTTTTACCCTGATTCTGTCGCTGGCGCTATTGCTGGCGGTGCTGGCGGCGTTCTGGGCCGCGTTCTACACCGCGCACCGCTTGGTGCGGCCGTTGCGCGAGCTGGCCGATGGCACCCAAGCGGTCGCCGCCGGCCAGTTCGACAAACAATTGATGACCCGCGCCGGTACCGACGAGTTGGGGTTCTTGGTGCAGTCCTTCAACCAGATGACCCGTAACCTGGCGCAGGCGCGCGACGCCGCGCAGCGCAGCCAGGAACTGGTCGAAAGTCAGCGCGCTTATCTGGAAGCGATGCTGGCGCGATTGTCGTCCGGGGTCCTGACCATCGATCAGGCCGGCCGTCTGCAAACCTGCAACGAGGCGGCCAGCCAAATCCTGGGCGTGGACTTAAAGGCGTTCGTCGGCACCCACAGCCAGATCATCGCGATCGAGCAGCCGGTGTTGCAGGATTTTCTGGAGGCGATCGCGCCTCAGTTCGCCGAGACCGGCGATTGGCGGCAGGAGATTAGCTGGTTCAGTGGCTCTGGTCGGCGCATTCTGATGTGTCGCGGCAGTTCGCTGCCGGACACGGTCGGCCTGCGCGGCGGTCACGTCGTGGTTTTCGACGATATCACCCATCTGATGCAGGCCGAACGCGACGCCGCCTGGGCCGAGGTGGCGCGCCGGCTGGCGCACGAAATCAAGAATCCACTGACGCCGATCCAATTGGCCACTGAGCGTATCCGTCACAAGTACCTCAAGCAGTTCGATGCGGAGCAAGGCCGGGTGCTGGATCGCGGTACCCACACCATCATCCAACAAGTGCAGGCGATGAAGGAGATGGTGGATGCTTTCAACGAATACGCCCGCCCGCCACGCCTGCGCCTAGAGCCGGTGGAACTGAATGAATTCATTGCCGAGGTGCTCTATCTGTACCGCGATTATCCGGCCGGCGTGGAGATCAAGCTGGATCTGGCCCACGAGCCGCTGCCGATCAACGCCGACAAAGGTCGGCTGCGCCAGTTGCTGCACAATCTGGTCAAGAACTCGATCGAGGCCATCGGCGACGGTCACGGTTCGACCTTGTGGATTGGTAGCGCTCGCGAACATGTGACCGGCGCCGATTGCGCTCAGCTGAGTTTGCGCGACGACGGTCCCGGTTTTCCCGACAACATCCTGAACAGTGCCTTCGAGCCCTATGTGACTACCAAACCCAAGGGAACCGGACTAGGATTGGCCATCGTCAAGAAAATCGTTGAAGAACACGGGGGATGGATCCAGTTGGAAGCGCCGGTGGATGGTGGCGCCCGGGTCGTGGTCCGGTTGCCGCTGCGTGGTGCCGCCGGGTCCCCGGTCCCGTCAACCGGTCCCGCCGTGCCGTTAAATACCGATAAGGAGGCCGGATGAGCGCATCTTATATTTTGGTGGTCGATGATGAGCCGGACATTCGCGATCTAGTAAAGGAAATCCTGGAAGACGAGGGCTATGGCGTCGCCATCGCGGAGAACGCCGCCGCGGCCCGCGAGGCTCGCCGGGCCCAGCGGCCCGATCTGATCCTGCTCGATATCTGGATGCCGGACACCGATGGCATCACCTTGCTGAAGGAATGGAGTGAGGGTGACCATTTGCCTTGTCCGGTGATCATGATGTCCGGCCACGGCACGGTCGAGACTGCGGTCGAGGCGACCCGGCTGGGCGCCTACGATTTCATTGAGAAGCCGCTGTCGATGGCCAAGCTGCTGCTGACCGTGGAGCGGGCGCTGGACGCGGACCGATTGGCGCGGGAAAACCAAAACCTGCGTCGCCAGCAGCGGATCGTGACCGAGCCGGTTGGCCGCAGCGAGGTGGTGCAGCGCTTGCGCGCCCAGGTGCTCAAGATCGCCCAGCACGATGCGCCGGTGCTGGTGTTTGGCGAGCCCGGAACCGGTAAGGAGGTTTATGCTCGCTTCCTGCACGCGCACAGCCCGCGCCGCAATGGCCCGTTCGTGGATGTTGGGGTCGGTTCGATCGCCCGCGAAAACGCCAGTCTGGAACTGTTCGGTTCCGAGCAGGGCGAGCGGATTCACTACGGCCGCCTGGAGCAGGCCAGCGGCGGTACCCTGTTTCTCGACGAACTGGCCGACATGGACCTCGAAGCCCAGGCTAAGCTGGCCAGCGCGCTGGAAAACGGCGCCTTCCTGCGCATCGGCGGCAAGGAGCCGGTGCGGGTCAACGTGCGAGTGGCGGCCGCCACCCACCGCGATCTGGAGCAGGAGGTGGCGATCGGACGGTTTCGCGAGGATCTGTATTATCAACTGAATGTGGTGCCGATCAAGTTGCCGCCGTTGCGCGATCACATTGAGGATGTGCCGGAACTGCTGAACTACTACATCGGCTATTTCGTCGATCAGGAAGGGCTGACCTACCGCCATTTCACCTTGGCGGCCCAGAACCGGCTGCGCAACTACAACTGGCCCGGCAACATTCGCGAACTGAAGAATCTGGTGCAGCGTCTGCTGATTCTGGGTGGCGACGAGGAAATCACCCTGGAGGAAGTGGATGCCGCCGTGCGTGGCATCACCACCGCCAAATCCCAGGATGTCGGCAGCATTCCCCTGAATCTGCCGCTGCGCGAAGCGCGGGAACAGTTCGAGCGAACCTATCTGATGCAGCAGTTCCGCGAATGCGAGGGCAACGTGGCGCGGTTGGCCGAGCGGGTGGGCATGGAGCGAACCAACCTCTACCGCAAACTGCGCGCCCTGGGCATCGATCCCAAGAAGGCGTTGGATGAGTGAGGGCGGTTTATGAAGATCGTGATGCTCGGTGCTGGGCAGGTGGGTGGTTCGGTCGCGCACATTCTGGCGAGCGAGGCCAACGACGTCACCGTGGTCGATGCCAACGCCGAACGCTTGCAGGCCTTGCAGGATCGACTGGATATCCGCACCGTCTGCGGTCATGCCGCCTATCCGGGTGTGCTGGAGCAGGCGGGCGTCGCCGACGCCGATATGCTGATCGCGTTGACCGACAATGACGAAGTCAACATGATCGCCTGTCAAGTGGCCCACACCTTGTTCAACACCCCGACCAAGATCGCGCGGGTTCGGGCGGGTGGCTATATCGCCTATCAGGATCGCCTGTTCAGCGATCAGGCCTTGCCGATCGATGTGCTGATCAGCCCCGAACAGTTGGTGACGGACTATATCCGCCATATCATCGAGCATCCGGGTTCCTTGCAGGTGCTGGATTTTGCCGATGATCAGGTCCGGCTGATGGGTGTCAAGGCCTACGAAGGTAGCACGCTGGTGGGCCAGGCGCTGCGCACCCTGCCGGAGCACATGCCGGGTATCGATACCCGAGTGGCCGCCATCTTCCGCCAAGGCAAACCGATTATTCCGGAAGGCAACACCATCATTACGGCCGACGATGAGGTTTTTTTCATCGCCGCGCGCAAGAATACCCGCGCCATCGTCAGCGAGTTGCGTAAGCTGGACAAGATGGTTAAGCGTCTGATCATCGCTGGTGGCGGCCATATCGGGGCGCGACTGGCTCAGGCGCTGGAAGAGCGATTCAAGGTCAAGGTCATCGAGCGCAACATCGCCACTAGCCGGCGGCTGTCGGAGCAGTTGAGCCGAGCCATCGTGCTGCAGGGCGACGCCGCCGACGAAAATCTGTTGCGGCAGGAAAACATCGAAAACATGGACGTGTTCTGCGCCGTAACCAACGACGACGAAGCCAACATCCTGTCGGCGATGCTGGCCAAGCGCATGGGCGCCCGCAAGGTCATGGCGTTGATCAACCGAGTGTCCTACGTGGACCTGGTGGAGTCCTCCGGCATCATCGATGTCGCTATCTCGCCGCAGCAGGCCACGATCGGTAGCCTGTTGACCCATGTGCGCCGCGGCGACGTGGTCAAGGTCCACTCCCTGCGTCGGGGCGCCGCCGAAGCGATCGAGGCGGTGGCCCACGGCGACTACAAAACCTCGAAGGTTGTGGGGCGGCGTCTGGACGAGATCAAATTGCCGCCGGGGACCACCATCGGCGCCGTTGCCCGCCGCGACGAGGTCATCATCTGTCATCACGACACCATGATCGAGGCGGATGATCACGTCATCCTGTTTCTAGTCGACAAGAAGCGGGTGCCCGAAGTCGAACGGCTGTTCGCGGTGACGGCGACCTTTCTGTAAGCCCGCGCCGCGCGAAAAAGCCTTATGCTAAAATGGGTGTGCCCCGAATCCCGGCCGGGGGATGGCCCCCGCCAACATTCCAAAACCGCCAGGCGTTGACAGGACCCCGCACATGACCGCATTCAATTTTGAGCAGGCGCGCTTCAACATGATCGAGCAGCAGATCCGGCCCTGGGAAGTGCTGGATCAGCGAGTCTTGGACACGCTTGCCAGCATGCCGCGCGAAGATTTCGTGCCGGAACGCTACCGTAATTTGGCTTTCAGCGACGTCGCCATTCCACTCGGCCACGGTGAGGTCATGTTGAAGCCTGCTATTGAGGGTCGCATCCTGCAGGCGCTGGCGCTGCGGCCGGTCGATCAGGTGTTGGAAATCGGCACCGGCAGCGCTTATCTGACTGCTTGTCTGGCGCGCCTGGCCGCTGGGGTGACCAGCGTGGACATCGTTCCCGAGTTCATCGAAGCCGCCCGGCCCAAGCTCAAGGCGCATGGCATCGATAACGTGGCGCTGCATGTCGGCGACGCCAGCCGCGCTTGGGGCGAACACCGCTACGGGGTCATCGCCGTCACCGGCTCGGTGGCCATGCTCGCCGACAGTTGGCGGCAAAGCCTGAGTCTGGGTGGTCGGCTGTTTGTCGTGGTGGGGCAGCCGCCGGTGATGGAGGCGCTACTGGTCACTCGAACCGGCGAGCGGGAATGGATCGAGGAAAGTTTGTTCGATACCGAACTACCGCCGTTGCGCAACGCCGGATCCCACAAAACCTTCGAATTCTGAGCCTCATGCGGCAATTGACGCCCCTTGAGCTTCGGTGGATGTTGGCGCCGGATCGAGATCCACCGCTGTTGTTGGATGTCCGGGAGCCTTGGGAAGTGGCGATTGCCTGGATCGAGGGCGCGTTCAACCTACCGATGGGTCACGTCGTGGACGGTTGGCGTCAACTTGATCCGGCGCGGGAGACGGTCGTGATTTGCCACCATGGATTCCGTAGCGCTCAAGTGGTCTTGTTCCTTGAGCGCGCCGGCTTCGAGCGGGTTGCCAATCTGGATGGCGGAATCGATGCCTGGTCGCGCGAAGTTGATCCCACCGTGCCCACCTATTAGTTCGTGTTCCACCTTTTTCCTGATCGGGCACGGGGTTTTCGCCGCGATGATCCGTTTGCTATATTAGCAATCGTTAAAATACTTGTTATCCAAGGGAGTCCGTCAGCCATGCCCAAAGCGCATCGTTTGCTGTTGGCCGGAATGATCGCCGCACTGTTCGGCCAGCCGGTAGGGGCGGAAGATCTGCTGCAAGTGTACCGTCAGTCCATGGAGAGCGATCCCGCGCTCAAGGCCGCCGCCGCCAGCCGGCAAGCCTCCCAGGAAGCCAAACCGCAGGCCCGAGCCTTGTTGTTGCCGAGCGTGGGTGTTACGGCCTCGCGTGGCAGTACCTTTGGGGTTGTGGGCGTGTCGACCGGCAGTGATGGCGGCAACACTCACAGCTACGCGATCGGTTTGACGCAGCCCGTCTACAATCGCGCCAGCCAAGTACAGCAGCGACTGGCGGAGGAGACGATCAAGCAAGCCGACACCGACTTCAACAACGCGCAGAACGATCTGATCCTGCGGGTGGCACAGGGCTACTTCGGCGTGCTGGCGGCGATCGACAACCTGACTTTCGCCACGGCGGAAAAAAATGCCTTCGCTCGCCAGCTCGAACAGGCCAACCGGCGGTTCGAGGTCGGGTTGGCCACCATCACCGATGTTTACGATGCCCAGGCCCGGTTCGATGGCGCCGTTTCCTCGGAGATCGACGCCATCAACAAGCTGGCCGATGCCCGCGAACTGCTGCGGCAGTTGACCGGTCAAGACTATGCGCAACTCAATCTGCTTAGCGAGCGGATGCCGCTGGCGCTGCCCAATCCCAAGGATCCCGAGCAGTGGGTGCGCATGGCGCTGGACAACAACCTGACGCTGCAAAGCGCCGGCTTCGGGGTCGAGCAAGCCCGGGAAAATATCCAGTTGCAGAAGGCCGGCCATTATCCGTCCCTGGATCTGAACGCCAACCGTGCCGATGTGGACACCGCGTTCACTCGCACCATCAGCAGCCAAATCAACCTGCAATTGACCATTCCCTTGTACAGTGGCGGCGCGGTGTCCTCCCGCTCTCGCCAGGCGGCCTACAATTACGAAGCCTCCCGCCAGAATCTGGAGAACTTGCAGCGCGATACGGTTCGCACCGTTCGCAACGCCTACCGGGGCCAGGAAACCTCCATCAGCCAGATCAAGGCCTTGGACCAGACACGGGTGTCCACCCGCAGCGCGCTGGAAGCCACCCAGGCCGGTTACGAGGTCGGCACCCGCACCATCGTGGATGTGTTGAACGCCGAACGTAACGTTTACTTGGCCGAGCGGGAGTATGCCGCCGCCCGCTATTCCTACATCGCCAATTTCCTGGTGCTCAAGCAAGCCGCCGGCCAGTTGTCGGAAGAAGATATGGTGGAGATCAACGGTTGGTTGGGTGGACCCGTGGCGACGAGTGGCATGCCCGTCGTGCCAGCGCCCGGAGAACCCGCCAAACCCGACGCTGGCAAAGGCAAGACGCACGGCAAGACCGCCGCCGCCAAATCCGCTGGCAAGTGACTCGAACGGGTCCGGTTGCATTCCCACGATGACCGCATGACCGACCGACGATGCGCGCAGTCGAATCGCCGCCATCGAATCCCGCTTTCCCATTGGCGCAATTGCCGCGTCGGCTGGCAGCCATTGGCTATGACGGATTGTTGCTGACCGGGGTGCTGTTCGTCGCGGCCGCGCTGGCACTGGGCCTGGCCGTGATTTTGGTTGGCAGCGCGGCGTTCGAAGAACACAACCCATTGGTGGGCAACCCGTTCTTTCGCAGCTACCTGCTGCTGGTGTGTTTCTTTTTCTACGGTGGGTTCTGGGTCCATGGCGGCCAGACCCTGGGGATGCGCGCCTGGCGGGTACGGGTGCGGCGTCGCGATGGCCGAGGCATCGGCTGGTGGCAAGCCCTGCTGCGGTTCTTGATCGCTAGTCTGTGGTTGGCGCCGGTGGCTTACCTGCACCAGGTCTTCAAGCTCGGCATCGGTCTTAGCCTGGGAGCCGGTTTTGCGTGCCTGTTGCTGCTGCTGGCGTTGCGTTTGCCGGACCGTTTTTCGGAAACGGAACTGGTGGTGTTGCCCAAAGGCGGCAACGGTTAACGCAGCCGGTGCAGCGCGTAAAACCCGGCACCGAGAAACAGCAACGACGGCAGCGCGGCCCCCACCAATGGCGGGTAGCCGTACAGCAGCACCACGTTGCCGAGCAGATAATTGATCAGGAAGAACACCAGCCCGAGCAGCAGGCCGACCAGCAAGCGCTGGCCGACGCCCGCCGAGCGCTGCGGGCCGAACACGAACGGCATGGCGATCACCAACATTGCCATATAAGCCAGTGGCGCCAGCAGCTTGCGCCATAAGGCCAGCCGGTAGCCTTGGGCGTCCAGCCCGTTGCGTTCCAGGTAGTCCACGTAAACCAGCAGGTCGCGGATCGACAGTTGGTTGGGGTTGGCGGCCAGCACTTCCAGGATCTGCGGGCTGATGGCCGAGAGCACCGTCAGGCTGGGCAGTTGCTCGCTCAGCACTTTGTCGTCGTCGAAGACGCTGCGGCTCACGCCTTCCAGCACCCAGCGGCCGGATTGATAGCGCGCGCCCTGGGCATGGGTGGCGGTTTCGAGCCGGGCCTCGGCGCTCACCTTGAAAATATTGATATCCGCCAGCCGGACGCCCGGCAGCACCCCTCGAACATGAATGAAATAATCGCCGTCGCGTGCCCAGAAGCCGCGGCCGCCGCGGATCGCCAGATTTTCGCCCTTGTCGATGGCACGCTGTTCGCGGGCGAACTGCTCCAGTGGCGGAGCGGCGAACTCGCCCACCAGCAGCACCGCCAGGCTCAACAGCAGTCCGGCCTGCAGGACGGAGCGGGTCAGCCGGGTCAGCGACAGCCCAGCGGCCCGCATCACGATCAACTCGCTGCCGCTGGCCAGCGCGCCCATGCCGAGCAATCCGCCCACCAGCAGTGCCATGGGGAACAGTTCGTACAGCCGCTGGGGCTGGACCAGCACCAGATAGCGGAGCGCCGCCACGAAGCCGTAACCGCCGGTGCCGACGCCTTCCAGTTCCGCCAGTAGACTCAGAAAGAATTCCAGCAGCAGCAGCGCCAGCAGCGTGACCAGGGTCGTCGTGGCGACGGTGCGAAAGATGTAGCGATCCAGCAGTTTCATGCGGCGCTCCGACGCAGGACGCGCCGCAACAGGCGAATGCCATGGCTGGCGGCGTAGTAATGAAGCAGCAGTCCGGCGCCGAACAGCAGAAACAGACCGTGTACCCACCACAAACCGACGCCTCCCCCGACGATACCGTGGCTGAGCCAGGATTCGCCGACGCCGATCAGGTTGAAGTTGATGGCGTAGATCAACAGGGCCGCGACGATCCGGCCGTAGCGTCCCTCGCGCGGCCGGGCGCGGGCCAGCAGCGGCGCCCATAGCGCGATGACCAGCACTTGAAATGGGTAGTTGAGCCGCATATGCAGTTCGGCGACCTGAATGGGGTTATTCGAACTCAGTAATTTTCGAGTAGGTAGCGTTTCCCGGTGTTTCCAGGCCTGTTGGGGCGCGCTGGCATCGACCCGTAACGCCGCCCGTTCGAAGCTGAGGATTTCGTAATCGCCACGGCCGGACGTGCCCCGGTAGCGGTAACCGTGCTCCAGCACGATGTGGCGCAGGTCGTTCGCGTCGGTTTCCTGCCGCCCCCGCTCGCCGGTGGTAATGCTGATGTCGCCGTCGGGCTCGCGGCTTTGGATGAAGACGTTGTGCATCTCTTGTTCGTCCAGGCCGCTGATGTAGACCACATGTCGACCTTCCAGCACTTCGCGAAAGGTGCCCGGCGTGAACATGGAAATTTCGGCTTCCTTGCGGGCCTTGGCCAGTAGTTCGAACTGGATCTCCATGGTCACCGGCGACAGGAACAGCGAAAGCCCGGCGGTGAGCAGGGCCAACGGCACCGCCAGCAAAAACACCGCGCGGTAAGCCGACAGCGGGCCGTAACCGCAGGCGGCCAGCGCGGTCATTTCATGATCGCGGTACAGTCGGCCCAGGGTGAGCACGATGCTCAGCAGAAACGCCAGCGGGATGAGCAGGCTCAGAATTTCGATCGCCTGAAACCCGAGGAGGAGGAAAATGGAATCGCGTGCGAGCAGACCGTTGGCGACTTGGCTCAGGTAATTGGCGAGCCGGTGGCTGAGGACCATCGCCAGCAGCACCAGCGCGGTCGCCAGCAGGGTCAGGCCGATCTCCCGCATCAGGTAACGGTCAATGATGGAAGGCACGTTCGAGAGCGCTCCGTTGCGGGCCTGACTGTGAGGCGTGGTGATTTCCGGCTAAACTCAACACATTCAAGATGCTGTATCGCCCTTCATCATCCGGTGGTTCGGTGGAAATATCCTGTGTCGTTTTCCAGGCGCCGACGCATCCCCAACCGCTCCGGCGGTTCGGCCGCGTTTCACGGCTCTGCGGCTTGCCTGGTCCTGGGTCCGGCAGGACCCGTCACTCATTCAAACTCGGAGGAAATCCGCCGATGGAATTTACGGTCAAGAGCGGCAATCCAGAAAAACAGCGCACCGCCTGCCTGGTGCTGGGCGTTTACGAATCCCGGCGACTGACCGTTTCGGCCGAACAGTTCGACGCCGCCGTCGGCGGCTATCTCGGCAACCTGCTGCGCCGTGGCGACCTGGAAGGCAAGCCGGGCCAATCGCTGCTGCTGTTCAACGTGCCCGAGGCACTGTGCGAGCGAGTGCTGCTGGTCGGCTGCGGCCGGGAGCGCGATCTGGACGATCGCCGCTTCCAGCAGATTATGACCCACGTCGCCACGGCGCTGAACGAGACCGGTGCCACCGAAGCGGTGGTGTATTTGACCGACCTTGCGGTCAAGGGCCGTGATCTCAACTGGAAAATCCGCCAGATGGTCGAGGTGGTCGAGGGGTCGCAATACCGGTTCGACCTCCTCAAAAGCAAAAAGGACGCGCCGCGCCGTTCCTTGCGCAAGATTATACTCAGCGTACCCGGCCGGCGGGAACTAGCGGGCGGCGAACAGGCGGTGATCGAGGGGGTCGCGATCAGCGCCGGCGTCAAGCTGACCAAGGATCTGGGCAATCTGCCCGCCAATCTGTGCACCCCAACTTATCTGGCCGAACAGGCCCGGACGCTGGCGCGGGAATTCCCGGCCCTCCGGGTCGAGGTGCTGGAAGAGGCCGACATGGAACGGCTGGGCATGGGCGCGCTGCTGGCGGTGACGCGTGGTAGCGCCCAGCCGGCCAAGCTGATCCGTCTGGATTACCGGCAAGGGCCGGCGGTGCACAAACCCTACGTGTTGGTCGGCAAGGGCGTGACTTTCGATACCGGCGGCATCTCGCTCAAG
>WBZT01000498.1_pt1 | contig 31767 bp, 25 predicted proteins | sample 5204241 | NCBI WGS metagenome assembly WBZT01 (sample SAMN12344358, study PRJNA552823) | activated sludge metagenome | biome: Activated sludge suspended growth; feature: Nitrification reactor; material: Wastewater; isolation source: activated sludge from nitrification reactor of wastewater... | reverse complement strand
CTTGGGTCACGTCACGGTGGTTCGGAACCCGTACAGGGTAGCCCCCGCTCGCCGGCGGGGCGAGCCATCCTCAACCGTCTGGAATCCAGATTGAGCCAACAGATTTTTGATTTAAATAAGATTGATTGGTATTTAAATATTACACAATCTGTATAGGAAAACTATAGAACCGTTATGGAAGCTCGTATCCCGTGACTATACCTGCCCGACTGTTTTCCTGGCATTTTCTGGCGCCGCGCTACTGGCCGGTCTGGCTGGGGCTAGGCGCGATGAAAGGAATGGCCGCGCTACCGTTCCGCTGGCAATTGCTCGCTGGCCGGCAAATCGGCCGCTGGGCCGGCAAGATCATGCGTCGTCGCCGTCGCATCGCCGCCATCAATCTGGCCTTGTGTTTCCCAGAGCTATCGCCGGCTCAAAGAGCTGACCTGCTCGAAGAGCATTTCGCCGCGCTGGGCATTGGCTTGTTCGAAACCGCCATGGCCTGGTGGGCACCGGACGAAAAGCTGTACGAGCTGGCACGAGTCGAGGGCACGCAATATCTGGAGCAAGCCATGGCCCGTGGCAAGGGGGTGATCCTACTCACCGGCCATTTCACTACGTTGGAATTGGGCGCTCGATTCATCACTTGGCGCCATTCGTTCCATGCCATGTACCGGTCGCACAAGAATTCGTTATACGAAGCTGTCATGCGCCGTGAACGCGAGCGGCGGTCCCGCTTGCCGCCCTTGCCCCACGAGGATCTACGCGGCCTGTTGCGCGCCTTCAAACGGGGAAGGGCGGTGTGGTATGCGCCCGATCAGAACCACGGCCTTCGCAACAGCGTCTTCGTGCCTTTCTTTGGCGTACCCACCTGCACCATCACCGCCACCAGCCGGCTGGCGGCGCTGAGCGGCGCGGCGGTGGTACCCTACTTCCCACGCCGCTTGGCGGGAACAGCCGGTTACGAGGTCACCATTCTGCCGGCGCTGGAAAATTTTCCGAGTGGCGACGTTGCATCGGACACCCAGCGCATCAACGAATTGCTGGAGCACCACATCCGTCAGGCACCGGCCCAGTATCTCTGGGTTCATCGTCGTTTCAAGACCCAGCCACCGGGCAGCCCACGCATTTACCCACCCTGAGCCCCCGGATTCTATCGATGTCCTATTGCGCCGACCTGCCGGCCAATCCCGCCATACGCCGCATCCTGGTGCTGAAGTGGAGCGCCATGGGCGACGTGATCATTGCCACCGCGCTGTTCGAGGATATCGCCCGAGCGTTTTCGGACCGGGAGATTCATCTCAATACCCTGCCCGCTTGGCGGGAGCTCTTTGCGCGAGATTCGCGGTTCCAACGAGTTTTCGCGGTGGACTTGCGCGACCGCCGACGGACCATCCCCAATACGATCGAGTGGCTGCGTCAGGTACGGGCCCAACGCTATGACTTAGCGATCGACCTGCAATGCAACGACCGCTCCCGGTTGTTGCTGGGTCTACTGGCGCTCGGCGGTCGTCCGATCCCCTTCCGTTTGGGCAACCGCCGTCAGTTTCCCTATAACATCGCCCCGGCCGAACTTCCCAACCCCGTGCACAGCTTCACTCGTGGCCGCGCCGAGCTGCGGGCTGGCGGCATTCCGGCGACAACGCCGCGACCGGTGCTGCATGTTCCCGATCACCACCGCGCCCGCGCCCGAGACCTGCTGGCGCGCCACGGACTCATGGCGGGCCGTTATGCGATCCTGTTGCCGGGTTGTAATGCCAACGGCCACCTCAAGCGCTGGGGCGCCGACCGTTACAGTGCGCTGGCGCATCAGCTCCACCACCAAGGGCTGGATCATGTCGTGCTCGTCGGCGGCCCGGATGAAATCGAGGAGTGTCAGCGTATCGCCCAAGCCTGCGGTCCTTGGCTGATCAACCTGTGCGGGCAAACCGCGATCCTGGATATTCCACCGCTGTGCGAACCCGCGCGTTTCATCGTCGCCAACGACACCGGCACCGCGCACTTGGCCGCAGCTACGACCGTACCCATGCTGGTACTGTGCGGTCCGACCGACCCGCGCCGGGTCAAGCCGCTGGGCGATAATGTCACGACCCTGCAAGCCGACCTGCCTTGCATCAACTGCTATCGCAAGGATTGTTCCCACCGCACCTGCATGGCGATGCTGACGCCACCACGGGTCTGGCGGCAATTGCACGGGATTGACGCAGGCTTGACGTGACTGGCCAAACCTACGAGGTTCTCAGGAATCGTGGCCGGCATCCTGGGATCGATGGGGGATTGGCGGTGCTGGAGCGTCTTCCGGCAACAGCCGGGCTCCGTATTGAGCCATCTGATAATGCTCGTATAGCTTGGCGTATTTGAGAAAGACGTAGAACGCCGCCACCGCCGAGTTGATCACGCCCGCCCAACCGTTCAAAAAGTTTCGTTTGAACAAGTAGCTGCGGATGAAAAACAACGGTGGGTAGAACAACATGATGAGCGGTATGCCCCAACGTTTTTTCTTGATCTTGTCCGCCACCAGGCCGGTCGAGTAAGCGTTGATCTTCTCGACCTTGGTATGGATGTCGGTTTCGCCGTAATGATACAGCGGCGCATTGAGTCGGCCGATCCGCCCCTTGATCTTGGGCGCGGCGTGGATCGGCATGTCGTCGATATCGCCCTTGCGCTTGTCGAACAGGCGCAGGTAGTGATTCATCCGGGTAGCCGGATGGTACATTCGCCAGAACAATTGTTCCTGCCGAGGCATTTCGTAGCCGTCCGCGGCGGGTCCCGTGTCCAACAACCGGTCGATCTCGATCCGCAGGGCCGGCGACAACGCCTCGTCGGCATCTAGCAGCAGCACCCAATCATGGGTGGTCGCCGCCAGCGCCATCTGCTTTTGCCGGCCGTATCCCATGAATTCGTGCTGGGTGATCCGCGCTCCATAACGCCGGGCGATGTCGAGCGTGTCATCGGTGCTGAAAGAATCCAGCAGGACGATCTCATCGGCCCATTTGACGCTCTCCAGACAGGCCGTCAAGGTACGATCGTTGTTGTAGGTGGTGACGAATACCGAAAGCCGAGTGCGGTCTGTCATGGATCAGCCCGTCCTAAACGAAGTTTTCATTTTGGAGCACGCGCCATATCATGCATGACTTTCACGTCCTCGGGTATTCATGATCGCATCGGCCCATATCATCGGCGGGGAAGCGGTGGGCGGCGCCGAACTCTTTTATGTCCGCCTCGTCAACGCCTTGCAGGCGCGCCAGCAGCCCGTATTGGCTGTCAACGTGGCCGGTGGCCAGGTTTCGGCCCGGCTGCGGCCGGACATCGTGCAAATCCATGTGCCCATGCGGGCGATCTGGGATGTCTGGTCGCGCTGGCGGATCACGGAGATCATGCGCGAGCGCCGGCCGGACATCGTGCAAACCTACATGGGCCGGGCCAGCCGACTGACCGAGGTCGCCGCTGGCCAGCGGCCGATTCATATCGCCCGGCTGGGTGGCTATTACAACCCGCGCCGTTACCGGCACGCGCACGCCTGGGTCGCGGTCAGTCCAGACATCCGCGATCATCTGATCCGGCATGGCCTTCCCGCAAATCGGGTATTTCACATCAGCAATTTCGTCACGCCCCGCCACTCCAGCTCGACCGTCGCCTTGCGGCAACTGCGTCAGGAATGCGCGATACCCGACGATGCCCTCATCGTCACCGCAGTCGGTCGCTTGCATCCGGTCAAGGGGTTCGACGACCTGCTTGCGGCGTTCGCGACCGTGCCAGCCTGCATTCACGATCGACCGGTCTACCTGGTCATCGTCGGCGACGGGCCGCTGGCGACGAGCCTCAAGCACCACGCCGCGCAACTGGGCATCGCCAGCCGGGTGCGCTGGCCGGGCTGGCGCGACGATACCAACCGTTTTCAGGAACTGGCCGACCTGTGCGTCTGCTCTTCGCGACAGGAAGGGGTGGGCAATGTCGTGCTGGAAGCCTGGGCTCACCGCCGTCCGGTGCTCTCGACCCGCGCCCGGGGCTTGCAGGACATCATCACCGACCGCCAGGACGGCTGGCTGACGCCTTCGGACGATCCCGCCGCGCTGGCGGCGGCAATGGAATTACTGTTGCGCGACGAATCATTGCGCCACGAGCTCGCCAGTGGTGGCCACCAGACGTTCATCGTCCGACACAGCGAGGAAGCGGTCGTCAACGCTTATTTGGATCTGTATCGGCATTTGCTGGGTTAGCCGCGCCGACGCGCGACCGGCCGAAGTGGATCAACCCGCCCAGGCAGGCGAAGAGGTAACAGGCAAACTGCCGGGAGGTATAAGAAAAGCTCAGCAGAGCGGCGGCGATGATCGAGAGTGCCGCCGCCAGCAATATCCCGGCGCGCTGGCGATCGTCGACCGGCAACCGCCGCCAGATCCGCGCCAATCGAACGAATACCGTGCCGACCAGCGCCAGCAGCAGCCCCACGCCCAAAATCCCGGTTTCGTACCAGGCATCGATCAAGAAGTTGTGGAAGTGCTTGATTTGTACTTGCGCGCCACTCAATTCAAAGCGCAGCAGCTCCTGACTGTGTGACGCATTGGCGATGCCCACACCCAGCCAGGGTCGCGCCGGAGGATGTTCCAGCGCATGCCGCCACACAATGGTACGCCCAGCGGTAAAGGCATCCAGGGGATGTTCGAGGTCCAGTTCCGCCTTGAGGAATGGCCCGATATTGGCGGCGATGCCCACCGCTAGCACCCATACCGCCAGCAGCGCGACCCAACGTGGCCGCCACGCCAATACCGCCCAGCAGAACCCCGCCAATCCCACGATCAAGCCGAACAGCGCCGCCCGCCCTTCGGAGATCGCCACATAACCCAGAGCAGCCGCTGTCACGCCAAGCATTGCGCCATATCGCCAACGGCGGTCGCCATATCGCCAGATCCAACCCAACAGAAACGGCAGCAAAAATGGCAGATTGTCTTCCTGCAATTGCGTGAGTGGATTGAAGGGTTGGCCAGACCATTCGAACCAGTGGTAAGGCAGCAACAGGTATAAGCTAGCCAGAGCGATTCCGCCGAACAGCGCCATGGCGGCCAATAGGCGATCGATGTTCCCTGGAGATTCCCGCAGGGCCGCCTGCACCAACAGTAAAGCCGAGGTCTGCGCGGCGAATTGTATCCAGACGCGGAGGCCCCCCACCGGATCGACCGAACCCGGCACGCCGGCCAGCGTCACGCCCAGCAAGGCTAGGTAGAGCAGGGTCGTCGAGCGGTCCAACCGATCCCGTCGACTCCACAGGCTCAGCAAGCCCCACACCACGTAGAGCCCGGCCATGAGGTTGAACAGCGCGCGACCGCCGATCTGGGTCAGCGGCAACACCGCCAGCAGCAACCAGCCTTGGCGAAAAAAAGTCTCCCGCAAGGCATCATGCCAGCGTGCGATGGACATCCGGGCCACTCCAGCGCGCAAGCGCTTCCAGAACTTGAGAAACCGTGATCGCCGCCATGCCATGCTCGCCGGCGGGCGGCAGGAGGGGATAAATAAAGCGGGAATGCCAGAGCGGCGCCGAACCGCCAAACAACCCGATTGCCGATACCCCCAAGGCAGCGGCCATATTCAGCACGCCCGTGTCGTTGCCGATATAGCAGCGGCAACGGGCCAGCAAAGCCGCCACCTCCTCCAACGGCAGCGCCACCGCATCCACCGCCACGCCGCCACCATCACGCACCCGCACTAAAATTTCTTCCGCCAGCGACCGTTCCGCCGAACCACCGACGATGAAAATCGAACCGGCCCGCCGCTGGTTCAGCGCCAGAGTCAATTCCGCGAAGCGGGCCGCACCCCATTGTTTCCAGGCTTCGCTACTGCCGACGCCCAGCGCGATCCATGGCGTCGGCCAAGTCGCGAACCGTGCCGCCACCGCCTGTTCGGTATCGGCGTCGAGTGCGAGTCGCGGCTCCTTTTCGCCACGGGCGATGCCCAGCACGTCCAGCAGAGCATCCGCCCGTAGGATCGGGTGGGCGTGGCGCCGCTCGGGCGGCAAGCGCGCCGGCACGGTCAACAACAGCGACTGCAAACCCACACTGTATCCCAGTCGCTCGGGGATGCCGGCCAGCCACGCCGCCAGCGCGTAGCGGGCGCTGCCGTGCAGGATCCACACCCGCTGGTAACCACCGCCTTGCCGTAACGCCGTCGCCAGTCGCAACACGCCACCCAAGCCGGCATGGCGACCGGATTCGCGCTCCAGCCATAGAATCTTGCCGACCTGGGGATCGGCGCGTAACAAGCGGTCGGCCTGAGAGCGTGGTTTGGTCAGAATATCAACTTTACCCGCAATCGTAGTCGCGGCGATGGCATGGATATGCGGCAAATGCCAGACCATGTCGCCGATGCCGGGCAAGGGCTGTACGATCAGGGTCGGCCCGGACGGTGCGAGCTTCACGCGGGCGCCCTCGGTGAACGATGCAACGCCGCGTAAAGTGCCAAAGTTTCGTCCAGCATCCGCCGCAAGGGAAATGCCGGTTCCGCTGGAACCAACGCTGGAGTATCCAGCAGGCTGGCCACCCGCGCGAGCAACGTCTCTTCATCGCCCGGCGGAACCCGACCGGCGGGATACAATCGGTCCAGAATCTCGCCGACACCGCCGTGAGCGTAACCGACCATCGGGCGGCCCAGGCTCAAGGCTTCCAGCACCGTACGGCCGAAAGATTCCGGTTTGGCCGACAACGACAGCACCAGGGTCGATACCGCATAAATGTCGCGCATGTCGGCGCGATGGCCGGTAAACAGCACAATACCGGCCAAGCCACGCGATCGGACGTTTTCCCGCAAGGCATCGGCGTAAGCTAGGCGGCGCGGCTCCGGGCCGCCGACGATCAGTCCATGAACCGGCCGCCCGGCTGCCCGTAATCGGGCGATCAGCTCGATGAATTCCTCGTGACCCTTGAGCCGACTCAGCCGTCCCGGTAGCGTCAAGATCGGCACGTCACGCAATTGCGGGTAGTGCCGATACCAGTCGGCCAGCCAGTCGGACGTGGGTCGGTAACCGTAGGGAAAATCCATCGGGTCCACCCCACGCTGGATGACTTGGACACGCTCGGTCGGCAACTCGGGATAATGGCGTCGCAGATAGGCGCGCACGGTGTCGGACACGGCGATTACGCGTTCGCCTCGGGTCATGATGGCGCTGTAACGGGAAACCGAATACAGCCCATGCACGGTAGTGACAAAACGTGGCCGAGTCGCCGGGTCCATCCGCCGCCAAGCCAACCAAGCGATCCAGGCCGGCAAGCGCGAGCGGGCGTGCAGAATGTCGATGCGCTGTTCGGTCAGCCAGCGCCGCAACGGCCGGACCCAGCGCGGCACCAGTGGTGACTTGGCGCCCAACGGCCAAGCCAGGTGTTCGCTGCCTGCTTGCAGCAATTCCGGCACCAACCGCCCGCCAGAGGAAATCACCACCGAACGATGGCCGCGCCGGACCAGTTCCTCCGCGATCTCCAGTGTACCGCGCTCCACACCGCCGCCGTTCAGTGCCGGCAGCAACTGCGCCACACTCAGGCGAACCATCGCTCGACAATCCAGCGGGCGCAGCGCTCCGCTTCGTTGAAGGCTTGAGATGGTCGTTTGAGACACGGCTGACGTTGCCAGTCGGCGAAAGGCGTGACCCAGCCCGCGCCGGCCAGTTTATCCAGTCCCCGGCTAATGCGGCTGGATCGTTTGCGCGGTACTTCCAGCACCCCCACCGCCGCACCGGTGGTCAATGCCTCGTAGACCATGGATACGCTGTCGGCGCTGGCCCAGACCTGCCCTGCCCGCGCCAGTTGCGCCGGCAGCCAATCCGGGCCGGTCGCCGCGACCGGAACCACCGTCAGCCGGGTGTCCGCCGGATCGTGACCGGTGGCTAAAAAAGAGGCCGGCGTGCGGCGCGAGGTGGTCAGCGTCCAGCGCATCGCTGGATCGGCGGCCAGCACGGCGGCGATCTGGGCGCGCAATCCGGCGTCGTCCCAACCGAAATGCGCGGACGGTCCGCCGATGAGCAGCAGGCCCTGCTGGGATTCCAGGTTGGAGGAGGGTTGGATACGGTTCAGTGCCCCGCGCGTGGCCAACACGTTCGCGCGTACCGGCGGCGCATCATGCTCGGGAATCAGGCACAGATCAAACAGAGCCAGCGGCAGACTGGGCCGCATCAGCACCACCGCGCGCGCGCGCCGCCGGCGGGCGGCCAACAACGAGAGATGAGTACCGTGACCGGCGCCCACCAACAAATCCGGCGCCGGCAAATCCGGCCACGCAGTCAAACGGCCACCCGCCAGGGCGAGTAGCGCCGCAATAGGGGATAAGCGTTGCGGTGTGACGATTTCGACCGGCCGCAATCGGGCCAGAGCTTCCGTCAATCCCCCGCTCTGATTGTCGTGCCCGGCCTTGCCGTCGCTGAACCGCCAGACGACCAGCGGGCGCATCAGCGATCCACCCGCCGTCGGACAGCGAGTCAATCCACCAGCACGAAATCAGCGCCGCAGTACGGGCACTTGGCTTTGCCAGTGGCTTCAAGCGGCAGGTAAACCTTTGGATGGGAATTCCACAGCGTCATTTCCGGCAGTGGGCAGGATACCGGCAAATCGGCTCGGCTGACCTCGTAGGTCTTCTGAGCATTAGGCATGGCCTTGGCGAAAGCGGCGGCGGGAGCGGCAGCCATGGCATTGATCTCCTAAGATTTTGTTTATAAAAATTGTTTTAACGGTCTTCGATCGTGGTAATGGATCGCTCAAACCAGCGTCAGCCAGTCGGGAAATTCATCGCGACGGCCTTGTACCTGATCGAAGTACATTTCCTGCAGGCGTTGGGTGATCGGACCGCGTCGGCCGTTGCCGATGACGCGGCCGTCCACTTCGCGGATCGGCGTCACCTCGGCGGCGGTGCCGGTGAAGAAGGCTTCATCGGCGATATACACCTCGTCGCGGGTGATGCGCTTTTCCCGGACCGAAATCCCGAGGTCGGCGGCGAAACGGATGATGGTATCGCGGGTGATACCTTCCAGCGCCGACGTCAGATCGGGGGTATAGAGCAAGCCGTCGCGGACGATAAAGACATTCTCGCCGCTCCCCTCCGCCACGTAGCCCTCGGTATCCAGCAGCAGCGCCTCGTCATAACCGTCGCGCAGGGCTTCGGACAGCGCCAGCATCGAATTCATGTAATTGCCGTTGGCCTTGGCCTTGCACATGGCGATGTTGACGTGATGCCGGCTGAACGACGAGGTGCGAATGCGGATGCCGCGTTCCAGGTTTTCCGCGCCCAGATAGGCGCCCCATTCCCAGGCGGCGACGATGACGTGGACCTTGAGGTTGTCGGCGCGCAGCCCCATGCCCTCGGCGCCAAAGAAGCACATCGGCCGAATATAGGCACTGGCCAGATTGTTGGCGCGCACCGCTTGCCGGCAGGCGTCGTTGATTTCCGCTTTGCTGTACGGCAACGGCATGCCCAGGATATGAGCGGAACGAAACAACCGGTCGGTATGGGCCTGCAAGCGGAAAATCGCGGCGCCCCGATGGGTGGCATAGGCCCGAACCCCTTCGAACACACCCATGCCGTAGTGCAGGGTATGGGTCAATACATGGGTGTTGGCCTCGCGCCAAGGCACCAGTTCGCCGTCGTACCAGATCAGACCATCACGGTCGGCCATCGTCATCGTTCGACTCTCCAAAACAAGGCTGCTTGCGCGCGTTGCGCGCGTTGCTCGAATGCATCGCCCCACGCCCGGCGCTTCAATCGCTTTCCATCAGCCGCCGCCAGATGCGGCTCACACCCTCGCGAACCTCCCGCGCCTCGTCGGCCGGGATGCGGGCGGGCTGTTCTTGCAGCTTGAGTAAGTGAATGCGCCGGCGCAGGCTTCGATAGGCGTTGCGCAACCGGGCGGCGTCGGCGACGGACAGGATGCCGAATCGCTCCAGCCCGTCGGTCTGCCGGATATTGTCGGTGTAGGTCAGCAGATCCGGGTAACGGTGGGCGTGCGCCAAAATTTTATATTGCACCATAAATTCGATGTCGGCGATACCACCTCGGCCCTGCTTGAGGTCGAAGATCTCGGCGGTGCTGACGTCCAATTCGGCGCGCATCCGCTCGCGCATGTCGCGAACCTCCTGGCGTAGCGCTACGGGATCGCGCTCGCGCCCCAAAACCGCCTGGCGGATGGCTTGAAACCGCTCGGTCAGCGCCGCTGGTCCCGCTACCGCTCGCGTCCGCGCCAGCGCCTGATGTTCCCAGGTCCAAGCCTGGTGTTGCTGGTATTCGGCGAAAGCCTCGAAGGAGCTGACCAGCAGACCGGCGCGACCGCTGGGCCGCAACCGGGTGTCCACCTCGTACAGATCGCCGGCCCCAGTACGGGTATTGAGTAGGGAAATGATCCGTTGCACCAGCTTGGCGAAAAATGCGGCATTGTCGATCTGACGCGGACCAGCGGTTACTTGTTGGCCACCGATGCTGTCATGCAGGAACACCAGATCCAGGTCGGAACCGTAGTTCAATTCGGTGCCGCCCATCTTGCCGTAGGCGAGGATGGCGAAGCGTGCCTCCCGCTTCACCCCATCCACCACGCACTCGGGTGGACCGAACCGGGGTAACAGATCGGCCCAGGCCAGCTCCAGCACCTTGCACAGCAGGACTTCGGCGATTTCGGTCAGATGGTCGCTGACGATCATCAAAGGCATCGCGCCGCTGACGTCGGCGGCGGCGACCCGCAACACGTTGCCCTGCTTGAAATAGCGCAAGGCGTTCAGCAGCTCTTCGGCGTCGCCCGCCGGCACGCGCGCCAGTTGCTGGTCCAGTTCCGACACCAACTGCCGACGATCCAGCGGCGCGTAGAGCGTGGCGGGGTTGAGCAGATCGTCGAGCAGCAGCGGATAGCGAGTCAGATGAGTAGCAATCCAGCTGCTGGCGGCGCACAGCTTGACCAGTTGCGCCAACGCCTGCGGATGCTCGGCCAGCAGCGCCAAATACACCGAGCGGCGGGCCACCGCTTCCAGCAGATTGAACACGCGCTCCAGCGTTGCCGCCGGCCGCAGCCCGGCGGCGGCGGCTTCCAGCACCCGCGGCACCAGCACGTCCAAGCGTTCACGCCCGCGCGGACTCATCGCCCGGTAGCTGAACCCGTTTTTCAGCGCCCGCAGTCGATTCCAGGCCAATGCCGGGTCTTCGAAACCGTGCTCGGCCAATAGCTGAAGCGCACCTTCCTCACCTGGCTCGTCTCCCCACAGGACCGCCAGCTCTTTTTGGTGGGTCCCGGCATCGGTCGTCGCGTCGCCGAAGATCTGAGCGAACTGCTGGTTCACCGCCCGAGCGTGGCGCGCTAACTCGCCGGCGAACGCACCACAGTCGGGCTGGTCCATCGCGCGGGCCAACCGCAGCTGGGCCAGTTCGTCGTCCGGCAGATCGTGGGTTTGCCGGTCGGCCCAAGCTTGCAACCGGTTCTCGACCCGACGCAAGAAGGTATAGGCCTGCTTGAGTTCGGTCACCGCCGCCGCCGGTAACCGGCCACTGGCGGCCAGATGGTCCAATACCGTCAGGATGCCGCGTTCCCGCAGTGCCGGGTCGCGGCCACCGTAGATCAGTTGAAAAACCTGGCCAATGAATTCGATTTCGCGGATGCCACCCGGTCCCAGCTTGATGTTGCATTGCATGCCCTTGCGCTCGACTTCCTGGGCGATCAGCGCCTTCATGCCGCGCAGCGCTTCGAACGCGCCGTAATCGAGATAGCGGCGGTAAACGAACGGCCGCAGCTCAGCCAGCAAGTGATCGCCGGCTTCCCGGTCGCCGGCGATCACCCGGGCCTTGATCATGGCGTAACGCTCCCAGTCGCGACCGTGATTCTGGTAATAATCCTCGAAAGCGGCGAAGGAAATCGCCAGCGGTCCCGAATCGCCGAATGGCCGCAGACGCATGTCGACCCGGAACACGAAGCCGTCGGCGGTCGGCTCGGCCAGCACCTTGATCAAGCGCTGGCCGAGTCGGCGGAAAAATTCTTCGTTGGCGACAGCCCGCGCGCCATCGGTCTGACCTTGTCGCGGAAAAGTGAAGATCAGGTCGATGTCCGAGGAGAAGTTGAGCTCGCGCCCGCCCAGCTTGCCCATGCCCAGCACCACCAGGCGCTGTGCTTGGCCGTCGGCGTCGCGGGGTTGACCGAATCGCCGGCTCTGCCAGGCGTGCAAGCGCTCCAGTGCGGCATCGACCGCCGCCTCCGCCAAATCGGTCAGATCGCCCAACGTTTCCGCCAAGCTCGCCAGCCCGGCCAGATCGCGCCAGGCAATGCGGATCATTTCCCGGCGGCGGAACCGGCGCAACAAAACCCCGAGTTGAGTCTCGTCGACCACCTCCGCCAACTGCCGTTCCAACCGTGCCCGGCACTCGCCCGACGCCTGGACCCGCGCCAGCTCGCCGCTGGCCCACAACTCCGCCAGCAGCGCCGGCTCGCGGATGCAGGCGCGGGCGACGAACTCGCTGCCGGCCCAGACCGGGACCAATTGCCGCAGCAGCAGCCCATCGGTGGGCAGCTCCAGACTCGTTGCGCGGGTGGCGGCGGCGAATGCCTCCCAGTACTGGTCAACTTCGGGTCGCAGCCCGAGCGGCAGGCGCCGCAATTCCGCGTTAATACCGATCATGACCACCGCCGCTCATTGCGGTGTCGGTTTTTCCTGGGACGGTTCTTCGGCGTCACTGCCCGGTGCCGATGGCATCCCCTCCGCCTCGCCGCCATCATCCGGTGTCATCGGCATCGTTTCCACGTCATTGGAACTTTCCTGGTCCATCGCCGGCGCCAACGGAATTTCCTGATCGTTCACGAACAACTTGCCACCCTCGAACCGCGCGGTGGTTTGGTAGCGATCGCCTTCCAGTCGGACGAAGCCGGCGGCCATCAATCCCTGAAGCTGCTGTGCAACCTGCTGCTCGGCCATGGTTTGCACGGCCTGTTCGCCAGCTTCCTGACCCTGTTCCTTGAGCTGCGCCTGCAAGTCTTTTTTCGCCTGATCGATCAGCACGGTTTCCACCAGCGGCTTGGATGCCGTGATGTCGGCCAATCCCTTTTCCAGCGCACCCAACAAGCTCATCGGATCTTGCGCCGGATTGATCGCGCCAGGGTCCTGGAAATTCAGCGTCAGCTTGCCCCGCCACTCGCCTTGGGCCAGGGTGGCCTGAGTGTCGAGCACGAATTCCGGCTTGCCGCGCAGCAACGCCTTCATCAGTTCCAGCAAGTCGTCGAGTGCCTGCGGATCGTCGAGCTTGCCGGCGGTTTTTTGCTGCCACTGTTCGATCCGGGCGGCGGTGGGTCCATCCAGCTTGCCTAACGCCAGCCGCACGCTGCCGGTGCCGCTTTGCTGGCCCACGGTCACCTTGTCGGCCTTGAATATAACTTCGCCAGCTACCTGTTCAGGAGTCGTCTGACTCAGATTCCCGGTCACGCTCAGGTTGTCGATCGCAAATGGTGTTTTCGCTGGTTGATCCTGGCCACGCAGTTCGCCGATCTTGAGGCTGGATTCACCGAACATCAGATCGAAGGCTCCCTTGCGCTGGTTCACAGTCACGGTGAGATTGCGCAAGCCAAACTGGCCAATCCCGACCGGCTGATCAGCGCCGGCTTCCATCGGTTTGCCGACGACTTCCAGGCTGTCGGCGCTCATGCCGCCCTGGATCGCGGCGTTATGAGGGGCAACTTGAAACTGGCCTTGCAGCCCGGAAAACTTCAGGCTTTGCAGATCGTCGCCCACTTGTTCGAGATTCAGCGGCGGTACGGTGATGGAGGTATCGCTGGCGCCGTCGAAACCGACTCGTGAAATGGCCACCATTGGCTCTTGGTCGCCATACCACTTGGCCAGTTCGCGGGTCCAAGCACTGCTGTTCGGGTCCAGCGTGGCGCGCACCACCGCACCGCCCCATTGCATCGGGACTCCCGGCACACCTCGACCCGCCAGCGGCAGCGGACCGTGATAGACCTCCTGCCGGATCGTGAAGGAGGGGTCCGGCTGGTTCGGATCATGCGCTTCCGGCGGCGTGAACTGGACGCGGGTTTCGATTTGCGATGAGAACAGGCCACGCTGATAACTAGCCGTGCTGAGCTTGATGTCAGGATTGTTCGTGCCTTGCGCTAAGGCATCCTGGTACCAGCGCTCCGCTTGATAGCCCGACCAGTAAGCCGCGCCGACGAAGCCCGCCACTGCCAGTATCAACACGACCACGATGACGCCGAGTAACTTTTTCATGCCTGTCGTCCTCCAGGGTTCCAATGGGCGGCATTATTCCACAAACCGCCCATAAAGCAGCCCTGACGAAGCAGGGCATTTTCGAACTTCGCTTGCGGTGGGCAGGGCATCAACCGCATCGCCGACGGTCTCGGCCCGTTCCATCGCCCGCCAGTGTCAGGCGACCCCGCGCCAACAATCGGCCATCGTCTCCCCGGCAGTCGAAGCGGATCTCGCCGCCACCGGATTCCCGCAGAAGGATCGTAAATGGCTGCTCCGGGCGCAGCGGCGCCAGAAATTTCACCTGTGGGATGCCCATCGGTCGGTCGGTCGGCCGCCAGACCTCGAACGCCCGCAGCACCTCATCCAGCAGCACAACCCCCGGCACAATCGGGTTGCCAGGAAAATGCCCGGCCAGACCAGGGTGATCGGCGGCGATCAGGCCGCGCTGTTCGAAACTCATGAGCGACCTCGACGAACGGTCGCGGCCGAACCGAGCGCCCGCAAGGCGTCCTGTGTGACCTTGCCGGTTTCGTTGCGCGGCAGACGTTCGACCTTGAGCAGCGGGCGCGGCAAAAACACCGGATCGAGGCGCTCGGCCAAGGCGACAAGTATCTGGCGCTCGCTCAAATCCGGCGCGACGACCGCGGCCATGAGCCGCTGAACCTCGCTCCCGGTGTCATCCGGCAGCCAAAACACGCCTTCGACCACGCCGACAATCTGATTGAGTTGGTGGTTGAGATATCCCAGCGAAGTGCGCTTGCCGGCAATGTTGATCAAGTCCTCAAGCCGGCCGAGCAGCCTGAATCCAGCCTCGTCGCAGAGTTCAAGTTCGTCGCTCAGGGGAACCGGTTCCGGCAGATGCGCACCGGACAACATGCCGTCCCGCAGGGAAAAACCGTCGTACAGCCGCCAGCGCTCGCCGTCCAGGGTGCGGCGGCTGGCGATGGAGCCTGCTTCGGTGCAGCCGTAGATTTCCAACACCGGCGCGCCGAACGTGGTTTCGGCTTGCTCGGCAAGCGTTGCCGCCAGCGGCGCGGTGGCCGAGATCAAAAAGGCCATTACCGGCCAGCGCAATTCGGCCTGGACGCAGGCGTGCAGATGGACGGGCGTGGTCACCAACACTCGCGGCGGCGGTACCGATTCCAGGGCCGCGCGCACGTCCTCGGGGAAGAATGGCCGTCCGGCGTGGATGCCGGTACCGCTGGCCAGCGGGGTCATGATCGTCGTCTCCAGACCGTACATATGCTGGGCCGGCACGGTCGCGACGACGGTCATGCCGGGCTCGAAACCGAAGCGTTGCCGCGCCTGGCGCGCGCCGCTGACCAATTCACCCCAACGTTTCGGATGCGGTTTGGCGCGACCAGTGCTGCCGGAGGTAAACGCAACCGCCATCACCTGGTCGGCCGGTAACGTGGGGATGACGGGCACTGCGTCGCCATCCATCGCCTCCGACGCCAGCCAAGACTCGACATCGCCGTCCGTGAGGCGATAGTTGTCGGGATAATCCTCGGCCAAATCCCGCAGATGCAGTTGGGCGCGGCTGGAAGGGAGCAGACTGGTTTGTCCGTTCGCGCCCACGGCAGCGAACGCGACCAGAAACAGGTAGCGGTCTTCGCACAGATTGAAAATGAAGCGCGCGGGCGGCAAGCGGCGGGCGACAGCGCCAACATGGCGCAGAAACGCCGCGTGGGCGATGGGCTGATTCCGCCGCCAAGCGATCGGGGCATCGGGCGCGGTCGCTGACAGCAAGGGCAGTTTGACTGGCATAATGGCAAGGATGGCCCGGTAACCCCGGAAAAATCGACGAAATCCGTGACGCAAGCGCCGCATTCGCACAGCAAGGCGGCAAGGGCCACGCAGTGGCGACAGCCGTTAATTTAGCAAAAATTAGAGGAACCCGATGTCTTCCAAACCCGATTCCGACAAGACCGACAATACCTCCACCTCTTCTCCCGGTCCGCTGAGCATCATCCTGAGCGTGCTATCCGCTTTTTTCGGGGTGCAAAGCGAGAAAAACCGCACGCGGGATTTCCAGCACGGCCGCCCCATTCACTACATTTTGGTCGGGCTGATCATGACCTTGCTGCTGATTCTAGGGGTGCTGATCGCGGTCAAACTGGCATTGCGCTCCGCCGGCGTCTAACCTGAAGCGGCGACTCTCCATCAAAAAACCACAACCCACCGCAATGGGGTTTGACGATGAGCCGCATGGTACTGACCGATGAACTGCGCGACGATTACCAACGCGCATTCGCCACCTGCGTGATCCGCGAGGAGCGGGCCGCCGAGGTGGAAGCATTGACGAAAACCCTGCTCACGCAACGGGCGCGCTACAAAACCGTGGGCAAACGTTTGAACCTACCCTGGTTCGTGGTCGCGGCACTGCACTATGCCGATACCGGTTGCGATTTCGAGGTTCACCCGCACAATGGCGACCCGCTGACCGACCGTACCCAGCACCTGCCGGATGGGCGACCGGTCGAGGGCGAACCGCCGTTCACCTGGGAAGACAGCGCCGCCGACGCTTTGCGCCTGTACCACCTCGATCAATGGCGGGATTGGAGCATTGCCGGGACCTTGTTCGTACTGGAGGGACGCGGTGGTTGGGGCTACCGATTGCACCATCCCGAAGTACCCTCGCCCTATCTGTGGAATTACGCCACCCACTATCGCCAAGGCAAATACGTCACCGACGATACCTGGAACGAGAACGCCATCGCCCAGCGTTGCGGCGCGGCGGTACTGCTACGCCGGCTGGCGGAACGCGGCCTGATCGAGTTCACCGCGACCGGCGAACCGGTGGCATGGCCGCTGCTGCATTACGACGAAACCGTGGCTTCGCCCTGGATCGAGGCGCTGCAACGGTTTCTGAATACCCTGCCGGGGTTCTTCGTGAAGGTGGACGGCCGGGCCGGGCCGCGTACTTCGGAGGCGTTTCGCCAGTTCACCGGTCTGGATTGGCCCGGCGATCGGCCATCCGGGCATCCAGAGTGAGTGTTCAAGAAAATCGCCCGCGAATGTACCCCAGCCCTTCCAGCTTGAGCAGAATGCGTTGAGCCGCCTCGCTGGGGCTGCAATCGCGGGTATCGATCACCAGTTCCGGGTGCTCGGGCGCTTCGTAGGGATCGCTGATGCCAGTGAATTCCTTGAGAACGCCGGATCGGGCCTTGGCGTATAACCCCTTGCGATCACGGGCCTCGCAGGTCTCCAGCGGGGTGGCGACGTGGACCTCGATGAATCCACCGAGTGGCGCGATCATCTCGCGGACCTCGCGGCGGGTGACGGTGTAGGGCGCGATCGGGGCACAGATGGCGATGCCGCCGTTCTTGGTGATCTCGCTGGCGACGAAACCGATCCGCAGGATGTTGATGTTGCGGTGTTCCCGCGAAAAGCCCAGCTCGCTGGACAGGTGCTTGCGAACGATATCGCCGTCCAACAGCGTGACCGCCCGGCCGCCCAGTTCCAGCAATTTGACCATCAGCGCGTTGGCGATGGTGGATTTACCGGACCCGGACAAGCCGGTGAAGAATACCGTGAACCCCTGCTGGCGGCGCGGTGGATGGGTACGGCGCAACTCCGCCACCACTTCGGGGTAGGAGAACCATTCGGGGATGTCCAGCCCTTCCTGCAAGCGACGGCGGAATTCGGTGCCGGAAAGGGTCAACATCGTCTCGCCGGCGCGCAGATCGTCCGCCGGAACGTACTGGGCGCGCTCCCGCACATAGACCATTTCCGGAAATGCCAGCATCCGAATGTCCAGTTCGTCCTGATGGCGGGCAATCAGTTGCTGGGCGGCGTAGGGCTCGTAGAAACCCTGCCCGAACTGATCCCGACCGGGACCGGCGTGGTCGCGGCCGACGATGAAATGGCTGCATCCGTGGTTCTGGCGGATGATGGCGTGCCATAACGCCTCGCGCGGACCGGCCATCCGCATCGCCAGGTTGAGCAGATACAGCGCGGTGGTCGGTTCGGGGTAGGTCTTCAGCAAATGCTCGTAACAGCGCACCCGCGAGTAATGGTCGATGTCGCCTGGCTTGGTCAGACCCACCGTGGGATGAATGAGCAGATTGGCCTCGGCCTGCTGGACGGCGCGCAGGGTCAATTCCTGATGGGCGCGATGCATGGGGTTGCGGGTCTGGAACGCCACCACCCGCTGCCAGCCCAGTTTGGCGAAGCTGGCGCGCAACTCACGCGGCGAGCCGCGCAACTGGGGAAAATCGTAATGGGTGGGCGGCTCGATGCCATACAACCGGCCACCGACATAAACCGGACCGGTTTGATGCAGCAGGTGAAACACTCCCGGATGCCGCTCGTCGGCGTCGCCGAAGATCTGTCGAGCCTCGTGCAGCCGATCCGGCCGCCATACGTCGCCCACCTCCAGCACCGCGATCAACACGCCCTCGGGATCGCGCAGCGCCACCCGGTCGCCGCGACCGAGCTGGCCGGCAAACTCCTCGGACACGTCAAGTGTGATCGGCATCGGCCATAACGTGCCGTCAGCCAGCCGCATCTCCTCGACCACCCGCTGGTAATCGACCCGATTCAGAAAGCCGTCCAGCGGCGAAAAGCTGCCGTTCAACAACAGTTCCAGATCGCAAAGCTGGCGTGGCGTCAGATCCCAGGACGGATATTCCTGGGCCTGGGCCTTGAACGGAGCCGCGTCCTCGATGCTGAGATAAAGTTCCTTGAGGACGCCTCCGTGAGGCTCGGTCAGATGAATCATGGCGTTCGTTTCGAGTGGAATGATGAGAGTATTGGTTGAGGTAGGACCCTATTTTCCAGCATAAAAAAACCGTAATTCCAATAATGATTGGCTATAAACATAGTCGTGGAAAACCGGTCTGGATCTCGAAGCTCCGGGATAAGGCTCGATCCGACGATTCGATCTTGTGGGGTTTCACCTGCGTTCACCCAGCGCCGCGCTCTTGCGGTCACGCTCCGATCAGGTTCCGCAGTTCGGCGACGCGCCGGTTGAGCAGCTCTGGGTCGCCACGCGTTTCAACGTTCAGACGCAACAGCGGTTCGGTGTTGGAGCAGCGCAGGTTGAACCGCCAATCGGCGAACTCGACGCTGACGCCGTCGGTTTCGTCCACCACCGGCGTCAAGGGTGCGTAAGCGGCCAGAATTTTCTGGATCGTGGCCGGGGCGTCATTGACCCGAAAATTGATCTCGCCGCTACAGGGGAAGGACTGCATGCGCTGGTTCACCAGCGCCGACAGCGGTTGGCCCGAGCGACAGAGCCGTTCGGCGACCAGCAGCCACGGGATCATGCCGCTATCGCAGTAAGCGAAGGGGCGGAAATAGTGATGGGCGCTCATTTCTCCGCCGTACAACGCGCCTTCCCGCCGCATCCGTTCCTTCATGAAGGCATGGCCGGTTTTGTTCTGGACCGGCACACCGCCGGCGGAGCAGACCACATCCAGCGTATTCCAGGTCAACCGGGGGTCGTGGATGATCTTGGCGCCGGGATGTCGGATCAACAGGGTTTCCGCCAACAGCCCGACCAGATAATAACCCTCGATGAAACGACCCGCTTCATCGAAGAAGAAACAGCGGTCGAAATCGCCGTCCCAGGCCAACCCCAGGTCGGCCCGATGTTCGCGCACCGCCTGTGCCGTGGCATCCCGGCATTCCGGCAGCAGGGGATTGGGAATACCGTGGGGGAAGGTACCATCCGGCTCGTGGTGGATTTTGACGAATTGGAACGGCAAGTGCGGCTCCAGGGCATCGATGATCGAACCGGCGCCGCCGTTGCCAGCGTTGACCACGATCTTCAACGGTTGGAGCGCGGCGCCTTCGAGATAACTCAGCAGGTGGTGGACATAGGCATTCTTGCTCTCGCGCCGTAGCAACTGGTGGCGGCGGTTGGCGACCGGGAATTCGGTATCGGCGGCCAGATCGCGGATGGCGAACAACCCGCTGTCGCCACTGATCGGCTTGGCCTGCTCGCGCACCAGCTTCATGCCGTTGTAGTCCATCGGATTATGGCTGGCGGTCACCATGATGCCGCCGTCGAGCCGGTAATGAAAAGTCGCGAAGTAGATTTCCTCGGTGCCGCACAGCCCGATGTCCCAAACCTCCGCGCCGCCGTCCAGCAAACCCTTGGCCAGCGCCGCGCTCAACGCCGGGCTGGTCAAGCGCACGTCGTGACCGACCGCCACTCGGCGTGGCTGGAGAAAAACGGCATAGGCTCGGCCAATGCGATAAGCCAGATCGTCGTTCAGTTCGTCGGGAATCCGCCCACGAATGTCATACGCCTTGAAACAGCTCAGCTCGCCACTCATCGTTGCCGCACGTCCCGCAGGGTTATATAGGTAGTCGTTGGGTTGTGCTGATAACTGTAGACGATGACGACGTTTGCTTCCGTCACGGCTATTCGCGACGATGCCGCGCTCGATTCGTTCAGACCATGCCCAACAGTCGCGCCACCACGGGCAGCACCCGGTCCGCCCGCGCCGCATCCACCTCGGTTTCAGCCGCGATGGCGGTCCGCGCCGCGCTGCCGTGCTTGACCCGTTCGCCGATCTGTCGCCGTTCGGGCGCGGGGAAGCTGGAGAAAGTGCGGCGCAGCAGCGGCAGCAATTGAGTGAACGCCTCGTCGGACAGTCCGTCCACCCAAACGTCTAGAATTCCCCACAGCATCTCGTTATGCAGCAGTAACAATCCGCTACCGTGCAGGAAACCTTCCAGCCAGGCCGCCGCCTGGGCCGGTTCACCAACCGGGGATAGCGCCAGCCCCATGCGCCGAGCGGTTTCCGGTGGCGGCAGCACATCCTGTTCGAACAGCAGCCGGCAGGCGTAACCGGCCAGCAGCCCGTGCAATCCCGCCTGATCGGCCAGTTTGGCCAGCGCGTCCCGCCAGATAGCGGCCTGTTCCGGGTTTTGCAACAAACCGATGGCGGTATTCATGACCCGCAGCTTGTCGAACATCGCCTCCGCCGCCGCGTCGTCCAGCGAACCGCAAGCGGCCGGGAGACCGATGGCGACACGGGTGATCAGCCCGTCCACCACATGCCCGACCAGCCCGGCATCGGTCTGCCGGACGTTACCGTAGCGCAATACCCGCGCCAGCGCCGGCAGGCTGTCCATCAGGTGCGGAATGTCGCTGGTCAGCGCGGCGACGTTTTGCAGCCGCTCCATCACCTCGCCGATGGCGTCCGGCAGTTCGGCCAACAGGGTTTGCTCGACCAGATCGGTCAATTCGCTCAATTGTTCGCCGTGTTGGGCCTGGTCACGGGCACGGGCGGTGGCGGCGTCCAGCACGGTATTGCCCCACAGGTTGGCTTCGATCACCGCCACAGCCAGTTCCGGCTGCCATTGCAGCCGCCAGTGCTCCTTGAAGGTGCCCTTGCCGCTGGCGCGTTCGGCCTTCCCCCAGGAAATATCGAGCAGGTTCAAGCGATGCAACAGTTGACTGCGGTCCAGATCATTCGGCTTGCGCAAATCGAGTTCCAACAGGCGCTGCCCGGCCTCCGGGGACAACCGCAGCCGCTTCTGCTGACGTTGCACATCCTGCTGCAAGGGCAACATCGGCGTCCTATCGGGTACTTCGCCCAGCCGTTCGCCGATGCTCAGTTGTTCCTCGATCAACCGCAGCGGCGCGGCCTCACCGTGGCAGAGAACAGCCAACGCCGCCTCGTTCAACTCCTCCAGCGTCGGCCGGGGCCGGTCGCGCAGGGCGGCCAGCGCCTCGGCCAGCCGCGCCGCTTCGATCACGCTGGCGGTGGACACGATCAGATCGTGCTGACGCAGTAGTTGGGCGACACGCGCCAGCCAGCGACTGGTCGGCTCGCCGGCACTGTCCCACAGGTGTTGATAAAACCCCGGCGCCTCAACCCCCGCGCCATAGCCGCTGGCATGGGTCAAGCGGCCATGCGTCCACGGCACCCAGGTTGCGGTCAGTTTGCGCTTGGGCAACCCCTTGAGGCGAGCATTGTCCTCGCGGGCCGGCGGCAAGTCGCACAAGGCCGGGACGTGCCAAGCGCCGCAGATGACGGCAATGCGTTCGAATCCCTCCTTGCGCGCCGCGCGCAACTGAACCCGCATCGCCGCCTCGCGCCGTTGCTCCTCTTCTTCCGACGGCGACTGGGCGTCGGCCTCGGTCCTCAACGCCGTCATCAACTCCCGAATCGCCTGGAACAGCTCGTGGCTGTCCTGACGCTGCTCAACCAGATGCTCCCACCAGCGCTCGCCGTCGCCGTAACCGGCCGCTTCGGCGACCCAGCGCAACGGATCGCGGCGCAGGTCGGGCAACACGCCGGTGCTGTCCTCCGTATCGTTCTCGGTTATCTCGTCATCGTTTTCTTCCGCGCGGGTGAATGCTGGAGGTTCGGTAGTGGCGGCCTCGTCCATCGGCTCGACAGGCTCCGCCGCCGATTCCGCTTCGCTTTCCAGCGCCAAGCGGATCGCCTGTGGCAGATCCATGAGGCGCACCGGGATGTCGTTTTGCAGGCCGTGGCGGATCGCCTGCCATTCCGGGGAAAATTCGGCGAAGGGATAATAGACGGCGCGACGCGGTTCGGCGGGATCGTACAGCAGTAGCGCCACCGGCGGCTTCATGTCGGGGTCGGCGGCCAGTGGCAGCACGCCTTGGGCATCGGGCGGACCTTCGACCAGAATCAGATCCGGTTGCAGCTCCGCCAGTGCCTTCAGCACGCTGCGCGCCGAACCCGGTCCATGATGGCGAATGCCGAAAATCGCGGGGTCGCTCATGACCACCCGCACTAGGAGACGTCGCGGCAGGCGCGATAGAGATCCTTCCAGCCGTCGCGTTCCTTGACGATGGTTTCCAGATACTCGCGCCAGACAATGGCGTCCTGCACCGGGTCCTTGACCACCGCGCCGATCAGGCTGGAAGCGAGATCACCGGCCTGCAAGCGTCCGTCGCCGAAATGCGCCGCCAGCGCCAGGCCGTTGTTCAGCACCGAAATCGCCTCGGCTACGCTCAGGGCGCCGCTGGGCGATTTCAGCTTGGCCTTGCCGTCCAGCGTCACCCCGGCGCGCAATTCGCGGAAGATGGTTACCAGCCGGCGGATTTCCTCCAGCGCCGGCGCTTCGGCCGGCAATTCCAAGGCCCGGCCCAGCGCGGCCACCCGCTGCTGGACGATCTCGACCTCCTCTTCCAAGGTATCCGGGGTTGGCAGCACCACGGTATTGAAACGCCGCTTCAGGGCGCTGGACAGCTCGTTGACCCCTCGGTCGCGATCGTTGGCGGTGGCGATCAGATTGAAGCCTTTCAGGGCCTGTACTTCGGTATCCAGTTCCGGGATCGGCAGGGTTTTCTCAGACAGCACGGTGATCAGCGCATCCTGCACATCGGAAGGAATGCGGGTCAGTTCCTCGACCCGGGCAATACTGCCGTCTTGCATGGCGCGCATGACCGGACTGGGCACCAATGCCGCCAGCGATGGGCCTTCGGCCAGCAGGCGCGCATAGTTCCAACCGTAGCGGATGGCGTCCTCGCCGGTACCGGCGGTGCCCTGCACCAGCGCGGTGGAATCGCCGGAGATTGCCGCCGCCAGATGTTCCGACACCCAGGTCTTGGCGGTACCGGGCACGCCCAACAGCAACAGGGCGCGGTCGGTGGCCAACGTGGCGACGGCGACTTCCATCAGCCGGCGGTTACCGATGTATTTGGGGGTGACGACGAAGCCATTGTCCAGGGTACCGCCTAGCAGATACATCGTTACCGCTCGCGGCGACAAATGCCAGTTGGGCGGCCGGGAATGCTGGTCGGTTTCGGCCAGCACGTGCAGTTCCTCGGCGAATTGTTGTTCCGCATGTTCTCGTAGCAGGGTGCTCATGAAGTAGGGGTTCCCGATGAAAGGTTTGAGCCTATTGTGCGATGGCTTCCCGCATCGCCCGCCGAAAGCGTAGCCGGTCGAGAAAATCGTTCACGGCGGTTTCCCATTGCGACCATTGTCGGGATTCGGTCGGCCAGCCGGCGGCGGCTTCCTCGCTGAATTCCGGCGGCAGCCAGCGGGCGAAACCGCGCAAGGCGCTGGCCAACCACCAATCCGGCTGTTTGTCCTGGCGAATTCGCTGGCGGACCTGTTCCAGTACCGCCCGACCCAGCTCGACGCTCCAGGACCGTTCGACGTGGCTCAGCACCACCAACGCCGATGCTCGACCGCCGCCCGAAGATTCGCGCAGCAACGCCAGCAGATAAGCCTCGAATCGCGCCGGCGGCAGAACGTCGGCCAGGGCGGCGGTCAAGGTGGCATGGTCGGGATGGAGCGGCAGCAAGGCTTCCGCCCAGTCGGCGTCGCGATGCCGTTGCGTCGCCAGCACCCATCCGTCCAGCAGGGCTTGCCGCCACTCGCAATCGCGGCTGGCGGCCAGAATTTCCGCCGGGGTTCGCCGCCACTCCAGACACCAAGTCGCCGGCGGTGTCGCAGCAACGATCTGGCTGAGTCGCCAGGCTTTCTCGCCCAATTTCACGTTGGAGGGCGGATCGGCGATACCGTCGCGGCGCAACGCGGGCTCGTCCTCCGGCAAGTCCGCTTCCAGGCGATCGCGCTTCAGCAGGCCGGCGGGTTGAAACCGCAGCAGCCGCAAGGCTCGCGCGGTCAGTTCCCGGCTCAGTCTGGATAGCGGCAAGCGCGCCAGCAGATCGGCGGCGGCGCGAGCGACTTCGCCGTTGCGGTCGTCGAGCGCGATTTCCAGTAACGGCTCGTCGGCTGGATTCAGCCCCGTGGCCAGCGCCTGGATGAATTCGCGCCGGTGGCGGACCAACTCCTCGCCCCAGGTCGCGGCCAGCAGTTCCCGACCACGCTCCGGCTGAAACGCTCGCAACTGACGCAGCAAGGCCAGCCGTTCCTCGAAACGACCGGTTTGCCAAATGGTTTCATCGATGATCTCGACGGCATAGCTCCAGTCCGAATTGTGCCGGGCCAGCCAGCGCCCGCGCCGACCCAGCACCGGCAACAACGCCGGGCGGAGCGCGGTCTGTTTCGCCCCGGCACCCAGCAGCGCCGGCAGCCATTCCTCGGGCACGCGCCGTCCGGCCGCGCCCAGCGCTTCCAACCATTCCAGCAGTAGTTCCGAGTCGTGACCTTGCAGCAGCAGGGCGAGATGCTGGCGAGCCAAGCGACCGCAACCGGGCGCGGCATCCGGTTCGCAGGGTGGGGGTGGAGACTGAGGGTCGTCGGCGAGCCGCCGCCCCGCCCGCCGCCATAACGCCACCACGCCCGCCGCGCGCAGCAACGCGCCTTCGCGGTCGTCCTTATCCAGCCGGCCAAGTACCCGCCCCAGCGCATCTTCGTCACCGGCAACGGACGGAGCTTGCCGTTCGGTGCCCAGCAGGGCGCAAGTCACCAGTTCCCGCCATGCCATCGTCGTGCCTCCGTCAAAAGGCCGTGAGCTGGCCATCGCGCCAGCTACTCAGCGGCCAGAATTGCTGGCCGTTCCATTCGCCGAACACGGTCAGGGGCAACCCACCGCTGCAGGCCAACAAGCGCCAAGCATCGATGAAGCCGGGATGGCACGGCAGCAGCTTCGCGGCGGCGTCGCGCAGGAACCAGGTATCGGACTCGCGCCGCACCGGCAGGGCCTCGGCCACGGCCGCCGGCAACACCGCCAGCCACGGTTGCCGGGCCAGCGCCGCGGCATAGCGGTCCAGCAGCGCCGCGCCATCGGCCAACCCAGTGGGCATTTCCTGATCTTCGACGGCGACGGCATGACGCAATAACGCCCGTTGCGGATATTCGCTGGGGAAAAAACCGAGTTCCGCTTCCAGCCATGTTCCCGGCGCGGCCATGGGCGGCATGGGTTGACTCTGATGGGCAAAGTCCAGCACCAACGCCAGTCGATCATGATGCCGGCTCCACAACCAACTGCGCCGCACCCGCATCTGTTCTTCCTCGTAGCCGCGCTGACCGACCAGCAACCAGCGATCGCGCAGCCAAGCGTCGGCCGGCAAATCCGCCTCCTGCCAGCTCCAGCCGATGCGGGAGCGAATGTCGGCTCGTAACGGTTCCGGCAGGATATCGAGTCGACGGTGACCCTCCAGCAGCAGATACAGCGACCCCAGTTGCGCCAGTAGACGTTCACCCCAACCTTCGCCGCTGGCCGGAATGCTGGCTAGCTCCCGCAGCCAGTTGGCCAATCCTCGCGCCTGCGCGTCCCACAAGCGTTCGGCCATGCCGTCCCAGTAACGGGCGGATTGTTGCTGGGCGTGGGCTAGCCCCTGCCGCACCAGATCGCGCAGCCAGCGTTCCAGTTCCTCCAACCCGATCTCAACCTTGCGTTGTCGTTCGGCAACCCGTTTGTCCTTGGCCGCCGATCGCTTGGCCTGCTGTTCCGGGTCGAGGTCGCTGTCGGCGCCGGCCCTGGCGGACTTACGGCGGGCGGTTTGCTCCCGTTTGGCCAGCCATTCGCTCAACCAGACGGGCGGCTCGCCAACGGGAACCACGTCGGGTTGGGTGGCGGCGAATAGCAATAGTCCCAGTGCGTGCTTGCAGGGAAACTTGCGGCTGGGGCAGGTGCACTTGAACGCGGGTTCGGTCGGGTCGACACAGACCTGATAGAGGGCGCTACCCTTGCATTCACCCCACAGCGCCTGGTCGTTTTGCCCGACCGTTGGCCATTTGCCGGGCCGCGCCAAGCCTCGTGCGGCTTTCACCGAGGCGGCATCCGGGGCCAGAGCGATGACTTGTTCGGTGGTCAGGAGAAGCATGAGGGGTGCTCTGCTTTTGGAAGCGACATTACATTATAAATGTATCATTCGAGTTGGGAACGATGGCACGCCGTTCCATGCCGGAGAACGCTTGCAAGTCGCTGGGAACCTATTGGGGTTCGCAAGCCACTCATGAAGAATCGCCGCTCACCGTCTCGCCCCCGGAAATCCGCCATGACCGAACAGCCGCACAGCAACCGCCTCATTCACGAAACCAGCCCCTATCTGCGCCAGCATGCCCACAACCCCGTGGATTGGTATCCCTGGGGCGAGGAAGCGCTCGACCGTGCCCGCCGCGAAGGCAAGCCGATTCTGCTATCCATCGGCTATTCGGCCTGCCACTGGTGCCACGTCATGGCCCACGAATCCTTCGAGGATGAGGCCACCGCCCAAGTGATGAACGAATTGTTCATTAACATCAAGGTGGACCGAGAAGAGCGGCCTGACCTCGACAAAATTTACCAAACCGCCTTTCAGATGCTGCACCGGCGGGCCGGCGGCTGGCCGCTGACGATGTTTCTAACCCACGACGATCATGTACCCTTCGTCGGCGGCACCTATTTCCCCAAGACGCCCCGCTACGGGATGCCGGCCTTTACCGACATCTTGCGCCGGGTCAGCGCCCATTACCGCCAGCATCAACCGGAACTCCGCCAACAGAACCAGGCCCTGCTGGATGCCCTGCGCGCCGAAATCGCCGCGCCCGCCGCAGCCGACGCGGCGGTGTTGAACGACGCGCCATTGCGGGCGGCACGGGACGCGCTGATCCACAGCTTCGATCCGGTGCACGGCGGCTTCGGTGGCGCCCCCAAGTTCCCGCATCCCACCAGTCTGGAACATCTGCTGCGGTGCTGGGCCGCCAGTGTCCAGGGCGGCGAACCGGACCGACCGGCGGAAACCGCCGTGCTGTCCACCCTGCGAAAAATGGCGCTGGGCGGTATTTACGATCACCTGGGCGGCGGTTTCTACCGCTACTCGGTCGATGCCGAATGGCAAATTCCCCATTTCGAGAAGATGCTGTACGACAATGGTCCGTTGTTGGCGCTGTACGCCCAAGCCTGGCAGGCGACCCAGGACCCACTGTTCCGCACGGCCGCCGAGGAAACCGGCACCTGGCTGCTGCGGGAAATGCAGGACCCGGCCGGCGGCTACTACGCCACGCTCGATGCCGACTCCGAGGGCGAGGAAGGCAAATTTTACCTATGGACTCCCGACCAGGTCCGCGAGCTGCTGAGCACCGAGGAATACGTCGCCTTCGCCGTCTGTCATGGCTTGGAGCAACCGCCCAATTTCGAGAATCACACCTGGCATCTGCGGCGGATCGCCGAGCCGTCCGAACTGGCCAGCCGCTTGGCGGTCGCGCCGGAGCAGGTCGGTGAATGGCTGGCCACCGCCCGCCGCAAGCTGCTCGAAGCCCGCTCGCAACGCATCTGGCCGGGTCGCGACGAGAAAATCCTGACCGCTTGGAACGGCCTGACGATTCGCGGCATGGCCATCGCCGGCCGCCATCTCGGGCAGGCCGAGTTCGTGGTCGCGGCGGAGCGTGCCCTGGATTTCATCCGCGCCCGACTATGGCGGGACGGTCGACTGCTGGCGGTCCACAAAGACGGTCAGGCGCGCCTGAACGCCTATCTGGACGACTACGCCTTTCTGATCGACGGCATTCTGGAATTGCTGCAATGCCGCTGGAGGGATGGCGATCTGGATTTCGCGTTGGCTCTGGCCGAGGTGCTGCTCGACCAGTTCCAGGACCGGGAAGCGGGCGGCTTCTTTTTCACCGCCGCCGACCACGAGACCTTGATCCAGCGGCCCAAGCCAGCCCACGACGACGCCTTGCCGGCCGGCAACGGTATCGCCACGCAGGTGTTGTTGAAGCTAGGCCGTCTCACCGGCCGGATGGATTATCTGGAAGCCGCCGAGCGGACCTTGCATTGGGCCTGGCCGGTGCTCGAACAAGTTCCCAACGCCTGCAACGCCATGCTGGCGGCGCTGGAAGATTTTCTCGAACCGACGCAAACGATCGTGCTGCGCGGCCAACCGGAGGCGTTGGCGGAATGGTGGGAGCGGTGCGCCCGACCTTACGCCCCGCGTCGGCTGACGCTGGCCATCCCCGCCACGGCCGCCGTCCCCGCTGGTTTGCTGGCCGAACGGCGGACGAGCGCGGCGCCGGTGACCGCCTACGTCTGCACCGGATTGGAATGCCGGTCGCCGCTCACGACACTCGATGCCCTGGAGCGGGAGGTGGCTCAATGAGCGGTTTCTCGCGCCGGACGCCGCTGTTGGAGAGAAAAGACACCCGCGTGACGGCCGGTCGCGCCTATAATTGAGGGCATGATCTTCGGATCGAAGCCAAAACCTAACATGCTTCCTGGCAAATCCGCCGGTTTCCAAGGATGCACGCATCAAAACCATGACTTTTTTGAAGAGGGCACGCGACCATGACCGCTTATCTGTACTTCTCGCTGATTCCCGAGGCGCTGATCGTATCCATGCTGCCTCCGGAACAGTTCGGGCAATACTACGCGACCGGCCACAAATACAAATCCAAGGGGCAAGCGATCTTCTTCGAGGTCGATCCCGCCTTCCGCAACGATTTTTTTGATGTCGACGATGCGCTCAAGCGCTGTGTGCCGCATCCAGACGGGGCGCCGAAAAACTCAGTCTACATCTCGATCTACCGGGTGCTGGAACACATTCCCCTCAGCGCGCTGGGCAAGCTATATCTAAGTACCGCCTACGGCCATACGCTGGGTTTGGAACGGGGTGAGATTGCACCGCGCGAAGCGCCGACCCTGCACATGTTCCAGGATCTGGCCCCGGTCAACAGCCTGGTGGTCAGTGCGCAGGACCCGGTAAGCTACTACCAGAGCGTCACCAGCAAGCCGGCCAAATTCATTCGCTTTCCCGCATTGTGCTTCGTCGAACTCGGCCTGGGCGCGCTGGCGAGCGATCCCGAAAACGGGCCGGTCGGCGACCTGCCCTACTCGTTCATGCATCACCTGCGTGAAGCGTTGATGGAGCTGGAACCCAATGCCAAGCAAAGCAAGCTGGTGCATCGGGTGCATTCCCTGGAATTTCCGTACCGCATGATCAAGAGCGGTTTCTACATCGGCAACGGCGAAGATCTGGCTTTTTACCCGATGCCATCGCACGAAGCATTGCGCCGCGAACACAACAGCTGGTGGCGTTCGGCCAACCTGTAAAAGGGACAGCCGCCGTCGGGATTCCCGGCGGCGGCCCATCAAGAGCCAGCCCACTGGTCGGCTAATGTTGCTCCAAGCCGATCCACGGGCAGTACGCTATCAGTTCCGCCAACGGACGCGGTTTACCCACCCCATAGCCCTGAGCGTAGTTCACGCCGATGGCGCGCAGTTTGGCCAGAATCTGGTCGTTTTCCACGAACTCGGCGATGGTTTCCATGCCCATCACATGACCGACGTCGTTGATGGAACTCACCATGGCCAGGGATACCGGATCGTTGGCGATGTCTTCCACGAAGACGCCATCGATCTTGAGAAAATCCACCGGAAGTTTCTTGAGATAAGCAAAGGACGACAGACCGCTGCCAAAGTCGTCGAGGGCGAAGCGACAGCCGATGCGCTTCAGGGTGCCGATGAAATGCAGCGCGTTGTTGAAGTTGGCGATCGCGGCGGTTTCGGTCACCTCGAAGCAGAGCTTGCCGCTCAGGTTCCGTTGATGCTGCAAGCGCTCCACCAGATAGTCCAACAAAGGAACATCGCCCAGGGAAAGACCGGACAGGTTGATCGAACATAGCGACAGGTTCCTGAGGTGATCGGGATTGTTGGATAACCAGTCCAACGCCGTGCTCACCACCCAGCGATCCAGCTTGACAGCCAGATGATAATGTTCCGCAGCCGGCAAGAAGTTGCCCGGTAGCACCAGTTGTCCGATTTCATCCTCCATGCGCAGCAGCAGTTCGTAGTGATGGCCATCGGGTCGGCCCAAAGTGGGCACGATCGGTTGAAAGGCGAGTTGGAAGCGGTTCTCTTCCAACGCTTGGTTGATGCGCGCCACCCAGCACATTTCACCCTGGCGACGGGAAAGCTCGATATCGTTTTCGGTATAGAGGTGCGCGCGGTTGCGACCGGCGTCCTTGGCGGCGTAACAGGCGCTGTCGGCGGCGCTGAGTACGCTGTCGGAACTCTCGCTGGCGGCGGTGATCGACACCACGCCGATGCTTGCCCCCACATGGAATGTCTTGTCGCCCCAGGCAAAGCGAAAATCGCTGACCGCGCCGCACAGCGAATTGGCCAGCCGCATGGCGTCTTGCAGCGAACAGTACTCCATGAGCACCCCGAATTCGTCGCCCCCCAGCCGCGCCAACATGTCCTGTCGGCGCACCCTCGCCTGCAGGATGCGTGAAAGCTGGAGCAACAGGGCATCGCCGGCCATGTGCCCGCAAGTATCGTTGATGATCTTGAACTGGTCCAGGTCAAGGTAGAACAGGGCATGCTCGACATTCTGTGCGCGACTGCATTCCAAAGCTTGCCGCAAGCGCCGCTCGAACGCGCGGCGGTTGGGCAATTCGGTGAGCGAATCGTGGTTGGCCTGGTGACTGAGCTGCTCGGAAAGCAGTTGCGCTTCGGTATTGTCCAGCCACGAACCCACCAGTTCCACTGGATGGCCTTCGGTATCGCGGATCAAGCGCACGGTATCCCGAATCCAGCGCCAACCACCATCGCGGTGGCGTAAGCGGTATTCGCAACTGGTCTGGACGTACTCATCCTCGCAGCCCTGGCTGCGCTTGAAGCGCGAGCGATCCTCTGGATGTAGGGGTAGATCAAGCAGTCGTGTCACCAGCCGCCATTTCGATCACGGCAATGGCACCCTGGCGTTCACGTCCAAATTGTTCCGGTTTGGATGAGGCCGCCTGACGTCTAGGATGGCGCGTGACAT